>Ga0326597_10010725_pt1 | contig 12183 bp, 9 predicted proteins | sample RVTome_12_FD_203789 | JGI IMG/M metagenome (GOLD analysis project Ga0326597, IMG submission 203789) | Soil microbial communities from uranium-contaminated site in the Upper Colorado River Basin, Wyoming, United States - RVT100D185 | ecosystem: Environmental > Terrestrial > Soil > Contaminated >... | reverse complement strand
TCAGCCGCCTGCGGCTGCTGCTGGAGCCGTTTGTGGCGGCGTGCCACGAGGACGAAACCGTTGCGGCTTTCGCGCGCAGGCGGCTGGGGCAGGAAATGCTGGACTACGTGATGGACCCGTTGGCGGCCGGGCTATACGCGGGAGATCCGCGGCAGTTGAGCATATCCGCAGTGTTTCCGCAGCTCAAGCGTCTCGAACGTTGCCACGGCTCCATCGTTCTCGGTGCGATTAACTCGCGCTGGCGGCGCGATGGCCGGCCTGCCGCTTATGGCCCGGGGAAACGCATATTGTTTTCGTTCCGCCAGGGGCTGGGCATGCTGCCGCGCAGCCTCGCCGAGCATCTGGCAGGCCGTATTTTCCCGGGCCATCGTGTCGAGTCTGTGCGGTGCGGCGCCGGCGGTCGTTTTCGCGTGTTGGTGCGCCGCGGCGCTGCCGCGCAGTGGATCATGGCGGACAGCGTGGTTGTCGCGCTGCCCGCGTACGCTGTAGCGAATGTTCTCGACGGGCTTGACCGCCAAGTGGCGGAAACATTGGCGGAAATCAGACACCCGCCGCTCGCCGTGGTGTTTCTCGGTTACCGGGCTGCCGCGATTGCGCATCCGCTTGACGGGCTGGGCGTGCTGATGCCCACAATCGAGAAACGCAACGTGCTGGGCATGCTGTTTTCGTCGACGCTGTTTCCCGGGCGCGCGCCCGCGGGGCACGTCGCGCTGACGGCCTTTGTCGGCGGTGCGCGCCAGCCGCAGCTCGCGCTGCTGGAGCCGGATGAACTCGCGGCGCTGGTTAACGGCGAGGTGCGACAGCTGCTCGGCGGCCGCGCAGCGCCAGTGGTGGCCCGTACTCGTTGCTGGCGCCGCGGACTGCCGCAGCCCGGCGTGGATCACGCGCAGCGCCTCGGCAGGATAGCGACGGCTGAGTTCGAACACACCGGCCTGTTCCTCACCGGCAATTATTTTTCCGGTGTGTCCACGACGGCCTGCATCGCGCAGGCTGTGCGCACGGCAGGTTGCGTCGAGCACTTTCTTGCCGGGCGATCAGGGGGCGCGAGAAAGGCAGCGTAGGCAACCGCCTCCGGCACGGCTTCGTGTATGCGTCGATAGCCGGCGTGCCGCCTCATTCTTGATGCGATAATAGCTGCGCGAGGCAGGGCGGGGCCTGTGCGCCGGGTTCCGCTGCGGGCGTTCGCAAATCGGTTACAGGGACGCACAAAGGAGGCCGGAAATGGCGGAACCGGATTCGACCGATACGGCCCTGCCGATCGGACGCGGCGGTGATGTGGCCGGCGGCGCGGATTCCCTATTCACCGAAGCGGAGCTTGGCTCGTTCGACAAGCGCAACCCGCGCTACCTGCTCAACCTGTTCAGCGTACTTTCCGTGCTGTCGGTCGTGGCGATCTTGCTGTTCGCGGGTTACGGGATGTATCGCGTTTTCAGCGACGAGATGATAAGCGCGGCGGAGCACGACGCCGTGGCGGTCGCTCAGGCAATCTTCGGGCAGGAACAAAAAGTGCTGTCGGTGCGGGATCCCGGCGGGGACGAGCGCATTCGGGTCACGCGCGAGGCATTCGCGGGGCTGGACGAGCGCATGCGCAAGTACCTCCACCCCTTCAACATGTACAAGATCAAGGTGTTTTCCAGCGACAAGACCATCGTCTACAGCACCGATCGCTCCGTTATCGGTAAAGTCGACAGCGATAACGTCAGGCTCGACCGGGTTCTACAGTCCGGAGCGGTGGATTCCCAGCTGCAGAGCAAGGACAAAGTCGCCGACCTCGCTGGGGAGGAGCGATTCGATGTGGACGTGGTGGAAACCTATCTGCCGATCAGGGCGGGCGACGCGATCATCGGCGGTATCGAGGTCTATATTGATGTGAGCCGTGCGCGAAAGCGGATCGCTACGGTGCTTGCATCCTCGGTTTCCATTCTGTTGCTGGTGCTGGTGGTGGTGTTCGCCGGCCTTTACGTGCCGATGAGGAGGGGCATGTTGTGGCTCGAGCAGGCGCAGGACGAGCTGCGCGTTCTGGCCACCATCGACAACCTCACCGGCGTTTTCAACCGCCGTTACCTGCTGGACAGGATCCACGAGGAATCTGCGAGAATGTCGCGCGAGGCCGCCGCTCGATCGTTGCCGCATGTGCCCGGATTGCTCATGGTCGACATAGACCACTTCAAGCGGGTCAATGACCAACATGGACATCCGGTCGGCGATGCGGTGCTGCGGGAGGTATCGTCGAGGCTCAAGCGCGCGTTGCGCCCTTACGACGTGATCGGGCGCTACGGCGGGGAGGAATTCCTGGTGATGCTGCCGCGGACGGCCTTTGAGAATGCGAAAAAGGTCGCGGAAAGGATGTGCGTCGCGATCCGCGCCACGCCGGTCCTGGTGGATGGGAAGTCGGTGACGGTGACGGTGAGTATCGGTATAGCCGGTTCGGACAGAAGCGGGGAGGACATGTCCGATGCAATCCGGCGCGCCGACAGGGGCCTGTATAAAGCCAAGAACGCTGGCCGCGACCAGGTCGCGTGGACCTAGGAGTTTGTCGGACTTGGCTCCGAAAAACTCCTTATGCAAAACTGCCTGCACGAAGATGGAGGCAAAAAGCAATGAAGACTTCATTTCGAGCTTACTCGCCCCCTTGGGAGGCCATTAACGGTCGCTATCCCGGATGCATCGAACGAACCCGCTAAAGTGGGGGTCGCCGCTGCGAACCAAGCCATGAGCGCGCCGCTGCCAGCATCAGGTTTCCGGCTGGTGCGTTATTTCACCGTAAGCAGCCTTGTGGCGTTTGTCCTGGTCGCGGCCGCTCTGCTGTACCTGGCGCGCCTGCAAGACGATTTCCACGAGCAGGTGCAGCAGGAGCAGAACGCGTTATTCGCACAGCTGCTGGACAGCTTTGCGAAGCGGCACGACGCGGCCGCCCACGCCGATCTTCTGAGGCTGCACGAAGCGAGTAACGTCAACCTGGCGCGGCTGCTGGCGAACACGCTGTGGGAGACGGACTTCGCGCCGTTCGTGGCCAAGGCGCAGCGCATCCCCGTCGCTCACTGCCGTGCCATCGCCGACGTCAAGGACACTGGCGGCAAGACCGTTCAGCCAGCCGAGAAGAGTGCCTGCTATGCCGGGATCGGCAAGCAGATCACGGCGTTGCCGGAATTCCGGGCGCTCGACGTCAAGGTATTCGACACGATGAAGAAGAGCACCGTGTTCAAGATCAAGGTGTACGACCTGAGGGGCGTCACGGTCTACTCGTCCGAGCATAGCCAGATCGGCGAGGACAAGTTCGGCAACGTTGGCTGGAGCAGCGCCGTGGCCGGCAAGCCCGCGAGCCAACTGAGCTATCGCGACACGTTCAGCGCGTTCGAGGGCGTGGTCCAGAACCGCGATCTGATGGAAAGCTACGTTCCCGTGCTGGCTTCCGGCAGCGAAAAGGTCGTGGGGGTTTTCGAAGTCTATTCCGACGTCACGCTATACCTCGCTCAGATCAGGAACACCTCGTCCCAGATCCGGAAGCTGAACGCCGAGAACCGGGCGCAATTGGAGCGCGCCGCGGCCGCCAACCGGGCCAGGGTGGACGCGAAAACGAAGGCGCTGTTCACAATCATCCTCGGGCTGCTCGCGCTGCTCTACTGCGCGCTGTTCCTGATCGTGCGCCGCGGGCAGCACATCATCGACAAGCATGACTTCGAGCGCCGGCGCGCGGAAGAGCGCCTGCGCATGCAGGGCGCGGCGCTGGATGCGGCCGCCAACACCATCGTCATCACCGACCGCAACGGCGCCATCCAGTGGGTGAACCGCGCGTTCAGCACGCTCACCGGATATTCGGCCGAGGAGGTGATCGGGCAGAACCCGCGCATGCTCAAGTCGGGGCAACATGGGCCCGAGTTTTATGGGCGGATGTTCGATACCCTCCTCGATGGATCGGTGTGGCAAGGCGAGATCGTCAACCGCTACAAGAACGGGCGCCTGGCGACGGAGGAGATGACCATCACGCCGATGCGCGGCGACGATGGAGAAATCACAAATTTCATTGCCATCAATCAAGACATCACGGCCCGCAAAGAGGCAGAAATGCATCGCGGGCGATTGTCGGCGATCCTGGAAGCGAGCCCGGACTTCGTCGCTACCGCTGACCCGGACGGCAGGGTGCTGTACTACAACAACGCCGCCCGGCGCCTGCTGGAGTTGCCGGAGGGCGTCGATCCATCGCAGGTCCGCATCGGCGATACCCATCCTCCATGGGCCGCGGAACTGGTTCTCAATACCGGAATTCCAGCTGCCATGCGCGATGGCATCTGGACGGGAGAGACGGCGCTCCTCACGCCTGGCGGGCGGGAAGTTCCGGTAATCCAGGTGATCTTGGCGCACAAGGGGGCGGACGGAAAGGTGGAGTTCCTGTCCACGATCGCCCACGATATCAGCGAGCGCAAGCGGCAGGAGGAGAAAATCGTGCGGTTGAGCCGCATCCGTGCCGTGCTCTCCGGCATCAACTCCACGATTGTGCGGGTGCGCGATCGCCAGGAGCTGTTCGACGACGCGTGCCGGATCGCCGTGGAGCATGGCAACTTCGGAATCGCCTGGATCGGCATGCTGGACCGGAAGACCCTGGAGATCGTCCCCGTGGCCTGCGCCGGCATCGAGGCTGAGTCGTTCATCGCAACCAGCCCGAATACGACGAGTCCCAACACGCCGCTCGGGCAGGGCATCGTCGGCCGCGCCCTCAGGGAAAAGCGTGTCGTATACAGTAACGACATAACCGAGGAGCGCACCCAGGGCGGCGCGCGCAGGCAGGAGGCCATCCGGCGCGGTTATCGCTCGCTTATTTCATTTCCCTTACTCGTGGAGAACGAAGTGGTGGGGAGCTTTTCGCTGTTCGCGAAGGAGCCCAACTTCTTCGATGAAGAGGAAATCAAACTGTTGACCGAGCTGGCGGGCGACATTTCGTTTGCCCTGCAATCGATTGCCCGCCAGGAAAAGCTCGAATACGTTTCCTACTACGACGCGCTCACCGGGCTGCCCAATCGCCAGTTGTTCCTCGACCGCCTGGGCCAGCAGATGCGCTCGCGCAGCGACGAGCCGCGGATGGTCGCGCTGATCCTGCTCGACATCGAGCGCCTGCGGAACGTCAACGAAACGCTGGGGCGTCACGGCGGCGACGAGCTGCTGCGGCTCGTCGCGCGGCGGCTCGAGCGCGCGTTCAACGGCCCGGATTACATCGCGCGCATCGGCGCCGACAGCTTCGGCGTGGTGATCCGTGGCGTGCGGGACGCCATGGAAATCGCGCACGCCGTCGAGGGTCAGGTCCTCGCCTGCTTCAGGGAGCCGTTCCTGGTGAACGACACGGAGTTGCGCGTGGCGGTCAAGGCCGGCATCGCAATGTTCCCTGCTGATGGCGGCGGCGCCGACATCCTGTTTAAGAACGCAGAGGCGGCATTGAGAAAGGCCAAGGAGTCCGGCGAGCGCTTCCTGTTCTATGCGGCGGAGATGAACGCGCGGGCGGCGCACTCGCTGTCGCTCGAGACCCGGCTGCGCAAGGCGGTGGAAGCGCAGCAGTTCGTGCTGCACTACCAGCCCAAGGTCGAGCTTGCGGGCGGCCGGGTGTGCGGGCTGGAAGCCCTGATCCGCTGGAACGACCCCGAAACCGGCCTGGTGCCGCCGATGCAGTTCATCCCCTTGCTCGAGGAAACCGGCATGATCCTGGAGGTTGGGGCCTGGGCCATCCGCAAGGCGCTGGAAGACCACCGTGAATGGTGCGCCCGGGGACTACAGCCGCCACGCGTCGCGGTAAACGTTTCGTCCATCCAGCTCAGGCAGAAGAATTTCGTGGACGTCGTGCGTGATGCGATCGGTGAATCCCCAGCCGGGTCTCACGGCCTGGATCTCGAAATCACCGAGAGCCAGATCATGGAGGATATCGAGGGCAACATCGAGAAGCTGCGCGCGGTAAGGGACATGGGAGTGAATATCGCCATCGATGACTTCGGGACCGGTTACTCGTCGCTTGGCTATCTTGCAAAGCTGCCGGTCAATGCGCTGAAAATCGACCGGTCGTTCATTATCACCATGGTGAGTAACGCTGACAGCATGACCATCGTTTCCGCCATCATCTCGCTGGCCCACTCGCTCAACCTCGAAGTGATCGCGGAAGGGGTGGATTCCGAAGAGCAGAGAAACCTGCTCAAGCTGCTCAAGTGCGACGAGATGCAGGGCTATCTGTTCAGCCGGCCGGTGCCGGAGGATCAAGTCGAAGCACTGCTCGCCAAGCAGTAATGACGCTCAGGCGGCGGTTTTGGCGCTGCACAGCACCGGTACGAACTGGTAGTTGCCGGTAACCTTGAGCTTGCCGAGGTATTCGAGTGCCTGTAGCTTTGACTCGAACCGCCGTGCGCCGCCCGATGCAAGAGAGCAGAGGCGGCCGTTTTCTCCGACGGCGATGCCTTCATGGGTTCCAGTGGCGAGGCCGTCGCTGGTGCCGGCGCTTCCGGTCACGCGCAATTCGTACCACTCGCCCAATGCCACGGTCTTGCTCCGAGCGTGACCACGTCGATATTGGGTGTCGATCTTACCACTTTAGTGGCGGGATCTCGCACCAATTATCGGACAGCTCACGCACCAAGGAAGTTCTCCGGGTCCAGGTTGCGATTTAGCGTCTTGGCCTGGTATTCGCACAAGTCGTTGATCAGGCACGTCGGGCAATCAGGCTTGCGCGCTTTGCAGACGTAGCGCCCGTGCAGGATCAGCCAGTGGTGCGCGTCCTGCTTGAACTCGTCGGGCACGACCTTCAGCAGCTTTTGCTCCACCGCCGAGACATTCCGGCCGGGCGCGATGCCGGTGCGGTTCGCCACGCGGAAGATGTGCGTGTCGACCGCGATGGTCGGCTCGCCGAATGCCGTGTTGAGGATGACGTTGGCGGTCTTGCGCCCGACGCCCGGCAGCGCCTCGAGCGCCTCCCGCGTGCGCGGGACCTCGCCTCCGTGCCGGTCGACCAGCAGCCGGCAGGCGGCGAGGAGGTTTTTCGCCTTGGTGCGGTAGAGGCCGATACGCTGGATATAGCGCTCCAGGCGCCTGCGGCCGAGCCGGATCATCGCCTCGGGCGTGCGGGCGGCCTGGAACAGCCCGGCAGTGGCGAGGTTCACGCTCTTGTCGGTCGTCTGGGCCGAGAGCACGACGGAGACGAGGAGCTCGAATGGCGACGCGTACACGAGCTCGGTGCGCGGCGCGGGATTCGCCGCGCGCAGGCGCCGGAAGATCTCGGTGAGCGATGCGGGCTTCATCGAAAGGCGGCCGCCGATGGTGCGCCGCCGCGCCGCTCATTATAATCATCGAGGAATTCGCCGGATGGCGACCCGGCGAATTCCTTTTGGCCCGTAACAGAATGACCGTTACGGGCCCTGATGTAGGGGAGCATGAGGGGAGTATCCCCTCATTGAGTTACCCGCTCTTACACAAGACCGACACCGACTGGACGACGCGTAAAATCAGCGCAATCATGATTTCGACCACGTGGGAATTGCCGTTTCCTCGCCTGATGCTGGTCGTGATCCTGTCAGCCGCCGCCTCGGCCGCGGCCGAGCAGGTCACGCTCGCGCGCGATTCGCCGCTTTACGCCGAGCCGCGGCTCGACGCGGCCCAGGTCGCGCAACTCAAGCAGGGCGCCGCCGGCGAGGTGACGGGCAGGCAGGGCGGCTGGCTCAGCCTGAAGACGCCGGAAGGCGCAGGCTGGCTCTTTACCTTCAACGTGCGCTTCCCGCCGCAGAAGCCGGACGGCGAGCCGGACGGGGGCGCGGTGCTCGGGCGCGTGTTCGGGCCGCACCGGCCGGGCACCGTCGTCAGCGCCATCGGCATACGCGGCCTAGAGGAAGAGGACCTCAGGCAGGCGACGTTCAACGCGGAGCAGCTGAAGCGGCTCGACCGCTTCGCCGTCACGAAACCGGCGGCCGAAGAAGGCGCGCGCACCGCGGGGCTCGCGCCGGAGAAGGTCGATTACCTGAGGAATTTGCCGGCCGAGGGCCGACAAATTCCTTAACGTAATTACGCTAGAACTTTCTATGAATCAGGCGCTGCTGATCACATTGAACCACTGTCCGGGGCGACGTCCGACCGGAAGCGGTGGTGCCAAGGTCCTTCTGCGGAGACCGTTTGTTGGGGGTTTCATATTAGGAATTCGTCGGACGTTAGGTCGACGAATTCCTTGGGTCGCGGCGCTCCTGTTCGCCGGAGCTGCCACTACCGCCTTTCCCGCGACCCTCGACCTTGGCCGCATTTTCGGGGCGGGCAAGGACCTGGTCACGGCGGCCAGCGGCATGGACGAGAAGGAAGAGGTGGCGGTCGGCCGCGAGGTCGCCGGGCGCATGCTCGGGGCGGCGCCGCTGGTGCCGGATCCGGCGCTGCAGGCCTACGTCAACCGCGTCGGGCGCTGGGTCGCGTCCCAGACCGAGCGCCCGGACCTGCCGTGGCGTTTCGGCGTGATCGACACCCCGTCGATCAACGCGTTTGCGGCGCCCGGCGGCACCGTGCTGATCACGCGCGGGCTCTACGAGATCCTCGACAGCGAAGCGCAGCTCGCGGGCGTGATCGGGCACGAAATCGGTCACATCGCGCGCCGCCATCACATCACTGTCATGCAGAAGAGCGCGGCGATCTCCGCGGGCGCGCAGCTCGCGCAGGCGCGGGACCGCTCGGCGCTGGTCAGTAACCTGATCGGCACCGGCGCGGAAATCTTCGCGCGCGGGCTCGACAAGAGCGCCGAGTTCGAGGCGGACCGGATCGGCGTCGTGCTCGCGGCCCGCGCCGGCTACAACCCCTACGGGCTGGTCGAGGTACTGCACAAGCTGGCGGCGCGTGGAGCCGAAGACGGGTCGCTTGCGTTGCTGTTCAAGACCCACCCCCATCCGGAAGAGCGCCTGACCGAGCTGGGCGACGCCGTGGCGCCGAAGGTGGCTGGCTTGCCCGTGGGCAAGGAACCGGCGATCCGCCGGGTGAGCGCGGAGGTGCCGCCGGCGGCGGCGACGCAACCTGCCGCCGAAGGCACGCGCGCGCTGCAGCAGCAGCCGGAATCGGGACAGCCGGCGGACGCCCCGGCGGGCCGGAGCGGATTCGGCATCGACCCGGGCGGGGTGCTGCGCGGCATTTTCGGGCGGTAGCCCGAGCGGTCAGTTGCCAGCCGTCAGCCGCCAGCTCGTCGTTCACTGCCAACTGCCATCTGACATCTGCCAACTCGCCGCTCAGCCTTGGCGGTTTCGCAAACGCTGTGCGGCGCGCTGCATGGCGCGCTCCACGGCCGCCTGTTTTTCGGCGTCCGTGGCGGCGTCGCGCGCCGCGGCAAGCCGATCGTCGCGCTCCAGTTCGAGCCGCCTGCGGCGCGCAAGGGTGCGCCGGCGGTACTGGTCCGCGCGCTGCCTGCGCGCCTCGTGCGAGAGCGCCTCGCCGCTTTCGACCAGCGCAATGCAGTCGACGGGGCAGGGCGGCAGGCACCAGCCGCAACCGGTGCACTCCGCGGCAATCACGGTGTGCATGAGCTTCGCGGCCCCGACGATCGCATCCACCGGGCAGGCGGCGAGGCACAGCGTGCAGCCGATGCACGCGGCCTCGTCTATCACCGCTACTGGCGGCGCTTTAGTAGAACCTGAAGACATCGCACCGTAATTCCGGATCCGGGATACGGGATGCGTGATGCAGCGTCGAAAATTCAGCCTGATCCCGTACCTCGTATCCCGTATCTCGCATCATGCTCCGCACAGGGCGTCGACGCATTCCTGCACCAGCGCGGGCCCGCGGTAGACGAGCCCGGTATAGAGCTGGACCAGGCTCGCGCCGGCGGCGATCCGATCCCGGGCGTCGGCGCCGGTCAAAATGCCGCCGACCCCGATCACCGGAATTTCTCCTTGCAGGGCCCGGCACAGATCCCGCGTCACCTGCGTGGCAATCCCGGTGATCGGGGCGCCGCTCAACCCCCCCGCCTCGCCCGCATGCCTCATGCCCTCGACGCCGTCCCGGCCAATCGTGGTGTTGGTGGCGATCACGGCTTCGACGCGATGCCGCCGCAGCAGGACGGCGATCGCGTCGATTTGCCCCGCATCGAGGTCCGGCGCGATCTTCACCGCGAGAGGCACGAGCTTTCCATGGGCATCGGCAAGGCGGCGCTGCTCGGATTTCAGCGCGCCGAGCAAGCGGTCGAGCCCCGACGCCTGCTGCAGCTGGCGCAGGTCCCGGGTGTTGGGCGAGGAAATATTGACTGCCACATAGCTGGCGAGCGGGTAGGCCTTGCGCAGGCAGGCGACGTAGTCCTCTTCGGCGCGCTCGAGTGGCGTGTCGGCGTTCTTGCCGATGTTGATGCCGAGCACGCCCCGGTAACCCGCGCGCGCGACGTTCTCCACGAGGCGGTCGACGCCCTCGTTGTTGAAGCCCATGCGGTTGATGATGGCCCGCGCCGCGGGCAGCCGGAACAGCCTCGGCCGCGGATTGCCGGGTTGCGGGCGCGGCGTCGCCGTGCCGACCTCGAGAAAGCCGAAGCCCAGGCGCGTGAGCGCGGCGAGATAGGCGCCGTTCTTGTCGAGCCCCGCGGCGAGCCCGACCGGGTTCGGAAAGCGAATGCCCATCACCTCGCGCGCGCAGTCCTCGGGCGCCGGGGGCGCGGCGGGGACGAGCCCGAGGCGCACCAGCGCCTGCAGCGACTCGAGCGTGAAATGGTGCGCGGTTTCGGCTTCGAGCGCAAAGAGGAGCGGGCGCACCATCGAATAAATCATCGCGCCATTGTAGCGCGATGATTTATTTATTTGAGATTTACATTTAAAGGCGGCCGACGCGATGGCCTTCCATTCGTGGTGTGTCGGGCCGAGGCCGCCTTCGGGCGGATGATTTACTCTTATTCGGGATCTGAAAATTAAGGCGGCCGACGCGATGGCCTTCGTACGCGTGGCAGTGTACCAGAGGCCGCCTTATTTGACCCTGCCGCGCCCGCGTGTTAGAACGCGCGCTCGGAGCCGAAGATGAACGAGAAGCGCATCGAGCAGATCATCCAGATCGCCACCATCACGGTGCTCGTGATCGGCTGCCTGATGGTGCTGAGGCCGTTTCTCGCGGCAATCCTGTCGGCGGCGATCCTGTGCTTTTCCACGTGGCCGGTCTACGAATGGCTCGAGCGCCTGCTCAAGGGGCGGCGCTGGCTCGCGGCGCTCGCCATGACGCTGCTCCTGGTTCTCGTGCTGGTCCTGCCGCTGGTGGCGGTCGCGCTGACCTACGGCGACGAGATCCCGCCGCTCGTGGAGCACGCGCGCGTCACGCTTGCCGAGGGCCTGCCCGAGCCGCCGTCCTGGGTCGCCTCGATCCCGCTCGTCGGCGAATCGCTCGACGCCGCCTGGCGCGACCTGTCGGGAAGCCGCGACAACCTCGCGGAGGCGCTGAAGCGGCTCATGCAGCCCGCGCGCGACCTGCTGGTGCAGGTGGGCATCCTGATGGGCGAAGGCGCGCTGCAGTTCACGCTGATCGCGTTCATCGGCTATTTCTTCTACCGCGATGGCGCGGCGCTGACGCAGGCGCTGCACAACGCATTGAGCCGCGTGGCGGGAGAGATGACCGGGCGCCTGCTCCAGATCATCGGCGGCACGATCAACGGCGTGGTCTACGGCATCGTCGGCACCGGCATCGCGCAGGCGATTGCCGCGGTGGTGGGCTATCTCATTGCCGGCGTGCCGGGCGCGCTGATGCTGGGTTTCCTGACGTTCTTCCTGTCCATCGTGCCGGCCGGGCCGGCGCTGCTGTGGGTCGGCGCCGCGGTCTGGCTGTTCTACCACGACCATACCGGCTGGGCGGTGTTCATGGTGTTGTGGGGCTTCTTCGTGATCAGCGGCATCGACAACATCGTGAAGCCGCTGCTGATCAGCCGCGGCGCGAGCCTGCCGTTCGCGCTCGTGCTGCTCGGCGTGCTCGGCGGCGTTCTCGCGTTCGGCTTCGTCGGGATCTTCCTCGGCCCCGTCCTGCTCGCGGTCGGCTTCAATCTCGCCCGCGGCTGGACCGCGGTGCGCGCGCCCGCTACGCCGTCGAATTGATTGCCGCCACTCGCTTGGGTTCCGGGCCGATGAGCGCGACGTAGAGCACGAGTATCACGAGCCAGCACACCCATCCCGACCACAGGATGTGCGACAGGAACAGCAGCACGCGGCGCTGCGCCTTCAGTTCCGGCAGCACGAA
>Ga0326597_10010724_pt1 | contig 12183 bp, 2 predicted proteins | sample RVTome_12_FD_203789 | JGI IMG/M metagenome (GOLD analysis project Ga0326597, IMG submission 203789) | Soil microbial communities from uranium-contaminated site in the Upper Colorado River Basin, Wyoming, United States - RVT100D185 | ecosystem: Environmental > Terrestrial > Soil > Contaminated >... | reverse complement strand
TTGCCGCTCGGAACCAAACGAACTTCTCGCAGGTCAAACAATGCCCCTTTCGACAACGGACCATCCGGACGAAGCGATACCACGCGCCGACCGGCCTTTAATGTTGTCGTGCCGACCCGGCGCTGTTGATAACGGTCCCAACCGCCGGTCGCGGGAACATCGCCGCGAATGACCTCGCTTAAGCCGTCGAAGCGATAGCGATTCCCCGCCGAATCATTCGCGCACGCTAAGTCCAGATACACATCGAACGACCCGGCTTGCTCGACGTCGATTCGCCACGTCACCCGATCGCCTTCGCCATGCCAATAGCCGATGTTGCCGAACGGCTGCTCAAATACAATTTCCGCGCCGCGAATCTCGGCGGTCGACGCGGTCAGACGAAACTCGCCCGCGTCGTTGGCCTTCGTCAATTGCGGTTGATTACCGGCGAACTCCTTGAAGGGCAAGTCGAAACGCGACACGTACGCCAACACGTCGGCCACATCCCGTGGCGATAAATCCCGCTCGATCCCTTCCGGCATGATTGACCGTTCCGTGCTGTGAAGTTCGTCAAGGTCGCTGCGCAAGATCACGTGTTCTTTGCCGTTCGCTTCTCTCAGCCGAATCGACGACGACGTCTCTTCGACCAGCAGCCCGGTCGCCGTGCGGCCATCGTTGTCGACCGCCGTCCAAGCGATGTAGCGAGCGTCGACTTCGCGATTCGGATCGAGGATCGTCGTGAGCAGCCATTCAGGATCACGGTTCGTTAACGCCATCAAATCCGGGCCGACCACGTGGCCTTCGTCTTCGAGACGATGACACGACGAGCACGCTTTACGAAACAGCGTGCGTCCGCGTTCTGCGTCGGCGGCGGTTAACAGGGCGGGGTGGTATTGGTCAATCACGGCCGAGCGGTTGGACGCCGATGTCGTTTCGAAGAGCTGCGCCGCGAAGTCGCGGATCGAGGCATCGCGATGCGTCAGGAGTTGCTGGCGGCGAGTTGCGTTGAAGCTGCTCGCGGTCAACTTTCCCGCTTGAACCCGGCCCACCAGTTGCCGCGTCCAATCATCGCGCGAGAGCAGCACGTCGAGTATCTGTTCGCGGAGCGAAGGGCCGACGCCGTCCCATTGCGCGAGCAACAAGTTGGCGGCAGACGCATCCGCCGTGCGTGCCAAGGCAGCGACGGCCGATTGCTGAATCCCGATCGATTGCCGCGCCGAAAGCAACTCGCCGATTTGACGAAGCGATTGCTCGCGGCTGGTGCTTTCGATTGCCAGGATCTTCTCCGTCGCCGCCCCCGCGCGCCGCCCGACTAACCGCAACGCCGCTACTCGAATCTCCTCGGTTTGTTCGTCATGGGACAGCGAACGGATCGCTTCTTCATGCCAGAGTTGGAGTTTTCGCAACAGCTCGTCGTCGAGTTGTTCCAAGGGCGAGTCGGATCGCGCGTCGGCGGCGTCGAGAAGTTCTGCCAGATTCGTGAATCGGGCAGCGCTGTTCGATTCCCCATTCGCCGCGACGATCCGAAACGCCGCTTCCACGCCACGGGCGTCGCCCAGCCGCACGGCCAACGATACAAGTTGCGAGAAGATTTCGCCCCGCTTGCCATTTACCGCGGCAGCGTACGCGTCGAGCACCGCCGCCACGTTCGACTTGTTGATCGAACTAAGTACGGCGGCTCGCAAATAAGTGTCGTCGCCGGCGGAGACAGCCACCGTGGCGAGCGCCTCGGCTGCCACCTCGCTCTGGCTTTCGCCAAGCGAATACGCGACTTGCCGCACGATGCGCGGATTCGGATGTGCGGCAAGCGGTTGGATTGCAGCCAGGACATCCGAATTGTCGAGCATTCGCTCCGCCAGCCGAATTGCGTGGCGAACGACCTCTGGATGATCGGAGCGGAGCGTATAAAGCACGTCGTCCAGTGTGAGTGTTCCCATGCCGTCCAACGTACATAGTGCGTGCAACTGTCCTTGCGGCAGCTTCGCCTTGGGGACCATTTGTTTCAGCAAAGGCGTCGTTTGCTTGTCGCCTCGCCACACGATCAACTGCTGCGCCAGATCCCGCACCGTTCCATTGGGTTGGTCGAGCTGCCCGACCAACTCCCCGTTGCTCATCTGGTCCAGTCGCGGCCACGGACGAGGCGGACGCGATTCGTCTCGCGGCACCACGCGATAAATGCGCCCGCGGCCTCGGCCCGCATAGACATCGAGTTCGGCCAGCGTCGCTTGGGGAATCCATCGCGCGTGCTCGATCACGTAGCGATACATGTCGACAACCCAAATCGCACCGTCGGGGCCGGTTCGAACTTGCACGGGCCGAAACCAACGATCCGTCGATGCCAGGAATTCGCGATCGAGTTCGTTGCTGGCCCGGTGGCCGGCGAACGTCATTCCACTGGGATCGAGTACCAGCCGATGGACGAGTTGATGAACGGGCTCGCAGGTGAAGGCGTTGCCGTAGTAATCGTCGCCCAGCAACACATCCCGATAGATGTCTAGCCCGCAAGCCGATGTCGGCTGCCCCGGCGCTCCAGACAGTTCGAATCGCACCAACTCGCCTGCTGGAAGCAACTTGTTCGCGTCAGCTCCGGTCGCGACTCCGATCGTCGTGGGAGGAGCGGCGACCAGCGAGTTGCGGCGGTGGTAATGATCGTCGACGGCGTAATGCATGATCAGCGTGCCGTTGGTGCAGCCAAACCAATCGCCCCAGTCGTCGCGACATCGTCCTTGCTGAGTGCGTCCGGTTGCCGGCTCGATCTCGCGAGTAACCGGATGAAATCTGAAATCGCGATCGGACAGGTCACACTGCTCGTCAGTTCGCAAGTTCGTGACTTGACCGCCAAACAGTCCACCGCTTCCGTACAGCCAATTATCGAGCCCAAGCCGCAAGCTGTTGACTCGTGCTTGAGCGTTGCGAACTTCGAAACCGGTGTAGAGCTTCTGAATCGATTCGGCTTTGCCGTCGCCGTCCTTGTCGGTCGCCAACAGAATGTCGGGCGCGTCGCAGATCAGAACTCCATCGGGCTGGACCTTGACGTCCGTGGGAAACCGCAGCCCGTCGACAAACGTCTCCGCCTGGTCGAATCGTCCGTCACCATCCGTATCTCGCAGCCAGCGGACTCGGCCCGTCTGTTCAAACGATTCGTAAACGCCGTGCCCGTAGTCGTTCATCTCCGCCACCCACAACCGGCCGTCTGGGCCGAAATCGATCGCCACGGGGTCGACGACCAACGGTTCGGCGGCAACAAGTTCGATTCGCAAATCATCGTGCGTTTGCAGGCACTGCAGCGATGCTTCCGGCGATTTCGGTGGAACGCCTTGCGTGCCATGGCCGATATGCAGCGATTGCGGGACTTGCCGCTTTACCTCATCGACGATCAATTGCTCGAGGCCCCCCTTCAGCGTCGAGGGCAACGCGAAATACGGAATCTCGGCGCCGCCACCGTAGCCCCCTTCGCCAACTAGGCGCTCGGAAGGAATGTAACTACAGAAGTCGTTGGAGTAGGCGTTTAACCACAAACGTTCACGGTCCAGTTCCTGCTTCAGACGCAGCGAATAGTCAACACACACTTCCCCGCCCAGGAAGACGATGGACAAGTTGTCGCCGAACGAGAAAGTTTGGATCGGGTAGTCGATCGCCGTGAGCAGCGGTTCGTCTCGTTCCAGTTCCGCGAGTTGAGTGGTCGCGTTGTAACCGGCCGGTCCCCCTTTCTCGGCGAGCGATTGCAGCTGTTCCTTCGTGGGCGGATCGTTCAGCGGGAGCGCGATCCGGCTGAGCGTAGCGTGTGGCGGGCCTGTCAGGGCGTTCAAATCGGTCTTCAACAACCGGGCGACTTCGGTCGCGATCTCAGCTCCCTGCGATTCGGCAATCTGAACTTTGTCGCCCGTCACGCCGGACGAGGGATTCGAATCCGATCCGCAGCCGATCGAAACAATCGCCGTTGCGTCGGGCGTCGTCCGCTCGATCATCTCGGCCGCGTATCCGGCCCAATCGCCGTTGATCTGGTTGAATGACAGCGTTACGCAGTGGCAGGCATAACTGACGTATATCGCTCGAACGCTATCGTCGACGGCGCTCTTGACTACCAGCATCGGCAGGTCGTGGTCTACCGGCCCGCCAGCCGTCCGGCGGTTCATCGCAAAGCCAACATTGCCGGTGCCCCAGGACAGCTTCGACGGTTCGCGGCTTTGGATCGCCGCGGCCGCCGCTTGTTCGATCTTGTCGGTCAACTCGCGAGTGTAAAGATCGATGTGTGCTTGATGCTGAGGCGGGATCGGTTGGCTGAAGATATTGTCCGAGGCGCCGTTCACCTTCGGCGTGCAGTGTGAATGCGTGAAGCTGATCGCGAAGTGTTCTCGCGGAATTCCAAACCGCTGCTTCAAACGCCGCGCGACTTCGTCGACCATGCTTGTGCGAACTCCTAAGCTGTCGACCGCAACAAGAACCATCGGCAGGCCGTCTGCCTGCGAGATGGCAATCGCCCTGGCGTAGATCCGTTGCGAAACGCCTTCCGATTCTTGACGCCGCCCACCGAAGCCGTTCAGCCGGATCGGGTAGTCGGGCGTCACGTCGACTTTCGCCACACCGACCGCGTACGTCGCAGTGTCTTGCGCGTTGACGAGCGACGCAACCAGAAGGACAGACAGGAACACCGCCACCAGTGGGCCAGCTTGGTATCGCATATTGCTCGCAACCTTCCGCGACAAGAATCGGTATCAGCACGAGCAATGATTATAGCTTGGGCGGATCGCGGCGGGGATCGCGGGCTCGAGGCGAGTGGTCCCGACCGAGCCACTGGAGTTACAGGCGTCATCGCCGATCCGTCCCTTGCTCAGGTTAGTAGCCATCACGCTCCGCCGTGTTGAGCCTCGTGAGCCACGCGTCGAAGTGCGACAAGGCTTGGCGAAGAGTAGGGTACCACGTGAAAGGCTCGTCACGGCGGAGCGTAACGGCTACTATCTCATTAGCCCGACGTCCTCGACGCCGCTGCCAGCGCACTGGTCAGCGACGCTCCGTCTCAATAGCGTCCGACGGCAGCCGTCAGCCGTTGTTGCTGCTCGTCGATCTGCTGCTTGAGTTGGTTGCTCGGGCCGTGCGTTGGCTCCTGAGCAAGCGCGGCCACCAACACCAACCTCGCGTTCGTCGTGTCGCCTGCCAGTAACTGTGCCTCGGCCAAATGAAACAGCAGCTCCGCCGAGGGTTCACCGCGCTGCACCGCTTGTGCCAGCAAGGAAGCGGCATTCTCGTATCGCCCCAGCGCTTTCAGCGCCAAACCCTGCTCCAACAATAGTTCTTGTGGCATCTCATCGGGCGGATAGTGTTCAGCCAAAGACGCGAGTGTCGACAAGGCGCGTCGCGGGCGATTCTGCTCGCGATAGATCGACGCCAGCGCGAGCTGCACGTGGGGGCAATGTCCTTCGAACGACAGGCTGCGATGATATTCTGCCAGCGCCTCTTGGAGTTTCCCTTGCTGACGTCGAACATCGCCCCGCAAAGCCCACGCGCACGGCAGTTGGCGATTCGATTGAATAGCCAGCTCCGCCTGCTGCCACGCTCTCTCGGCATCGCCTTGGGCGAGATACATTTCGCCCAGTCGCACGACCAACGTCGAGTCGCCGCCAGACAACTTCACAGCTTGCTCAAGGTGTTTGATCGCATCGTCGCGAAGACCACGTCGCCACCGCAACTCGGCGAATTGGACATGCGCCCGCTCGTCGACGGGATTGGTCTCGATGGCGTTCTTAAACGAGAGTTCCGCATCCTCCGGCTTTCCTTGCTGCAGCAAATCGAATCCGTGCAGCGACATCTCCCGCGCTTTGATCACTTCTCCTGAGACAGTGTCCTTATGAAGCGATGCGCAACCGAGTGCGTTGAAAACGCAGATCGCCGTTACCAGCAAGGCCGCCACGCTGCCGATACCGTGCGAACTGCCGGAAGTTGTATTTGTCCAACGCACCATGACTATTCACGGACCATGACCACGCAGTCTTCCCGACCCAGGGACGAATTCTCGCAACCGCGAACGAACGATCGAATGAACCCGCATTTGGCTTATCGGCAAGTCGCGACACAAACGACTAGGCAATCCGATTCTCGCGCGGCAGGTTGCGAGTCGGGAAAGTAACACAACCGCTCCACCTGGACAATGGAAACAGCTTGCCGAGTCCTTACGGCAGGTCACACGTAAAAAAATACCAAGTGTGGCTGGGGTCGAGTCCTCAAGCCCCCAGTTGTCGCATTACTGGGGGCTCGAAGACTCGACCCCAGCCACCCCTGCATGTCAAGCGACCTTGGTATTTCAATTCTCGTGAGTTACCTCACCCCCTTCCGCTCCCGGTTTTTCAGCCGCCGGTTAGCTGCTAGCATGTTCGGTTCACCGATATGTGCGCACAAACAAGCCAATTGCATGACAGTTATCTACGACAAGCTCGGCGTTCGGCTCTTTTACGCCGAGGGCTGGAAGATCACCGAGGACGAGGTCGCCGCCGAGCCTCGCACGCTTTCCATCGAAAGCCCCAGCGGCGGCATTTGGGAGTTGATGCTCTACAGCAATCCGCGTGACAGCGACGAGTTGGTCGGCGAAGCCTTGTTGGTCATGAGCGAGGAATACGAGAATCTGGAGACATCTCCCTACACGACAGAATTCGGTGATGTGCGGGCCAGCGGCCTCGAAATTTACTTCTATCACCTCGACTTGCTAGTCCACTGCCGAATTGTCGCCGCACCGTTCGGAGAGCAAACGGCGCTGCTCTTGTGGCAAGCCGAGGATCGGGACTTCGATGAACTGGAGCCGGTCTTCCGAGCCATGGCGACAACTCTACTCAACCCGCACAAGTTCCCAGCGCCTTCCTCGGACAGCTGAAGTGTTTGCAAAACTTACAAATCAGGCGATGCCCCGCAGCGAGCCGAGTCCGCCGCGTAGCGATTACTTTTTCTTCCATTTGTATCATTTCTCTTAAAGTTCGCCGCCGCTCGTGTCGAACGGCACGCGACCTGCGTAGTAAGCATTCGCGAAAGGTGTGGAGAGGAAGTGAGCGGAACGGCGTTGCCGGTTTGCCAGGAAACACCGGTGGCTAGCGCCATTCCGCTCACGCCTTCGGCGAATGCTTACTTGTGTGACAACGCAAACACGGAGGTCCGTGAATCTTAGTGCCGCGTCGCCGAGGTATGGCGACCTTTGAAACACGATACGTGATGGCCATTTTCACGGTACGTAGGGCTCGTCTGGATTCCCGAATTCAGGCGAGCCCTTTGCTTTGTGCCTCACAGCCTGATGGAGGGCGTTGACACTTTTGCACGAGGGTCTTCCACCCGGATTATTCATCAGCCGCGTGGCGCTAGCCAGCGGTTCTCGCGAACTTTAAGAGAACCGCACGCTGGCGCGTGGCGGCTGATTTGCGCGGTGTTTTGGGCCCAAGGCCGTCGTGAAGCAATCGACGGCCTTGGAAGGCCATCGTACAAGTGCGGCTACCGCCCCGTCTCGTCGTACAGCGGCAGATGCCTGTAATGGACCTCCAGAGAAAGTAGATTCAGCGTCGTGACGTACAGCCTACCGGCGTGAGGAGCCCAGCGATCCGGCACGGGAAGTCGTGGGTTCCAACTGCCGGCGTCAGGTCCGCTCTGGATTTGAGTGTCGACCAGGACGGGCCGAAGCTGATCGTTCCACTTCTGCCAGCGTTCGCCACCCATGTGAAACATGACTTGGGTCGCATAGTACCAATAGTAGGTATCCCGCTTCGGATCGCGAGCCGTTCCGATCGCCGGCGGAGACTGTAATAAGTAATCCGCTCCACGAATCATATTCTCGTCGCCCCGCCTCCACCCGGTGTAGAACCGCATCAACAGACCCACAGCCGTCATCGTCGTGCTGACATCACGGCCATGTTTCTGCGCCTCCGTGTCGGGTGCATGCGGGTTGTAACGGTACTTGTGTCGCTCGCTACGCGAACCCTCCGCCATATCCAACCATCGCTCGATGCGAGCGAACGTCTCGGTCGGAACTTCCAAGTTCGCCAAATCGCCGCTCTTCAGCGCCATCATCATCCAACCGGTCACCGAAGTGTCCGATTCAAGATTCGGCGCGTACCGCCAACCGCCATACTCCTGGTGTTGGCTGGCGACAATGAAATCGACGGCCTTCTGAGCCGGCCGTTTCAATTCCGGGTCTTGTGTCATGCCATAGGCCTCGCACATCGCGAGCGCCGCGATGCCGTGACTGTAGAGCCAAACGCTGCGGTTCGATTCGTCATCCAAGGGAATGAACAAGTCGCCGTTGTCCCTTTGATGCTCCAAGAGATAATCGATGCCTCGCTTGACGACCGCCGCATACTGATTGTCATGATGTGTGTAGCCGTACCCCTGAAATGCCAGCAGCGCTAATGCGGTCGCAGCCGTATCGGAAACCAACAGGGCAGAATGATCGACGGCCTGCAGATTCCAACTCCCGTCGGCCAACTGCTGGCGAGCCAAGTAAGCCAAGCCCAACTCAATCGCCTTGTCCGATTGTTGGCCCGCCGCCGATCCCCTCGAACCGGGCGAACCACCGGGCTTGCTTCTGCCGCGAAAGGCATCCGCCGCGACCACCGCCGCCGTGTTGAATTTTGGCAAGCCGCCGACCTCTTGCCGAACGAAGCGGGTTGCGCGCGATTGAATCTGAAGGCTGTCTTCACGAGCGCGACGGCTGCTCAGCCCGACGTCGGCGGCGGGCGGATCGCCAAGACCGCCCGGTCCTTCCAGTGCGTCGATTTCAACGGGAATAGAACTGGCCGATTGGCGAGCCATCGGCCCGAGATCGCTTCCCAATCCGATGGTGCCGGTGTCAGCACTTGCCAGCGCGGTCGATGACGGAGCCGATGGGACATCGATGGTCGCCGCGACGGAACCGCTCAAGCCGACGGGACCAACGGCGGTACGTCGCATCGGCGAGACGCTCGACGATTCGTTCCCAACCGACGGCCCGTCGGAAGCTGATGCAGAACGGGACTGGCTCGCGACACCTGCAATCGCACCAGAATCGGCGATTCCTTCGACCGGCCGCTGACCTGCCGCAGTTCCTACCGTGGCAGCGACTGGTGCTGCACTGCGTCCCCCGGTCAACTCGGCTGCTCGGATTCCAGTCGTATCGATGGGTGAGCCAATGGGCGAACCACTCGAGTTGGGCGAACCTGCGACGGTCGCCACGCTCGCTACGGCGCTGGCGGTAAAGCTGCGAGACGGGGACGCTTTGCTTGGCGAACTCGTTCCTCCGCCGGGCTCCGGCGCTCCCGCAAATCCATCCGCCGCTTCCGCTCGGCGAACAACGATGGCTCCCGCCAACTCGCCGCCTCCGCCAGCGGCTGGCATGGTCGCACCTCGCTCCGAGAAAAGACCTTCGTTGGCGGAGCGAACAACGACACGCTTTGCCAACTGACGGTCTGCTGCTTCGGCATCCGAGGTGGGTTGGGCGTTGAATGGTTGTCCGCTTGAACCAGCAGCCATCCCGGGCGCGAGTTCGGCTCGCACGGCAACCTGTGGCGCGCCGCCCATGGTTTGTCGCGCAAGGCGTCGGGCGAGTTCTTCTTCGTCTTCGTTCTCTTCACCACCCGAGGCTCCTCCCGCGGCAGCGACCTCTGGCATTTGCGGTCCGCCGTCTGCTCGCGTTCGTGTTCCTCCCGCCAGCGCCGTCGAAGCAGCCGGCGCGTCCGCCGGTTCGGACTGCGAGGAAGGAGTTGCACCAGAAGCGATTTCCGTTTGCGATGGTTCGCCGCGACCGACGTCCGCCAAGGTCGGAGCGATCCCTTGTGGCGTCGGTTGTCCTCCTCCGGCACCGGCGGGCGCGGCGGCTTCGGCGGCGACCGTGTTGCTTGCCAACGCCGGTTGCGGCGTTCCGCCAGAACTGCTGCGAGCCAACTGCTCCGCCTGGGCGGATTGATTCAGCTCCGGTTGCCCGCCGCCCGCCGCCCGGCTGGCACCGCCTCCGCTAACCACGCGTGTCGGGCCCAAGTCCACCTGTACTTGTCCGGCGGCAGCGGTCACAGCCCCCGTCGCGGCGTTGGCATTGGCACGCGTCAGGGCTCCGCTGGAGCTGGCTGTCAATTCGGTGGCTTGCCGCGAACCGGCAAGCGTCGCGGCTTCCGTCGTCGTCGCGCGCACGGAAGCACTCGGGCGGTCTGCTCCGGCCAGCGAATGTCGTACGAGCGCCGGAGCACTCGGAGCTAAGGCAGGTCCTTCCGGTGTATTCTGTGTCGCTTCGACTCGTCGCGCGGAACCGGAAGCGACGAGCGACGGGCTGTCCGCTGCGTCCAGTGCGCGGTCCAAGTTCGCAGCCTGACCCACACCCGAGACACCACCGAGCGACCGGGTCATCGCCGTGCGCGATGCTTCCGGAGTTGGCGCGGCCTCGCCAGGATTCGCTTGCGCCGTCGCGGGACTGTCGACGTTCGCGGGCGAGGCGGCTAGTTCCGCCGATCGAGCGCTGCGCGCTGGGCTGCTCGAGGCGACCGCGGCTGAATTGATGGTCGGAGCGCTCGAAGCCGCCGCGCGAGACGAGGCCACAACTTGTGCTTCCGGTGAAAGCTGAGGTCCGTCGGAAGCCGGCGTCGCACCCGCGGCCGATACTCCCGAGGCAGCCTGCCGTCTCACACTGTTCGACGCGGCAGCAGCTGCGGTCGCGTTGCCGGAAGTCGAACCGGTCGCCGCTGGCGCGACGTTGTTGGCCGTCGTCGCCACGTTCGGCATCGCTTGCGAAGTACTCCGCGCGGCCGTTGCCGCAGCGTTCGAAGTCGCCACGGCTGGCGCGGCAACTGGCGCGCGTTGTGGGCTGGCGGTCGCACCGGTCAGCGACGGGACATTGGTCGACGCGCTGGGCGCGCTAAAGCTGCCTTCACTAGCCGCGACTTGAGGACTCGTGACCGCTTGTCGTCGCACGGCGGATGCGGCAGCTGCTATCTCGACATTCCGATTCGCTTGAGCGCTTGGAGCCAGAGAAGGCGCGGCTTCCGCAGCCATCGTCGCTACATCAGGCCGCGACGTGGCTCGCGTTCGCTGGTTCGCGACCGGAGTTGGCGTTTGCGCCAAAGTCGGCCGCGGCGCTGCTTGCTGTTCGCGTCGCTGTGAAGTTGCAGGAAGGTCGGCGGGGGGGCTTGGCGTCGGCTGCGTTGCAACGCGATCCGCCTGGGGACTTGCCGTCGCCTGTTGTCGCGCGGTGGTACTGCTCGGAGCCGCCTCCAGCGGGCGAGTCTGCCGCGCGGCGCTGGGCAGGACCTTGGCATCGACCTGCGTTCGTGGGACGGCTTGCGGCGTGGCAAGTTGGCGAGTCATTGTGGGAACCGCCGAGGTAGTGGCTTGCGGAGTCGCTTGCTCCGTCCGGCGAGCGCGTTCGATGCGAGGTTGTTCGGCTTGCGCCGTTGCATCCGGCATTGTCATGGCTCGTTTCGCTTGCGTTTCGCTGGCGCGGCGTTGCAATTGCGAATCTAGCGAGGCGACGGTCGATGGCTGCGGCGTTTGCGGCGCCGCAGGCTGTGGTTGCTCGACGCGTTGATTCGGCCGCGGCTGGGGCTTTGCCGTCTGCCGGCTCAATTGAGACATCTGTTCGGACTGACGCGGTACTGTCTCGGCAGGTGTCGGTCGCTGAATCTCGTTCGGCTTGACTGTGATCTCGCGTTCCGGAGTGGGTGTCGGCTGACGCTCGGTGGGTGGTTCCGGATGTTGCTGCTCTTGTTGGAGCTGTTCCATATCCGTCTCGGGAGTTTCGGTCTCGACAGGGCGGAGGAGATCTTGCTGATGATCGGGTTGCGACTCGAACTGAACCGGATCGTACACCGGCTCGACCAGTGGTTCGCGTTCGATTCGAGTATCCGCCAACTCCGTGAACTCGGCCCAGATGCGGCCGAAAATATTCGTCTCGATCGAGACGATGAACAAGATCAAGTGGACGATGATACAAAGCACGGCTGAGAATTGAACGCCCCGTCGCACCGCGCGGCTTTCCACTTTCCTCAGCAACCAAATCATCGCGCAAACGACGATTGGGATCACGAACAGCCACGTCCAAGCGTTCGCATACCACTGACGTCCGTCAAAGCGGAGGTAGGCCAGCACGGTTCCGGCCAGAAAGCCGGCCAGCACGAACAGGGCGAGCATGACGGGCCAGAACTGCTCGTCGAACGCCGCTTCGGCCGGCTGTTTTGTCTTTCGGATTATGCGACGGATCTTTGCCATGCTGTT
>Ga0326597_10010722_pt1 | contig 12184 bp, 8 predicted proteins | sample RVTome_12_FD_203789 | JGI IMG/M metagenome (GOLD analysis project Ga0326597, IMG submission 203789) | Soil microbial communities from uranium-contaminated site in the Upper Colorado River Basin, Wyoming, United States - RVT100D185 | ecosystem: Environmental > Terrestrial > Soil > Contaminated >... | reverse complement strand
TACGGCGACGCCTGGGATCCCGACAACCGCCGGCCCTACGACCGCTTCGACGTGCTCTCGCAGTCGAACTTCGGCGACAAGACCCGCGTCGGCCGGCTGCTGATCCGCGGCGACGTCGTTTCGAAGCTGCTTTCGAAGAACCACTCGCTCGCGCTGCAGCAGGACTTCGACTACATCGACAACGAGGCCTACGAGTACGGCGGCCAGAGCTTCGGGCCGGCGCTGCTATCGCGCTTCGAGCTTTCGCCGACGACAGAGCTCGTGTCGCGCACCCAGGCCTACTTCATCCTGCTCGGCGCCGTGAACTCGAAACTGGCCCTGCTCGCCGACGTCGCGGAGCAGGAGCGGATCCGCGAGTACGATTACGGACCTGGCGCCGGGGCCTCGGTCGAGCTGTATCTCCTGCGCAAGCACAGGCCGCTGCTGGTCGGCCGCTATCGCTACAGCTACATCAGCGTCTCGAACGGGTCGGTCTACAACAGCGAGGACGGCGGCAAGGGCCTCGACTCGAACCACAACATCCACCAGGTCCAGCTCAAGCTCGAGGTCCCGATCACGAAGAGCCTCGCGGCCGGCGTGGACGGCTCGGTCTTCTTCCGCCGCAGCCACTACGACTTCACCGGCAGCGACCTTCCGCCGCTGGTCGGGGAGCCGGGCCGGCGCACGATCACGCAGCGGAACCCCGAGGTACGCGCGTTCCTGGCCTGGACCTACTAGTCCGAAGTTCCCCTTGTTTCGTTGCGGGGAACTTCGGACTTTCTGGGCCGGTCCGTCGGGCTGTTTTGGACTACCCCGCCTGCTTCAGGGCGGTCCGCCTTGCCTGTTGTCCGTCTCTTCGTCCGCTTCGTCGTCCCGCTCGCCCCCGTCCGCGATCGGCCTGACGAAGGCCGCCCGGATCGGCGCGGGCATCACCGAGTCCGCTCCGCGGATCGACTTCCACAGGATCTCGTTGAGCTCGCGCTCGGGTGCCAGGTCGGCCTCGATCAGGTTCATCTGCAGCGAGGCCTGCGCCCCCGGGGCGTCCTCGCTGTTCGTCTCGGTGAGCGAGACGCGCGCGGGCCGCACCAAGTAGGGCGTCGTGTCCGGCTTTGTGGCGAAGGCCCCGAACATCGGTGTCGCCGCGGCGTCGTACTGGCTCATCGGCGGCAGGCCGAGCACGAGCTCGATCGTGCGCAGGACACCCGAGGTGGTGTAGAGCGTCGAATCGACCGCTCCACGCTTCGCCCACGGGCTCGCCACGAGCAGCACCGAGCGATGGGCGTCCACGTGGTCGGGGCCGTTCTGGGCGTCGTCCTCGAGCACCAGGATCGCCGACTCCGGCCAGAAGCGGCTCTTCGAGATCGCTTCGACCAGCCGTCCGAGGGCCAGGTCGTTCTCCGCCACCATCGCCCGCGGCGTGGGGCGGCCCGGCGAGGTCCCGGCGGTGTGGTCGTTGCCGAGGCGGATGATGTTGAGCTGCGGCAGCCCGCCCTGCTTCTCGAAGCGGGCGAACTCCTCGAGCCACACGTCGATGCGCTCGTTGTCGGGGATCGACAGGTCGTACGGAGCGTAGCTCGGGTGCACCTTCCCGACGAGGCCGGGCACCGTGGCCGTGACCGCTCCGCCCTTCGTCTCCCACGAGGCGAACTCGCCGTAACTGCGGACCGAAACAGAAGCACGGCTCGCGAAATCCCAGATGTAGCCGTCGGCGGGGGCCGCGAGGTTGCCGTAGTTGTTGCGGATCTCGTGGCCGCCCTCGCTCAGGTAGAGCCCCCCGCGCTGGCCGTAGAGCGTGGGCCACAGCTTCTCGACCGCGTCGGTCGCGTAGGCTGCGGTCGAGTAGGCGTGGCCGTCGTTGCTCACCTCGGCGTCGACGTAGAAGTTGTCGAAGAGCACGAACTCGCGTGCGAGCGCGTGGGCGTTCGGTGTCACGTCCTCGCCGAAGAGCGTGAGGTTCGGGTCGCCGTTGCCCTGCGGCAGGTCGCCGAGCACCTGGTCGTAGGTGCGGTTCTCGCGGATCACGTAGAAGACGTGCTTGATGGGCGAGGGATCGCCCACGCGGCCGGGTATGGGCGAGCCTTCGGGCCGTCCCGGGGGCGCCTCGCGCCGGCCCTCGTTGTAGGCGCTGATCGCGAAGACGCGCTCGGTCAGCGTCGCGAGCGTGGCGGCGTCCGGCCGCTTCAGGATCGAGAGCGCGCCGTTCAGCATGCCCGCGATGTAGGTCGAATCCTCGCGCGCCGACGTCGGCTGGGGACCACGCGGGTTCGCGACCGGGGTCAGGCCCTTGCCGGAAAGGACCAGCACGTTCTCTCCCCCAGGACCATAGGCAACCCCGGTCGGGTACCAGCCGGTGGGGATGAAGCCCTGGAAGCGGCTCTCGCCCGGGTGCTTGACGTCGACGACGGCGACGGTGTTGTTGTCGGCGTTGGCGACCAGCAGCGTGCCGCCGTCCGGCGAGAGCGAGAGCGCGTTCGGCGTCGAGCCGGGCGGGGCCTTCGGCGAGAGCGCCACGCCGATGCGCTCGACCACCTGCCGCGTGGCGAGGTCCAGGACCCAGACGGCGTTGGTGTTGGCGCAGGCCACGAACAGACGCCGCGCGTCCTTCGAGAAGTGCATGGCGTTCGGGTGCTCGCCGACGGGGATCTCGGCGAGGGGAGCGAGCGTCGCGGGCTCGAGCACGGCCACGCGCGCGCCGCCCCATACGGACACGTAGAGCGCGCGCCCGTCGGGCGCGAGCACGGCGGTGTAGGCCTCGGCCGGGAGCTCGCGTCGCGCCAGCACCGCGCCGGTCGCGAGGTCGACCGCCACCGCGGCCTTGCCGTAGACCTGCGTCGCGTACAGCATGCGGCCGTCGCCCGAGACGGCCAGGCCGCCCATGAAGCCGGCGTTCATCAGGCGCTCGTCCTTCGTGATCTGCGGCGGGGCCACGACCAGCGTCCGGCCCGGGACGAGCTTCGAGCCGCGCCAGTCCACCTCGCGGATCGAGTTGTCGGCGCCGCCCGAGGAGAAGAGCCGCTTCCCGTCGGGGTGCCAGGCCAGGCCGAGCCAGGCGTGGTCGAGCGCCATCTTCTGGATCACCTGGCGCCGCTCGATGTCGACGACGCGCAGGCTCGGCTTCGACCAGCCGTTGTTCGTGATCACGAGGTGCCGCCCGTCGGGGTGGAGCGCCATCGCGAGCGGCAGGTCGCCGGCGTCCAGGTGGTGGCCGGCGGGCGCGATGCGCCAGCCGTTGGGCAGCAGCGTCACCCCCTCGCCGAGCGGCCCCGGGCGCTCCGCGGCCTGCGCGTGGACAAACGAGGCGTCGCGGGCGGCCCACAGCAGGCTGGCTACGAGCACGGCGGGCAGGAACGGGGATCGGGACATTCGGTCTCCAGGTGTTGTCGCGGCGCGGCAACCATACCATCAGGCAGGCGGACAAGATTCCCTTGCCCGGCCTGCGGCGAAGGCCTACCTTCCAGGCGAGGTGACGTGACATGGCAAACCGAGCCACGGCGTCGCAGTCCCGGCCCCCCAGCTCGCGAGACCAGGGCTTCACGCTCATCGAGCTGCTCGTGGTCATCGCCATCATCGCGATCCTGATCGGCCTGCTGGTGCCGGCCGTCCAGAAGGTGCGAGAGGCGGCGGCCAGGACGCAGTGCCAGAACAACTTGAAGCAGATCGGCCTCGCCATGCACGACTACCACGACACGAACGGGAGCTTCCCTACGAGCCTGGCGGCGGTCCTGGAGGCGGCGAGCTTCCCTCCGGACGGCGCCAAGGACGGCTACAAGTTCCTGGCTCTCGGGCTGGCGGACGATACGGCGAGCATCATCGGCGAACCCAAGCCGGGCGTCACGGGATCGGAAAGCGGGATCCTCTTCGTGGGCCGGACCAGGGGCACGCCCGTCACGAACCTGGTGTTCGTTCCGACGCCGGGAGCGGCCGCGGGCGCCGCGAAGATGACGTCGCGTGTGCGTCGCGCCGCCGCCACGGCAACGGCGTGCCTCGTGGGCCTGCTTCCCTTCATCGAGCAGGACAACCTGTACCCGCGCATCCTGCCTTATCTCGAGCGGCCCGACCCCGAGGTTCGAACAGTGCTCGACTCGCTGTCGGACCGGGGCGGGGCGTTCAGCTTCGCGAGCTTCCACGCGGGCGGCAGCAACTTCGCCTTCGGCGACGGCTCCGTGCGAGCGGTGTTTCGCGGTTTCACGGAAGAAGCGGTGAACGCCCTGGAGCTCGGCGTCTACGGCGAGAACTGGAGGGAGCTGCCGGGCAGCATGATGCCGGCGCAGCCAGCGGACGTCGGCGCTTTCAGCTTCGAGGCTCTGCGCGGCCTGACGCGGGACTTCGTGAGCGATCGGAAGCTGCGGAGGAGGTTGCTGCTGATGCTCGGGCACGCCGAGCGTGCCGCGGACAATGGGCACGCGCAGACCCAAGAGCGCTGGCTCGCCGCGTTCGCCGGCCTTCTCGACGAGCAGCGTGCCGTCGGCCTGCCGGCCGTGCAGGCGGACGCGTTGATCGTGATCGCACGCAGCCTGTGAGCGGGCTCGAAGCTTCGCCTTTGGGCACGCCTACTCCGCCCGAAGCGCCTCGATCGGGTCGAGCGTCGCCGCGCGCCGCGCCGGGGCGACACCGGCCACGACCCCGGTGCCGAAGCTGACGACGAGCCCGGCCAGAACGAAGCGCATCGGTGTCTCGACGGGCAGGCCGGGAACGACGAGACGCAGCAGCAGCCCGAGCCCCAGGCCGAAGCCGATCCCGGCGATCCCGCCGAGGGTTGCGAGCGCCACGGCCTCGGCCAGGAACACCGTCTGCACCTGCTCGCGCGTCGCCCCGAGCGCGCGCAGCAGGCCGATCTCGCCGGTGCGCTCGCCGACGGCGATCCACATCATGGTCAGGATCCCGGTGGCGCCCACCAGCAGCGAGATGCCGGCGATCGCGCCGACCGACATCGTGATCACGTCCATCACCTTGCCGAACACGTCGAGCATCGCCTCCTGGGTGGTGACCGTGAAGTCCTCGTCGCCGTGACGCGTTGCGAGCAGCCGCTTGACCTCGGCCTCGACGCGCGCCGTCTCGCCCAGGTTCGCGTAGACGAGGTCGATCTCGAACAGCTCGTCCTGGTTGAAGAGCCTGAGCGCGCTCGCCACGGGCACGATCGCGATGTCGTCGACGTCGAAGCCCATCATCTGGCCCTTGGGCTGCATCACTCCGATCACGCGGAAGCGCCCGCCGGCGATGCGCACGACCTCGCCGAGCGGGTTCCTGTCGCCGAACAGCTCGCGCGCCAGCTTGGGCCCGAGCACGGCAAAGGCGCCGCCGCGGCGCGGGTCGCCCCTCGGCCAGAACGAGCCCTGGCGGGCCCCGAACTTCCAGAGTGCCGGCAGGTCGGGCGTCGCGCCGAGCACCGAGACGCTGCGCCCGCGCTCGCCCGCCTCGACGCGGGCTTGGCCCATCGTGACCGGCACCACCGTCTCGACGCCCTGGATGCGGGCGAGCGCCTCCGCGTCGTCGATCGTGAGCTTGCGCGTGGTGCCGCCCAGCACGCCGGGGATCCCGATCGTCTTCGACTTGCCCGGGTTCACGGCGATGATGTTGGTGCCGAACTGCGTGAACTGCCCGAGCACGTAGACGCGCGTGCCCTCGCCGATCGAGGTCAGCAGGATCACCGCGGCGACACCGATCGCGATCCCCAGCATCGAGAGGAACGAGCGCAAGCGGTGCGCGACGAGCGCGCCGAGAGCGAGCCGCAGCAGGTCAGCCACGGCTCACCTGCCGGCGAGCGCCGTGACCGGGTCGAGCCGCGTCGCGCGTCGCGCGGGCAGCACGCCGAAGACACCGCCCACCACCACCGAGAGCGAGAACGCGGCCGCCACGGCCCAGAGCGGCGGGGAGGCGGGGAGCGCCGGGTAGATCGCCACGATCACCAGCACGGCGATCCAGCCGAGTGCCAGGCCCAGGAGCCCTCCGGCCGACGAGATCAGGATCGCCTCGGCCAGGAAGGCGGCCAGGATCTGGCGGCGCCCCGCGCCGAGCGCCTTGAGCAGCCCCACCTCGCGGGTGCGCTCCGAAACCGAGACCAGCATCACGTTCATGATCCCGACGCCGGCGACCGCGAGCGAGACGGCGGCAATGCCCCCGAGCGCCATCGTGAGCGCGCCCAGGATCGAGTTGAATGCGGAGATCACGGCGTCCTGGGTGATCACCGTCACGTCCTCCTCGCCGTGGCGCTCGCTGAGCAGGCGCACGACGGCTTGCTTGGCGCGTTCCAGGTCGGCGTGGCTGCGGACCTGGATCACCAGGCGGAACAAGCCCGAGCGGTTGAGCATCTTCATCGCGGTCGCGACCGGGACGATCACCACGTCGTCCATGTCGACCCCGAGCTGCTGGCCGCGAGGCTCGAGGACACCGATCACGCGCATGCGCCAGTCGCCTACGCGCACCACCTGGCCCACCGGGTCGCTGGCGCGGAAGAGCTCCGCCGCGAGCTTGCTTCCGAGCACGGCGATCGGGGCACCGCGATCCCAGGCGAGGGGCGGCAGGAAGCGTCCGTGCGCGATGCCCAGGCGGCGCACTTCGAGCGCCTCGTGGGTGCTGCCGAAGAGCGCCACCTGCCGCTGCCGCTCCTCGTAGACCACCGTCTCGGTACCGACCACCATCGGCGCGGCCTTGTCGATCTCGCGCACGCCGCGCGTCACGGCCTCGGCGTCGTCGAGCGTGATGTCGTTCGGGACCCCGCCGATCCCGGGCATGGCGCCGGTGGTCTCGGTCTTGCCGGGCAGCACCACGATCATGTTGCTGCCGACGCTCGCGAACTGGGCGAGCACGTAGCGGCGCGCGCCCTCGCCGAGCGCCGTCAGCGTGACGACCGCGGCGACGCCGATCGCGACACCGAGCAGGCTGAGCGCCGTGCGCAGCCGGTGCCCGCGCAGCGCGCGCGCCGCGAAGCCGATGAGGTCGAGCGTGCTCACGAGCCGTTCTCCGCGGCCGCCAGCAGCTCGACCGCCTCGTGGATCCGGGAGCCCGGGCCGCGATAGACGACCCGCCCGTCCTTCAGCAACAGGATCCGGCGCGCCCGCCGCGCCACCGCGGGATCGTGGGTCACCACGATCAGCGTGAGACCCGCGGCGTTCATCTGCTCGAGGATCTCGAGCACGTGGCGGCCCGAGACGGTGTCGAGGTTGCCGGTCGGCTCGTCGGCGAGCAGCAGCTTCGGCTCGAGCACGGTCGCGCGCGCGAGCGCCACACGCTGGCGTTCGCCGCCCGAGAGCTGGTCGGGGCGGTGCTGGGCGCGCGGCTCGAGGCCGACGGCTTGCAGTCGGGCGAGCGCGCGAGCGCGGCGCTCGGCGGGAGCGACGCCGGCGAAGATCATCGGCAGCTCGACGTTCTCGCAGGCGTTGAGCCGCGGCACCAGGTGGAAGAACTGGAACACGAAGCCGATCGTGTGGCGGCGCACCAGGCTGAGCTCCGCCTCGTCGAGCCCGGAGACGTCGCGGCCGTCGAGCTCGTAGCTCCCGCGGTCGGGCCGGTCGAGGCAGCCGAGCACGTGCAAGAGCGTCGACTTGCCCGAGCCCGAGGGGCCCATGATCGCGAGGTACTCGCCCGACTCGATCACTTCCGTCACGTCCACGAGCGCGTGAACGGCCTCGCCGCCGACGTCGTAGCTGCGCGAGATCCCGTCGAGGCGGATCATCCGGGCACCGGCTAGCGCCGCTCGGCCTCCGCGACGCGCGCCCGCGCGCCGGCCTTGACCTCGGGCCGGTCGAGCGAGACCACGACGCGGTCGCCCTGCGCCAGGCCGCCGGTGACCTCGGTCATGTCCCAGTTGCGCAGGCCGACCTGGAGCGTCCGCTCGACGAGCCGGTTCGCTTCGAGGACGAGCACCTTGCCTCCTTCGAGCAGGGCCGAAGTGGGGACGCGCAGCACGTCGTCGCGGGCGCTCAGGATCACCTCGGCGTCGGCGGAGGTGCCGGGGAGCAGGCTCGAAGCGGCTTGCACGTCGTCGAGCTCGAGCTCGATCTCGAGCGTGCGGTTCTGTTCGAGCCGGTCCATCACGTAGGGCGCCACCTCGACGACCCGCGCCGTGAAATGCTTGCCGGGCTGCGAGTCCACCGTGACGCGCGCGGTCTGGCCCTTCCGGATCCGCCCCGAGTCGACCTCGTCGAGCGGCGCGCTCACGTAGATCGAGCGCGTGTCGATCAGGTCGAGGATCGGCGGGATCGGGAGCGCCGGCGGCGACGGCGACGTCCACTCGCCTTCTTCGATGAAAGTGTCGGCGACGACGCCGTCGAAGGGAGCGCGCAGCACGGTCTTGTCGAGCTGAGCTCTCGCGAGTGCGACCGCCGAGGCCGCGCGGTCGGCCGCCGCCTGGGACGCCCGGCACCCGGCCGTGGCCGTGCGCGCCTGGCTGTCGACGGCGTCGATCAGGTCCGTCGAGACGATGCCCTGGGCCGCGAGCGAGCGCGTCCTTTCGAGCTCGCGCGTGGCTCTCTCGGCGGCCACGCAGGCCTGGTCGCGTTGGGCCAGCGCGGCCTTTCGCTCGTCCTCGCTCATGCGGAGCTGCGCCTTCTGCAGCGCGTCGTCGACGCGCAGCAGCAGGTCGCCCCGGCGCACGCGCGCGCCGCGCCGCCGGGGCAGCGACAGCACGCGCCCGCCGATCTCGGGCGCGAGCTTGGCCCGGCGCCGGGCCTTCACGGTGCCCGCCCGCGAGTTCGTGACGGTCTCCTCGACGCGGCCCTTCTCGGCCGCGACCACGCGCACCGGGATGCTTTCGGGGGCGAAAAGCGTGAGCCGCAGGACGACGACCAACGCCACCAGACCGACCACGACGAGCCAACGGGTAAAGACGCGCCTCGATGCCATTTCCGAGCGCCATTGTCGCCTAGTTTGACCCTCGTCCAGCGCGGGCGTAGTGTTTTACTCGAAGCAACTGGGGCGTGACGTCGAGGAGGCCAGTCTTGGAGGTGACATGCCCCGCAGCTACAAGCTGCGCCTCGGCGACGGAACCGTCCTCGTCGTGGACCACGAAGGCCTGAGCAGCTGGCTGGGAGACCGCAGGGCCCTGGTGCAGCCCGCGGGCTCGGATCTCTGGAAGCCGCTCAAGGAATTCCTGATCCAGGAGCGCAGCGCAGCCAGACGGGCGGCGCGGCACCGGCCGAAGCCGCCTTCGACCTCGCGCGACGCGTTGCCGCTCGTCTACCCGAAGCCTCGCGAGAAGCCGGCGTCCGGGCCCCCGAAGGAACCGATCCCGGTCCGCGCGGATGGGCTCCCCCTCATCCCGCCGCCCCCCCCCAAACCACGCGACGACCCGGACAGGGCGCGCCGCCGCCCTGCCCCCACCCTGCCAGCCACGGTGGTTCGACCCTCCCTCCCCAAGCCCCCGGCGCCCCCGGTCTTGCGGAAGCCGACGCCCCCGGAAGCGCCACCTCCACCCATCCCACCGAGGCCGCCTGACGACCCGGTGGTGGTCCGCCCCTCCCTCCCCAAGACACCACCCCCGCCGGTACTGGCGATCCCACCGACGCCGCCTGCCGTCTTGCCGAAGCCGCCAGTCGTCCCGCCGATGCCAACCGTCCCGCCGACGCCAACCGTCCCGCAGACGCCGCCTGCCGCCTCGCCGAAGCCGCCTACCCTCTCGCCGAAGCCCCGCGACGACCGGGACAAAGTGCCCGCTCCCTCCGAGCCCCGCGCACCGGTGGAGCCTCCCGCCGAGCCAGCAGTCGTGCAGCCGTTGGCGAGGGAGCCGGACGAGGACGTCGGGTGGATGACCCTTCCCAAGCCGCTCGACAATGAGGCGCCCGCGCTCCCCGCCGTCTCGTGGCACGATCCCCTGGAACAATCCTCCGCCAGCGGGCGACCGAACCTCCTCCAGGAAGCACCGCTCCCGGCACGCTCGCGAGTATCTTCAGCGTTCGAAACCGCCCTCAGCCAAAGGATCGAAAAACTCGCTCGCCGGGATTGGCAAGCGACGCGACTCTGGCTGGTGTCCCAGGCGGCTTCCGCGTACGGGACACTTCTCGCCCTGTGGAAGAGCCTGGCGCGGGGGGACCGCCCGCCGATGGCGCCCTCGCCTGGTCAGCCGGCGCCGAGGCGCGCCGTCGACTCGGAGCGGAGCGCGCCGCTGGAACCGCGGCCCTCGGCCGGCGTTCCGCTCCGAGTACGGGCCCGGGCGGAGAAGGGCACGGACTCGCTCGGTGTTTATAGTCCGCGCAGGTCGACCGACGACGGCCTCCCGATCCTCCAGCTCGAGCCGCTCGACGATCTCGAGCCACTCGTCGATGAGAAGGGTTCGACCGACGACGTGGAGATCGTCCTGGAGCCACTCGACGATGAGGTACCGACGGGCGTCCCGTCGAAGCTCTCGAAGCTCGACAACAGGGCGTCCGCCCCGCTCATTCGTGAGCTGCCCATGGCGCGCCCGGCCAACCTTCCACGGCCGAATCAGGTGGAGGTCGCTCACGAGGGCGAGCGCCTTCTCCCGGCATCGCCCTGGCTGAAGCGCCTCGCGGTGATCGGCGGCCTCGTGGCGGCCGGCCTCTTCGCCGCCCTCAGCTCCGAAACCTGGCTCCCGAAGGCGGTACCGTCCGTCCGGGTGGTCGTGAGCGAGACCGAGCTGCTGAAGCAGTCCAGGGAACGACTGCCCCACCTCGCCCCGGAGACGATTCGGCTGGTCCTGGCCCAGAGCGCCACCGGCGTTCTCGACCCGCCGGCGGTGTTCCGCGTCGCGTGCGATGCGGTCGACCGTGGTTCGTGGGCGCTCACTCCGGAGGAGGCGCAGGAACTACGGGCGCTCAGGCGCGAGCTGCTCGACGCTCTAATTCCCTCGGAGGCCGAGCGAGTCCTGGAATACGATGACGCGCGCGCCCGCGGTGCCACCCTCCCGTTCGAGAATCGCGCCGCGCTCGATCTGTTCGCGCGTGGCGCGCGTGCACTGCCGTCGCGGAGCCGCACGCGCCTCCAGGTGCTGTTCGGGAAGGCGGTCGCCGCCCAGCTCCGCGCCGAAGGCGCTCCTCGACCCTGATCGCGCGCTTCAGGCCAGCTCTTTGTCGCGCCAGCTCTGCAGAACCAGCATGTAGTTGGAGCGGCTGTAGACCTGCGGGTCGGGGCAGGCCTCGAGGTTCATGCTGCCCTGCATCTGGCGCAGCGAGTGGTACTCGTGCTCCTCCAGCCACTGCGCGAGCTCCTGCCGGAGCGTGGCCAGGTACTGCGGGCCGCGCTTCAAGAGCGCCGAGACGAGCTGGATCGCGTGCGCCCCGGCCATGATCGACTGGACAGCGTCGTTCACGGTGTGGACGCCGCCCGTGACCGCGAGCGACGCCTTGAGCTTGGGGGACAGGATCGCGAGCCAGGTGAGCCGCAGCGGCAGCTCCGCCGAGCTCGACAGGTGCACGTGGCGGCGCACCTCCAGCTCCTCGACGTCGATGTCGGGCTGGTAGAAGCGGTTGAATAGCACCAGGCCGTCGGCGCCCGCCTCGTCGAGCTTCGAGGCGAAGTGGGCGAGCGACGTGTAATAGGGCGAGAGCTTCACGGCGACGGGGATGCGCACCGCCTTGCGCACGGCCTGCACGATCTGGACGGTGCGCAATTCGATCGCCGCTCCGGAGTCGTTCGGGTTGCTGCCGAGCGAGAACACGTTGAGCTCGAGCGCGTCGGCGCCCGCCTGCTCGATCAGCTTCGCGTACTCGAGCCAGCCCCCGATGCCGTAGCCGTTCAGCGAGCCGATCACCGGGACGTCGACGGCTTGCTTCACACGGCGCAGGTGCTCGAGGTACTCCTCGGGTCCGAGGTGGAAGGCCTCGGGGTTCGGGAAGTAGCTGAGCGCCTCAGCGAAGGACTGGCCGTGCGACTCGGTGTGGACGAAGGTCGCCACCTGCTCGCGGGTGATCTGCTCCTCGAAGATCGAGTGCATGGTGATCGCCGCGGCGCCGGCGTCCTCCAGCTTGCGCACCATGTCGAGGTCGTCGACGAGCGGCGAGGCCCCGGGCATCAGCGGGTGGGGCAGCTTCAGGCCGAGATAGCTCGTGCTGAGGTCCATGTCTCCCTCCGGGTCAGTGCTTCGCCGCGACGGGCTCGGGCTGCGGCTTGGGCGGCGGCTCGGGCTGAAGCTTCGGCTGCGGCTCGGCGTCCGGGATCAGCGGAACGGTCAGGCCCGAGAGCTGCTTGTAGACGGCCACGCGCTGCTTCGCCTGCCTCTCGGCCGACGCCAGCAGCTTCTTGTAGCGGACGG
>Ga0326597_10010721_pt1 | contig 12184 bp, 16 predicted proteins | sample RVTome_12_FD_203789 | JGI IMG/M metagenome (GOLD analysis project Ga0326597, IMG submission 203789) | Soil microbial communities from uranium-contaminated site in the Upper Colorado River Basin, Wyoming, United States - RVT100D185 | ecosystem: Environmental > Terrestrial > Soil > Contaminated >... | reverse complement strand
GCACGATCGTGAAGACGGCGTCCAGCTTGTCCAGCCGTTCGGAGGCGACGCCCTGGTATGGCAGCCCGTTAAGCAAAGGGCTGTCCAGTAACGCGCGCAGGTGCCGTTCCGCGCGCTCTTTGTGGCTCAGGTCGACGTCAATGGCGAACTCATTCTCCTCGACCGTGGCCAAGCCGGCGTGCGCCGTGCCGAATGCCAGGGCGTTGCTTCCGAAGCGTTCCAGAAGGGCCTCGAAGGCCTCGCGGGCCTTGCCGTTCAGCACGGGGTCCGGCGGTGCGGGGACTTCCTGGGCGAGCCGCAGCGCCTGCATGCCCCACTCGAACAGGCCGGCCAGGGCGAGCGTTTGGTCCGGGGTTTCCGTGGTTAACTCCGCGAGCTTTTCGATCGACTCCAACCCCTTCGCAGGATCCTCGAACGTGAGCTGGTTCTTTGCCATCCATGCCTGCTCGAGCTTGTCGGCGCGTGTCTGGACCGCGATGCCCACCGCGATGAGCCCGGCGAGCACTACGAATATGCCTATCCCGACTTTCGTGCCGTGCTCGCGCAAGTAATCCTGTGCGGAATGTAGCGCGTGGGCAAGATCATTCTCCTTGAGCTCGTGGCGGCGACTCGCTTTCATTCTGGTCCCTTTTGTTGCCCGGTACGTTCATGGTCCCCGCGGCGGACAGCCGCCGCATCCCCATGCGGCGCTCCCCCTCCGCCATCCGCACGGGTTGGCGTTATCGTAACCTCAACCGCGGCGCGCCCCGACAGAAGCCCCCGTTCATCCGCGATCTCGACTATGCACTCTTCGTTTCCGCGTACAAAGCGCATGCGGCGCTTACCTTGTACGAGGGAGTCGCTCAACGCGGTCCATCTGACCAGCGGCATCTCCGCGCGGTAAAACTCCCTGAGGGCCCCTTGTGCGGCACGGCCGACGTATTTGTGTCTTACGTATCTTACGCTCGCCGAAGCCCAGTCTTCACTGGACTTATCGACGAGCTTGAAACCGTCAGCCAGCGGTATATCGGCCGCATAAGGGCGCGGCGCGGGGCGCAACGCTCCTGTACCAGTCTGACGTCCCCCGGCCGTGCTGCACGCGCCCGCGCAAAGGCCGGCCGCCAGGGCCGACACCGAAACCAGGGTTCCGCCGGGATACATCTTCCTCCGTCAGACGGCCCACCGCTTCGCCGAACACACGCCGAGGCGCCCAAGCCGGCCATCACCGTCGCGACGAAGGGTATGTCGCAGCGCGGGACGCGTCAACCGGAACGGCGCCACCCCGAAGTCCCGTGCCGGCTGGGGCGTGAACCGCACGAATCCGCACTTGCTCTTAGGCATTCCGTGCATAAACTACTATGCCGGGCCCGCGGAGTGCCCGGACGCGCGGGCGTGGAGCCGGCGGCACGCGGTAGCGGAGCCCTTGCGCCAGAGCGCGGTGCGCCGAATCGTATCGTGCTTCGTCCGGTTGGGGGCAGGTCCGAGGCAGAGGAGGTTTTCGCTTATGAGCGCGCGGCTGCTGATACTGATTGTCGTTGCGGGAATACTCGTCGCTACGGCGGCATTCAAGGGGTCCGCCCCGTCGGCGAAAACGGGGGATGACGGACCTCGCATTCGTCCGCTCGGGGAATGTGATCTTCTGGTCACTCAACAGGAGGTCCCCGGCGACGAACCGGACGAACTGCCTTCGCTCGACGACTTTACGATCAATCTGGAAGTTGACCGGACCTCCGTGAAGAATCGTATCGTGTTTACGGTCTCCGAGGCCCACGGCTACTACGTGGATGGCCTGGACATTCGCTTCTGGTGGCAGCCGGACGGAAAACCCATCGATTCCGACGACTCGCCGTTTTCATTCGTCTACCACATGAACAACTACATCAAGGCCAACGAAACGTTCAAGGACTGTCTAACCGTCACCAACCCGGAGCTTAACAACATCGGCGGCGACATGGGTGCAACGTCGAATTGGGGTGCGCAGGTGGAAGATTACAGGCGCGTGCGTTTGCAGAACCCCGAGAAGTTCCCCTGCGCTGCGATCGTTGAAGAGCACTGCCGCTAGCGCAGCACCATCAGCAGCAGGTTGCAAAGAACCGACAGCGCCAGCAGCACGCCTAGGGCAAGCACCCACTGGCTCGAGACCCTGCTGGTCCCGGACGCCGAAGCCGGCTTTGTGGACTCCTCCTCGATCTTCTCCCCGCGCGTCGCCAGGGATTCCAGCAGCCGGTGGTCGTACTTCTCGCGGGCCTGGAACGGCGGCATTCCCTTTGAAACGGTTTCGAGGTCCGCGATCACCTCCTTCATCGAGGGATAGCGGCTGTCCGGCTCCTTGGCCATCATCACCTCGATGATCTCGCCGATCCCCGACGAAAGCGCATGGTTGATGTGGTCCGGCGGCACCAGCGGCTCTTTAAGGTGCTTGTGCATGACGGCCGAGGGGGTGCTTCCGTCGAACGGTACTCGGCCGGTCACCATGTGATAAAACGTCGCCCCCAGCGCGTAAATGTCCGCGCGATAGTCGATGTTGACCTCGCCGCGAATCTGCTCCGGGCAAATGTAATAAGGCGTGCCGTACGCCCGCCCGGCCTCGGCATTGGCCGTCGCATAGTCACCGACCTCGCGCGCCAGCCCCATGTCGGCGAGCTTCACCACGTCTTCCTGCGTCAGCATGATGTTCTTCGGCTTCACGTCGCGGTGGATCAACCCCTGGCCGTGCGCGTGTCCCAGCGCCCGGGAAGTCTGTAGAACGATGCGCAGCGCCTCTTGTTCGTCTATGCACTTGCCGCCGCCGATCAGATCATAGATCGTCTTGCCGTCTATGTACTCCATGACGAAGTAGTGGTAGCCGCCGGCCTCGCCGACGTCGAACGCCTGAATGATGTTCGGGTGGTTCAGCCGCGCCGCCGCCCGCCCCTCGCGATAGAACCGCTCGACGAATTCCGGGCTCTCGCTCAGCCGTTTCGGCAGGACCTTGATCGCAACGATCCGGTCCAGGCTTAGCTGCTTGGCCTTGAACACCACCGCCATCGCCCCCTGCCCCAGCCGGCTTAAAATCTGGAAGCCGGGGATCTGCTGGGCCGGACGGTACATGGAATCGTCGTCCAGCGCCTTCGATAGCCTGGTGATCTGCGACTGCGTAATGTACCCCCGCCGCGAAAGAAGGTCGGAGAGCTTTATGGCCGTGCCGTTCTTGGAAAGTGCTACCTGCTCGTTACGCACGAGCTCCACTTCCTCGGCGGTGCACAGCTTTCTTTCAACGACTACCCTTGCGAACTGGGTATCATCAAGGACCGACATGCATGATCCCACAAATGCGACGCAGCACGCCGCATGGACCGGTTCGTACGCCTCCGGCCGGCGGCTTACAATTCAAACTCTAGGGCGCCATCGGAACCGGATCAACCAATAATCGAAAAAGTTTTCGGGCGGAGCGACGTTCGGCAGCATCGCACAGCCTGCTAGGCGCAATCCCGTGCGCGGAAATCACTAGCGCTCCGTCAAACCAGTTCTTTCGCGTGTCGGTGCCCTTAACTGAGCCGCCTGTATGCCCTGTCTGCCGGCAGGCAGGCGACAGGCAGGCGCCCGCTTTCCCGAGCCGCGACTGTTAGGAAGCATGCCTCCACAACTCACAATCTCAAGTGTGATCAACCGCTATGGTCTCGTGTCGCGATTGTGAAAACACGTCGGCCGCCCCACTAGCTGTTCCAAAAGGACCGTCCGAAATAGTCGGACGCCCCTATCGAGCAGCGACAACGCTACATTCGCCAAATCAATCTGCCGTTGCGTGAAGAAACTCGGCACCATTTGGCTTTCATCGGCCAATCCCAGAGGGCCTATAATCTCGGCAATGAGTTCCGGCAAACGCGCGCCCGATCGTGCGGATATTCGGAGCACGGAGCGGCACTCGCCGACATCTCGTGGACCGGCGCTCGACGGGCCGCAGCTTATCCCCAAATCCAGCTTGGAAAGCACGATGACAAGGTGTTTAGGGGCTATTAGTTGCTTCCACGCGCGGACGACTTCGGCCGAAACTGGTGCGGAACCGTCGAACATGAGCAAACACACGTCCGCCTCGCTCGCCACCGCTTCGCCAGCCTTCACGGCATCCAATTGAACGGGATCATCGGCCTGCCAAGTCCCGGGAGCGGCCGACCGTCCGGCAGTGTCGACTAGAGTTACAGGAACACCGTGTATCTCGATTGTTTGGGATACCCAATCACGCGTCGCACCGGCCACAGGTGAAACAACGGCGGCGTGACGTCCGACGAGCGCGTTAAACAGTGTCGACTTTCCGCTGTTTGGTGGTCCAATAATAACGACCTTCACGCCATTTGTCAGAGCGCGTGCTTTCTCGCGCGCAGCAACTAGTGCCTTGATTTGACTCCGTAATTCCGAACCATTATTTTCCCATTTTACCACACACGTGTTAATATGGGAGACAAGAATTCTCTTTTGGAAAGCGAGAAAACGGAGCGCGCGCTCTGTTTTAGCGCGTACCATAAGCTCGATGGCTTCCTCTTCTATTCGATTTGCGGCGCGCCATTTGGATACGGGGGCGGACGCTTGTTCACATACGGTCGCGCCTGAATCCTCGAACGCTTGCAGAATCCGCTGCACGATGCGGATTCCGCCGTGTGACGCGATGTCGACGGTGCACTCGTCACCGCAACGTTCCAGGCTGGCTACAACGTCGTCGACAACTTCTCCGCGGTCGACGAATTTGGCCAGGTGAAGTCTATACTGTTGATCCAGCGTTAGCGGGCGTGTATTTCGCGTCCGCAACGCATTTTGTGAAATGGTCACGGCGTCCGGTCCGCTCAGCCGCATGAGTGCTATCGCGCCCGTGCCGGGCGGCGTGAGGAGAGTCACGTGAGTACGCGCTTGCAGCGTCACAGCCCACGCGCTTCCAGGAAAGCGGTGTAGGTGCGGCCGACGCCTCTTAACGTCAGGTGACTTACCTGCTTGTCGAGAAAGTCACAGTGGGGCCCCATCAAGGGCAGGTCTCCGCCGGTCGCGATGACGGTCGGCCAATTGCCGAGCCGCGACGCGTATCCCTCGACCAGGGCACGCACGGCACCCACCAGCCCACGGCAGACGCCCGTTTGCATCGCTTCCACCGTGTTGCGCCCGTAGGGCCTTTGCGGGAACGCCGGATCCACGTTGGCGGGGAGTGCGGCGGTTTGCTCGGCCAGGGCCCGCAACTGCATGTGTAATCCGGGAATGATCGCGCCTCCCACGAAAACGCCCTGGTCGTCAATGAGATCGACCGTGACGGCCGTGCCAAAATCAATGACGGTACACGCGGTTTTCAACTTGTCGTACGCGGCAAATGCGGCGCAGACGCGGTCGACGCCGAGTTCCGAACGGTCGTCTACGGCCACGTCCATGGGCAGCGGAATGGCGCCGCCGATGACCAACGGAGCACGGTCAAACCTATCGGAGACGATCCGACTGATGCTCTCGAGTACCGTGGGCACTACCGAGCATATCACGGTTGCCGGCGCCGCGGCCCTGGGAATGGCGTCGTAGTGGGCGAGCAAGGCCTCCTCGACGCGTGCCGTGTCAACCGTCGGCGTCGAGATCGGCGTTTTGATCTCGTCGGCATACCAGGTGGCGATGTGAACGCTCGTATTCCCGATGTCGATGACGACGGTGCGGTTGTTGCTTTTGTTGTTCATTGGCGATGCGGCCGTCAACTGCTTTCCGGCGGCGGCGCGGGAGCTTCGTCACGCTTCGAGTCGGCCTTCGCCGCCGTTATCAGCTCCCACAATCGTTCGGCCAACTCGGGAACACCTTTACCGCTGACGGCGCTGATCGGCAATACTTCGCGGCCGATCGCCGTCGCCAGCTCCTCCGCCGCCTCCGCAGCGCCGGTGAGATCGATCTTGTTGGCCGCGACGATCTCGGCCTTTTGATCGAGTCCGGCGCCATATTGGGCGAGCTCGGTGCGGATTGTCCTGTACGCCTTCTCGGGAGGGACGTCGCCGCAGTCGGAACCAACGTCGACAAGGTGCAGGATCACACGGGTCCGCTCGATGTGCTTCAGGAAGGAGTCTCCCAGACCGGCGCCAGCGTGCGCCCCTTCAATGAGGCCGGGAATGTCCGCCATGACAAAGCGGCGATGCTGGGAGAGCTCGACGATTCCCAGGCAGGGGCGAAGCGTGGTGAACGGATAATCGGCGATCTTCGGCCTCGCCCGGGACATGCGTGACAGGAGGGTGCTCTTTCCGGCGTTGGGCAGGCCGACGATTCCGACGTCGGCGATGAGCTTGAGTTCCAGGCGCAGCCATCGTTCCTGGGGCGATTCACCCTCCTCGAACTCGCGGGGAACTTGATGATCCGCCCTGGCGAAGCGGGCGTTGCCCCGCCCGCCGCGTCCGCCTTTTGCGATGCAGACGCGCTCGCCGGGCTCGGAGAGGTCCTTTATGAGGATATCCGAATCGCGGTCGTAGACGAGCGTTCCGGGGGGGAGAACCAACAGCAGGTCCCGGCCGCCGCCGCCCGTGCGGTTCTTTCCCATGCCCGGGCTCCCGTTCCGTGCGATCCAATGGTGACGCCCGGAGAAGTCCAGCAGGGTTTCCACGCTCGGGTCCGCGACCGCGTAAACGCTGCCGCCGTTTCCGCCGTCGCCGCCGTCGGGGCCGCCTTTGGGTACGAACTTTTCACGGCGGAAGCTGACGCAGCCGTTGCCCCCTTTGCCGCCTCGGACGTAGATTTCCGCGTGATCGATTATCATGCTGACTTGAGGATATAAGAGAAGCCCACCGGCCGTCCAACCGCAGGCCTGCGAGCCCGACGGGATTCCCGCCCGCGGTTGACGTTTCACGATAATTCCCGGTAGAATTGCAACGCACCATTGGCAGAATTACCAAAGGCATCGTATCGAGGCACAAATGAAGAAGTCGGCAGCTCATGCGGGGCCATCTAATCATTGCTAGCAGGCACGAAGAACCGTGACGCAACCGCTAATCGATCCAGCTAAGCACCTGCAGCGGATTCTTGAGGCGGTGGATGAACTGACAGCTTTTCATTCCCGAACGGCCGCTCCGGCCCCCATGCCCCATCAGTTCGTTGGAACCGTCGTCGACAATACCGTTGGTCTCCTAACCGCCCCGGCTAACGCGTTGGACGGTGGCGCCCGAGCAATTCGGTTTTCAGATCACGCGAACTGGCTATCCTTGATGCAAGCGGTCCATCGGTCATTCTTGGTTCTCCTCCGAAAAAGTTGATAGCCCGGACTCTAAAGGCCTGCGGCTCGGGACCCTGTCGACCGTCGCTCACCCTAAGCGAGCGAAGCGAGTGGGCGACGGTCGACAGGGTGAGCCGCCGGCCGGGCCTGCGGACGGGCTCCCAGAGGCCAGAGCTTGCTGTAAGTCGCTTTGGCTCAAGACGTTGCGCGAAAAGCCGGAGCATCGATCGTCAACTAATCCGGAGGAGAACCCGATTGTTTAGCGGGAACATAGCACTAAAGCCAGCACCATACGCACAAACACCCGCAAATGACTTGTTTCGTAGGTCTTGCGGACGATCGCTTTCTTGCTAATGTTGCTCATGACCTTGTGAATTGGTCATATGTAGCGAGGACGATACTTAGGAATGCACAAACGAAGGGGATTTCTTATATCGGATATTCGAACCACAATCAAGCAAATGGCGATAGACCCGTCGAACGTATTTGTAGTCCAGGACGGTTCGTAGAGCCATAACGCAACATACGCCCTATCGGAAGAGATATCATGCGCAATTACTGCTGTAATCCGCCTAGGTCACGGAGGCATGCATATAAGTGTGTAATTCTCACACTTTCGGTGGCATGCGGTCCCCTGACATGCGGTCGGTACGTCTGGGTTGACGTTCCGGCCGGGCCATCAATGTCTAGGAAAGTGCTTATGCGCCTTCCGGACAGCGACAATAGCGACTGGACGTGTACACCTGTGTTCGAAACCGCTGCGCCGCCTTCCCTCGATTCATCGTGGACAACCTGTGAGTCGTTTGGTCGTCTCGTCCTTGCGCTCGACGATAGGGCGATTCGCGACTTCCTGGACATCGGACTTGCCATAATCGGAAAGGGTATGGACCTGCAGGTAACATCTTGGACGGTGAAATCCTCGGTTCATGAATTTCAGGATGGCATCAGACGACTCGCCCTGAACAAGTATTCTCGATCGAATAAGGAGGAACTACCGAATATTCAAATTGACATTGTGCTAGAGAGTAGACATCCGATTCAGGGTCAATCTACGTTCCTCCACCCCTTCTTGATTTCTTCGACGGCGTGGTGCCATTCGTTTACGGTCAAGCTGAAATATAGGCTGGATCTGTCTGCGCGCGGTTTTGTGCACACCATCGAAACAACGATTCACGTTCAAACCGACCCAACTACCCCATACGCACGTGGCGATCCCCCTTGCCCGAATTTGGAGGATTACGAAACTTGGGTTACAGCATTAGGACAAACAATTGACCAAGAGTACGACAGCGCATTAAGCGAGCGTTCCGTGTTCAGTGCGACGCTTAGTCGCATACGACCACGGATGGATTACGTCGATGTTAGTGGCATGCGTTATCTGACCGAGTTGTGCGTGCAACGTGAGTAGGGAGTGAGTGTGGAGAAGGACAATGGCGACCGAGAAGAAAACGAATCTTCAGCGTAACCTTTTCATATTGTGGTTCGGGTGCTTTGCGCTCTGCTGCATTGTGATGATACTGGCCACCGCCCTGCGGATTCAGACCACCGAGTGGAGTCAATGTGAACTATTTATGGGATATCTTGCTTGGCTTCTAGCTGCACCCATGGTTACGGTCGCTGGATTCTACTGGAGTCCAGTTCGGATCGACGTATCCATCGGCAGACTGCGAAGCTATATCGCCTTGGGAGCTTCCGCACTCTATCTAGCAGTCACGCTCGGTAGTGTTGTGTGGGCGTTTGTATTGCATGGCGTGCCTAATTCACCCGGGATGTTCCGCCCCTTCATTGCCTTGAAGTCCGTAGAGGGCATTTTCGTTGTCGCCCCCATCGGCTACATTTTTGGCAAGCAGTCTGCAGAGGCTAGGGGCCGAGATCCGATGCGCGAATAGCCACGCTCTTGGATACGTTGCCGACTACACAGGGCACCCGATTCATCTAGTAAATCTCGCAACACACTTCGGAGATATCTCCATCATGCCTTCGTAACCCGCTTCGGCAACGGCTCCAATCGCGTTGACCTGACCTCGCTAACGAGCACCATCAAGTCCTTCAAACCGCTCAGCCAATAGCTTGGTCAGGAATACGGGACAGGTCCGATTATTGACCTTCTGCCTCATGCACGGTAGGTTCGGGCTCATGCCACGGACGGCCAGGCAGGCGCCGGGAGGGACGGTGTTCCACGTCTTGAATCGAGGCGTGGGGGGGTCCGTGACAGAATCGGCGGCTGTGATTGCAGGCCGGAGGCCTGCCAGACAGTAGCCGGGGGCAAGCGCAGCGCCGCCCCCGGACAGCGGCCGCACGCATCCAATCGACCCTGTAAGGGTCGCACTGGTCGGGTTGCGTCTGTGCGATCCAATGGTGGCGGCCGGAGAAGTCCAGCAGGGTTTCCACGCTCGGGTCCGCGACCGCGTAAACGCTGCCGCCGTTTCCGCCGTCGCCGCCGTCCGGGCCGCCTTTGGGTACGAACTTCTCGCGGCGGAAGCTTACGCAGCCGTTGCCCCCTTTGCCGCCCCGGACGTAGATTTCCGCCTGGTCGATTATCATCGTAGTTGGAGGATATAAGAGAAGCCCGCCGGTCGTTCAACCGTAGGCCCGGGGCCGCGCCCGGTTGATCTTTCACGCGAAATCCCGGTAGAATTGCAGCGCGTCAGTGCCAGAATTACGTAAGGCGCCTTATACGGGCACAAACGAAGAAGCACGCAGCTTATGCGGGTCCATCTAATCATTGTTAGCCGGCGACAAGAGATGACCGATGAACGCGGCAAGGCGTTCCGAAGCTGGGCGAAGCTCCTGAACCCTGAGGAGCTCCGCGCGAACCTGATCCGCGCGTCCATCTTCCTCACCGCCTACGAGTTCCTGAGTCAGGCGCTCATCGAGCACCTTCAGGGCTTCTTCTCCGACGGGTTCGAAGCGAACGGCCCAGTGCTCGGTGACGACTATCGGTCGAAGGTGCTCTCTCTTCACAGCATGCCCTTCTTGGCGTCGGCGATCTGGTTCCGCGATTCTGGCGCCCTGAACGACGAAGACCTCGATCGAATACGGGAGATTCGAGAACATCGGAACTTCGTCGCTCACCACATTCCGGAGATCCTGGGCAGCATCGAGTCTGAGGTCCGCTCCGACCTGCTGTGGGCCATCGCGGAGATCGTCCGCAAGATTGACGTCTGGTGGATTCGCGAAGTGGAGATCCCTACCAACCCGGACTTCGACTCAAGCGATCCGGATGACATCGAATTCGCAGCAACCTTCTCAATGCGAATGGCAGTACTCGATCTCCTTCTTCAGGTGGCAGACGGAAACGAAGAGACCCTCAGGCAACTGTATGGGCAGTTCAAGGAACGAGGCGTGGTGCATTAGTGCGGTCGCCCGCGCGAGTCGCCGCCCAACTAGCCGCTGAAGCTGACGGCCGCGGGACTCAGCCGCGCGGGTAGAAGTGCTCGATATGCGGCGTGGTAGTATCACGCGCGGCCGCAGCTTAGCGGCCATCCGTTCGGCGGACATGAGGCAAGGGCCATCCGCAACTTGAGGAAGTATGGGGTCGAATGAGGCGAACCCGAGATGGACGCATCTGCAAGGTCAATACCTCGCGTTCATCCACACGTACAGCAAGGTTAGCGGGATGGCTCCAGCGGAGGCGGACATGCAGCGCTACTTTCGCGTGACGCCTCCTGCCGTTCATCGTATGGTGCTCGCCCTGGAAGAGCGGGGTCTACTCCAGCGGACTCCGGGGAAAGGCCGCTCAGTCAGGCTCTTGGTCCCATCCGAGGAGGTTCCGCCTCTTGAGTAGGGCCACGCGAGTGAGCAAAATGTGGGCGCCGCCGAACAACGCGCTGCAGCGGGCGCACTTGCGCCTCAGGGTCCGTGCAGGAAGGGCGCACGGGCCGCGCCTCGCGGCGCGCCGCTGAGCGCTGGCGTTAGGCGACAATAGCAACAGGGGGTAACATGCCAGTCATATCGACGTTCTTCGGTATCGTGATCCGGATGTTCTACCGCGAGCACGGAGTGCCGCACTTCCACGCCGAGTATCAGGGTCAGCAGGCGAGCTTCACTTTTGACGGCGAACCGCTGGCCGGGAGCATTCGTTCACTCACGGCCCTGCGCCTGATCAAAGAATGGAGCCTTGCACGCCGGGGCGAGCTGGAGGCAAACTGGACTCTAATCAAAGCGGGCGAACCGCTGGAGCGGGTCGCACCGCTGGATTGAGGAGATGAGTATGAACTTTCTTCCTACGGTGGTCCACGCTGAGTACCGAGGCGAATTCAGGATCTACGTGGCCTTCAACGATGGGGTTGAGGGCACGGTGGACTTCTCCGCGTGGCTGATCGGCCCGGTCTTCGAACCCCTGAAAGATCGCGGCTACTTTTCGCGCTTCTTCATCGAGGGTGGCACAGTGACGTGGCCGAACGGTGCGGACATCGCGCCTGAGACGTTGCACGAGCGAGCAGGCCATTCCCACGACCGCGCGGACTGATCCTTGACACTCGCTTTCGCTCGCGTCAAGGACAGGAGTCCTCGGCTCGCAATGGGGGAGCCCGCGGTTTAGATGGCTATTACAAACCGTAGTTGGAGTGTTAGCCGGGTCGACCTCGACATTGTTCGATCATGAGATAGAGAAGGGAGACAGACGTGGCCGGCTACTCATTCCTTGACCTCGCATACGAGGTGCTCAAGCCGGCGACCAATCCCCTGACCTATCAAGAGGTCTGGCGGGTCGCACACCACGGGTTCCGTTCGCTGCTCAAGAGCAGTGGCATATCCCGGCTTTGATCATCGGCTCCCCCCACGTCTGAAGACATGGGGGCACCCCGCGAACTCCACCCGTGGCTACATGCCGGGGCCCCGTTGGGGCCGATATCGGTCGCATTCGGCCTTCGGAGTCGCGGCTCGGAGAAGTCGGCGGTTCGCTTACGCTCCCTCACGGTCGCGGCTCGGAGAAGTCGGCGGTTCGCTTACGCTCCCTCACGGTCGCGGCTCGGAGAAGTCGGCGGTTCGCTTACGCTCCCTCACGGTCGCGGC
>Ga0326597_10010720_pt1 | contig 12185 bp, 6 predicted proteins | sample RVTome_12_FD_203789 | JGI IMG/M metagenome (GOLD analysis project Ga0326597, IMG submission 203789) | Soil microbial communities from uranium-contaminated site in the Upper Colorado River Basin, Wyoming, United States - RVT100D185 | ecosystem: Environmental > Terrestrial > Soil > Contaminated >... | reverse complement strand
CGGGCAGATATCCCATGTCGCGGTACTGCTCGATCCCGACCGCGCCGTGCCGCTTCGACAGCTTCGCCCCGTCCGGCCCGTGGATCAGCGGGACGTGGGCGAATTCGGGCATATCCCAGTCGAGGGCCCGGTAGATCTGGGTCTGGCGGAAGGCGTTGTTGAGGTGGTCGTCGCCGCGGATCACATGGGTGATCGCCATGTCGTGGTCGTCGACCACGACCGACAGGTTGTAGGTCGGCGTGCCGTCGGCGCGTAAGAGGATCAGGTCGTCGAGCTCGGCGTTGGCCACCGTCACCTCGCCCTGCACAAGGTCGCGGATCGTCGTCGCGCCCTCCTGCGGCGCCCGGAGGCGGATCACCGGGGCAACCCCTGCCCTGATCAGTTCCTGGGCGTCCGCCGGGTCGCGGTCGCGCCAGGTGCCGTCGTAGCGCACCGAACGCTTTTCGGCGCGCGCCCGCTCGCGCATCGCCTCGAGTTCCGCCGGGGTGCAATAGCAGTGATAGGCGCGTCCGGCGGCGAGCAGCTGGCGGGCGATCTCGGCATGGCGCGCGGCACCCGCGAACTGGTGCACGATCTCGCCGTCCCAATCGAGGCCGAGCCATTTGAGGCCGTCGATGATCGCGGCGACCGCCTCGGGGGTCGAGCGCACGCGGTCGGTGTCCTCGATCCGCAGCCGGAACGTGCCGCCGTTGCCATGACGCTGGTGATGGCGCGCGAACAGCCAGTTGAAGAGGGCGGTGCGGGCGCCGCCGATGTGTAGAAAGCCGGTCGGCGAGGGAGCAAAACGGACGATGACGCTCATCGCCGTTATTTAGGTGCGACGGGCGGCCGGCGCCATCAAACTCGCACCTCAAACATCGTCATGGCCGGGCTTGACCCGGCCATCCACGATCCGGCTTCAAGACGTGGATGCCCGGGTCAAGCCCGGGCATGACGAGTTTGGGGCAGCTGGCCGAATTACGACGGCATTGCGCCCAAATAGTCGCGCTTGCCGATATTGACCCCGACGCTGCGCAGGATGTCGTACGCGGTCGTCGAGTGGAAACCGACCTGCAGCATGGCAAAGTTCAGCAGGTAGTTCTGCGCCTTCATCGTGCGCTGCTGACCGCCCATCGGGACGGTGACGTCGGTATCGTCCTTGCCGTCGATCTGGTTGGCCCGCAGCCCCTTCAGGAAGGCGACGGTCTTGTCGATGCGCGACTGCATCTCGGCAAAGCTGTTGTCCTGGTCCGGCAGGCTCGGCAGATCGACACCGGCAACCCGGCCAGCGCTCAGGCAGTGCGTGCACACCTGCCGCACCTGGCGTTCCAGCGTGAACATGTCGGGATAGAACCGCTGGTTCAGTACGACCGCATTATCCCATTTCTGCGCGGTCGTGTGCTCCTCGGCCTTCTGCAGCACGGTCTTCAAGCCGCCGAGCAGCTGCAGATACACCGGTACGCTGGCGGAATACAACGAAGTGGCCATGAAAGCATCTCCTATATGGCTGATGGCGTTTGCCGCGCGGCGATCTTAACGGCTAGCGGCGGGGGCGGGAAGCCACTGGCTGTTAGGCGAGCGCGATCAAGGCCTCCGGCACCGCGCCGCGCAGCAGGGCCTTCCTGGCCTGCCATTGTACGGCGCTGTCGAGCTCTTCGATGAACTGCGCCTCGCCGCCGGCGAAGAGGGCGAGCGGAATTCCGTCGCGGTAGAGGACCCGGTTGCCGGTCAGCGCGGCGAGCTTGGGGCCGGGGGTGAGGATGCCGACGAGATTGAGCGGGTCGGCGCCCGACAGCGACAGAAATTCCCCCGACCCCGGTTTGCGGCGGACCTCGCGCAGCGGGCCGATTGCCTCGGGCAGCGCGTACTGCTCGCCGGAAAAACCCGCGACAAACCGGCCGCCGCGAATTTCGCCGCGCGCCTCGAGCCGGCGATAGACCCGCAACAGGTCGCGCCACGGCGGCAGCCAGGCGGCCTCGCGCTCGAGCACGCGCCAGAACACGATGCCGTAACGGCGCATCAGGGTGCGCGCCAAATGCTCGACCGCCTCGGCGGGGTCCTGGGTATCGCTTGATGACGGCCTGGCGCGGCGGACCAGCGCCCAGCGCCCGGAATTCTCCATGCCGAAGAGGCTGCCGCGGCGGCGCCCCCTTCCATTGCCGCGGCGCCGGTCGGCCGGCATCAGCAATGCGCGCAAGCCGGCGAAGCTGTCGGAATTTATGAGGCCCAGCGCCACCAGCTCGGCCAGCGCCTCCTCGATCTGCGGCCGCAACAGATGGGTCCCGTCGACCAGTTCGTCGAAGAACGACGCGCCGTTGTCCCGGATAAAACCGAGGACGGCCTGCGCCCGCGGACTGGCCTGGGCCGGATCGGACAGCGGTGACAGCGCCGCCCACAGCGCGCCATGGCGGCGCGCCAGCAAGGTGATCGGGGTGGTCCGCACCGGACTCATCGAACCAAGTCGTGCGCCCGAGGCGATCGTCGCGCTGCGCGGGCGCAGCCGGGTCCACGCGATGCGCCCGGCCAGGCAATGGTCGTCGAGCCAGGAGGGATCGTATTCGGCGACGCGGGCCGGCAGGATCTCGGTCTCCCAGGCACCGGCCGGCGCCGCAAAACCCTCGAGCTGGCCGAGCACCGCGGCGAGCGCATCGGGGCCTTCCATGCGGGTCGCCGCGGTGACCCGGTGCCAGTCGAACAGAAAGCGCAGGAAGTCGCGGGCCGCGACCGGCTCGATCTCGGCGCGCAGCCGGTTCAGCGTATAGCGGTGGATGCGGGCGAGCAGCCGGCGCTCGCACCACTCCTCGGAAGCGGCGCCCGGAGTGAACCGGCCGCGCAGGGCAAATCCCTCGGCTTGCAACGCCGCGAGCGCGGCCGCGATGTCTGGAGGCGCCAGCTCGAGCGGCGCGGCCAGCGCGGTCTCGCTGACCGGCCCCAAACCTTCGAGCCGGCCGCGCAGAACTTCGATGAGCGCTTCCTCGGGCGGCCAATCGCGCGCGGCATAGCTTGCCGGAGCGGCGATCGGCGGGTCGAGCCGCGCCTCCGGCCACAGCGCCCTGAATTGCGGCAGCCGCTCGGCCGCGACCCATAATCCACTGTCATCCCGGCGAAGGCCGGGATCCACTTCGGCGGACGCATTAGCGGTGGATGGGTGGATCCCGGACTTCGCCGGGATGACATCTGAAGAACTTGGTATCTCCACCCGTGTCACTCTGTTCTCGCGCGCCAGTTCGGCGAGAAATCCGGTCCAGCCCGGCCCGGCCACCGCCTCTTCTCGGGTCATGAAGCCGAGCCAGGCCAGAGCGTCGTGCAACTCGTCGCGGTTGGCGGCCTCCGGCCAGGCTTCGCCCTGGACCCGCGCGATGGCCTGCGCGTCGAGACGGCCAAGCTCGGCGGCATCTTCCGGGGCAAGCCAACGGCGGCCCATGACCGCCTGGGTGCGGCGCTCCTCTAAAGGCGCGTCGTCGAGATAGGCGTAAGGCCGCGCCGACAGAACTTCGAGCGCCAATGGCGAGGGCTCGGTCAGATCGCGCGCGACGATCCGCACCTCGCCCGTGTTGATCCGCGCCAGCAGCCGCTCCAGCCCGCCGACATCCATGACTTCGCCCAGGCAATCGGCGATCGTCTGGCGGATCAGCGGATGATCCGGGATTTCGCGCGCGCCGGCCAGATTCTCGGCGCAGGCGAGCTGGTCGGGAAAGATCGCGGTGATCAGGTCCTCGGCGTCCATCCGGGCGAGCGGCGGCGGCACCTTCTTGCCGCCGCGAAACCGCGGCAGGGCGAGCGCGACCCCGGCGACCCAGCGCCAGCGCGTCATGAACATCGGCGCGTCAAGCAGCGCCTGGACCAGCAATTCCCGGACCGAGGCCGGGTGCAGGTAATGCTGCACCTCGGCGAGGTCGAAGCTGTGCGCCGTGGTCAGCGACAGGACGATGTTGTCCTCGGTCGCCGCCGCCTGCAGCTCGAAATTGAACTTGCGGCAAAACCGCTTGCGCAATGCGAGGCCCCAGGCCCGGTTGAGCCGGCTGCCATAAGGCGAGTGGATGACCAGCTGCATCCCGCCGACCGCGTCGAAAAAGCGCTCGAAGACGATGGTGTCCTGTGTTGGCAGCACCCCGAGCGCGGCATGCCCGGCGGCGAGGTAGTCGGCCAGCTGCCGCGCGGCCGGTTCACCGACGCCGATGTCCTCCATCAGCCAGCGCAACGCCTGATCGCAGCCCCCACCCCAACCCTCCCCCGCTTGCAGGGGAGGGAGTCCCGCCGCACCCGCAGCAACGCCTATTCTCTCCCCCATAAGCAAGGGAGGGCGTCCCGCCGTGCTCCAATCGGCCCCCTCCCCCGCTTGCGGGGGAGGGTTGGGGTGGGGGCTAAGCCGCGCCTCGAACTCCGCGCGCAGGCGCGACACCGATTGCGACAATTCATCGGTGCGGCCCGGCGCCTCGCCGAGCCAGAACGGGATGTTGGGCGGCTGGCCCTGGGCATCCTCGACCCGCAGCGTGCCGCGCTCGACGCGGCGGATGCGATAGGCGGTGTTGCCGAGCTGGAATACGTCGCCCGCCAGGCTCTCCACCGCGAAGTCTTCGTTGACCGTGCCGATGACCTGGCTCTCCGGCTCCAGCACGACCTGGTAATCGGCGGTGTCGGGGATCGTCCCGCCCGAGGTCAGCGCGGTCAGCCGGGCGCCGCGCCGGCCGCGCACCATCCGGTTCACCGCGTCGTGATGGATGAGGGCGCCGCGCCGGCCGCGCCTCGTACTGAAGCCCTCGGCCAGCATCCCGACGATCGCGGCGAAATCCTCGCGCGGCAGGGTGCGGTACGGCCAGGCCCGGCGCACCAGCGCATAAAGGCCATCTTCGCTCCACTCCTCGGCCGCGACTTCGGCGACGATCTGCTGCGCCAGCACGTCGAGCGGCCGGTCGGGGATCGTCACCCGGTCGAGTTCGCCGCGTTCGACGCTGCCGAGGAGGGCGGCGCATTCGACCAGCTCGTCGCGCGACAGCGGAAAGAGCCGGCCCTTCGGCGTGCCGTCAACCGCATGACCCGAGCGCCCGACCCGTTGGAGGAAGGTCGCGATGGCGCGCGGCGAGCCGAGCTGGCAAACCAGGTCGATCTCGCCGATGTCGATGCCGAGTTCGAGCGAGGCCGTCGCCACCAGCGCCTTCAGCGCGCCGTTCTTCAGCCGCTGCTCGGCGTCGAGCCGGCGTTCCTTGGCAAGGCTGCCGTGATGGGCGGCGATCCGGTCGGCGCCGAGCCGGGTCGACAGCTCGCGGGTCGCCCGCTCGGCCATGCGCCGCGTATTGACGAATATCAGGGTCGTTCGGTGCGCCAGGGTCAGCTCGGCGATCCGGTCATAGACCTCCTGCCAGACCTCGCCCGACATCACCGCCTCAAGCGGCGAGGACGGCAGTTCGAGCGCAAGGTCGCGGCGCCGCCGATGACCGGTGTCGATGATCCGGCAAACCCCCACCCTGCCCTCCCCCGCTTGCGGGGGAGGGTTATTGAGCGAGCGCTTCGCAGACACTCCCTCCCCCGCAAGCGGGGGAGGGTTGGGGTGGGGGCTGGCGCCGACCAGGAAATGCGCGACGGCCTCGATCGGCTTCTGGGTGGCGGAGAGGCCGATGCGCAAGAGGCGCCCGCCGCACAGCGCGTCGAGCCGCTCGAGCGACACGGCAAGATGGGACCCGCGCTTGTTCGACGCCACCGCGTGGATCTCGTCGACGATGACCGTACGGGTCGTCGCCAGCATCCGGCGGCCGGATTCGGAGCCGAGCAGAATGTAGAGCGATTCGGGCGTGGTGACGAGAATGTGCGGCGGGCGGCGCCGCATGGCGAAGCGCTCGCCCGCCGGCGTGTCGCCGGTGCGCACCCAGGTGCGGATCTCGAATTCGGGCAGGCCTTGGGCGCGCAACTCCGCGGCGATGCCGGAGAGCGGGCGTTCGAGATTGCGCTGGATGTCGTTCGACAGCGCCTTCAGCGGCGACACGTAGACCACCTGCGTCTCGTCCGGGAGTGGCGCTTCGATGCCTTGGCGCACCAGCCCGTCGATCGCCGCGAGAAAGGCCGCCAGCGTCTTCCCCGATCCGGTCGGCGCCGCGATCAGCACATGCCGGCCTTCCTTGATCGCCGGCCAGGCGGCTTGCTGCGCCTCGGTCGGAGTGGCAAAGCTGCGCTCGAACCAGCGGGCGACGGCGGGGTGAAACAGCGGGGCGAGGGTCATCGTGTCCGAGAAATAACTGGCGCGGTCACCGCAATCAAGCCGGGCGCCGCGGGGAATAAAACGCATCTGCAATCGTCGTAGGGCGGAAAAGCGCAGCGCATTCCGCCGGGTTTGCCGTCGGTGACGCAGCCGGCTGGCGGAAGGCGCTGCGCTTTTCCGCCCTACCCCGTTTTGTGTCTTGTCAGCTGGCAAGATCCGCGGGCGGGCCAGGGTCAAGCCGGAGCGGCGAGGCCGCGCTGGGCGAGGAGCGGGGCGATCGCCGGTTCGCGGCCGCGGAACGCGCGGTAGAGCGCCATCGGGTCGGCGGTGTCGCCGGAGCGGTAGATCGCCCCGAGCCGTGCCGCCAGCGCCGGGTCGAACGGATCGCCCGCCTCGGTGAAGGCGGCGTACCCGTCGGCGTCCAGCACCTCGGCCCACAGATAGGCGTAGTAGCCGGCGGCATAGCCGCTCCCGGCGAAGAGGTGCTGGAAATGCGCCGGGCGGTGCCTGAGCCCGATCTCCGGCGGCATCTCGATCCGGCTGAGGAAATCGGTTTCGAACGCGGCGATGTCGAGCCCGGCCGGGTCGGAGCGGGTATGGAGATCGAGATCGAGCATCGCGCAGGCCGCATATTCGACCGTGGCGAAGCCCTGGTTGAAGGTGCGCGCCGCCAGCAGCCGCTGTAACAACGCCTCGGGCAGGGGCTCGCCGGTGCGGTAATGCCGGGCATAGCGGCGCAGGGTTTCGGGCACCTCCAGCCAGTGCTCGAAGACCTGCGAGGGGAACTCGACAAAGTCGCGGCGCACCGCGGTGCCCGACTGCGAGGGGTAGCGCACCCGCGAGAGCAGCCCGTGCAGCCCATGGCCGAACTCGTGGAACAGCGTGTGCGCGTCGTCGAAGCTGAGGAGCGTCGGGTCGCCCTTCGAGAAATTGTTGTTGTTGACGATGATCGGCAGCACCTCGCCGTCGAGGCTGTGCTGCTCGCGATAGCTGCTCATCCAGGCGCCGGAGCGCTTGCCGGGCCGGGCGAAATTGTCGTGCAGGAAGAGGCCGATCGGCCGCCCGACTGCATCCTGCACCTCGTAGGCGCGCACGTCCGGGTGATAGGTCGCGCAGTCGCGCCGCTCGACAAAGCTGATGCCGAAAAGCCGCCCGGCGGTGTCGAAGGCCGCCTGGACCATGTTGTCGAGCACGAAATAGGGCTTCAAGGCGGCTTCATCGATCGCGTATTTCCGCTGCCGCACCTGTTCGGCGTAATAGCGCCAGTCCCACGGCGCGATCGGCTCGTTCGCCCCGCCGGCGAGCGCCGCGGCGGCGAGGTCGGCGCGTTCCTCTTCCGCCTTCTTTCTGGCCGGCTCCCACACCTGGCGCAGCAGCGTTTCGGCCGCTTCCGGGGTTTTCGCCATCGTGTCGTCGAGCCGATAGGCGGCATAGCTGTCATAGCCGAGGAGCCTTGCCTGCTCGGCGCGCAGCCCGACGATTTCGGCGATCAGCGGCGCATTGTCGTGGGCGCCGGCATGGGTGCCGCGCGCCTGCCATGCCTCATAGGCGGTGCGGCGCAGCTCGCGGCGTGCCGAGAAGGCGAGGAACGGCTCGACCGAGGCGCGCGCCAGGGTGATCACATAGCGTCCGTCGAGCCCGCGCTCCCTGGCCGCGGTCGCGGCGGCTCCCCGGGCGAAATCGGGCAGCCCGTCGAGTTCGTCCTCCGCCAGGACCAGGTGCCATTCGTCCTCGTCATGCAGCACATTCTGGCCGAACAGCGTGTGCAGGCTCGCCAGGCGCTCGGAAATCGCCGACATGCGCGCTTTCTGCGACGGATCGAGCCGCGCGCCGCTGCGCACGAGGCGCAGATGGTGGCGCTCCAGCAGCCGGCGCTGCTCCGGCGTCAGGGCGAGGCGGTCGCGGGTGCGGTAGAGTGCGTCGATCCGGGCAAACAGCCCGGGATCGAGCGCGATGCGCGTCTGGTGCCCGGCGAGCTTTGGCGCGTAATCGCGGTCGATTGCCTGAAGCGCCTCGTTGGTCGCGCTCGAATCGAGATTGTGGAAGACCCGGCTGACCCGCCGGAGCAGCGCGCCGCTGCGCTCCAAGGCCTCGATCGTATTGGCGAAATCAGGCGCCTCGCCGGAGCCGGCAACAGCCGCGATCTCGGCCGCCTGATCGGCCATGCCGCGATCGAATGCGGGCGGGAAATGCTCCGGGCAGATCCGCTCGAACGGCGGCAGCTCGAACGGGGTATTCCAGGGGTCGAAGAACGGGTTGTCGATCATGGGATGAATCTGGCCATGAGGTTCAGCGGATCACCGAGATTGCGTCGCCGCCGCGCTTCTCGCAATGGCAAGTTATGCCACCGACGCGTGCCGGCTTACGTCGGGCCAAGCCCGAGGAGGCGGCGGGCCAGCACGAGGTGGGGCTTGTCGATCATCTTGCCGTCGAGCGCGAGGGTGCCGGCGTCAGGTTTGGCGGCAAACGCGGCGATGACGCGCTCGGCCCACTCGCGCTCGGCCGCGCTGACGGAAAACGCCTCGTTGATGATGGCGAGCTGGGCCGGATGGATCGCCATCTTGGCGGTAAAGCCCGAACGCCGCGCCGCGAAGGCCTCGGCCCTGAGCCCCGAATCGTCCTTGAAATCGGTATAGATCGTGTCGATCGCCACGATTTCCGCCGCCGACGCCGCCAGGAGGCACAGCGAACGCGCCAGCCGGTACGGCCCGTCGTAATCGCCGTCGATCGTGCGGTTGCTGCCGCCGATGCAGGCCGAGAGGTCCTCGGCGCCCCAGGTGATCGCTTCGAGGCGCGGCGACACCCCGGCGTAACCGCCGAGCGCGAACACCCCGGCGGGCGTCTCCGTAGCGATCGCGATGATGCGGATCGCCCCGGGCGGGGCCGCCGCCGCCGCCTCGAAGGCCGCAAGGTAATGGTCGAGGGTGCAGACATCCTCGGGCACGCATTTCGGCAACAGGATGCCGTCGGGCCGGCCGGCGACAGTGGCGGCGAGGTCGTCGAGCGCGAGCCCGCTGGCCAGCGGATTGATCCGCACATAGCGGCGGATGCGCTCAGCGCCATTGGCCGGACCGTGCGCGTCGAGAAATTCGCGGGCCTGCCGGCGCGCGACCCCGCGGTTCGCGGCTGCGACCGAATCCTCGAGGTCGAGGATCAGCGCATCGGCGCCGGACTCCAGGCCGCGCGCGAGCTTCCTGTCGCTATCGGCCGGAACAAACAGCAGCGAGCGCATTGGTGCCTCCTTTCCCTCCTCCTACTCCCGTCATTCCCGCGAAAGCGGGAATCCAGGGACGCGAGGCTCGGTCGCCCGCCCTGGACCCCCGCCTCCGCAGGGGTGACGACACCTGTCATGCCGGCCGCGTTTTCATCAGCGCGGCGCGGCGGCAGATCGCGACGGTTTCGCCGCGCTGGTTGAGGCCGACATGCTCGAACTCGACGATCCCGGCATCGGGGCGCGACCGGCTGCGCCTGGTGGCGATGACCGTCGTCGTCGCCCGGATCGTGTCGCCGTGAAACACCGGCTTTGGAAACCGCACATCGGTCATGCCCAAATTGGCGACCGTGGTGCCGAGGGTGGTGTCGCCGACGCTGATGCCGATGACCAGGCCCAACGTGAAGATGCTGTTGACCAGCGGCCGGCCGAACTCGGTCGTCTTGGCGAATTCGGCGTCGAGGTGCAGCGGCTGCGGGTTCATCGTCAGCGTCGTGAACAAGACGTTGTCCATCTCGGTGACGGTCCGGGTCAGCGCGTGCTCGAACACCTGGCCCTCGGAAAATTCCTCGAAATAGAGCCCGGCCATCGCTCACACTCCCCCAGCCATCTCTCACAATCCCTTGAACACCGGCCGGCGCTTTTCGACAAAGGCGGCGACCGCCTCCTTGTGGTCCTCGGTGAAGGCGCAGCGCGCCTGGTGCTCGGCTTCGAGGTCGAGCACGGTCTGGAAGCTCTCGGTCTCGGCGGCGAACAGGTTCCTCTTCATGTAGCCGAGCGCGACTTGCGGGCCGTCGGCGATGCGCCGCGCCAGCGCCATGGTTTCCTCGCCCAGCGCCGCATCCTCGACCACCCGGTTGACGATGCCGAGCCCTCCCGCCGTGTCGGCGTCGATGATGTCGGCGGTGAAATAGAGTTCGCGCGCCTTTGCCGCGCCGACCAGCCGCGTCAGGCTCCACGAGCCGCCGTAATCGCCGGAATAACCGATCCGGGCAAAGGCGGTGCCGAACCGCGCCGCCTTGCCGGCGATGCGCAGGTCGCAGGCGAGCGCGAGCCCCAATCCGGCGCCGGCGACCGGGCCGTTGATCATCGCGATGACCACCTTCGGCACGGTGCGCAGCAAGAGCGGCAGTTGATGGGCGCGGCGCAAGCCCTCGACCCGGTCCTCGAAGGTCTGGTCGGCGCCGCGGCTCTCCATCGTCTTGACGTCGCCCCCGGCGCACCAGCCGCGCCCGGCCCCGGCAATGACGATGGCGCCGACGCCGCGATCGGTCGCCAGGCGCTCCAGCGCGTCCTTCAGCCCCGCCGTCATCGCCGGCGACAGCGCGTTGAGCCGCTCCGGCCGGTTGAGGGTCAAGGTGGCAATCCCGTTTTCGATGCTTTCGAGCAGATCGGTTGTCATGGGCTCTCTCCTGGCGGGCTTTCCACAAGCATAGCGACCCACCCACCCCGGAGTCATCCCGGCGAAGGCCGGGACCCATGTCAGCCATGGATACCGGCCTTCGCCGGTATGACATCAGTGGAGGAAAGCGAAACGGGTTGGCCGGCAGGTGCGGTTTCTGCGACAACGGATGCGAAACTGAGTCGGTTGGAGTCATCTGGTGGAAACGGTTCGCGTGGTTTGTGCGCATGACTGCCCGGACATGTGCTCGCTGTTGGCCGAGGTCGAGGGCGGCCGGGTCGTGCGCATCAAGGGCGATCCGGATCAGAAGTTCACCGCCGGGTTTGCCTGCGCCAAGGTCAACCGCGACGCCGAACTCGTGCATTCGCCGGAGCGCCTCACGACACCGCTGCGCCGCACTGGCGCCAAGGGCGACGGCAAGTTCGCGCCGATCGGCTGGGACGCGGCGCTCGACGAGATCACCGGGCGCTGGCAAAGGGTCATCGCCGAGTCGGGCCCGTTGGCCCTCCTCGGCTATGCCTACAGCGCGCATCAGGGGCAGATGAACCGCGGGCTGATGCTCGGCCTGTTCCACGCCCTCGGCGCCAGCCGCCTCGTCGCCGGCACGGTGTGCGACACCTGCTGCGAGGAGGCGTGGAACATGACGGTCGGCCCGGTCGGCGGCGCCGACCCGGAGGCGGTCGACGAAAGCGACCTGATCGTCTCGTGGGGCGCCGATCTCGTCGCCACCAACGTGCATTTCTGGGCCAAGGTCGAGGCGGCGCAAAAGCGCGGGGTCAAGCTCGTCGTCATCGACCCGCGCCGCAGCCGCACCGCGCGGGGCGCCGACCATCACCTGCAGATCCGCATCGGCACCGATGCCGCGCTGGCGCTCGGAATCATGCACATCCTGGCGCGTGACGGGCTTGTCGACCGCGACTACATCGCGGCGCACGCGGTCGGGTTCGAGCGGCTCGAAGCGGAGGTGCTGCCGCGCTTCCCGCCCGAGCGGGTGGCCGCGATCACCGGACTGGCCGAGGCCGACATCGAGGGCTTCGCCGCGCTCTACGGCGCCGCCGAGCGCTCGTTCATCCGGCTCGGCGAGGGCATGACGCGCCTCGCGCGCGGCGGCGAAGCCCTGCGGGCGGTGGCGCTGCTGCCCGGCCTGACCGGGGCCTATGGCAGGCGCGGCGGCGGCGCGCTCCTCTTAACCGCAGCCTCGTGCGAACTCAATTACGCGGCGGTGCGCAAGCCGTCAGGGCCGGAGACGACCCGCCTCGTCAACCATTTGCGGCTTGGCGACGCGCTGTTGAACCTGACGGACCCACCACTGCGCGCCCTCTTCATCGCCGCCAACAACCCGGCGGTAACCTGCCCCGATGCCGGCAAGGTCCGCCGGGGCCTGGCCCGAGACGAAGAAG
>Ga0326597_10010719_pt1 | contig 12185 bp, 7 predicted proteins | sample RVTome_12_FD_203789 | JGI IMG/M metagenome (GOLD analysis project Ga0326597, IMG submission 203789) | Soil microbial communities from uranium-contaminated site in the Upper Colorado River Basin, Wyoming, United States - RVT100D185 | ecosystem: Environmental > Terrestrial > Soil > Contaminated >... | reverse complement strand
CGGCTGCGGACCGGCTCGCCGAAAACCTCGGTGTACCGTTCCTGGAGCTGGCCGACCGTCATCTGCTCCAGGGCCGCGAGCTCCTTCTTCATGTTCAGGCTCATGCTTCGTCTCCGTCGTCCCGCGGCGATAACCCGCGGGTACCGTCGACCACACTGAGCCTCGTTTCGCGGAAAAGCTCAAGGCCAATCTCGCGGCCCGGCGAAGATTTCTGAGCATCGAGTTTGCCCCCGGCTCTCGCCGTCCGGTGCCACCGGACAACTCCCTTGGCCAGGAGCGATGCGACCTCGCGCCGTCGGTCGGCGGGGGATAGATGTTCATCCGCGTACTGCTTGGGCATGACGAGCCTCCAACGCGGGCGACGTCCCTCGCAACATGCGAGTGCGTCGCTGCCGCCTACCCGTTACCTATGCCGTCCGCACGCGAGGTGTCCGGAATTTCATCGCCGACGGATCGTGCCCCCTGCCCTTTACGGACAGCCTTGCGCTCGAACGTGTCCGCAAGTCACGCGGGGGCGGTGGGCATCAGATCGCTGGGCGTGGTACGATAATTCCACAGATGAGCGAGAAACCGAAGCGATTGAGGATTCATCGACGCGTTCGGCCGATCAGGCTGGCGTTCTTGGTTCGGCCGAACGACCGCGACGCGTTGATGCGGGTGTTCGAGATCAACACGTGTCTCTGGGGCGGGCGGTTCAACCCTATCGTGCCCGTCTTCCGCCGCACGCCCGCTTGGTGGGTTGACAAGCCGCCCACGCCGCCAACCGCGTCCGAGATCGTAGGCGGGTATCTTGCAGCATTTGAACCGGATTTCATCGTCGCGATGGAACCTTCGCTCGTCCAAGCGGCGGGCGCACCCAAGAGCCGCGTGCTCCCGCCGGACGATGTCTTGAACGCCGCGCGTGACGAACACGTCGGGTATGGTGTTTCCGCATGCGACGTATATCAGGGCCTCTACGAGCGAGAGTTCAGATTCGTTCACCGGCATCCGCGAAAGGTAGGGTTCGCGGCGCAGGATGAGGAACGCTTTGCTGCGTTCGCCGGCGCCGCATTCGGACGCTTTCCGAGCGACGACACACTTCAGTACTTCTTGCGCCACTACCGGAACGTGTTCGATGCCGCTCCCTTTAGGATCGTCGCCGCGGACCTTCGGGACGTGCTCGGCGCTAAGGTGGCTACTCCGCTTCGCGTTGGGGCCAGCGGGCTGGAAGTACAGCGAAGCGGCTGGCGGCACGATCCAGTGCTATTTTTGATTGATGCGACGTCAACACGAGACCTTATCGACTACTGGAATCTGCGTGCGCTGGGATGGCGCGTCCTTCCCATCCCGATTCAATGGCGCGACGACTTACTTAGTGTGTGCAACACGATCATTAGACAGCAGTACGTGCCGCTTCGTTGGCAGCCGCAGTACAGGCACCACACCGAGATTCTTGCATCGCGGTCACTGACATGGGACGACGCGCGCAGTTTCATTAAGAAACTCGATCTCCCAGGTAATGATGCTGTTGGTCCAAGGCACTACCCGCGAATCTGGGACGAATGGGCGCGCGACAAGGACGGCGCGGTTCCATGTACACTGGATGGCGGAAACTTGGAGGATGAGTGCGGGATCGCGGACGGGCGTATCTCCTTCCAAAGCCTTTCCCCGAGTTTCGCGACGAGTTTCGGACCACCGAACCTGCCAATGTGGGCGAACGTCGTCCACCTGCGCGATTACTCCGCAGGAAGCGAAGTCGCGACCATCCTCCCACCGGGCATTCCGGATGTGGATCGGCTGCTCGACACAATGCGGTTCGAACGCGACTCGACACGCGTCACTTCCGAGGGCATCGTCGCACTTTGCGATTTTGGCGACAGGACAATCTTCTGGAGCGTTCTAGACGGTGTGGGCGTGCTCCAGGGTTGGTTCAAGAGCCGAGGGCTGGATGCCGAGTTGTCCGGCGCGGGCCGAATCTGCATGCAAATGATTCGTCAGCTTGGTGGGCCGTGGGGTGCCCACCTCGTGGCAAACCCTCACGTACTTCACTTGCTTGACGAGATGGCGCACGGCATGGTCGAATCGCTCGACGACAGCACGCCGGCCGAGGGACCGAAGCCGAAGGCCCGTGGCCGGACGGCATCCTGGAGTCAATGGTGGGGCCTTCTACGGAAGATCCACCATGATGATCGTCGGGCCGAGCGAGATTTCGGCCGGCTGACGAAACATGGCGTACTTCAGGTCGGCCTCAAGCTCGACTGTCCGAACTGCGCCCAGACCAACTGGTACTCGCTGAAGCAGGTCGCCGAGAACCTGCGTTGCGATCGGTGCCTTCAACCGTTTCAGTTCCCGGCGGCGCGGCCTCCCACACAAGCGTGGGCCTATCGAACACAGGGACCATTTAGCATCGAGAATTATGCCCACGGCGCGTACGCCGTTGCGATCGCATTGCGTTTCTTCCTTCAGTTGCTACAAATCGAAGCGACATGGGCCCCCAGCCTCAAGTTGAAGAATGAGCAGGGCGACGAGTTTGAGATCGATTTCGCGATGTGGTGCCAGGCCCGGCATCGCGTTAGTTTTGAACCAACCTTTGTGATCGGTGAGTGCAAGAGCTTTAAAGAGCAATTCGAACCCCGCGACCTTCGCAGGGCGCGGGACCTTGCGAAGCTTTTTCCCGGTGCCTTGCTTGTGTTCGCCACGCTTCGGGAAGAACTCGAACCCGCCGAGAAGCGTCGAATCGCCGCCCTGGCCCGCGCCGGTCGCCAACGCACGACAGCGGAAAGGTGGCGCAATCCGGTGATGGTCCTCACGGCTCACGAGTTGCTCGGGCGCTTCGGGCCACCGGAGTGCTGGAAGGAGGCCGGCGGCAAGATGGCCGAGTTCGCGGAAGGCTACCGAGGGTGGGGCGACATGCTGGAACTCTGCGATGCCACGCAACAGCTTCATCTCGGAATGGAATCGGATGCTGCCCAACGTGTTCGGTACTTCGAGCGGCGTGAGGAGCGGTGGCGGCGGAAGCGAGGTAGCCCCGGGAATGCCGGTGCCTCTCCAGAGACAGATAGCCTGTCCCCCGGCTGAGACGGCGGCATCGAACGCGCTCAAAGGCCTTCATAACCCGAGGGTCGCAAACATCTTTGTTCGAGGAAGGTGTCGTTCGGTCGGGGGAACGAGAAAGGCCCATATAACCCGCGGGTCGGTCGGAGCGAGAGACTCTGAGACTTTGGGCGGAATGCAAGCACCGGCGCGGGCGGGGACGCCTCAGAGGCGGTTCGGGGCGACGTCTCGGACGTGCCGACCGCGAAGGGACGTGTCGCTAAACCCTTGCGAATAAAGGCGTTAGAACGCAAAACGCCGAGGCGTCTCGGCCTCGGCGTTCATCGTTAACCCCTGGGTCGCCGCGTTTCGCGGCGTCTCGTTCACTAGCGGGGGCAGGACTCGAACCTGCGACCTCCGGGTTATGAGCCCGACGAGCTGCCAACTGCTCTACCCCGCAATCGGTTCTTGATCCCCGGAGCCTATCCCCGAGGCGGAACGGCGTCAAGTGCAAATCGGGTGCCGGTCCTCGTTGCGTCGCCCCGGCGAACAGGGTGCCGCCTGCGTACCGGCCCATCGGAGCACGAGTCGCCCCGGCGAACGGGGTGCCGCCTGCGTACCGGCCCATCGGTGCACGAGTCGCCCCGACAAACGGGCCGGGAGCCGGTTCGCGTGGCGTCGGCGTGTCGTATCGACGCACAATGGGGTTCGGTGGCGGGTCCGTCGGGTTGGCATAGAATCGCGCGACGCCCGGCGTTGCCGGCATCGACCTCGGGGATGTTCGGCGTGCGCGGTGGCGGACTCAGTGGTCAGACGGAACCGGCGTACAACGGAGGATGTTGAATGGCATGCGTTCTGGTCATCGGCGGCGGCGGGCGCGAGCATGCCATGGCGTGGGCTCTGGCCAACTCGCCGCGCGTGGATCGCCTGATCTGCGCACCCGGCAACGCGGGGACGGCAGCCATCGGGGAAAACGTCGCCGTCGATCCTGCAAACCATGATGCACTGGTCGGGTTGGCTAACGCACGAGACGTGGCGATTACGGTCGTCGGACCCGAGGCACCGCTCTGCGCGGGTGTCGTGGACCGTTTCGAGCGGGAGGGTCTTCGAATCTTCGGGCCCACCGCCGCTGCGGCGCGGATCGAGGGTGACAAGGCCTACGCCAAACGGCTGATGAAGCTGGCCAAAGTGCCGACGGCCGAGGGGCGGATCTTCAACCACCACGACGCGGCCCGAGCCTACGTGGCATCGCGCGATACGGGGGTGGTTGTGAAGGCCGCTGGGCTGGCGGCGGGAAAGGGGGTCAGCGTGTGCGAGGACCCGGCCGATGCGCTGATCGTCCTGGAGAAGATGATGGTGGCCCGCAACCTGGGGGACGCGGCGAACACGGTCGTGGTCGAAGAAATCCTCAAAGGCCCGGAGCTGTCGGTGTTCGCGCTCGTGGATGGACAGACGATCTACGTGCTCGAGACGGCGCAGGATCATAAGCGTGTCGGCGAAGGCGACACCGGCCCGAACACGGGTGGGATGGGCGCGTACAGTCCGGCGGCGGTCGGCAACGATGAGTTGACCGAGAAGATCGAGCGTGACATCCTGGTGCCGATCGTCGACGCACTTCGCAACGATGGCGCTGCGTACCGCGGATTGCTCTATGCGGGACTGATCCTGACCGCGGCCGGACCGAAGGTGCTGGAGTTTAACTGCCGGTTCGGTGACCCGGAAACGCAACCTCTGTTGATGCGGCTGGAGTCGGATTTCTACGCGTTGATCGAGGCGGTGGTCGAGGGACGGCTGGCAGAGGCGGACGTTCGCTGGAGCCCGAAGCCGGCGGTATGTGTCGTGATGTCCTCGCAGGGCTACCCGGGCTCGTACAACACGGGCAAGGTGATCGAGGGGCTTGAACGGGCCGGCGGGATGGCCGATGTGCAGGTGTTTCAGGCGGGGACCAAGCGCGTCGGGGAGCGGACGGTGACCAGCGGCGGGCGGGTCCTGGGAGTAACCGCCCTCGGTGCGGACATCACCGACGCACGGCTCCGGGCGTACGCGGCAGCGGAGGCGATCCAGTTCGAAGGGGCGTACTTTCGGCGGGATATTGCCGCCGCACGCGACCGAGGGGTTCGGGAATCAAGGGATCGCGGGATCTGAACACGAGGCACGCACGAAAGGCTCGGGGCGCCGGCGGGGCCGTTGGCTCCCCGCCCACTTCCGTTTCCACGGGACGGACCAGAACCGGGCTCATGGATCGAAACCCGGCGGTTTTTCGGACGCCTAGTTCGGGCGCGCTGCGACCTTGAATCGGGCCTGCGGCGTCGCCGATGATCCGGGGTAAAGGGAGGAGCGCTGCGCGCCGGTTTCCGGGGCACGGACAACAGGTCGTGACAGACACGTCACCAATCGAGTCGGACGGTTTCGGCGCGCAACCGGACGGCCCCGTCAACACGCCCGACCGTTCGTTCCTGGATGACCTCCGGGCCTCGGAGGCGTTCGTGGAGCCGACGGCGGATCAGCTCGAGGAGCGGCTTTTCCGGCGCGCGGAGGAGCCGCACGACGTTCCCGACGAACGAAGCTCCGAGCGTCATGCCTGGGTTACGGATCTGACGATCACGATCTCGGATACTAGTAAAATCCCGCGCAGTTTGATCGTGACATCGCGTGAGATCTCCCGCGGGGGTTTCAGCTTCATGTTCCGGCAGTTCATTGCACCGGGTACGCGGGTCGGGGTAAGAATCAACAAGCTCCCGGCACGAGGCGTCCTTCACGGCGTCGTTCGTAGCTGCGTGCACGTCGGGGGGATTCATCACCGAATTGGTGTGCAATTCTCGTCCGTCGCCTGAGGCGCGGGCCCTCGCATTGGGCGATACAGGACTCGAACCTGTGGCCTCCTCCTTGTAAGGGAGGCGCTCTAGCCAACTGAGCTAATCGCCCGGCCGTGAGAGCATTCAACCGCCACCAGCCCGCCGGGTCAAATCCAACGATCGCCGGCGCCGTAGATAAACCACGCGTCGTTTGCCGATCAACAAAGTGTGGCGCAGTGACTTGCCATCGAGGGGAGGATTCGGTAGGGGATACGGTGCCCGGGCTTTTCCAGACGTTTCACGGGCTGGCATGAGAGTTGCACGACATTTTGTGCGTTCTGACTCGCCGAGCGGTCCGCATCACGCGGTCGTGGGCCGCGTTCGGTGAGATGGGCTCAAAACCGGTGTAGAAGACGATAGCACAATGACTGCCTCCCGCAGCCTGCTCGGGCCGACCGGGGTAGGCAAGTGTGCCATTTTCCACAGAGGTGGTCTTTTTCCACGGTCCACCGCATGCAAGCAAGAAGGAGCGACGAGTCATGGGTATGTTCACGCGTTGGTTTCGGAGGGGGCGGCTGCTTCTCGGTCTCGCGGCCGCTACGGTCGTGGCGTCGTTTGCACTCCCCGGCTGCGTGCCCGGCGGCGGTATTCTGAACGGGACACTGGCCGGCACTGTGACCAATGACACGACCGGCGCAGGCGTCATCGGCGCGGACGTATCGATCGACCCGCCGGTCGACGGGGTGTCCGTTACAACGGGCGCGGGCGGCGGCTACTCACAATCGCTGCCGGCCGGGGTCTACACGGTGACGTTCACCGACGATCGGTACCAGAGCCAATCGCGGATCATCGCGGTCGGTGGCGGCACCACGACGCGCGTGGATGCCGCATTGACGCCTGTGCAGGCGGTGTTCGTCGGTGCCAGTGTGTCGGGCAACGCGTCACCCGGCGGCACGCTGACCGCGTCCGTCGATGTCGAAGTGCTCGACGGCTCCACCACCGTGCAGGGCTATTCGTGGTCGCAGTCCAACAGCGTCGAAGTGAGCATCACGAACGGAGACACCGCCGTGGCAACGGTAACGCTGCCGGGGGCGACCGCGTTCAAGGACGAGCTGTTGCGTGTCATCTCCGAGCCCCCGATCACCGCGGAACAGCTTCCGCCGAATGTGCCATTGCCCGAGGGCGAGTTCCCGGCCGGCCTGCAAAACCGCTTCTACGTCGTCGGGATCAATCCCTTCTCGCTCGAAGAGGCCGGGCTGATTGACCTGACCGTTACCGTCACGACCTCGTCTGGGACGTTCACGCAGGACCTGCCGATTCACGCCGAGCTGCCGTGGAAGGTGACGACCAGCGTTCAGAACGTTCCGACCGGAATCCCGGTGCTCCTGCACGGAAAGACGCAGGATACCTACAACTGGGGCATGACCCGCCCGTCGGGAGCGGGCACGACCCTCTCCGACGCCACGACTCAGAATCCCTACTTCATCCCGGACGTTCCCGGGACCTATACGGTCAACGTCACCGATCAGACGGTCGAACCTGCGGCGGCGGTTTCGTTGACGGTGGTCGCGGGCACCTGGCAGGGCGCGATCACGGGGCAGGACGACAACGGCCGCCCCCTGGCCGCCAACTGCACCAGTTGTCATGGCAACCCCGGCTTCCCCGATGCCCCCGACATCTTCACGCCGTGGAAGGAGACGGGGCACGCGGAGATTTTCTCCGCCAACCTGAACACTAGCGATCACTACGGCGAGAGCTGTTTCGCCTGTCACACCGTGGGCTACGACACGGGCGTCGCCAACAACGGCATGGACGATCAGGCCGACTACTCGGCCTTCCTCGACTCCACCCTGCTTCACGACATCGGACCGGACGAGTGGACGACGATGCTGACGGACTATCCCGACGCGGCGCAGTTGGCCAACATCCAGTGCGAAAACTGTCACGGCCCGAACAACAGCGCGCTGCACCTCAACCAGAACCTCGACGCCGAGCGAATCAGCCTTTCGGCGGACGTGTGTGCGTCCTGCCACGGCGAGCCGCTTCGGCACGCCCGCTTCCAGCAGTGGCAGCTCAGCGGCCACGCGAACTTCGAGCTGGCGATTGACGAGAGTCAAAGCGGCAGTTGCGCGCGTTGCCACACGGTGAACGGCTTCCTGGCCTGGCTCCCGGTCCTGTTGGACGACGACCCCAATACCGATCCGACCGCCAACGTGGAGGTGACCTGGACGGCGGACGAGGCGTTCCCCCAGACCTGCGTAACCTGTCATGACCCGCACCAGATCGGGACGACCACGGGCATCGAGACCAACGCCACGATCCGCATCAGCGGCAATACGCCACCGTTGATTGCCGGCTTCCAGGTGTTCGGCGCCGGCCGCGGGGCGATCTGCATGACCTGCCACAACTCGCGCCGCGGACTGCACAATGACGACACGTTCGACGATATCGCCGGCACTTCCGACGTCGAACGCGCCCCACACGGCTCGGCCCAGACCGACGTGCTCATGGGCCAGAACGCCTTCTTCGTCGGCGTCGGCGTGCGCGGCAGCCATTCACTGGTCGAGGACACGTGCGTCAACTGCCACATGGAGCAGACGCCGCCGCCGGACCTCCTGGCCTACAACCTCGGCGGAACGAACCATACGTTCTTTGCCAGCACGACGATCTGCTCCAAGTGCCACGGCGAGGCATTCGACGCCACCGGCGTCCAGGACGCATTCCAGGCCAACCTGGACGAGCTCGAGGACGCGTTCGGCGAGGCTATCCAGAACCTGATGGCCGCGCAGATCGCCGCCGGCAACTCGATCGATCTCGGAGGCGAGGCGACCATCACCAGTACCGCAACCGTCGAGGCGATCGCGCTCGGTGAGAGCCACGGCCAACAGGCGATTACCGTATCGCTCACCGACGGCAGCGCCGTCGGGCCGATCGCCGTCGGCGACGTTCGAGTACTCGACGGCGGCGGCGATGTCGGCGGACTCTACGATTTCGCGGACGAGCGGCTCATCAAGAGCGGTTGGAACTGGAACCTGGTCAACAACGACGCCAGCCGCGGCGTGCACAATCCGAGGTTCGTGCTCGAGGTCTTGGGGAACTCGATCGATCAGCTCCTGACTTTGGGCGGTGAGTAGACCTGGTTGCATCGATCCCGGCCCGGGCGGCGCGAAGCCGCCCGGGGCTGTCTGTCGTCACGCTGTGGTCGCGCGGCGACGGCGTTATCGGGACAACGCCGGTCCGCCCGTTCGACGCTGCGCATGCGTTGTGTCTGTCCGGGGGCGCGCGGCCGAAGGGACCAAGAGGGTATCCGCGCGTCCCGGCGAGATTGGCCCTGCGAGATTGGCCCTGTTTGCCCACTGTTTTCGGACCCCGCGGGGTTCCAGCGGCCGGGCGCGGTTCGATGGGAATCAGGTCCCGCGTTTATTGCGGAAAACCGCCGCGCATAGGCCGATACCGGTATTGTACTGTCCATCTGGGTAGACCGAGCCATGATCGCTCACCTGCCAATCTGGCTGAAGACGCTATGGGATGAGGGCGAGGCCGAGAACGCACCGGACCGCAACCGGCACGAGCAGCGACGCACCGTGATGGCCTCGTGCTTCGTCGTTCGCGAGGGCGGGCATGAACCGGAGCTCGCTCACATCTTCAACATCAGCGCCGGCGCTGCGGGCATCGGCCTGACGCTCCGCCACCGGCTCGACATCGGCGAGGTCATTAGGCTCCGTCCCTCGGACGGCGCCGGCGAGGCGGCTTCGGCAACCGTCCATCACTGCACGCAAACGGTTCAGGGCTTCAAGATCGGCTGCTCGATCGACACCTCGGCCCGAATCACCTAGCCCCGGTCCGCTGCGATGCCACCCAGGTCCGACGCGCTGCAACCACGGCGCGCTTCGGGTACAGGATCCCCCCAGTCCGTATCACGTACGCGCACTTCCTTCGCCGCCCGATCGGCACCGGCGTACGGCGGCACCGGCCCGCTTCGAACGCGACCGACGGCTCGGACCACGATGCCGATCCCAGGCCACCTGCACCTCGATTCCCGGACGAGGATTCGGAGGGAGGGAATACTTGCCTCCGGCCAAGCGCAAATCGTAGGGTTGAAGTACATCCCGAAGGGCAAACCAATCGTGAGGTTGGGACGCAAAGCGTTGAGTCCGCTCCACCCGCGGATCGTCGCGCTGCCTAGGAGGTCGAAGGGGTAGACCGACTAGAAAGGGAGTTGTGTCCTAGGCGTCATTGACTGGAGTGCGTCCCATGGCATTACGTCGTCCGGATCGCGCCGTCCGCCCGCGCCGCCGCCGCGGCGCAGTGGTCGTCATTACGAGCGTTTCGCTGGTCACCCTGTTGCTGTTCGGCGCCTTGGCGGTGGACGTCGGCTACATTGCCGCACTGACCGCGGAAATGCAGAGCACGGCCGACGGGGCGTCGCTCGCCGGCGTGTCGGCGCTGCGCGACGGGGATTATGCCCGTTACACGGACCGGGCCGAGAACATTATCTCGCGCAACCAGAAGTCGCAGGGGTTTCTTTCGCTGGACGATCAGGTGATCGAGGTCGGCCGGTGGGACCGAGAATTGCAGATGTTTACGCCGTTCTCCGACGCTGAGGCGGCGAAAGGCAACTCGGTCCGAGTGGTGAGCAAACGCAACAAGGTGTCGCTCTTCTTCGCGCCGATCATGGGCAAGAACTCCACCAACGTCGCCCGCGAGGCGGTTGCCTGGGTCTCACCCGATTGCGGGGGGCTGTGGGGAATCAACGGCGTCGAGGTGCCGGGCAACGTCACCGTAGACAGTTACTTCTCGACGGACGGCGCATACAGCGCGCTCGGCGCCGGCGAGAACGGTGACGTGTGCAGCAACAGCGACCTCACCGTTGCCGGGTCGATCGAGATCTTTGGCGACACGATGGGAGATCCGGTCACCGTCAAGGGAGGAAGCGCCACGGTCCATGGGTATGTGGACACACTCAGTGAGCCCGCGGACATCCCGGAAGTGGACTTCGGCGATATCGCCACCGACAACGACAACGGCCTCATCGGTCTGACGGATAAGGGGAACAACCCCTTCAGCAGCGGTTGGAACCTGAGCATCAAGGCGAACGACAACCTCACAGTCCCGCCGGGCCGGTACTACTTCGAGTCCGTCTCGTTCGCGTCCGGCTCGAGCCTGACCTTCACGGGGGAGACCGAAATTTACTTGCTCGGCAACTTCAACGAATCCGGATACGCGACGTTCAACACGACGGGCGATCCCCACGACCTGACGATCTATTCCAAGGGCGACGTGCTCAACATCAGCGGTTCGACCGAGTTCTACGGCTCGATTCTCGCGCCGAACGCAGCGGTGAGCATTACGGGCACGCCGGACTTTTATGGAGCGATCGTCTGCGGCACCCTCAAGATGGCCGGCAACGCCCAGGTCCACGTCGACGAGTCACTGGGGTTGACGCACTCGCTCAAGGGGCCGCCGATGCTTGTCAAATGAGGTGTCCGATGATGCGCACGACTTCTACGAAACTGCTGCGATGGTCGTTGTGGAGCCGCGTAAATCGACCCGGCTCCTCGTGGCCATTGATGAACGTTCAGCCACAGACCGAAGCGTATCAGCCGGTCTTTTGCTCCTGTAGGAGGGCGAAACCATGAGATGGTCCCGGAAGCTCCCGACGGGGACACCGCGGCGGCGCGGCGCTGTCGTGGTGTTCGTGGTGGTCATGTTGGCCACATTGTTCGTCTGCGCCGCTTTGTCCATCGATGTGGGGCAGATCTGCGCGGTGGCCGCGGAGCAGCAGAACACGGCGGATGCCGGGGCACTGGCCGGGTCCACGCTGTTGCAGGAGAAGCGGTCGGAGGACGTCATCGAGGACGTTGAGAAACTCATCGCCCGCAACCAGCGGTTTCAGGGATACGAATCAATCGAGGACCAGGTCATCGAGCTTGGTCAGTGGGATTCGGTGAACCATGTCTTCACCGCCTTGTCTCCCGACGAGTGGGAGCGGGGCGCATTTGCCGTCCGCGTACGCGCCTATCGCAACAACCTGAAGCACTTCTTTGCGGGCGTTATGGGCCGCAAGGCCACCGACGTCTCCCGTGAGGCGGTCGCCGTCGGCAGTCGCGACTGCCGCGGGATCTGGGGGCTGGAAGGGATCAAGGCCGGGAGTATCGTCGCCGACAGTTATGACTCGACGGACGGTGCATACGACGGCCTGACGGCGCGGGACAACGGCGATCTGTGCAGCGGTCGCGGAATCACGATCATGGGGAGCATCGACCTTCACGGCGACGCCATGTCCGGATTCGGATATCCGGTCTCCGTCTCCGGCAGCTCGGGGGAGATCACCGGCATCACCACGTCGCGGCTCGACGATCCCCCGGCGGTAACGGT
>Ga0326597_10010718_pt1 | contig 12186 bp, 10 predicted proteins | sample RVTome_12_FD_203789 | JGI IMG/M metagenome (GOLD analysis project Ga0326597, IMG submission 203789) | Soil microbial communities from uranium-contaminated site in the Upper Colorado River Basin, Wyoming, United States - RVT100D185 | ecosystem: Environmental > Terrestrial > Soil > Contaminated >... | reverse complement strand
GATTCCGTAGCCGCCCGTGTCCTTGGAGCGGGAGCGATCGACCCGGTAGAACGGTTCGAACACGCGGGACAAGTCCTCTGGCCCGATACCGACCCCCCGGTCGTTCACCGCGATCGAGACGTCGTCTCCGGCGACGTTCAGGGCGACGCGAACGGGAGGACCCTCGGGCGCGGAATGGCGCAGCGCGTTCGTGAGCAGATTGCCGAGAACGACCCGAATGCGCTCCGCGTCCACGTCGGCGAGGACGGGGCCACCGCCACCATCGAATTCGATTCCGGGAGCCTCGTCGCAGCACAGCTCGACGGATTCTTGCACAATCTGGGCGAGGTCCGCCCGAGCGCGCTCCAGCCCGCCGTGAGGAGAGTCGAGGCGCTCGGTCTCCAGCAGCTCCGAGATCATCGCCTCCGTTTCCTCGATGTCTTCGATGACGCTCGACTTGGCCGATCCATCCGGCATCATCGCCAACGCCACCCTCATGCGTGTCAGCGGCGAGCGAATCTCGTGGCTGACATCGACGAGAAGTTGATCCCTGGCGCGCAGTCGCTCCCTGACGACCCCGGCCATTTCGCTGAACGAGATCATGAGCTTTCCGAGCTCGTCCGAGCGGCGGGTCTGCATCTCCACCGTGAGGTCCCCGCGACGCAGTCGCTCCACCGCTTCGCTGAGAATGCGCACCGGCCTCAGGAGATATCGTGTCGCGATGTAAACGCAGGCCAGCAAAAGGATCATGAAAAGAGCGTCCGCTATGTCCTCCGAGCTGCTATCCGTTCCCAACGCCATGCCCCCAGCCTGGAGCGCCATGAGGTAGTGATAGTCGCCCCGCGAGATCTCTGCGCCGAAGCCCACGTCCCGCGAAAGACCTGCGCGGTCCGAGCCGCCGCTCTCGACGGCAGGCAGGTCCACCTCCGCGAACGATGGGAAGTCCGGCTCGCTCGCCCAATCGATACCGGGCCCCGCGATGCGCATGCCCACACCGAGTCGGGCCGAGACCTCGCGGGCGACACTCGTATCGGGTGGGTCGCCCAGCTCGCCCAGTACGAGTTCCCCGTAGTTCAGGGCGGTCCTGCGCACGGACAGCCGCCCCTGCTGCCAGTCGAAGAACCAGAACGAAGCCATGAGATACAGGCCGATCGCGCTCAGCCCTCCGACGAAGACCAGGAGGATCTTCAGGAAGAGCGAGGCTCTGAGGCGGCCCAGGATTCGCCGCCTAGGCGTCATCGCCGGACGCTCCCACGAACGCGTATCCCGCGCCTCGCACGGTCCTCACATAGCGGGGCCGACGGGGATCGTCGCCGAGCTTGGTACGCAGGCGACTGACGAGAACATCGATCGACCGGTCGAAAGCGTCCCACGATTCGCCCCTCACCTCGTCCAGAATGTGGCTGCGCGAGAGCACGCGCCCCCGGCTGCGGATGAGCAGCTCCAGCAGGTCGAACTCGGCGGTCGTGAGCGGTATCGCTTCGCCCCCCATGGACGCGGACCGCCGCTCGGGATCCACGCGCAACGGGCCGAAGCTCCAGCTTTCCGCCGGCGCGCGCCCCCTGCGCAAGATGGCGTCGATGCGCGCCACGAGCTCTCTGGGCTCGAAAGGTTTCGCCAGATAATCGTCGGCCCCCAGCTCGAGCCCGACAACCCGGTCGGTGACGTCTCCTCTGGCCGTCAGCATGATGATGGGGACGGCAGACTCCCGTCGGATCGCGCGGCACGCTTCGAAGCCGTCCATCCCCGGCAGCATCACATCCAGGATCACGATCTCGGGGTGGTCCGTGCGCAGTAGGCGCAGCCCCTCGTCCGCTCGTCCGGCGGTGATCACGTCGAAGCCGCCCATGGCCAGGTACTCGGTGAGGAGACCGCGAAGCTTGCGATCGTCATCGATCACCAGAACTGGGCCCCTCATGATTGGCGACTGCTCCTGCGCAGAGGTTGCCTACGGCGTCGCCCTACACTCGTGCGGGACGCCTACGGGAGTGTTGCGACGACGTTACCGAATGTTTCACGCGTCGTCCCTCCGGGCCCCGGCCCGGGCCTGTTACAATCTGTAACATCCGCTACATAGCTGAGAAACGTCCCCCTGCGATCGTGGATGACGCTCAACGCCTATAGGAGGAGCCGCAAATGCGCCCGACCAGCCTCGTTCCACGAAGCATGACCCTGGGTCTCGCCCTGATCCTGACTCTGCTTTCCCCCCTCGCCGCCTCCGCACAGTCGCAGCTCGATGTCGCCCAGGCCCAGGCCTTCATGGGCAAGTGGGTCATCGCGATCGAGTCGGACTTCGGTCCATTCAGCATGAACCTGGAGATCACGAACCAAGATGGTAAGGTGGCCGCCAGCATCGGGGCTCCAGAGATGGGCGGGATGCAAAGCGTCACCGACATCAGCCGCGATGGTGAGGGTCTGGTGATGTCCTGGGAGATGGACGCGCAGGGTCAGTTCGTGCCCGCGACCATGACGTTGGCGCCCGCCGGAGCGAATTTCTCCGCGACGCTGGACGTGGCGGACGGTCAGTTCATGGCCGAAGGCGTCGCGACGAAGGCGGCAAGCTGACGGCCAGACTGGAAATCCCAGGGGTCGGAGCCGCACAAGGGCATGCGTCCGGTGGCGCGGGGGCCATCTCGCGTCATCGGGCGCCCTTCCTATCCTCGGTCATTCCGGTGCTGAAGTCAGCTTGCGCGCCGACAACACATTGAAGAGTCCAGACGATCTTCCCGTAGTGGCCCTGGCCGTCGCGAAACCGATTTCGCGTTCCGCGCGTATGGGCCACACCCACCACCACCGCTTCCGAGGTATCCCACCCGAATGAAGATCGGTACTCTGACGATCGTGCTGGCCGCATCATTCGTGGCCGCCCCGCTCGGAGCGCAGGAGGTCCCGGAACGCCTGTCGCTGGAGCAAGCGATCGAGATCGCGCGGGCGGCCAATCCCGGCTTTCGTCAGACGCGCAACGATGAGCATGTCTCGGACTGGAACGTGCGCCAGGCGTACGGACGCCTCTTTCCGCAGGCGAATGCCAGCGCCTCCCTAGGGTGGCAAGGCACCGGTGAGCAACAGCTCGGGACTCTGACCCTCGGGGACCTGGGCTTCGGAAATCAGCCGTCGTACTACAACTCGAGCTACTCCCTTCGGCTGAGCTATTCCCTCGATTGGGCGACGATTCTCGGACCGTCGCAAGCCAAGGCCGACCGCGTGACCACGCGCGCTCAGATCGGAATGGCGGAGGCGAACCTGGTCTCCCAGGTCACCGCCCAGTACCTGGAGACCCTGCGCCAGCAGGAAGCCGTGCGCATCGCGGAAGTTCAGCTCGAGAACAGCCGGTTCAACCTACGCCTGGCTGAGGCGCAGCTCGAGATCGGCACGGTTACGGGAATCGATGTCGGCCAGGCGGAGGTGCAGGTAGGACGCTCGGACGTGCAGGTGCTGCAGGCACGGAACGGCCTGGAGACGGGCCGCATTCGACTGCTGCAGCAGCTCGGACAACGCGTCGGTGCAGAGTTCGAGCTCTCCACCATTTTCGAGTTGACCGCGCCTACGTGGGAAGTGGCCGAACTGCGCGACATGGCACTCACGAGAAACCCGACGTTGGCAGCCCGTCGCAGTGCGCGCGCCTCCGCCGACATCGGCGTCAACTCGGCGAGGTCGTCCTACCTGCCCACGCTCTCGCTTGCGACGGGGTGGACCGGCTTCACGCGCCAGGCGAGTACCACGGACTTCCAGATCGCCCAGGCGCAGGCTCAGGTCGCCGGCTCGATCGCGCAGTGCGTCTCGACGAACGGCCTGTATTCTCGTCTGGTGCCACCGCTTCCGCCCCTGGATTGTTCACGCTTCGCGTTCACGGACGCCCAGCGCCAGGCGATCATTAGCCAGAACGATCAGTTTCCGTTCGGTTTCGTCGGCTCGCCGCCGACCGTTTCACTGTCCTTGAGCGTGCCGATCTTCGTCGGGCTCAGCAGGCAGCGGAATCTGGAGGCGGCCAGAGTTCAACGGGACGACGCCGTGGAACAGATCCGCGAGCAGGAACTCGCGCTCGAGGCGGACATCGCGATCGGGCTGGCGAACGCGCGCACGGCCTATCAGAGCGCGCTTCTCGAGGAGCGCAACCGCGAGCTCGCGGATCGACAACTCCTGCTCGCGCGTGAACGTTACCAGCTCGGCGAGGTCACCTTCGTGGATCTGGTCGCCGCACAGACCGTGCTGGCGCAGGCGGAGGTGGATCAGGTCCGGGCGGTGTTCGCCTACCACGACGTCGTGACAAACTTGGAGGCGCTCGTGGGCGTCCCCCTGCGAAACTGAGGAGCGGCCTCGCGGATGCAGACCCCAACTAAGATCCTCATTGGAATCGCCATCGTCGGCGTCCTCGGCCTGGGCGCTTGGCTGTCCGTCACCCGGGGGCGTGACCAGGGCATCGAGGTGCGCACCGAGGTGGTGCGCACGCACGATCTGGAGGAGATCGTCACCGCCAGCGGAAACATTCGCGCCCGGCGCACCGTCGACATCAGCTCCGACGTCTCGGCGCGGGTCCAGGAGCTGCTGATCGACGAGGGCGACGACGTCAGGCGCGGGCAGACGCTCCTACGTCTGGACCCCGATCAGTATCGGGCGGCTCTGGCCCGGAGTCAGGCATCGCTGGCCCAGGCACAGGCGCAACGCTCGCAGCAGCAGGCCAACATCATTCGCGCCCAGCGCGACCTCGACCGGCTGCTTTCGCTGCGCGCCCGGGACTCGCTCCTCGTGAGCCGCCAACAGATCGACGACACCAGAACCACGCTCGACATCGCCCAGGCCACGCTCGAGTCGGCCGAGCACGGTGTCGACCAGGCACAGGCCGCGGTCGACGAGTCCGCGGACCAACTCTCCAAAACGATCTTCATAGCCCCGATCGATGGGCGGGTCACGCGCCTGAACGTGGAGGAGGGCGAGACCGTCATCATCGGGACGATGAACAACGCGGGAAGTCTCGTGATGACCATCTCGGACCTGTCGGTCATCGAAGTGGTCGTCCAAGTCGACGAGACGGACGTCTCGGCGATCTCGCTCGGCGACGGCGCAACGATTCGGATCGACGCCTTCCCAAACCGGACGTTCCTCGGGAGCGTCACGGAGATAGGCAACTCCGCGATCAATCCGCCGGGTCAGCAGTCCGGAGGACAGCAGGCCGCCATCGATTTCGAGGTGGTGCTGACGCTGGAGGCGACCGATGCTCTGCTCCGTCCCGACCTTTCAGCGACCGCCGACATCGTCGTGGAGACGCGCAAGCAGGCCCTGGGGGTCCCGATCATCGCGATGACGGTCCGGGAGGACTCCACGTCGACCGCGACGGAAGGGGATGACCCGGCCGACTTCAAGGAGGTCGAGGGCGTCTTCATCGTGCACGACAACAGGGTCACGTTCACCCGGGTGGACATCGGCGTGGCAGGCCAGGAGTATTTCGAAGTCTTGTCCGGCCTCTCCGAGGGCGACACGGTCGTCGCTGGTCCCTACCAACGCATCCGCCAGCTCGTCGACGGTGACAGGATCATCCCCACCGACGAGCCGGATACCGCCAACTAGCGGGAGGACCCCGTGCCACTGTGGGAGGGGATCACCCTCGCGTTCCAGCAGATCTGGGCTCAGAAGCTCAAGAGCTTCTTCTCCCTCCTGGGCGTGGTCGTCGGCGTGATGTTCCTGATCGTCGTCGTGACCGTCGTGGAGGGCCTGGACCGCTACGTGCGGGAGGACCTGACAGCGCAGCTCTTCGGGGTCAACACCGTCACGCTCAGGCGGTGGGAACAGATCAGCATCAATACCACTCGCGAGGAACAGCGGGCCCGCCAACGGCGTCCCTGGCTGCGATTCGACGACGCAGACGCGATCCGTGACCAACTGAGCATTCCGGCTCGCGTCGCGGTCGAGAGCACCACCAGCGGGACGGCGGTCGGGGACAACGGCCGAGCGGTGAACGGCGTGCAGATCATCGGCGCTTCGGCCGACATCTTCATGATCCGCGACCTCACGGTAGCCGAGGGACGGGCGTTCACGCCGCAGGAGGGAGCGGCCGGGGCTGCCGTGATCGTGCTCGGATCGGAAACGGCAGACGTCATCTTCGAGGATGGGGTGGTGCTCGGGCGCATGATGCGCATCCGCGGATTCCCGTATCGTGTGATCGGCGTGCTCGAAGAACGCGGCTCGATGTTCGGTCAGTCCCAGGACAACCTCGCCGTGGCCCCTGCCCGCTCGCCGATCCAGGCCGTGACGGCGCCCAGGGGCAACGTCAGCAACATCATCATCCAGGCCGTCAATCCCGATCAGCTGCGCGACCTCCAGCTGGAGACGGAAGGGATCATGCGAGCCCGCCGGGGGCTTCGACCGACCGAGGAGGCCGACTTCTCCCTCGAGACCGCGGACCAGGCGATCGCATTCTGGGACACCATTTCGAGAATGCTGTTCACGATCCTTCCCGCTTTCGTATCGATCGCACTGGTGGTGGGAGGCATCGTGATCATGAACATCATGCTCGTGTCCGTCATGGAGCGGACCCGGGAGATCGGGGTCCGCAAGGCTCTGGGGGCGCGGCGGCGAGACATCCTGACGCAGGTGCTCATCGAAGCGGGCACGCTCTCCACCCTGGGCGCCGTGATCGGGGTGGCCCTGGGACTGGGGATCGCTCAGTTCGTCGCCGCGGTCTCGCCCATGCCGGCAGCGGTCGCCCCTCGTTGGGTCGCGCTCGGGGTCGGCCTCGGCATGACGGTCGGGATCGTAGCGGGTGTCTACCCCGCATCCCAGGCGTCCAAGCTCGACCCTGTGGACGCGCTCCGCTATGAGTGACCCGGGAAGCGGGTACGGCGCCTCGGGTATCGCGGCCATCATCGAGGGCACTCGGATCGCCTGGGACGCGCTCAGGGCGAACAAGGTCCGGTCCGGTCTGACGATCGTCGGCGTGGCCGTAGGGGTCTCGGTGGTCATGGCCATCGCCGCCCTCATCACCGGACTCCGATCCACCGTGATGGAGGCCTTCGAGTCGGCTGGCCCGAACAACTTCATGGTGACGCGCATCGACTTCACCGCGATTCAGATCGCCAACGACGGCACGAACCGGCCGCCCTGGTGGAACCGTCCCGAGATCACGGCGGAGGAGATGCAGCGCATCGCGCGCCTGCCGAGCATCAGCGAGGCGCTCTACACCTTCGGCTTTCAGACCGACATCGCCTTCGAGGACGTGGAGCTCGAGAACGTTCAGGGTCAAGGGTTCAGCGCGGGCTGGCCGGCCTATCAGCCAGGTGTGTTCATCGCCGGACGCAACTTCACGCCCGCCGAGGTCAATCAGAATCGGGCCGTCGTCGTCATCTCGTCGGGCCTGGCGGAGGAGCTCTTCGGGCAGCGAGATCCGACCGGACGCACGGTCCGGATCGGGAACGCGTTCCGTGGCACACAGGAGCCGTTCACCGTGATCGGCGTCCTCGAGCCCGAGGAGAACATCTTCGCGAGCGCCGTGCCTCGCTTCGCGTACTTCCCCTGGACGTCGGCGATCAAGAGACTGCGCCAGAACACGTTCCAGGCTCAGATCATGGTGGTGCCGAGGGAGACGGTGAGCATCGAGCGGGCCCAGGACGACGTCATCGCGGCGCTTCGGGGGATGCGGGGCCTGCGGCCGAGCGAAGAGAACAACTTTGCGCTCATGGCCTCCGCCCAGATCCTCGATATCTTCAACCAGCTCACCGCCCTCTTCTTCTTGGTCATCTTGCTGCTCGCATCAGCCGGCCTGCTCGTGGGTGGCGTGGGAGTCGTGGGGATCATGCTCATTTCGGTGACGGAACGGACGCGGGAGATCGGCACCAGAAAGGCCGTCGGCGCGACGCGCAGGGAGATCTTGTGGCAGTTCTTGGTCGAATCATCGCTTCTCACGGCGGCCGGGGCCGCGCTGGGGATGCTGTTGGGGTTCGCGCTGGCCCTCGGCGTCGCCACCTGGACCCCGCTCCCGGCGGAGATCCCGATCTGGGCGGTGGTGACCGCGTTGGCGATGGCCGTAGTGACGGGCATGTTCTTCGGATTGCTGCCCGCGGTTCGCGCCAGCCGGTTGGAGCCCGTCGCGGCCCTCCGCTACGAGTGAGGGCCCCCTCGTGATCGATTCGCTCGATCTGCTCGCGATCATGGCGCACCCCGATGACGCGGAGTTGCTCTGCGGAGGTATGCTCATCAAGACCGCGGCGCTCGGTAAGCGAGTGGGCGTGCTGGACTTGTCGTCCGGGGAGATGGGCAGCGCCGGCTCAGGCGAGATCCGCGCGCAGGAGGCCGCGAGAGCGGCCGAAGTCATGGGCCTTGCCGAGCGCAGGAGCGCCGGTCTCCCGGACGCCCGCCTCGAGAACGACCAGGCCGCCCGCCTGGTGGTCGCCGGCCACCTGCGTGAGTTGAGGCCCCGGGTGGTGGTCACCCACTGGAAGGTCGGGCGCCACCGCGACCACCGCATCGCGTGCGAACTCGTGCGGGACGCCTGCTATCTATCCGGGCTGCGGAGGTTGGAGGTCGAAGGCCGACCGTTCCGCCCGCGCAAGCTCGTATACGCCACCGCTTTTCGGGAAGACGCGGACCCACCCCACCTCGTGGTGGACGTCACCGATCAGATGGATGCCAAACTGGATGCTCTCTCGTCGTATACGTCACAGTTCGAGGGCATCACCGGCATCGGCGAAATCTACCCCGGAGGCAATCGACCCCTCTTCGAGCAGATCCGCGCGAAGATGGCCCACTACGGGTCGCTGATTCGAGTGGAGTACGGGGAGCCTTTCCGGGTCGACGAGCCGTTCGCCGTCGAGGATGTCTCGGCGCTCGAGGTGTCGACGTACTGAGCCGCTAGGCCGTGCGGCAGGACACCTCGAGCAGGATGCGGCGCCAGGAAGGAACGTCGTCCCCCCGTACCTGCAGCGCCCGCGCCTCCGCGACACCCCCGTCGGACAGCCACGGCCACAACCACCTCCCGATCTCCGCCGGCAGATGACCGATGGGCTCGCCGGTCTCGAGGTGGACCCAAACCTCGGGATTGATCTGGACGGGAGGGTCAGCGACGAGGCGGACGGCATCCCCTTCGTGAATCGTCGCCACGAAGCGGTCACGACCCGCGAAGACCGTGCCGTGGACCGTCGACCGGAAACATGAAGGCTGTCCGTCGGGAAACGGTGGCGCAAAGGGTGGCATCGACGCTCCGGTCGCGTGCAACGGTGGGCCCGGGCCCGGGCGTCGTTAACTTAGGCTCTGCTTCGTTCCCGGCAACGCCGCCATGCATCACATCTACCTCGATTACGCCGCCACGACCCCTGTCCGGGAGGAGGTCCGTGCGGCCATGGCCCCCTATCTGTCGGGCGTCTTCGGCAACCCTTCGAGCGCCCATCGGTGGGGGCGGGAGGCCGCGGAGGCGCTCGAGCAGGCGCGCGCGGACGCCGCACAGGCCCTGGGAGCCAGGCCGTCCGAGGTGACCTTCGTGCGCGGTGGCACCGAATCGGACAACCTCGCGCTGTTCGGGTGGTGCCTCGCGCAGCGGTCTCGGGGCGAGAGCCCGACGCTCGCGGTCAGCGCCCTCGAGCACCACGCTGTCCTCGAGGCCGCGGAATGGGCCGAGGAGGCCGGCCTCGCCCGGACGGTCAAGGTCGGAGTGACTGCCCAGGGTCGAGTCGCCCTGGACGAGGTGCGCCGTGCGTTGGCTACCGGTCCCACCCTCGTCTCGGTGATGTGGGTCAACAACGAGTCGGGCATGGTGTTGCCCATCGCAGAGATCGCCGAGCTGGTAGCCGCATCCGGTGGCACGTTGCACTCCGACGTCGCCCAGGCGGTGGGCAAGGTCCCGATCGATGTGCGGGAGGTCCCGGTGGATCTCCTCTCGGGCACCGGCCACAAGATCTACGGGCCCAAGGGCACCGGCTTCCTCTTCGCCCGCGAGGGGACGCCCCTGGAGCCGCTACTGCATGGCGGTGGACAGGAGCGCGGCCTCCGGCCGGGAACGCAGGACGTCGCGGGGGCCGTCGGGCTCGCGACCGCCCTTCGCCTCGCGGTGGCCGAGCAAAAGACCGAAGGGAAGCGCCTCACGGAGCTCCGCGAGTGCTTGGAGAAGGGACTGGTTGCCGAGCTCGATCGTATCCGGATCAACGCCGGCGAGGCCCGGCGTGCACCCCATGTGCTGAGCGTCGGCGTGGAAGGCATCTCGGACGGTGCGGCGCTCGTCATGGCTCTCGATCTGGAGGGCGTCGCCGTATCGGGTGGTTCGGCCTGCACCAGCGGGTCTGCCAAGGCCAGCCACGTCATGGAGGCGCTCTACGGAGCCGATGACCCCTTCGCGACGCTGCGGTTCTCGCTGGGCCGCGACACCACGACCGAGCATCTCCAGCGTGCCATCCGTGCGACGGTCGCGGTCGTCGGCCGCATGAGGGGCGCATGAGCCGGGTTCTGGTGGCAATGTCGGGCGGGGTCGACTCGAGCGTCGCGGCCGCACTCCTGACCGAGGCCGGCCAAGACGTGATCGGCGTGACGATGAAGACCTTCTGCTACTCGGACACCCCGAGTCACGGCAAGACGTGCTGCGGACTCGACGGCATCACGGACGCGAAGCGCGTGGCGGCCGCGCTCGGGATTCCCCACTACGTCTTCGACGTGGAGGAGGACTTCACGCGGGACGTCATCGACGACTTCGTGTCCGAGTACGCTCAGGGACGCACGCCGAATCCGTGCGTCCGCTGCAACGGCAACACCAAGTTCCGCGACCTGATGCGCCGGGGTCGCGCCTTGGGTTGCGACCACATCGCCTCCGGACATTACGTTCGGGTGCACCACCGAGAGGGGGGCACCTCCCTGCTGCGTGGACTGGACCCCGCCAAGGACCAGTCTTACTTCCTCTGGGGCCTCCCACGCGAGATCCTCCCGAGCCTCGCCTTCCCGCTCGGGAAGCTCACGAAGGACGAGGTGCGGGCGCGCGCGAAGGCGTTTGGTCTCGTGACCGCCGACAAACCCGAATCTCAGGAGATCTGCTTCGTCCCGACCGGCGACTACCGCGACCTGCTGCGGCGGCGCCTGGGATCCCATCCGGCGCTCGAGGCCGGCCCGATCGTACGGGCGTCAGGCGAGGTGGTCGGTGAGCACACCGGATACGCCGGCTTCACGGTCGGACAGAGAAAGGGGCTGGGCGGGGGCTTCCGGGAGTCGGTCTTCGTACTCGAGATCCGCCCGGAGACCCGGGAGGTGGTGGTCGGTACCCACGACGAGCTTTTCCGCGACGAAGTCCAGGTAGGCGAAGTGAATTGGCTGACCGACCCGCCCCTCTCCCGGGCCGAGCTGCACGTTCAGCTCAGGTACCGCGCCCCCGCCGTAGCGGCCACGGTCGAGCAGACCTCGGACGGGCTCACGTTGAGCCTGACGGAGCCTCAGGCCGCCGTGACACCTGGGCAGTCCGCCGTGCTCTTCGATGGCGATCGCCTCTTGGGTGGCGGGCGGATCGTAGGCGGCGGCCACCCTGGTCGTCTTTAGCCTCAGTGCTTGAGACCGCTCGCCAGGGCGGCGGCCACCCTGGTCGTCTTTAGCCTCAGTGCTTGAGACCGCTCGCCTCCGCGAACTCCTGCATCGCCTGCTGCTCTTCGTCGCTGAGCTTGTCCGGGACCTGCACGACGACCTCGACGTACTGATCGCCCACCCTGTCGGCCTTCTGGATCCCCTGCCCTCTGATCCGGAACTTCGTGCCTGACTGCGTCCCTTTGGGGATGCGCAGCACGACCTTCTTGTCCGCGATCGTGCGCACGCGAATTTTCGAGCCCAAGGTCGCCTGGACGATGTTGATCGGCACCGTGACGTAGATGTCGAGGCCCTTGCGGGTGAAGAATCGGTGCGACTGAATCTTGTAGGTGATGATGAGATCTCCGGGCGGCCCGCCGCTCCGGCCCCGCTCCCCCTGCCCGGATAGCCGCACCTTGGAACCGCTGTCGGCACCCGCCTCAACGTTGATCTGGATCTTCCTGTCCTGCCGGATCGCGCCGCGTCCGTGACAGGAGTCGCACGGAGACGCGGGAATCTTCCCCCGGCCGAAGCAGGCGGGACACGGTCGCTTCACCGCGAAGCCGCCTTGGCCGAAGGACACGGTGCCCGCGCCCTGACATTCGTCACAACGCCTCGACTCCGTTCCAGGCTTCGCGCCGTCCCCGCCGCAGGTGGCGCAGTCCTCCGTGATGGCCACGTCCACGG
>Ga0326597_10010717_pt1 | contig 12186 bp, 16 predicted proteins | sample RVTome_12_FD_203789 | JGI IMG/M metagenome (GOLD analysis project Ga0326597, IMG submission 203789) | Soil microbial communities from uranium-contaminated site in the Upper Colorado River Basin, Wyoming, United States - RVT100D185 | ecosystem: Environmental > Terrestrial > Soil > Contaminated >... | reverse complement strand
TCGGGTCGGTCGAGACGACGAGGTAGCGGTCGCCCGCGTCGATGACCGCGGCATCTTCGCCAATCTGCGGACCGAGGAGCAGGCGCGGATCATGTCGTGGAAGCTGCCCGAGCAGTGATCGTAAATACTCGAGCGGCAGCGTACCGACCGGAAGGGACTTCTGGTCTACGTCTCGCGTCATGGATTCACGACCGCGGCCGGGTCATGCGACCCGTGACCGTGACGAGCGATCCCGAGAGCGCGACACCCTGGACGAGTCGGGCGACTGACTTCCATTGATGACGGCGGTCTTTACGGCCTCTCTTAAGTCGCTCTCTCCCGCTGACGCACCGCCGGAATTGATCAGGCCCGCACGACCCATGTAGCAGTTCGCGACCTGGTATCGCGTCAGGTCGATCGGATGGGCGCTTGTGAGATCCGAGTAGACCCTCTTGTGCGTCTTACCGAAGTTCAAGGCGTTGAACCCGTTGTTGGTTTCGGGCAGCTTCTGCTTGATGATGTCAGCTTCGATCGTGACTCCGAGGTGATTCGCCTGGCCGGTGAGATCCGCGGCCAGATGGTAGTCGACCTCCTTCGTTGTGAACGCTGGGGATGGGCGATCCCAGAGCGATCGGCCCACGTGCAACACCCGCGTCCAAGCGCTCGCAGAGATGGTCAACTGGCCGGGTGCGAATCGCACGTCGGGTGACGCATCCTCGGCTGTGATAAGAACGCAGCTCGCTTCTTTGAGCGACGCGCCCCCCATTAGTCCAAGCATGCGGGCTTGCACGTCGAGATCGGCGTAATAGCGCTGCGGGTCCGTTGGCATGTCGAGCCGGCTCAGTATGTGAAGTGCTTGATCGGTTCGCCCAGAACACCGATTTCAGTCATCGCCTCGATGCCGATCTGCAGGTGCAGCTCCGTCCATTCGCGCGTCACGCGCGCGTCGCTCTTCGCAGTTTTCACCCCGTTGGAGAAACCCCTGGTCGTGTACGAAAAGTTGGTCAGCAGAATGTAGTCGCCGAATTCGTCGATCGGCATGCCCGTGTAACGCGGCAGCCATTCGCAAGCTAACTCCTGTTTGGTGGGGAAACGATCCGGAAGGACTGGACACATGATGGAATCGCCGTGACTCATGTCGTCGGCTGGGACCGTCGCAAACCGATCACATTCGCCTGAGCCTTCTTTCGCTCCGCGCAGTACCGCTTCATACGCCGTGAAACTTCGTCATCGGGTGCTGCTGTCTTGCGGGCCGGTAATCCAGGGCGCGCTGTGGTGCTCCTTTTCCTAAGAACTGTCATGAACCGCGGCACATCTTGTACCGTCTGCCACGGGCCAGCTTACGTTGTGCGTCATCGGAAGTGGCCGCTCCGGCGATCACGGATGCTTCGGGTGCCCGTGAACAGCTCGCACAAGCCGGGCGGGAACGTCTCGAACACGTGCCATTGCACGCCACCTAGCAAGTTGCTTGCAAGGCGAGCAGCTGTGCGGAGGGCCTGCCGGAAATCCGGCAGCTCGTGCCTAGAAGCGCCTGGTGCGTACAAAGATGTCACGGCTGTGGTCGATGCCCGCGGATCGAGCCGGTCTATCACGCAAGGTCGCCAGGCTTGAGCCCCTGATGTGCGTTCACGTGCCGGGCCTCCAGCAATTGCTTGAGATTCTGGCTCTCTTCGCGCATGTGCACCTGAAAGGAATGCGGCCTTCCGTGAAGCTCCTCGTCCACTTGGAGGACCGCTCCAGCGGTCAAATTGTCCCCACAGACGTAGCGCCACCTTATGGCGAACGTGCGGCCTATGGAACCACCGCGAGATGGTTTTCCACCTGGGTGACACCTGGCGCGGCCCAGGCGGCGCGCTCGGCCTCCTGCCGCTCGGCCCACGAGTGCACGTTGCCACTCAGAATCACTTTCCCATCCTGCGCTGTGACGTTGACCCGCCTTGCATCAACCTGGGCACTGCGCTTGAAAGCCGCCTCGATCTTGTCTTGGACGTCCAGCGCTTTGACGCGAGGCTGGATGATGATGCTGTTGATCACACTCGTTACGCCTGCCAAGTTACGGACCGCGCGCGCCGCCGCGTCCTTCTGGTGTGGCCAGTCGAGCGTGCCGTTCAGCGTCACCTCCCCGCCCTTGACCGTTACGGTGACCCGCTCATTTGGGACGGTCGTGTTCCACTTCAAGGCAGCGAGCGCTGCCTGCGCGAGTTCTGTGTCGGTCCGCTCGTACCCACCCACGAGATGCACGACGAGATCGTTGGCGAGCGCTTTCACGCCGTACACGCGGAGAACCACGCGCTCCGCCGTCAACTTTTCCATATAGGAACCGACATTGCCGCGGAGCGTGACGACACCCTCGTCGACGGACACGCCGATGTCCGTCGCGTCCACACTGGGCTCCCAGTCGAGAGCGCTCTGCACATGTTGCTTGAGTTCTTTGTCTATCATGGTGATACCTCCAACAAAAGCTGACAGCTTTACTTGCGTGTCCAGACGGGCGAGCGATCCAGCCAACGGCCAAGCTCAACCTCTCAACGGCTGACCCCGGCTTGTTTCCCCTTACTGTCACGTCCGAAGCTCGCGCTGCCCGACCGGGAAGCCCGCCTTCTTGTCGCCCAGACGAGTGCGATGGAGTGCACAAGGCGTACCACAAGCGCCTACTCCCCCGGAACGACCGACTTCAGCGTTACACGATCCCGAGAATGGTCCTGGCTCGGAGGCAAGCCTCCACCACCGGGACATGCGGGCAAGCATCAGACGCCGCCCCACGTAGGCCGCGCGGGTGCCGGTCGCAGCATCCTGGGGCATCCTGGGGCAGGGCGATCTGGACGAGACCTCGGGATACTGCCGGCGTTAGTCCTCAAATAACTGCACCAGCGATTCGCCAACGTGCATGCGCCGAATCGCTTCGGCCGCGAGTCGCGAGCCATCCAGGACGTCGAGCGGAAGGTCAGCCAGTGTGCTGTCGAGCTCGAGCAGAGGGATGTGATCGAGCACCGCGATACGGTCGATCGGTGCGTTGGCGAGGACTCGCGACGCATTGGGGACGAAGACGCCGTGCGCGGCGGCAGCCACGACACTTCTGGCACCAGCTCGCCGACAGGCCTCAGCCGCTCGAGCGAGCGTGGTGCCGCCGCTGATCATGTCGTCCACCAGGAGCACGGTGCGCCCGTTCACGTCGCCCACCAGTTGGTCGCCGCTCACGACATCCTGGCTGCGTTCCTTGTAGAGGAACGCACTCGAGACCGCCCGTCCCAGCCTGCGTTCGAGTGCACGTCGGTAGCGGGTCGCGCGCTTGATTCCACCCACGTCAGGTGAGACGACGACGAGTGCACGATCTCCGACCCAGCCGACCACGAACTCCGCAATCAGGCCGTGGGCCTCCAGATGCTCGGCCGGACACCGAAAGGCGTTCTGGAAGGCGGCCAGGTTGTGCACCTCAAGCGTCGCGAGCCGATCGACACCGACGGCCTCGAACAGGCGGGCCACGTAGCGGGTGGTCACGGGATCGCGCGGTTTCGTCTTTCGATCCTTCCGGGAGTAGCAGAGGAATGGCACCATGGCGGTGACCCGGCCCGCCGACGCGTCCCGTAGCGCCCCAAGAAAAAAGAGCAATCGGCACAGTTTGTCGTTGACGCTGTACCGGCGGTCGCCGTGAAGCGACTGGACCACGTAGACATCGCGACCCCGCACGCTCTGGAGCGGTCTCGACTTGTGGTGACCCCACTCGAACTCCCGCTCTTCGTGCTCCGCGAGCCGGATGCCCAACCGCTGCGCCACCCGCTCGCCGTAGATGCGACTCGAGTCTAACGCGAACAACGCGACCCGCTCACTGTCTATCAGGGTCTCGTTCGTCGCCATCACAGGCTCCTCCGTCCCACCAGCTCGAGATACCGCTGCGCTTTGGTCCTGAAATGGCCAGGGTCGCGCACCGTGGGATCGTCCAAGTGCCAGGCCGCGAGCTTGGCGCGGCGGAGCGCCCGGTAGTCGTGGTAGAAGCCGAACAGCACCTCGGGGAGGGCGTCGCCGGTCGCTTGCGTGTACGCCTCCAGGAACCAACGACCCACGCGCGGCTGGCCGAGCCGTTCGCACTCCAGCGTGAGGAACGCGAGCTCGTCGATGGGGTCGAGCTCTCTGAGTTCGGCGCAGAACTCCAAACAGTCGATGATCACGGGGTTCGGCGCGAGGCAGATATGCTCAGGGCGCAGGTCGCCGTGCCCGTCGACGATTCTTCCCTCTCGTACCCGGCTGTCGAACAGCCGCGCATGCTCTTCGAGGAACGCCAGTTGCTGCTGCACGACCTTCTCCACTCGGCTTGGAGCCAAGCCGAACTCGGGGCGAACCAGCTCACGGAAGTCTGCGTGGAGTCCTCGCTCGAGTCGCGTGCGCAGTGCCAGGCCCGAGACAGCAAGCGAAGGCGCGCGCGCATAGAAGTGAGCGAGGCGACACGCGATGGCGTGGACGTCGCCCTCGGCAACCGGTCCACGGACGACGACGGCATCCAGCATGTGGTCAGCCGGGAGGCGCCGCATCTGGACCAACCAGTCGACGGGCGCGCCGCGACCCCCGACCGAGAGCCCTCCGTCTGCGTCCAACGTCAACGCGATGGCGCGCAGGTACACGTCTTCAGCCAGGCGACGATTGAGGCGCACTTCCTCCGTGCAGTAATACCGGCGCCGGTCGAGCGTGCTGAAGTCGAGCCTTTCGTGACAGATCGGCTTCTTGAGCTTGTAGGCAAATCCCGTCGTGAGGAACACCCAGGACATGTGGGTCTCGACCGCGTCGACGCGCCGCGGACGCGCCGGGTACGCCTCGGGGCGGCGTAGGAATGCCACCTTAGCGTCAATGCCAGTCACGGCCGTCGAGATCGGGGAAGCGCTCTGCCCGGGTCTTTGCATCGCATGGTTCCGATGGAGTGCAGCCGGCGGGGACTGCTGACCCACAGACCAGGCGCCGCCCGTCCTTGATGCGATTCGTGCTGCTCGTCGACCCGACATGTTCAATGAGAACAGTGCCACATGCACCACACACCGCGTCCGGCTCTTCACAATCGGTACGGGACGCTCTCTCACACCTCGAACCCGTGCCAATTTCGCGGGTGGTGTGCCGTCGCGCCGCGGCGTGACCCTAGCGCACTACCCGCGGTCGCGAACGGTTATGCGCCGGCCGCACCCTTCTCGGAAGCCGTCAAGCACAACAGCGCCACGACGTTCTTTTAGTATCTCTAGAGCAATATGTGTGCCACTCATGCAGGGGGCCGATCACCGCGTCAGTCGTTCCAGCGGTCATGGGGGAGGGCGAGCTTTCGGCGTTGTTGCCGGGAATCCGTCGTCCGAGCGCCGCTACCCAAGCAGAACGCGAGAAACCTTTCCCAGCGATCGGCACCCGCCAGCGCCGCCACGCCGAGCAACATGATGAGCGTGGCGGCTTCCCGGCCTATTTCGATCGCCAGCATGCCCGGCGGCATCAAGGCGAGCGGAAAGTCGAAGCCATGAGGATAGTAGATGGCACGCAGATACACCACGACAGCCGACTCCACATAGGCCATTGCCACGGCGTAGATCGTCAGCCATGTCAAACGCTGCCTCATGCCCGTTAGCATAACGCTGTCGCCGCGAGGATCGCCCTCCAGAAAGCTTCCCGTACATCGAAAGACTGAGCCTTGTGCAGCCGCTCCAAGACCTGCTCCATCGCATCAAGTGGGACCTTGAGTTCGGCAAAGGAGAGTTCGCGCTCGGTTACTACGACCGGGTTGTCCACGAAGAGAAAATTGTTCCGTTCGTGTCAATCAGCCTGGACCCGCAGCGGCCCGCCACCTTCTCGTTCCATGATGAGAACGGAATCGTCAATCACATTCCGCTCCATCGCGTGCGCACTGTCTACAAAGACAGTGTTGTCATTTGGCAACGTCCTGGTTATCAGGGCGGCGTTAAACCGCCGTAAGACGCCGGTGCCGCTAGGGGATCATCGCTGCCGGAGCTTCTCGAGAAGCGCTCGAGCCCTTCTGCTTGAACTCGTTCACCTCTGGCAGCCAGTCGGGAGGAACCGGCGTGTCGAGCACATTCGACGACCCGCCCCTGGCGTCCTGGAACCGGTCCATTGCCACAAACGTCTCGGCCAGGAAGAAGTGGGACGTCACGCTACCTGGATCGTAGGTCAGCAAACGGTGCAGGTGCTCGACTGATTTCTTCTTGCTGCCACCAAGCAGGCCAGGCACTCTCACATACCAGCGCCCGGGGGCACGGCTGGCTGATCGGTCCTGATACGACGGATCGAGGGTAAGGACAGTCTCGAGCACACGCTTGACCGGACCGCGATACCTCAGACTCGCGCGCAACCCGAACGACTCGCCCAGTGTCCCCATGTTGGCGGCCATCCAGAAATGGCCTTCGGGTCGCCCCGTGTTGATCGCCACCGCACGTTTCACCGCGTCGATTCCCCGTCGGCCTTTCTTAACCTTTCCTTAACCTGCACAGTCCGTCGCTTACTGCATGACCTCTTCCCGCTGGTCCGGCTGAGTCTGACCTCGCGGGCGCAGCTGGCGGCGGAAGACTTGTCCCTGCGCAAGCAGTTGGCGCTCTATCAGGAGCATCATAAGACGAGGCCAACCACACGCTCACATCGCCGCGTCGAACGAGGGCCTGGTTGTAGGCCGGCCAGTTCGCAATGCGGTACGTTGTCTTGTATGTAGGGTGGCCCTTCGACTTCATCCCCGTCGTGTGGCCCCAATTGGGCGACATCGGTACTTCCAAAGGCTATTGGCCCTCGACGTGGCACTTCCGGATCTAGCCCGTCCGACGAAAGCTCGGTTACTGCGGGCGATGGAGGAGCATATCATCGCGTCTGCAGAGTCGGTGGGCACATACGAGAAGAAAGGGTAAGCGGGAAATAGAGTCAGGCCACTCGCACCCGGCACCACGCTCGGCTCCTATTCCGTCACCGCAAAGATCGGCGAAAGCGGCATGGGCGAGGTGCATCGAGCCAGGGACACCAAGGTTAATCGGGACGTGGCGATCAAGGTGCTGCAAGAACCCACCAAACCGGTACGTCTCGGATGCCCCTGACCAAGCAGGCCGCTGAAGACAGAGCTCCTCATTACTCGCTCGCTCAATGCGTTTCCCCTCACCTACTCCCAGGCGTGCTCATCACGGTCGTCTACCCTCTGCTGGCGCAAGCGAGCATGCGGTTGGGGTTTCCCCCTTTCTGTCGCTTCTGGGTGCCATGCTGCTCGTCGGCATTCCGGCAGAGCTTGGACATCTGCGCCTGCACGGCGAGAAGGTCCACGGACGCTGGTCCCTGGAGGGCGTCATCCTGCTGCGGATCTCGGTTCCCACGTGGCAGTAATTCGCGATCGTTCCGGCCGTGTTCATCGTGGTCGGCGGTGTGGTGGCGCTGCTCACACCCCTCGAAACGGTCGTTGGCTGTCTTGGCGCATTGGCCCGCGTGGTGCGGGCACGGGCTACGAACTCATAAGCTATGTCGAACGGCAGAACGTCACCATGCGGACGTCGATGCGCCGATCCACTCGTTTGACGAATGCGTTCTCGAAAGAGTTAGAGCATTACGCGGCAGCGGTGGCGCTCCATTACATGCACTACAACTGTGCGCGGATTCACAAGACGCTCCGCGTGACGCCAGCGATGGAGGCTGGCCTTGCTGGTCACGCATGATCGCTCAGTGAAATAGTCGGGCTGTTTGATATCGAGCAGGCGAGAACGGCGGCATAAGGAGCACGCCCGTGAATGGCTGATTATGGTGAGTGCGCTGATTGCTGGGAGAGTATTGATTGGCATTATCGGAGACAGAAACGGCGCGGTACTCTGCCAGCGATGCGCCAACCGGAAATGCTGGGTGTGTGGGCATAGACGGCACCACGATGGTCACGGCAGTTGCCGTCGCCGGCTCTGGTTTCGGGCCTGTCGATGTCCTGGGTTTGGCCGACGACAACTTGGCAACACAGCATGATGGCCACACTTGACCACTACCCGGCGAAGAGTCAGATTGAAGGCGGGAGCGCCGCCGATGGCAATGCGCGAGCTGGCCTACGGTCCCGCCGCCCTGCATCGGCGTCGGCCGAAGAGGCGCAGCGGATCTTCGAGTGGATTTGCACCGGGCGTCTCTCGCTGAGCGGATCATGATCCGGCTGTCTGATGGGCATATGCCGAACAGCTCGCGAGATCGAGACGGATGCGGCCGCTGCGTCGCGGTCTCGGGCGGCCGGCTCTTCGACGCCGGAGTGGTACCTCGCGCGTGAACTGGAGCGCCGTTTCGGCTTCGACGTCGTGACCGGCGTGAAGTTCCACGCGCGCGGCGTCGGTGGCGAATACCGGGCCTCAACATCGTGGGCTATGGCTCGTTTGCGACAAAGTCGGGCCGACGGCAGCGGTACCGCTGCGTGCCGGGGAGTCGGCCGACGCCGACGAGATCCGCACGTTTTGCGAAGGCCGCCTCGAGTCATTTTCCCGGGGGCCGTCCGTCGGCGCTCGAGATTGTTGGTGGACGCCTCAGGGCTGTGTACCTCGACGAGACCGTCGAACTCCGTCAAACGCCGTCAGGACTCCCACCTCGCGGGCGTACTCCAGAGGGGATGCCCAAATAGCGCCGCAACCCGCTCGGTCTGCCGCGGACTCCTAGCCCGCCGCCAACGACTGCAGCAGCTCGAAGTAGCGTTCCCTCACGACCTGGGCCGCACCGCCGGTTGCCCCGCCATCCCGGCGGGCAATGGCGTCGCCCATCCGGTCGAGGGCCGCCCCAATCGACGAGGCCGCGGGCTTCCAATCGTTGCCCAGCTTTGGCTCAGAGGCAGCTGCCATTTCGACCTCTCGCCATGCGGTCTTGGCCGCGGCAAGTGCGGCCGATAAGGCGTCGAAGTCGGCCGGCGTGAGCTGGATCTCGTTGCGACCGCTCGCGCGACCCACGAGCCGCTCCATCGCGTCGTGGAAATCGGTGACACGGTCGTCCAAGGTAAGGAGGTTGTGGCGGCCGCGGATTTCGCGGAGTGGCATCCGGAACGCTTCAAGCTCAGCGTGCGCCCCCGCGACGTCGCGGGCCACGGCCCGATCACGCGCTCGATTCAGCGAGTTGCCGGCGGCGTCGATGGCCTTGGCCCATGCAGCATCGTCGCGGAGCGCGGGCGGCGAGTCGGTACGAGCCTGACGGGCAGCCCTGTCCCAGCGTGAGATGAACACCAGGATTTGGCGGTGGGTTGCCTCGACATTGCCGCGGCTGCTCGCCAGGAGCGCCCCATAGTACGGGCCCATAGCTGACCGCAACACGGTTTCGGCCCGGTCGTCAGCGACCAGTGCCGCGCCGGCAAGCACGATCAAGATCAGTCCGGCGGCGTTCCTCATGACAGGCCTCCCTCGGGGCGGGGCGCATCCGTTCTCTCGCCCCATTAACAAATCTCCACTATATTGGAGCGCTCCCTATTCCTAGACAGCGGCACGGGCGACTGTCAAGTTCACGTTATCCCTCACCGCCGACCACCGCTCCACAGCGGGCGCCCAGACGCGTCACGCAGCGTCCAGGTTTGATCTCCCTTCGTAATCTCGCGCGCTACGACGAACGACTCATCGTTCACGCTCACACGCGACCCGAGGATCTGTAATGCATCGCCCGCGACGATGGCAATGTTCTTCTCGGCGAGGAATGTGGTCGGTCCAAGGTGTACCTCGAGGGGGCCCACGTCGGTCTGGAGGACGATGTGTGTGCCTCCCGGCCTACGGCGACCCCGACCTCCACGCGCGCGACCCTGGCCGACGCTCTGCTCAACGCTCTCGACGGTACCCAAGAACGTCGCTTCCGTCGTGGTGTCGTACATGGGCCCGTTTCCTGCCATCCCACGCGCAGGCTGCGCATCGGCCTGCGCTAGGCCGACGCACGCCACGACGCACGCCACGACACACGTGCGCATGATCGTCGGCCGCTGTCTTCTTGCCATGGTGTCTGTGCTCCTTCCTTCGTGTGCCTCTGCATTCCCTTGCGGTCGAAAACCGGTCTAGACTAGAGTCCGAGGCGCCAGCCCAACGCGATCGAGACGTCTGGTGCCGTCTCGGTCAGGCCGACGCCCGCAATGAGCGAGAGGCTGCGACCGGGTGTGAGCAGGCGACTGAGGCCAAGGCCTACCTGGACCGGCGGGTCGGCCCCGTCGAGGATGGACGTCCAGCCTGAGACGGACGCGAGTACCGACCAGCGGCCCGTCCCCAGCACCTGTCCGTAGCCAACCCCGTAGGCCACGCCGTCCTTCAGCTCCAGATCCGGCAGATCGCCGAAACGCCAGTAGGCGACATCGACGAACACGCTGTGCCGCCCCCTCTGCTTCGCCAGCGAAACGCCGGCACCATAGTCCCACTCGCCGGTCCCGAAACCATCGTCTGGGTCGGTGACCGGGATCTTGCCTGATACATTGAACCGCAGCGCAGGCTGCGACCCTCGATCGGCGACGACCTCAACGTCGGCGTGCACCAGCGGATCGCCGATGCCGGTCTGATGCACCAGACCTTCGTCAGGAACCGGAAGTATGACGACGGTGCGGCCGCCCTTCCCGCTCATCCGACCCATCTGGCGCGCGACTTCCCCGCCGCCTGCACCACCCGATGGAATCGGAACCGACCCGTAGGTCACCCACGGAGTGCTTTGGCTGACCACGGGGAGCGTCCCGGACAACCGCACGGATCCCGCGGAGACCTCAAGGCCGTTGACGAAGTACAGGCTGGTGGTTCGCTCCGTGAAGATGTAGTCGCCACTCGAGACCTGAACGGTGCCGGTGTAGACGACCTGCTGGCCGGCCACCGGCGGGGCAGGCCAGCCGAGCAGAGTCGCCCCGACGGTAAGGCGTATCACGACACGGCCGAGTGAGTCCAACATCGCCAACCTCAGTGGCTGCCGGGGATCCGAGTTCGAAGACGCTGTTCGACCTGGTCCATCGTGTTCAGGATCTGCTCCATGCTGGTGGTCATCGTACCGACGTGCTCCCGTAGCCGGTCCATGTCGCGCTGCATGTCGCGATCCTGTGCCAGCGCGGGGTCCTGCAGCATCTGATGGATGCGGTCCATGTTCTGGCGTGCCTCGCGCGCTGACACGTTCACTGAATCGCACATCTGCTGGAAGAGCTGTTGCTGCTGGCGGGCAGCGCCCTGTGTCCGCTCCATCTGTTGGGCAAAGCCTTGTGAAAGTCGCTGCGCCCGCTGGGCGATTTGATCCGAATGCTGCATCAGTTGCTGCATCTGTGCCATCTGCTGTTGCATCGTCGCCTGCTGTTGCTGCTGCTGTTGCTGTTGCATCGTCGCGTGCTGTTGCTGCGGTTGTCGCTGTGGCTGTGCATGTGCTTGTGAAAGCGCGAGGCCAGACGCCACAAAGGCGAGGCTCAGTGTGCGTAGGGTGTTCTTGGTCATGGTCGTGTTCTCCTATCTTGCCCACGCTCGACCTATTCCGTTAGGACTGAACCGGGGCACCGTCTACAGGATGAGCAAGTTGTATGCCGTCAGTCGGCTCGGCTTGCGGCGTGTCTTGCCGACGCGCTATCGACACACCGCACCTTTGCGTGGCGCACGCCCGGGGAGTCTTCTCAGTCCTCCGGAAAGGTCTGCGATCAGCTCTGAAGGACCTGTCGGAATGGCGAGTCTGTGCCCTCACGCCAGGAGGACTTTGAACGCATGAATTTCCCTTGGGAAGGGGAACTTTCGCTCGCCGGTACCCGCCTCGCGAACGCAGCCACCTGATTCACCAAAAGCGCTCCAACGGACCCAAATACTGGCTTTCGGCACTCTGAAACGAGGTCCCGCAATCGTTTGACTCGTTCGTCTCGAAGCAGCAGGCGATCGCGGACCATTCCCCTCTGGTCGCCTTCCTCGCGGCCGACTCGCGGAACAGCTCGACGATGAGGTCGCGGCGAGCGAGGACCGCGCTGAGCTCGCCGGACGTCAGGTGCCCGTCCATCGCCGTGGTCAGGGTCCGTTTGTCGAGGGCCACGAGTTTTTCGAACAGCGCCGGTTCGTAGTAGCGGAGTCGTCATCATGGGGTAAGCCGCATTAGAAAACTCTGGCGTTTCTCAGTGGAACGCGGCGCACAACCTCGCCCATGCCCGACAGTCGGCTTGGCAGCCGTGCCAAGATCCGCGCGACCGACTCGTCGATCTGACGCTCCATCGCCGCCTGGTTGTCGATCACGTCGCCCAGGATGTCTTCTTCCCAGCCGCGCCACACCAGTGTATTG
>Ga0326597_10010715_pt1 | contig 12189 bp, 10 predicted proteins | sample RVTome_12_FD_203789 | JGI IMG/M metagenome (GOLD analysis project Ga0326597, IMG submission 203789) | Soil microbial communities from uranium-contaminated site in the Upper Colorado River Basin, Wyoming, United States - RVT100D185 | ecosystem: Environmental > Terrestrial > Soil > Contaminated >... | reverse complement strand
AGTGTAATTTTGGGGCCGAAAAAGGGCTTAGAAGGGCATTTTCATAGGCAAGAACGACGCTCTAAGCGGAACGCGCTCGCGCCCGCGGGCACTGCCTACCTGATTGCATCCGAGTAAACGCCGCGGATCGCGGCTGCCTAGCCGCTGTTGCGCAGCCCGGCCGCGATGCCGTTGATGGTGAGCATGATCGCGCGCCGGATGACGTCGTCGTCCTCTCCGCCGCGCAGGCGCTTGAGCAGCGTCACCTGCAGATGGTTGAGCGGATCGATGTAGGGCGAGCGGTTGCGGAAGCCGCGCGCGAGCGACGGGTTGGTCTCCAGCAGCGCGCGCTGGCCGGTGATCGCGAGGAGGTGCTTGACGGTGAGCGCCCATTCGCGCTGGATGCGCCCGAAGATGTCGTTGCGCAGCCGCTCGTCGTCCACCAGCTCGGCGTAGCGCGAGGCGATGCCGAGATCGCACTTGGACAGCAGCATGTCCATGTTCGAGAGCAGCGCCTGCAGGAACGGCCAGTTGGTGTGCATTTCCCCGAGGCGCGCGATCGCGCCGCCACCCTCGCGCCCGACAAGACTCTCCACCGCGGTGCCGAAGCCGTACCAGCCGGGCAGCATGATGCGGGTGAGCGACCAGCTGAACACCCATGGAATCGCGCGCAGGTCGTCGATCGCCCACGACTTCTTGCGCGACGGCGGCCGGCTGCCAATGCGCAGTTGAGCGATCTCGGCGATCGGCGTCGCCTGGCGGAAGAACTCGATGAAATCGGGCGTTTCGTAAACCAGATCGCGGTAGGCGGCGAGGGCGTCCCGGCTCAGTTCCTCCATAGTGTCGTGGTACGCGGCGGTGTCGCGGGCGGCGGCCTCGCCGTTGAGCAGCGTCGCCTCGATCGTAGCGGCAATCAGCGTCTCGAGGTTGCGCCGGCCGATCTCGGGGTCGGCGTACTTGCTCGCGATCACCTCGCCCTGCTCGGTAATGCGGATCTGGCCGTTCACGCTGCCCGGCGGCTGGGCGAGGATCGCTTCGTAGCTCGGGCCGCCGCCGCGCCCGACGGTGCCGCCGCGCCCGTGGAACAGGCGCAACCCGACGCCATGGCGCCTGAACACGCGCACGAGCTCGACCTCGGCCTTGTAGAGCTCCCAGTTGGCGGTGAGGAAGCCGCCGTCCTTGTTGCTGTCCGAGTAGCCGAGCATAACTTCCTGCACGTCGCACCGGCTTGTCAGCAACCGGCGGTAATAAGGCAGCGCCAACAGGCGGTCCATGATCGCCGGACAGCCGCGCAGGTCGGCGATGGTCTCGAACAGCGGGATGATGTTCATCGCAAGACGCGGCTCGAGGCCCGGCGCGAGCAGCCCCGATTCCTTCAGCAGCAGCGCCACCTCGAGCAGGTCGCTCACGCCGTCGGTCTTCGAGATGATGTAGTTCGGCAGCGCCTCAGGGCCGTAGCGCCGGTGGACGCCGGCGGCCGCGTCGAAGGTCGCGAGCTCCTTCGCCGACTCTTCGGAGCAGGGCAGATGCGGCGAGCGCAGCGGCCGCGGCATTTCGATCTCGCGCAGCAGCAGCTCGATCTTCCGCTCCTCGGGCAGCGCGGCGTATCCGTCGATGCCGTCGCTGCGCGCGAAGAGCTCGCCAACCACGCTCTCGTGCACGCCGCTGTGCTGGCGCAGGTCGAGCGGGCAAAGATGGAATCCGAAGACTTCAGCCGCCCGCCGCAGGTTGCGCAGCCGCCCGCGCGCAATGCGCGCGCCGCCGTTCTCCGTCAGCGAGTCCGAGATGACGTCGAGATCGGCGATGAATTCGGCGCACCCGGCGTACGGCGGCGCCTCGGCCGCCGGCCGGCGTTCCGCGGCATGCTGGTCGAGCTCGCGCGCGGTCGCGGCAAGCCGGCTGTAGACGCCGATCAGCGCCCGCCGGTACGGCTCGTCGCGCCGGTGCTCGGAGCGGTCGGGCGACGCCTCGGCCAGCCGGTTGAGCGCCGCGCTCACCCTGACCAGCCGCCGCGCCATGCTCAACTCGGCGCCGAGCGCGTGGACCTCGGCGAGGTGGAAATCGAAGGCAAGGGTGGATTGCCGGCGCACGGCGTGCAGCGTCACCTCGTGGGTGACGTACGGATTGCCGTCGCGGTCGCCCCCGATCCAGTTGCCCAGGCGCAGCAGCGGCGCGAGGCGGAAGCGGTTGTCGCCGAGGTCCCCGGCGATCCGGTCTTCCAGATCGGCATAAAGGCGCGGAACTTCGCGCAGGAAGGTGTAGCGGTAATAGGCGAGCCCGTTCTCGATCTCGTCGCGCACCGTGAGCCGCGTGTTGCGCAGGATGCGCGTCTGCCACAGCGTGAGAATGATGCGGCGCAGCGCCTCCTCGTTCTCGCGCGTCTCCTCTGGCGTGACCGCGCCGCGATCGCGCTCGGCCAGCAGCCGCGCGACCTCTATCTGGCAGTCGAGAATGCTCTTGCGCTGCACCTCCGTGGGGTGCGCCGTGAGCACCGGCGAGATCAGCGTGCGGGGCAGGAACTCGGCGAGTCTCGCGCCGCCGATCCCGGCTTCACGCAGGCGCGCAAGCGCGCGCGCGATGGTGCCCTTGCGCGGCGGCGAGCCGGCGCTGTCGTGCGCGCGGCGCCGGCGGTTGTGGTGGAGGTCTTCGGCGATGTTGGCGAGCTGGGAGAAGAAGCTGAATGCCCGCACCACCGAAATGGCGGTGTCGTGATCGAGCGCCTTGAGGATCGCCTCGAGCTCCTGCTTGGCTTTCGCGTCGCGCTCCCGGTGGAACCGCACCGCGGTCTGACGGATGTTCTCGATGAGATCGAAGCGGGCGCGGCCTTCCTGCTCCTGCAGCGTGTCGCCCAGCAGCCGCCCGAGAAGGCGAATGTCCTCGCGCAGGGGGATATCCTTGTCGGCTTCGCCGTCCGCTGGGTCGCTCAACTTGCGGAATTCCTCATGAGGTCAAGAACTGAACCGCCAAGATGGCATCGACGCCTCAAGCCCCTTCGGGAGAGTCGAGCATGCCATCTTAACGAGGAGAGGAAGGGTTGGCCAAGGTGAAGAGGGGCCCTCACAAGCCTGACGGCATCGAGTGCCAAGAGTGATATTGCGATCACTGACGGAACACCGAGTGCGGGAGGGGCGGCGCGACATGCGAACGGCGCCGCTGGGGCCGATCAGCAAGCGCGGCGATCCCTATCTTCGCACCCTGCTCATCCACGGGGCGCGTTCGGTGATTGCCAAATCCAAGCAGCACTCGCCCTGAAGGCGCTGCATCCGAGGCGAGGAAAAGGATCGCCGCCGCGACCTCGTGCGGCACGCCGTAGCGGCCCGGCCGCTGCTGCCGAGCAGGCCCGAATGCGACGCGACGTTGACGATGCGCCCGCCGCCCGCTGTCGCCATCTTGCGCGCCGCGGCCTCGTCGAGATCGGCGAGCACCACGGCGGCGTCTCCCGGGCGAACAGAATCGCGGTCGCGGCGCCGATGCCGTTGCCCGCGCCGGTGACGATGGCAATCTTGCCGGAGAGTCTTTGCGTCATGGCGGCTGTCGTGCGCGTGATCGGGTCTGGAGTATGGTAACCGATTGCCGTGGCAGCGTCGCCGCAGGCGTTTCTGGCTATAATCCAAGCGGTTTCTTCTTTCCGCTTCCGGGCGAAAGATAATTGCCGATGCCATTCGCCGCCATCAACGGAATCCGCATTCACCACCAGATCCAGGGCAGCGGACCGGTGCTGCTCATGTTCGCGCCCGGCGGTTTCGGCTCGGTCATGTCGCGCTGGACGGCCGCGGGCGGCAAGCGCGAATTCCAGGAAATGGACGGGCTCGCGACGCTGTCAAGGCATTTCACAACCATTGCCTACGACCGCCGCGAAGCGGGGCTGTCGGGCGGGCGCGTCGAGCCGCTCAACTGGGATCTTTACGTGCAGGAAGCCAAGGGCCTGCTCGATCTCGCCGGCGCGAAGCAGGCGGTCCTGCTCGGCAGCTGCATGGGCGTCGGGCTCGCGCTCGCGTTCGCGGTGCGCCACCCCGAGGCCTGCATCGGGCTGTATCTCCACTGGCCGGTCGGCGGTTACCGCTGGATGATGAAAGGGCACGTCTTTTTCGCGCGCCACATCGAATTCGTGCGCAGGAACGGCTTCGAGGCCGTGGTGAAGCGCGCGCCGGAGAAAAGCAGCTTCTGGGACGACCCCGAGATCGGGCCGTGGGGGCCGCCGACGATCCACGATCGCGAGTTCGCCGCGCAGTACCTGCAGCAGGACATCGACCGCTACACCGCCGTCTGCGAAAAGTCCCGCGACGCGCTGTTCAACGACACCATGCCGTCCGGGGCGAGCGGGGCCGATCTGATGAAAATCGAAACGCCTGCGTTCATCCAATCGGGCAACGACGCGGCGCACGCGCACTCCGCGTCGTGGGCGTTGAAAGAGCTGATGCCTAACGCCGAGCTGTGGGACTTGATGCCCCCGCAACAGAACGGGAAGAACACGCTCGAGCGGATTCTCAAGTTCAAGGCGAAGCTCGGGCTTTGACGCTGTCGGTCCTCAGGGGTGACGGGTGGCTCATGACGCGACGCGTGACTCGCGAGACCCGGTGTCACGATTAGCACGCGATTGGCACGGAGCAGGGCACGAACCGAAGAGAATCGTTCAGCGTGTCCCGTGTGTCCGTGCGAACAAAACGCCCGTCCCTTGCGCGCAGCGCGGGGGAGTGCTGGGGAGGGGGCGCCGGCGGCCTTGAGACGCGCCGCGGCCTGTTTTCGCGATGCCGATGCAATCCTACAAGGAGGAGGTCATGTCGAAATCTGCGCGACGCAAAGCGGTTTGCTGCACTGTTCTCGGCCTCGCACGTCATATCGCCGGCGGTGCGCAAGCTGACCTACGACACGGTCAGGGATTTCGCGGGCGTGACGGTGACTTACAACTCCGCGTATCTGCTGGTGGCGCCCCCGTCGCTCGGCGTCTGGACGGTGAAGGACCTCGTCCCGCTGGCGAGCTCGGTCAACCTGGTCAGAGACGGGAAGCTGCGCGCGCTCGGCGTCACGTCCGCGAAGTGCGTGGGGATCCAGCCGGACGTACCCACGATCGCGGAGTCGGGGCTGCCCGGATTCGTGTGGGATTCCTGGGGCGGCATCATCGCCCCCGCGAAAACACCCCGCGCGATCATCCGCAAGCTCAACCGGGAGATCACGCGCGCGCTCGGCCTGCCCGACATCCCGAAGCGCATGCGCGCTCTGGGGGCGGAGCCTGCCCCGAGCACGCCCGAGGCGTTCGACAAGCTGATCGCCGAGCAGGTCGTGGCGGTGGGCGCGGTGGCGAGGAAGGCGGGGATCAGGCCGCAGTGATCTTGCGAAGGCGTGCTGTGCAAATAGGGCCGCTTCCCATTTCGACCCGAAAAAGTGAACCCGGCCGCATTTATGCCGCGGTCTGCTCGGGCGAGCCCGGGTGCGGCTCGCCCCCGAGCGCCGCGAATCGCTTGCGCATGTCGGGCGCGTTCATTGCCGTTACTGATTCCGCGTCGAGGCGCTTGATGATCGCGCGCGGAGTTCCGGCCGGCACCAGCACCGCATACCAGATGACGGAGACCAGGCCCGGCATTCCGGCTTCGGCCGAGGTCGGAACGTCGGGAATCGAACCGTTGCGCTTCGTGTCGAGTATCGCGAGCGGGCGCATTTTGCCCGCCAGCACGTAGGAGACCGCGCTCGAGATCACGACAATCACCAGGTCGACCTCGCCGCTCATCGCCCCGGCCAGCCCGAAGGTCGCGCTCTTGTACGGTACGTGCGTGAACTTGATCTCGACCAGCGATTGCATGAACTCTGCCGCGAGGTGGTTGGCCGAGCCGAAGCCGCCGGAGCCGTAGGCGATCTTTCCCGGGCTGCCGCGTGCGAGCCGGATCAGCTCGGCCAGGCTTTTCACCGGAACCGGGGGATGCACCACGAGTTGTCTCCTCCCGATCGCTCACAATTGTTCGCTGTCGCTCTCGACCAGCGCCCACACGCGGCGGAACGGGCCGCCGCTCGTGACCAGTTCCGCGCCCGCGTCGGCCGCCGTGCGCTCGTCCAGCCACACCGGCTTGCCCAGCCCCGCCGCGATCCACGCGCGGCGCGCGTTCTCCTCGAACAGGAATGCGCCGCCCACCGCTTCCTCGACGCTCGCGCCGGTAATCGCCGCGCCATGGGCGCGCATCTGCACCACGCGGTGCGGGCCGAGCGCTTTCGCCAGCGCCTGCCCGCGCGCCTCATCGGTCACGAGCCGCGGATCGGGATAGACCGGGATGCCGTCGTGGAACAGCGTGCCCAGGAGATGGATGGGCTTCAACCTGTGCTCGCTCGTGGTGAACGCGGTCGAGTAGAGCCCGTGGTAATGAATCACGCTGCCCACATCCGGCCGCGCCCGGAGAATCTCGAGGTGGATCGGATATTCGCCGGGCAGGTCGCCCTTTCCGGCCGACTTGCGGCCCTTCATGTCCACCACCAAAAAATCGTCCGGTGTCGCTTTCGGGCCGAGCGAGTGGCGGGCGACCAGGAACCGATCGGGGTCCGGCAGCCGCGCGCTGATGTGGCCGAAGCCTTCGATGAACCCGCGCTGGTAGAGAAAACGCCAGCCCTTGAGCAGCGTCGCAACCAGCGCGTCGGGCGGTGTCATGGGGCGGATACGTTACACAGTTTACGGGAGCGTTGGAATGGTGCCGCGGCGTCGGCTATACGGTCGCCACCGGTGTCACCGGCGAGCCGGCCGCGCCGGGCAGCCGCAGCGGCGGCGCGGTGAGGAGAAAGCTCGCGCGGCGGTTTTCCCGCAGCCATGCCGCGAGCTCCGTCAGGTACCACAATTCCCCGAGGTGGATGCCCAGCTTGAACAGGCAGTGCTCGTGCAGGGGCAGCGCCGGGCCGCGGTGGCATAGGCGCGGGTCGGCGCCGAGCGTCGAGGAGCGCTCAACGGCAAGATTGTCCGCGGCGATTGCCGCGATGCCGCTGTCCGCGATCCACGCGTGCAGCTTCTTGTCGTAACCGTCCATGACCGGGCAGGCGGTCTTGATCGAGGCGTCGAGCTTGCCGTCGGCGGCCCGGATCAGTTCGCCGAGGCCGGTGTGCAGCAGCACGAGGTCGCCTTTCTCCACCGCCACGCTGTCGGCCTTCATCACCTGCTCGAGCATGTCGCAGGTGACCTGGACGCGCTCGTCGCCGAAGTGGTGGCGCAGGTCGATCAGCACACCGCGCCCCTGCACGCAGGTCTCGGCCATCCTCGCGACCGACAACGCGATCGCTCCGAGCTCGCCCTGCGTGCCGCGGCCCTGGCCGTCCACGATCCGGTAGCCGTTGTAGAAGACTTTCTCGGGCGCGCCGTCGCCATCGGCGTCGAACATCGAACCCTTGTGCGGGAAGCCGTCCCAGTGCGTCGAGTACTGGGTATAGAGCATTACGGCTTCGTCGGACCCGACGTCGGTGAAGCGCGGATCGTACGCCTCCATTGCCAGGTTGAAATAAAGATTGCCGTCGCGCGTGACGGGATGGAAGACCGGCGGCTTGCGGCTCGGATTGAGCACGCTGCCGCCGGGTCGGTCGAGCGGGTGGCTCAGGCAGAACGCGCGGCCCACTTTCACTTCCGCGAGCGCGCGCAGCCGCCGTTCGTCGGTGAGCAGGTTCATCCGCCCGCGTTGATCATCGTCTCCGAACTCGCCCCAGTTCGATCCGTCGGGTCTTTGCTTCCAGCGTCTTGCCATGAGCTTTTCGTACTCAAAAGATACGACGATGATTCACGGCGCAACCGGACCGGAAGTGAACGGGAAGGTCCGCGCGTCGCCGCTCACTCGCGTGAGCGAACCAGAATCAAAGTCAAAGCGAAATTCTGTACCGGGCCGCGATGACTTTCCACCGCGCGATCTCGCTCTTCAGGAATTTCCCGAAATCCTCGGGCGAGAGCGTGTAGATATCGGCGCCCAGGCCGACCAGCCGGTCCCGCACCGCGGGATCCGCGACCGCCTGCCGCACCGCGCCGTTCAGCCGGTTTACGACATCGGCCGGCGTGCGCGCCGGTGCGAGCAGCGCGTACCAATTGCTGACGTTGACCTGCGGGTAGCCGAGTTCCTTGGTCGTCGGAATCTCCGGAAACAGCGTCGTTCGGTCAGGCCCGGTGACCGCCAGCGGCCGCAGCTTCCCGCTCCGGAAGTGCGATACCAGCACCGGCAGATCGGCGACCATGGCCTGGGCGTGTCCGGCCATCACATCCGTCACCGCCGGCGCGGCGCCCTTGTACGGCACGTGGGTGACCTTCAATTTCGCGATATCGGCGAGAATCTCGAGCGCGAGATGCGTGTTGCTGCCCGCGCCGCTCGACGCGAATACCAGTTGGTTCGGCCGTGACCTCACCAGCGCGATGAAATCCTTCAGACCGCGGGCCGGCAGGCTGGGAGTCACGAACAGAATATCCGGCACCCTGATGACCGGCGTGATCGGCGCGAGGTCGGTCACCGGATCGAATGGCATTTTCTTGTAGACGGCGGGGTTGATCGCGACCGTGCTGGAAGTGGGCATCAGCAGGGTGTAGCCGTCGGGCCTGGACTTCACCACGTGATCCGCGCCGATCATGCCGTTCGCGCCGCCGCGGTTGTCGACGATCACCTGCTGCCCGAGCAGATCGACGAGCTTGCGCGAGAGGTGGCGCGCCGTGATGTCGGTAGGCCCGCCGGCGGCGAACGGCACAACGATCCGTATCGTGGACTTGGGCGTCCATTCTGCGGACGCACCGGGCGCGGCGGCTGCAGCGATCAGCGCGGCCGCGATGCAGAAAAATTTTTTCATGGGAGTCTCCATTGCGAAAATCAGGGGTGACTCTATATTACCGCGCTTGCGCGCGGAGCGCCTCGGCTATAATCGTCCAGCCCGACTGCCATGAAGATCTCACATATTGAAACTTATGTGGTGCGCATGCCGCTCATCATCGCCGGCGACAGGCCGATGGTGGGCGGCCAGCCGCGCAGCGCGATCGAGATGCTGCTGGTGCGCGTCGATACCGACGAAGGCGTCAGCGGCTGGGGTGAGGGTTTCGGCCACCGCGTGTGGCCGGCGACGCGCACCGCGCTCGAGCAGATCGTCGCGCCGCTCCTGACCGGCCGCGACCCGACGGCGATACACGCGGTGATGAACTCCCTCGCGCGCACCCTGACCGGCGCCGGCCGCAGCGGCCCGGTTTCCTACGCGCTCTCGGCGATCGACATCGCGCTGTGGGACATTGCCGGCAAGGCTGCGAACCTGCCGCTGTACCGGCTGCTCGGGGGCGGTGCGCGCGCCGACCTTCCCGCCTATGCGAGCCTGCTGCGCTATGGCAAGACCGCAGCCCTCGAGCCGCGCATCGCCGAGGCGCTGGAACGCGGCTACCGGCTGATCAAGATTCACGAGACCGACCCGGCGATCATCAGCGCCGCGCGCACCGCCGCGGGCGCCGGCACGCCGCTGATGGTCGACTGCAGTTGTTCATGGACGGTCGAGGAGGCACTGGCGCGGTGCCGTGTGCTGCGCGAACTCGATCTGGAGTTCATCGAAGAGCCGGTGTGGCCGCCGGAGGACCATGCCGGCCTCGCGCGGGTGCGCGCCGCCGGCGGCATTCGCGTCGCGGCGGGGGAGAATGTCGGCAGCGCGTTCGACTTCCAGCGCCTGTTCGAGCGCGGCGCGCTCGACGTGGCGCAGCCGAGCGTCACCAAGGTCGGCGGCGTGACCGAAATCCTCAAGGTGTTCAACCTGGCGGAAGCCGGCGGCGTGCGCGTCGTGCCGCACTCGGCGTGCTTCGGCCCCGGCCTGCTCGCATCGATACACGCGTGCGCGGCGCAGCCGCGCGAAGTCTGGATCGAGCGCTTCTACTGCGATTTCGACGCTACGCCTTTCGGCCCTGCCATCGATCCCGTGTCGGGCCGCATTGCGGTGCCGCAGGGCCCGGGGCTTGGCGTGGACCCCGATCCGGAGCTCCTCAAGCGCATGACCGTGGACGCCTGAGGCTGCTGGTGCCCGATGGGTATTGTTCTCGTCCTGGCCTTGTCGGCCGCGATGTTCGTGGCGATGAAGGGCAGCCGGTTGCTCCTCGTCCTGTTCGCGGTCGAGCTTGGCGCCGGGCCCCTCGCAACCGGCATGCTGTTCGCGCTCTACGGGCTCTTCCCGTTCCTGCTCGCGGTGCGCTTCGGCCGCGTCGCCGACACCTTGGGCAACCGCGGGCTGATGTACGCGGGGCTGGGGAGCTTCGCGGTTTCCCTGCTGCTCGCGCTCCTCTTCCCGGTATTGCCGGTGCTGTTCCTGGTGGCGGCGCTGACCGGGTTCACCACCATGCTGTTCGTGGTGGCCACGCAAAACCTCGTCGGGCTGTTCGCGACCCCGGAGAACCGCACGCGCAACTTCAGCTACTACAGCCTCGGCGAATCGAGCGGCGCGGTGGCCGGACCGATTCTCGTCGGCGTCGCGATCGACCAGGCCGGGCATGCGCTCACCTTCGGCTTGCTCGTCATCATCCCGGCGGCGTGCCTGATCGCGCTCCACGTACGCCGCACGGACATTCCCGATGCCCCGGGCGGCGGCAAGGGCGCGCAGAACGTGAGCGGCGCGACGGACCTGTTGAAGCTCCCGGCTCTGCGCAGCGCGCTCACCACCAACGCCGTCGTGATGACCGGGCTCGACCTCTACAACGTGTACTTTCCCGTCTACGCGAAAGGCGAGGGCCTCTCGGCCACCATCATCGGCCTCATCATGGGGGCATTCGGTGTCGCCGCGTTCCTGGTCCGCATCGTGCTGCCGGCGGCGACGCGGCGCTGGGGCGAGCGCCACGTGATTGCGGTCGCGCTGGCGGGGGCGGCGCTCGCCTTTGCCGCGATCCCGCTCACGCACACGCCCTGGCTGCTCGCCGCGGTTTCATTCGCCGTCGGCCTCGGGATCGGCTGCGGGCATCCGTTGTCGATGTCGCTCGCGTTCAGCGCGGCACCGGCCGGGCGCTCCGCCGAGGCGATCGGCTGGCGGCTCGCGACGAGCTACGGTGCGCACGTGGTGATCCCGCCGGTGTTCGGAGCGTTCGGCGCGGTGGTCGGCCTGGGCCCCGTGTTCTGGACCTGCGCCGTGCTGTTGACCGGCGGTTCTTATCTCAATCGAGACGGGCGGCCGCCAGTAGAATGAATCGTGAGCGGTGAGCGGTGTATGGACCGGGTTTATCTTTTGCTTTAGCTTGCCGATTGCAGCTTCAGTAGAGGCTTGTCTCTACGCTCGATATCGAACGGGCTGCAGGCGCTGCGGCCCAACTCGTCACCCGGATGCTCGGGCCGGTGTGGGTGACGTCCACCGCCAGCGGCTCCAGGTCGGCCGCGCCCGCTCGAACACCTCCGGCTTGCCGCCGACCATGTGTCGTTGCGATGGCCGTCTCGAACCGAACGGAATCGATCGCGGGCGGCGCCTTCTCAACCACACTCACGGGCGCTGGGCGCTATTTCGGAGGAATGACCGGCAGCAACAAAAAGGCGGGCCGCTGCGGGCCGGCATGCAATGTAACGTCGCCGCCGAACACCGCGGCCGGCCGGTCGCGCGGATCGTCGTGGCGGAAGGGGCCCACGCCCGTGAATACCGCGTTGAGATTCCCCAGCCCTTGCGCCGCCCCGCCCGGCCACTCGTAGTCGCGTCCGCGCACGGTAAGCCCGATGCGATAGCCCCGGGCGATCACGATGCACGTCGGCCACACCTCGATGTCCAGCTCGTAGACCTCGTCCGGCTTGAGCTTCTGAATCTCGTCGTGGGTGTGATAGGGGCGGTATGGCAACGACAACGTCCGGTCGAGCTTGCGGTGCGAGGCCCGCAGCCAGCCTTGCGCGATCGGCGTGTGCGGATCGAGCGCGCCCATGAACGTGATCTCCTTGGGGTCGGGCGCAAAGACCCGCACGACGAGGAACAGGTCGGCGTCTTCCGTGGCCGACGACACCCATAACTTCGCCGCGATCGGTCCGGTAAGCTCCGTCTCTCGTTCGAGCAGTGCCGTGAGGAACGTCACGCCTTCCGAGAGCCCGCCATAGCTGATGCTTGCGGCGCGCGTCGGCGCCGCGGTGGAGAGCATGCAGCCTTCGGCGTGCAGATAGAGCTTCGTCCATTGCGTGCGCGCGAGCGGCCACTCTTTCTCGTGGCGCTCGACGAATTTCTCGCCCGGATGGCGCACCAGCAGGGCCACTTTCGGCTGCTTCGTCCAGCCGGTGTCCTCGCCCTTCAGGT
>Ga0326597_10010714_pt1 | contig 12189 bp, 8 predicted proteins | sample RVTome_12_FD_203789 | JGI IMG/M metagenome (GOLD analysis project Ga0326597, IMG submission 203789) | Soil microbial communities from uranium-contaminated site in the Upper Colorado River Basin, Wyoming, United States - RVT100D185 | ecosystem: Environmental > Terrestrial > Soil > Contaminated >... | reverse complement strand
CTCGAGGACGCGCCCGAGACGCCGGCGGGGTTGCGGCTGGTGTGGGGGGCACAGGCCGAATGGGACGAGTGGGCGCGCCACAGCGAGGGAACCTACGTGTTGCGGACCAACGTCACCGACTGGACCCCCGAGTCGCTGTGGCAGACCTACGTGCAGCTCACCGAGGCCGAGTCCGCGTTCCGCATCCACAAGAGCGAGCTCGGGCTGCGGCCGATCTGGCACCAGAAGGCCGAGCGGGTCGAGGCTCACATCCTGGTGTGCTTCCTCTGCTACGTGCTGTGGAAGACGCTCGAGCAGTGGCAGAAGCGGGCCGGCCTCGGCCATAGCCCGCGCACCATCCTCGACGAACTGGCGCGCATCCAGAGCTCCGACGTGGTGCTGCCATTGGCGGACGGGTCGGGGCGCGAGCTGCGCATTCGCTGCGTGGTGCGCCCCGACAAGGCCCAGGCGCTGCTGCTCGAACGCTTGGGCCTACGTCTGCCGGAGCGGCTCAGGATCCCGCAGCGGATTGCCAAAATGTAGTGCCAACTCGAGGGGCAAAAGCCGGCTAAGTTGTTGAAAGGTCGAGAATCGGTTCCTTGAACTGCGGAAGTTGGGCTAGAATCCCGATCGTGTCCGATGCCGCAGGGGCGCGCGCCGCTCGTGTGCCCGGACGAGGGCGCGCGAACGGGCAAGCGGCTGGCGGCTCCGGACGTCCGCTGTGCTTGACCGTGCCCGAATCGCGCCGATCGATTGAAGGCTCCTCCGCGGCCCATCCCCTCCCGCGACGCGCGACGTGATCCGGAACGATTTCGAAAGCCGGCATGCGCTTCCACGCGGGAGGCGATCCCCCGGAGGATCGCGCCGAGCCGAGGAGCGTGGGACGGGATCGGAGCCGCGCTTCGAACTCGTCGGTTTCCATCGGCGAGGAAAGGAGTTCCACATGTTCAGATGTAGCGCAGTTTGGCTCGGGGCTGCAGCCCTCCTTTGCTGTGCCGTGGCTGGCCCCGTCATGGCCGACATCATGGTCCTCGATGGCGACGACGTCTCCGACTGGGCCCGGGTCCTGTCTACCAGTTCGTGGAAGCACCGCGACGCTTGTCTCCATCCCAACGGGCTCCTCAAGTTCGACCTCGACTGGAAGTGGCCCGTCCTCGAGATCCTCGACGCCAAGCTCTACCTGTTCGTGGAGAAGACCGAGCCCGGCGCCGCCATCGAGCTCTGGCACGTCCAGGACGACTCGTGGAGCTATGGCCAGTCGGATCCGGAAGACCTGTGGAACTGGCCGGTCTGGCACTCGATCGGCGTCATCGGCTTCGCCGACACCGCCTCCTTCTCCATGGACGTCACTCAGCACCTGCGCGAGGAGCTGCTCGCCCGGGACGCGACGTTCTCGATCAAGATAACGGCGGCGGGCAACCCCTACCCCGACATCCGGATCTCGTCGCCCCTGGCGCCGATCCAGCGGATGCGGCCGCGCATCGTCGTGGAGTTCGTCGGCCCGCTGGCCACGCCCCCGGTCCCCGATCTGGCGGTTTCGACCGCGGACCTCCGCCTCGCCCCGATGCGCCCGGCCCCCGGAGACAGCGCGAACCTGCAGGCCTGGGTCCGGAACATCGGTCCCGGCGATGCCTGGAACGTGCCGGTCTCGTTCTCGGATGGGCCTCCGGGCTTGGGTCAGCCGATCGGCACGGCGGTCGTTCCTCATCTGCCCGCGGGAGGCGGTACGGCCGCTGCCGCCGTGAGCTGGACCGCGGTGCGCGGCCTGCGGGAGCTGTACGTCACCGTCGATCCGCAGAACACGATCGGTGAGACCGACGAGACCAACAACAGCGACTTCCGCAGTTTCCTGGTGGCCGACCGCGAGGCCGGCACCGACGTCATCGAGAACGTCGAGAGCTTCGAGTACCCCGGCCTGCGCGCCTGGCACACCGACTTCGACGTCCCCAAGCAGTTCACCTATCCCGGGCCCAAGAGCTTCTACCTGAATCGCTCGGGTGCGGAGGCCTACCACGGGGACTACTCGCTGGAGATGTTCCTCGACGGGACCGCCGACGACGGCACCCTCTGGATCGAGAGCGCGGTCCCGGTGGATCCCTACCGCTGGGTGGACGTCGAGGTCGATTTCGAGCTGTTCCGCTACTACGCCGACATCGCCTTCCAGCCGGTCGTCGCCGTGAGCGTCCTCGATCCCGAGGTTGAGCGGGATTTCACGGTCCTGCCCGTGGGTCCCCAGGTGGGTTGGACGCTACACTCCCGCGACGCGTCGCTCTTCACCGGACCCTACGACATGGTGCATGTCGCGGTCGGGCTGACCGTCACCTGGGAGACGCCGGGGACGTTCTACCTGGATCTGGTGCGCACGCGGGCGATCCCGAAGACCGTCGCCGTGGACCTGCCCGCCGCGACCGGCGCCCGATCCACGGCCCTCTTGTCGAACGGCCCGAACCCGATGGGTCCGCTGACGACGATCGCCTTCCGCCTCGCTCAGGCGAGCCCGATCTCGCTTCGCGTGTTCGACACCTCGGGGCGCCTCGTGGCGACGCTTCGGGAGGGGACGGAACGGGAGGGGTTCCACGAGGTGCACTGGAACGGAACGGACGACAACGGAACAGCCGTGCCCTCGGGGGTCTACTTCTATCGCCTGGAAACCCCGCTGGAGGTGGAGCGCCGGAAGCTCCTGCTGATCCGCTAGGCTCCGTTTGAAAACGCCCGAGGCTTAAGTTGCGCGGTCGGCTGCTCGCTCCAACGTGGCCCATAGGCGACGATTCCGCTCGTCGCTCGACCACGACGCCTTGCCCTCGGACGTTTTCAAACGGAGCCTAGCGCGACGGCCGCGAGTCGCCCGCTCGCCTGGGGCGGGCGGGCCGGCGGCCCCCCTGAAGCCGGGGCGGCATTCGGCCGATAACCCCGATCTCGAAGGTGTCAGGGGTCGCGATTCCGGCATCCCGCCCGGGCCCGCGTGCGACGTCACGCCTCCGACGCCCACGGAGAACCCGGCATGTCCAAGCGGCGCACGAAGATCGCCAAGCGGCTGCGCTCCCTGATCGCGCCTCTCGCGCTCAAGGTGATCAGCAACCGCATCTTCCTGATCTTCCTTTCGTTGTGCGCGCTCGGTTTCGTCGTCGGGCGCCACGGCTTCCATTCGCCTCCGCCGATTCCCTACGAAGATCTGTTCGACAACATAGACGTGTATTCCTACCGCGAGGCCCCGGCCGACTCGGTCACCCACGTGGTGGTCGAGCTGAACGCCGGCGGGCATCCGTTCCGCGAGTACGACATCGACACCCGCCGGTTCTCGGTGCCGAAGCAGGGCAGCCGCTACGTCCGCGCGGTGGGCGGCACGCGCTATCGCCCGCTGCGGCTGCGGGGCCACGCCGGGCAGGGGTTTTGGCTCGAGTTGCCCGATTCCCTGAACCCGGGGGCGGGGGAGGGCCAGTTCGAACAGCTCTACCAGCGCACCCTGTTCTTCGTGCGTCCGCTGGTGGTCGCGCGCATCGCCCTGGGCATCCTCTCCGGGTATTCGGTCGGCTACCACCTGGCGACGTGGGAGGGTTCTCTCGGCAATCCCGCCATGCAGGCACGCATCATGGACACGCCGGGGATCGGTCGCGCCATCGCGCGCGAGGCCTGGCGCCGCGTGCTGCTCGAGCCGGTGCTCATGGGGGACGGGACCGACATCGAGGTGTTCGGCGCCACGCACGACAAGCAGCGGGTCTACACGAACTTCTTCAAGCTCGCGCTACGCGACAGCGACGATTTCGTTCCGCGCGAGGTCGCGCGGCTGGCCGCGGCCGGGCAGCTCGAGTTTTCCCGCGCGATGGCGGCCTTCGCCGGCGCGGTCGATCACGCGCAGGAGGACAACCGCGAGCTGTCGTCGGACGACTTCCGCGCGATCGAGGTGTGGGCCCGCATGCTCTACGGCCGCGGGCACTGGGCGCGCCACGTCGCGCCGGCCGCCTCCGAGGAGCGGTCGATGTATCTCGGAGCGCTCACCTATTACGGACTGGCGCCGGTCACGCCCGACCAGGCGCGCATCTGGATCGGGCCGCGGGTACTGGTGCAGTACGGCGAGGTGGACGGGTTCGTGGCCGACGACATCCCGGCCACGGCGCTGGGCTGCCCGCTCTCGTGGCGGCGGCGGCTGATCCCCGACACCACCGCAACCGGCGCGGACGCCTGGGCGTTGCGCTGGGTGGACCAGAGCACGATGGGCATCGCCCAGCTGATGCCGGTGTGGAAGGCGCTCCGGCGGGGCTTGCCGTTCCTGCACCCGCGGCCGCGAATCTAGCTGAAGCCCGGGGGCTCCTTCCGCAAACGCCCGAGGGCAAGGCCTCCCGGTCGCGCGACGAGCGGAGTCGTGGCCTCATGGCCACGTCGGAGCGAGGAGCCGACCGCGCAACGCGGCCATCGGGCGTTCTCAGACAGAGCTTAGCGCGATCGCACCGCCGCGGGCTGGGGTCCGCGCACCGGCTGGGCGATGGGCGCCGGCTCCTCGACCGGCGCCGGCCGCATCGCGGGGATGCGCGCGATCGGCTCCGCGGTGACCAGCACGTTGTAGTCGGGCTCGCCCGAGACCGGGTCGAAGCGCCGCGGGATGAGCACGTTGACCTCGGGCCAGTAGGCCTGCAGGTGCCGCGGCTTCATCGGCGCCAGGCGCGCGATGCCGACCCATTCGGCGAAATCCGAGCGCAGGCGAATCTCCTCGCCGTTGCGCACGCCGATCCGCTCCGCGTCCTCGGCGTGGATCAGCACGTCCCGCCGGCCCTTGCTGCCCATGAGGAAATCGCGGTCCCCGTGGTGGATGCTGTTGAATTGCTTGCCGCGCCGGGTGGTGAGGTAGAACCAGCCGGGCGGGATCTCGACCCGCGGGATCGGCACGGGCGAGAACCGCGCGCGACTTCCGGGCATGCGGGCGAAGCCGTCGGCGAACAGCCGCTCGCCGCCCCACTGCACCCACTGGCCCTCGCGCTCCAGCGTCTCGATCCCGGCGTAGAGCGGCATGGCCCGCGCCATCTCCTCGCGGATCTCCGGCGGCCCGCTCCACGCGAGGAGCGGGCCCAGCTCGGGCCGGGCGGCCGCGGCCACCGCGACCGGGATCCGCCATTCGGGCCAGGCCTCGGCGATGCGTGGGCCCTCGATCTCGGGGGTGAAGCGGATGCGCCGCTCGGTGCTGGTCGCCGTGCCCCCGCCCGGGGTCTCGTAGCGGGTCTGCGCCGGCAGCACGATCACGGTCTGCCCGGGCAACAGGGACGAGGTGTTGAGCACGATGTCCTGGTGGAGTCGCAGCTTCACCCGCGACAGCGCATCGTTCATGTACGCGGTGTCGGGCAAGGTCTCGAGCAGGTTGCCGCCGAGCGAGTAGAAGAAGTCGATCTCTCCGCGGTGCGCGGCCTCGAGCATCTGCAGCGTCCGGTGGCCGCGCCACGCCGGCAGCGGATGCCGCCACAGCGTCTCGAAGCGGCGGCGATCCTGCTCGTCGGCCACCAGGAACCCGCCCGGATACTTGTCGGGATCCACGCCGCACTCACCGCCGCCCTGCACGCCCGAGTGGCCGCGGATCGGCATGATGCCGCACTTCTCGCGCCCCAGCATGCCGCGGGCGAGGGCGAGGTTCACCACCGCCTTGACGTTGTCCACGCCGAAGCGGTGCTGGGTGAGGCCCATGCTGTAGACGAAGACCGCAGTCTTGGCCCCGGCGTACTGGTCGGCGAAGCGCGCCATGTCGGCGCGTTCGAGCCCGGCCGCGTCCTCGATCTCGCGCCACGACAGTGCTGCGACCATCGCCTTCAGCTCGTCGAACCCGGCGGTGTGACGCTCGATGAAGGCGCGGTCGCAGGTGTCGCGCTCGATCAGGTGCTTGAGCGCGCCGTGCAGGAAGGCGACGTCGCCGCCCACCGCGACCTGGAAGAAATCATCCGCGAGCCGGGTGCCGAACAGGGCGCTGCGCAGATCGCTCGGCACCCAGTACCGCTCGAGGCCGGGCTCGCGCATCGGGTTCACCACCAGGATCCGCGTGCCGCGGCGCTTGGCCTGCATCAGGTACTTCATCGTCACCGGTTGGTTGTTGGCCAGGTGGGAGCCGAGGATCACCACCAGGTCCGAGCCGATCATGTCCTTGAGCGAGCAGGTGGGGGCGGGGACACCGAGGGTGTCCTTGAGCCCCGACACGCTCGCGGCGTGGCACAGCCGCGCGCACAGGTCGAGGTGATTCGACCCCAGGAGGCGCGCGGTCTTCTGGAACGCGTAGTAGGTCTCGTTCACCAGCCCGCGCGAGGTGGCGAAAAATCCCATGCGCTCGCCCGGGACCTCGCGCAACGCCTCGCCGATGATCCCGAGCGCCTCGTCCCAGGCCAGGCGGTGGAGGCGGTCGCTGCCGGCGCGGTGGATCAGCGGGAACGGCAGCCGCCCCAGCCGGTGGAGGTCGGGGTTGCGCATCGCGCGCAGCGGGCCGACGTCGCGCAGCCGCTCCTCGGGGATCGGTCCCATGGTGTTCAGGCGCAGGAGCCGCAGGCGCGTCATGCAGAGGTGGACCCCGTCGATGACGTCGTCGCGCAGGCCGCGCGGTCCGAGCGAGCAGCCGTCGCACACGCCGCGGGTGAGGATGCGCCAGGCGTAGGGCAGGTTGTCGCGGTTCTCCCAGGCCACCTGCGCCATCTCGAAGTAAGGCCGCGGGCGCGGATGTCGGCCGGGACCGAAGGGGATCAAGTCGCGCAGGCGGAAGCGGCCACCGCTGCTGGTCAGGGGGGTCGAACCCATGGGACCAGAGACTACCCCCATGGCGCGGGGGGCGGCAATGCTCGCGGCGGGAGATCGTCGGCGGGCGCGCGGTGGGGCGCGGGCCCGACGCCGGCCGCGACGCCACGCGGCGCGCGTCCGCCACGGGCCGCGATGCAACCCGGCGTGCGCCCGACGCCGGCGGTGACGCGACGCGGGGAGGGACCTGGACAGAAGCGCGGGAACGGGATGTACTGGCGGCGGCGCCCCCCGGCGCTGCGGCCCTGGAGCCCCAGACGCCGTCGCCCCACAACCCCCATTCGACCAGGAGCGCATTCGTGAATTACCGCACGCTCGGCCGCACCGGACTCAAGGTCTCGGAGATCTCGCTCGGCTCGTGGACCACCTACGGCGGCTCGGTGGACGAGAGCGACGCGGTGCGGATCGTCCACCGCGCCTTCGAGCTGGGCATCAACCTGTTCGACACCGCCGACGTCTACGTCCGCGGGGCGGCCGAGAGCGTGCTCGGCAAGGCGCTGCACGGTCTGCCGCGCGAGCAACTGGTGATCGCGACCAAGGTGATGGGCCGCGTGTGGGACGGGCCGCTCGGCGCGGGGCTCTCGCGCAAGCACATCTTCGACGCCATGGACCAGAGCCTGCGGCGCCTGGGCGTGGACTACGTGGATCTCTACCAGGCCCACGCCCCGGACAAGGGCACGCCGATCGAGGAGACGCTGCGCGCCTTCGAGGATCTGGTGCGCGCCGGCAAGGCCCGCTACGTCGGCTTCTCGAACTTCGACCACCAGCCGCCGCTCGCCCGCAAGGCGCTGGCGCTCCAGAAGGCCAACGGCTGGGACGGCTTCGTCTCGAGCCAGCCGCGCTACAACCTGCTCGACCGCCACATCGAGCCGGAGCACCTCGGGTTCTGCCGGCGCAACGGCATCGGGCTCATCGTCTACTCGCCGCTCGCCCAGGGCGTGCTCACCAACAAGTACGCGGGCGGTGCCTCGCCCGAGGGCAGCCGGGCGACCGGCGCGTTCGCGCACTTCCTCACCGCCGAGAAGGCGATGACGCCGCAGAACGTCGCCGCCGCCGAGCGGCTGGCGGCCTGGGTGGCCAAGCGCGGCCTGCCCGGCACGGCACCGGTGGCGCTGGCCTGGGTGCTGCGGCGGCCCGAGGTCTCGAGCGCCATCATCGGCGCGAGCCGGGTGGAGCAACTGGAGGAGAACCTCCGCGCGCTCGAGCTGTCGCTGTCGGCGGCCGACTGGCGCGAGGCGGAGGCCGCGGTCGCCGGCCGCCGCCGCGCGCGCCCGAAGCCGGCGCCCCGCAAGGCGCGTCGCGGCCGGTAGACGCGGGTGACCTGCGCGGCCGGCGTCCGATGCTATAGTCGCCCGCGGTGAACCAACCGACGGTGATCGTCGTGGGAGCCGGCGTCGCCGGCCTCGCATGCGCGCGGGAGCTGTCCCGGCGCGGCGTGCCCGTGCGGGTGCTCGAGCGGGCGCGGGGCGTGGGCGGCCGCTGCGCCACGCGCCGTGTCGCCGGCGACCAGCCGGTGGACCATGGCGTGCCGTTCCTCCACGCCGCCTCGGGCGAGTTCCGGCAGGCGTTCGACGAGCTGGATCCGGCGGGCAAGATCCCGGGCTGGCCGCGGCGCGTGCGCCAGCCGAAGCTCGCCTGCCAACCCGGGGCGTTCAATCCCGGGCGCCGGCGCCAGGCCCGCCGCGAAGGCTTGAGCGCCTTCCCCAAGCATCTGGCGCGCGGTCTCGAGGTGGAGTTGAACCGCACCGTGCGCGCGCTGCGCGACGGCGAGGGCGAGGTGGCGGTGGAATTCGAGAGTGGCGAACATCTCGCCGCCCGCTTCGTGGTGCTCGCCTGCGCGGTGGACCAGAGCCTGGCGCTGGCCGCCCCCTGCGTGGCGGACTGGTCCGGCGCGCGGGGGGCGCTCGAGGCGATGCGCGCCATCCGGCCGATCCGCACGCTCATCGTGATCGCCGGCTACGGGCTCGACGTCCCGGAGCCGCCCTTCGACATCTGGTATCCCATCGAGACCACCATGCTCCACACCATCTCGCACGATTCGGCCAAGCGTACCGCGCCCAGCTCGCGCGTGCTCGTGCTCCAGGCGCGGCCGCGCTACTCCGAGGAGTACCTGGAGCGTCCGGCGGAGGAGTGGCGGGACGAATTGGTGTGGGAGGCGGGCGAGCTGCTCGGGGCGTGGGCCGCACGGCCGGCGTGGACGCAGACCCACCGCTGGCGCTCGGCGCGGGTGCGACCCGCCGAGCTGCTCGGCGAATCGCCGGTGTTCGAGTCGCCGCGCGGTGGGCGGGTGGTGGTGATCGGCGACGCCTTCGCCCGCGACCCCGGGCTCGAGGGCGCCTACATGAGCGGTATCTCGGTGGGCGAGCAGGTCGCCACGCTGCCCAGCGTGCGGGAGAGCCGGGCGTGAGCGCGCGCCGCGCGCGCCCCGCATCGACGCCGGGGGCCGCCCCAACGGCCGCGCGGCGCCGGAGCGCCCGCCGTACCCCTGCCCCGTTCGCGCTCGTGGCCGTGGTGCTGCTGCTCACCGCGGGCAGCGGGGAGGCGGCGCGGCGCACGCCGTTGCGGGTGTTCGCCGCCGCGTCGCTGCGCGAGAGCTTCGAGGCGCTGGGGCGGGAGTTCGAGGGCGCGCACCCGGAGATCCAGGTGGAGTTCGAGTTCGCCGGCACGGCGGTGCTGCGCGCCCAGATCGAGCGCGGGGCGCCGGCGGACGTGTTCGCCTCGGCCGACGAGTCCCACGCGCACGCCCTCGCAGCCGACGACCTGATCGAGTCGCCGCGCGTCTTCGCCCACAACCGCATGGTGGTGATCACGCCGCCCGGCGGGCGGGTGCGCACGCTCGCCGATCTCGCGCGTCCGGGGCTGCGCCTCGTGCTCGCGGGCCGCGCGGTGCCCGCCGGCCGCTACGCGCGTCGCGCGTTGGCGCGCATGGACTCGAGCGGCAGCTTCCCGCCGCGGTTCCGTTCCCGGGTCGAAGCCAACGTGGTGAGCGAGGAGACCGGCGTGCGCGGGGTGCTGGCCAAGGTCGCCCTCGGGGAGGCCGACGCCGGGCTGGTCTATGCCACCGACGCGCGCGCCTCGCGCACGCCGGTCCGCGCGATCGAGATCCCCGACCGCTGGAACGTGACCGCCGCCTACCTCATCGCGCCGACCGCCCGCGCGCGTGGGAACCGTGGGGCGCAGGCGTTCGTCCGTGCGGTGCTGGGCGCGCGCGGACGCACGCTCCTGCGCCGCCACGGCTTCCTCGACTGACGTGGCGAACGCACCCGACGCCCGCCACCGGCGCCGCGAGGGTTTCGGCCCCCTGTGGCTCGGCTCGCTCGGGCTGGTGCTGCTGATCGCGATCCCGATCGCCTCGCTGCTGTTCACGCTGAGCCCGGCGACCTGGCTCGAGCAGCTGGGCTCGCCGATGGCGCGGCGCGCGCTCGGGCTCACGCTGCTCACCACCGCGATCTCCACCGCATTGTGCGTGGTGCTCGGGCTGCCGGTCGCCTACCTGCTCGCGCGCTTCGATTTCCGCGGGCGCGACACGGTCGCCACCCTGCTCGACCTGCCGCTGACCGTGCCGCCGGTGGTGGTCGGCCTCGCCCTGCTGCTCGCCTTCGGGCGCCAGGGGTTGGTGGGGCGCCACCTCGAGGCGTGGGGCGTGCAGATCGCCTTCACCCGCGTGGCCGTGGTGCTGGCCCAGGTCGCGATCGCGAGCCCGTTCTTCGTCAAGGCCGCCCGCGCCGGCTTCGAAGCCGTGGACGAGCGGCTCGAGAGCGCGGCGTGGAGCCTCGGCGCCGGACGCTGGCGCGCCTTCTGGACCGTGGCGGTCCCGCTGGCGCTGCCCTCGCTGCTCGCCGGAACGGTGCTGGCCTGGGGGCGCGCGCTCTCGGAATTCGGCGCGACGATGATGTTCGCCGGCAACTTCCCCGGCCGCACCCAGACCCTGTCGCTGGCGGTGATGAGCGCGATGGAGAGCGACCTCGGCACCGCCGTCGCGATCGCCTCGATCTCGCTGGCGCTGGGCGTCGTCGCCCTGTTCGGCGCTCGCGCGCTCGCGCGGCGCTTCGGCGCGCCGGGGTTCTGAGGTGACCGCCCAAGCGGCGCGCGCGCCGGCGGCGGGCGCGGCGGTGACCGCCCGCGGTCCCGATGGCCTGGTCTTCGAGGCGCGGATCGAGCTGGGCGGGTTCCTCCTCGACGCCGGCTTCTCGGTGGGGCCGAAGGAGCGCGTCGCGCTGGTGGGGCCGAGCGGCGCGGGCAAGAGCACGGTGCTCCATCTCGTCGCCGGGCTGCTGCGCGCCGACCGCGCGCGCATCACGCTCGCGGGCCAGACCCTGTGCGACACCGCGCGCGCCGTGGACCTGCCGCCGCACGCACGGCGCGTGGGCCTGGTGTTCCAGGACGGTGCCCTGTTCCCGCACCTCTCGGTGCGCGACAACGTTGCCTACGGGGCGCGCGCCCGCGGCGGGCGCGCGGCCGAGGTGCGCGCGACCGTCGAGCGCTGGCTCGAGCGGCTGCATCTGGTCGAGCTCGCGGCCCGCCGCCCGGCGCAGCTCTCCGGCGGCCAGCGACAGCGCGTGGGGCTGGCGCGCGCGATCGTCTCGGGGGCGCGCGTCCTGCTGCTCGACGAGCCCTTTGGATCGCTCGACGTGCTCACGCGCGACGCGGTCCGCGCCGAGCTGCGCGCATTCCTCGACGAGGTCGGGTTGCCGACGCTCACCGTGACGCACGATGCGGTGGACGCGCGCGTGTTCGGCGACCGGCTGGTGGTGCTGGATCACGGGCGGGTGGTGCAGGAGGGCCGCTGGGAGGACCTCGCGGCCGAGCCGCGCGGGGCATTCGCCGCCGAGCTGGCCGGGCTCAACCTCTACCGCGTGGCGCTCGCCCGCGGCAGCGGGCTGCGCGAGGCGCGCGTGGGCGGGGTAGCGCTGCACGTGCTGGCGGAGGGCCTGGCCGGCGAGGTCTACGTGGCGTTCGCGCCCGGCGAGGTGGCGCTGTCGCGCGAGCGCCCGGCGGGCTCGCCGCAGAACGTGCTGCGGGCGCGGGTGACGACGCTGCTGCCGATGAGCGACCGGGTGCGGATCCGGCTCGACGCGGGGATTCCGATCACGGCGGAGGTGACGCGCGAGGCGCTCGCCCGGCTCGGCCTCGAGCCCGGCGTCGAGGCCTGGGCGTCGGTCAAGGCCACCGCGATCCGCGTCTACCCGTAGCCGCCGTTCGCAAACGCCCGAGGGCTGCGGAGCGCGGGCCGCTCGGCATCGGGCTCTGTGCCCGGCGGGCCGCAGCGTGCGGGGACCTGCGCGCGGGCCGCTCGGCATCGGGCTCTGTGCCCGGCGGGCCGCAGCGTGCGGGGACCTGCGCGCGGGCCGCTCGGCATCGGGCTCTGTGCCCGGCGGGCCGCAGCGTGCGGGGACCTGCGCGCGGGCCGCTCGGCCTCGCTGCGCTCTGAGGGGCGCCCTGCCGGAGCGGGCT
>Ga0326597_10010713_pt1 | contig 12190 bp, 11 predicted proteins | sample RVTome_12_FD_203789 | JGI IMG/M metagenome (GOLD analysis project Ga0326597, IMG submission 203789) | Soil microbial communities from uranium-contaminated site in the Upper Colorado River Basin, Wyoming, United States - RVT100D185 | ecosystem: Environmental > Terrestrial > Soil > Contaminated >... | reverse complement strand
CACATCTCCGCGTGGCGCGTGGGCTCGCCCTGTTTCAGCACCTCGTTGTGGCCGCGGGCCACGATCTCGCCTTTCGATACGACGACCGCCCCGAAGGGCCCCCCGTCGCCGCGGGAACAACCGCGGTAGGCCTCCGAAAGCGCCGCCTCCATGAACTGCCGCTTGCCCTTCCGATCGCTCATTCGCCGACAGTATAGAGGCTCACTTTGGTTTCGTCGCCCTCGACGTTCACCCGGGCCGCCGCGAGGACGTTCCCTTGCCAGGCAAGGATGGCTCCTTGGGTGTCGGCGCGAAAGGCGACCTTGCGAGAGAGATCTACCAGGAGCGGCGACCCGTCCCAAGGGTTCATGAGGAGCCGCGCGCCGCGCTCGACTTCGTTTCCATAGAACGTCCCGGAAAGGAAGCCGAGGGGCTCGAACGAAGAGGACTCGGGAAGGAGCGAGAAGAGGGCCGTCCTGCGGCCGTCGGTCGCGGCGCAGAAGAAACGCGGCTCCGAGAGCGGCGATCGGTAGCACTGCGGCGAGAGAGCGGACTTGCCGAGGCTCACCCCAGACCCGGCCGGTTCGCTCAGCTCCAGGGACATGACCAGCCGCGGGCTCGAGGCAAGAACGAGAAACTCCTGGCCCGGAACCTCGTAGCGCGCGAGGAGCGCGACCCCCTCGCGGTTGACGGAGACGATTGTCGGACGGTCGTCGTCGATCGAGAATCGGACCTCTTCCGGCGCTCCGCCGAGGAAGCTTCCTCTGATCAGGAGGTACTCCCCTTCAAGCCAATCGTACCCTGTCACTTGCCAGTTTCCGGATGAATCGGCGTCGAGATCGACGCCGGCGAGAAGCGGCATTTCATGAACGACGACGGCGGACTCGAGATCGGGGAAAATCGCTGACTTCAGCACCGCGCGGCTTCCCTTCTTTTCCAGGACCAGAATCCGTTCCTCATCGAGGTACGCGAGAGCGATGCCTCGCACCGAATCGAGTCGCCCCGGAGCGCTTTCGACGAGATACGCAGCCTCGTCCTCGCCCTCGTCAGCAGAAACGAAAGCGACGGCGAAGCTTTTGCCGAGGGGTGAGAGCCAGAGCCGGGAGACTCCTCCCGCAATCGTGACCTCACGGACTCTCGTGAGCGCGGCTTCCCTCACGGGAATCGGAGCGCCCGGCGTGGCGAAGAGATCCCCTCCGAAGCGCTGGCGAAAGGCGGAAGAGCCGATAAAAGCGAGCCCGAGCGCCAGAACGAGCGCGAGAGCGGCGCCGAGCCGGGCCGTCGTCCGCGGGAGGCTCGCGAGAACGGCCCCGATCGCGACGAGGCCGACCAAGGCCGAAGGGGTCTCGCTCGCCCAGAGACTCGCGTGCATCGCGGGAAGCGAGGAGACGAAAGCGGTCGCGGCGCCGAAGCCCGAGAGGGTCACGAGACCGAGCGGAACGAGTGTCGCGAGGAGGACGTCGGGGCGCGTCCGCGGAAGGCCGCGCGCCCGGAAGGCGACGGAGAGAGAGGCGACTCCGGCGAGCGCGAGCGCGGAGGCTCGCCACCAGAGATCGGGCGCCACCAGTGCGGAAGCGAGTCCCGACGCGCCGAGCGCGAGAAGTGCCGTGAACGACGGACGGGCGAGGGCCGTGGCCGCGAGCGCAGCCAACACCCAGGAGACCGACGGAATCAGGCTGAGAAGACCGAGCACAAGGCTCCAGATCCTTCCCGTGGGAGCCTCCGACGTCGCGGGAGCGTCGCGGAGAAGCCCATCGACGCGATCGAGGATTTCCTCGATCGCGGAGACGTCCTCGGCCGACACCACCATTCGGGCGGTCTGGCCTGCGGAATCCCTCAGGAAGAGCTCCCGCTTTCCCTGGAGACGAAGCTCGAAGAGGTCTTCGTATCGATACGACCGTCGTTCCTCCGACCTCGCGAGGAGGTCCACCCCGTCCTCGGGAAGGCCCCGCAGCCAGTGAACGCGCGAGCTATCGAATAGAACCGCGCGATCGGATCCATCGGCCGCGCGGAAGATCCTCTCGAATTCCTCGAGGGCTTTCTTTCCGGAAACGGCGTGAATGCTTCGAAGCCTCCTTGCGAGCGAGGGATGGGTCGAAAGCGCCTCGTAGGCGGCGTCCCAGCGCCGGGAGAGGCGATTGAGCGAGTGCAGCTTGGTGAGCCCGCTCACGAGAGCGCCGGGATCCGCCGAGAGCTCGAGGGCGCGGCGATCGCTCTCGGCTTCATGGCCGCGGCTCTTCCCCGCCCTCGCGGCGAACGCGATCAGAAACGCCAGCGGCCAGATCCACTCCCAACCTCGCAGGAAGTCCGACAACGGGCCGGCCCAGAGGAAGATCGGAAAGACCACCAGCACCAGGGCGAGCGCTCGCCCCAGAAGGACTTTCCTGGGCTGAAAATGCTCGAGGTGCGCGACCTCGTGGGCGAAGATCGCCGCGGTCTCTTCGGGCGTGAGCGCCGCAAGGAATCCGCGGGTGAAAAGCACTCCCGGGCGTCCTACCGCCGGCAGGGCGAAGGCATTGACCCAGCTCCCGCCTCGAGCCTCGGCGAAGAAGAGCGCGGGGGCTCCGCATTTCGCTTTCTCGAGGATGCGGGAGAAGAGCGGCGCGAGCCCTTCCGCGTCCGGGCCCTCGAGCGGCCGCGCCCGGACGAGCCGGCGAAACACGAGAGGCCCCGTCAGCACCCAGAGCCAGGCCGCGGCGCCGAGCGCGGTTCCGACGGCGAGGGCGTCGTCTCCGGAGATCGCCATCGCCCACGGAATCGAGGCGATGAGGGCGAAGCTTCCAACGAGCCCGAGCCAGAAGCGAAGTGCGTGAGCGAGGTAAGAGGCGAAGCTCCAGGTCTCGTCGAAGACCGCCTTTCTCGCGCGGAAACCTCCCGCAAGGACGGAAACCCAGGCAAGGATGACGACTGCGGGGAGAACCGAGGGCGCGAGAAGCACTCCGAGTGCGATCGCGATTCCTGCCGCCGTACCCACGCGGCGGGAGTACGCGAGGAGCCGATCGGGGAGGAGCGGATCGTCGAGACGATCGAGAAGCCCCCGCGAAAACCACCAGGCGCAGAGGCCGGGGAGGAGCGCAGAAACCACGAGCGCAGTCACGATAAACACGGGATCCGGGTTTTCGGTTATGAGCCTATTGTACGACCAGGCCGTGTCTTTCGACGAGCGCGCGGAATTTCTATCTCCCTATCCCCTCCCGTCCCCTCATCCCCTTCTTACACTCTAGAAGTGCTCGCCTCGCTCTTCGCTCGGCTCGCTCCCCTCGCTCCTCGCTCGGGGAGGACGGCCGGATCCCCGCGGCCCTGCGCCTTCGGCGCGGCCGCTTCCTCCCGGCCGGGCTCGCTCCGCTCGCGCAGGCTTCAGATGCATTTTTCAGCAGCCTGCTGAAGTATTTAGAAGATCCTCCCCTGCATCACCGCCTTCATGGTCGCGATCTTGAACCCGTGCATGACGGGCATGAGCTTCTCCACCCGGTCCTGGGGGACACGCTCGCTGGTGAAGAGGACCACGGCGACGATCGTGCCGTTCAGATAGGCGCCTCCGAGACCGAGGACGGTCCGAACGAGGTTCTCGGTGACGAAGCTCCGGTCGGGAATGACGTCGAAGCCGTCTCCGGTGCGGCTTTCGAGGGCGTCCGCGACGTAGAGGACTCGCGCCATCCGCCCCATCGAGGTCACGATCATGTGCCTCTCCTGCTTCTGAACCCACTCGAGCCCGGTTCCCATGTCCCCCATGAGGCGCGAGACCATGGGGATGGTCTTGATGAAGCTCGCGCTGGTGAGAGGGATGGCGAGATGGCGCTCCGATCGAAGGCGGTGGTTCCACTGAGGGCGCTTGCCTCGGCTCCCGAGGAGCGTCACCACCGGGGTCTTCGCCTGGACCTCGGAAAGGAACTCCCGAGCGCGCGCGAGATCGAGGACGAAATCCCTCTCCTTTTCCGGGAGCCTCTCGAAATCAACCGTGGCGAAAACGCGGAACAGCACCGCCGAGGAGCTCAGCTCCTCATAAAGGATATCGATGAACTTCTGGGAAGCCTGCTGGAAGCTCGCCGACTCCTTTAGCTCTGCTTCGACACGGGAGCGAAGAGCGGCCACGTCCTCGACGGTATAAGACGCGATCCGCGACATGATCTATAATCTCAGAGTCTCGCCCCGGCGAAAAGGCGCGCCGCCTCTTGCCGCCGGATCTTCCCGCTCGAGGTACGCGGAAGGGCGCCGGGGTCGAGAAACACCACCGCCGGGTCGACGCCGCAGCGCTCGACCACAAGCACCCGGATCTCGTCGATCGCGCGCTCCTCGTCCTCGGGGACGAGCTCGAAGCCGCGCTCCGCGAGAAGGCACAGACCAAAACCGCGCTCGCCGAGAAACGATACCGCGGCGACGGCCCCCACTCTCAACCCCGAGACACCCTCGACCGCTTCTTCGATCATCTCCGGAGCGTAATTTCGACCGCGGAGGATCAAAAGGTCCCGGCTCCGCCCGCAGAGGTAGAGCTCGTCGCCCCAAAGGAACCCGCGGTCGCCGGTATCGAGAAACCCTTCCTCATCGACGCCGTCGCTCGTGACCGAGGGTCCTCGTACCAGAACGCGGCCCACTCGCCCTCCTGGAAGTCTCTCGCCGCCATCGTCCGTGATCTCGACGTCAACTCCGGGCACGGGCTTTCCCGAGCTCACGATGTCGACTCCTCCCGCGGTCTCGATCGCCTCTTCCTTCTCGACCAGGGCGGCACCGTCGAAACTCCGGTAGGAGAACGACCGGTCGGGGTCGGAGAACGTCACGGCGAGTGAAGCCTCGGCGAGGCCGTAGACCGTAGTCAGGGCTTCCCGCCTGAAGCCGTAGGCGCGGAATCGGCGGTAGAACCGCTCCAGGGTCGAAGCGGTCACGGTCTCGGCGCCGTCGAGAGCGAGAAGCCAGGAGGAGAGATCGACGCCCCGGAGCTCGTCGTCGCGTATCCTCTCGACGGCGAGCTCGTACGCGAAATGGGGCGCGGCGCTGATCGTGGCCCGATACCGGGAGATGGCCTGGAGCCAGCGCGCCGGCCGCGCGACGAACTCCTCCGGCTTCATCAGCGTCAGTGGGGCCGGGTGCGCGAGCGCGGTCAAGACCGCACCGACGAGCCCCATGTCGTGGTAGAGCGGAAGCCAGGAGACGCCGCCGTGCTCGTATCCACGCTCCGCCGGGTAGCATTCGAGGATTCGATCGCGGATGGCCCGCACGTTCGCGAGGAGTTGACGGTGAGTGAGACGAATCGGCTTGGGCAAGCCGGTGGTTCCCGAGGAGAGCTGGACCAGCGCGAGCGAGTCAGGCTCTCCATCGACGAGCCGGGGCGCCGCCTGGGGAAGCTCGCCAAGAGCGGCGACCGTGAGGTCCGGGAGCCGAACGCGGCCGGCGACGTCCGTCAGAACCATACGAGCTCCCGCGGCGTTCACGGAAGCGCGAAGCTCATCGTTGAACCCGCGACGCGATCCGAATCGGGGCGGCAGGGGAAGAGAAATCGGCGCCGCCCCGGCGGCGAGAACGCCGAAGAAGGCATCGTAGAACGAAGGACTCGTGGGAACCGCTACCGCCACACGGGAGCCAGGCCCGACTCCCATCGCGCTGAGGCCGCCGGCAACGGCCCGGGCGCGCTCGAGGACGTCGCGGTAGAGGAGGGTGCGCTCCTCCGACCGGTCGAGGAATCGAACGCCCTCGCCGGACGCGGCCGCCCGCTCCAGGCAGGAAAGGAGCGTCTCGGGCTCGCTCATGAGCCCGAAAGACGCCGCTCCAGGAGATCGACGACGTCTCCCACTCTCTCGATGCCCGCCTCATCGCCGTCCCCGAAAGCGATGCGGAAGCGGTTCTCGAGCTCGACGACGAGCGTGAGCTGCTGGATCGAGTCGAGCTTCAAGTCGTTAAGGAGATGAGTGTCCTCGGTGAGGGCGTGGATTTTGAGCTCGTCGGCGAAGACCTCGCGAACTCGTTCGAAGATCGTCCCTCTATCCATCGCCGCCGTTACCCCCTGAGACCTAGGGCGCGCTCCTCGCAGCGGATGCGCGTCCGAAGCATCAGGCCGTTCAGGAGCGTGAACCCGAAAGCCGTCAGATACGCGGTATGGATCAGGGGGATGGCGATCCCCTCGAGGACTACCGCGAGATAGTTGGGATGCCGCATGAAGCGGTAGGGTCCCGCCGTCGAAAGCGGCATTGCCGGAATCGTGATGACCCGCACGTTCCAGCGCTTCCCGAGAGAGGCAACCGCCCAGTAGCGGAGAGCTTGCGCGGCGAGAGCGAGCGCGATCATCGGAGCACCGAGCCAGAGGAGGAACGGCCGGCCGAGGAGCACGACCTCGAGAGCGCAGGCGGCCAAAAAGCCGGCGTGGAGGAGCTTCATCGCAAGGAAGTGCTCGCGTCCGTGCTCGACGCCGCCCTGCGAGAACGCCCAGGCGGCGTTTCTCCGGCTGAGAGCGAGCTCGAACGTCCTCTCGAGAGCCACGAGGCCGAGAAACGAGAGGTAAGCGATCACCATTGGAGGAGCACGAGCTCCGCGCAGAACCCGGGACCCATCGCCATGAGCAGACCGTAGGCGCCGGGGGCGGGAGACTTCGTTTTCATGGTGTCGTCGAGAACCAGGAGAACCGAAGCGGAGGAGAGGTTCCCCACACGCTTCAGCGTGTCCCAGGTGAGCGCGAGCGCTTCCTCGGGGATACCCAGAGCCTCCTGAAACGCCTCCAGGACCCTCGGGCCGCCGGGATGGCAAACGAAGACTTCGATATCTCCGAGGGTGAGCCCACGGGATTCCAGAAACGCATCCACGTCCCGCCGCATCTCTCGCTTCACCAGGTGGGGGATCTCCGCCGAGAGCACCACGGAGAAACCGTCCGCGGTGATATCCCAGCCCATGACGCGCTCGGTGTCGCGGTAGAAGATCGAACGGCTGGCGACGACCCGGGGACCGGACCCTTCACGCTCGGCCCCCACCATGGCCACGGCGGCGGCCCCGTCGCCGAAGAGGCCGGTCGCGATGATGTTTCCGATCGAGAGGTCGCGACGCTGGAGAGTGAGGCTGCAGAGCTCGACGGAGAGCAGCACCACGGCTTCACCGGGGAATGCCCGCAGGTAATCCGAAGCCCGGGTGATGCCCACCGCGCCGCCGACGCAGCCGAGGCCGAAGAGAGGCGTTCGCTTGATGTCGCTTCTCAGACCGAGACGGTTCGCGATGCGGGCGTCGACCGAAGGGGTCGCGATTCCGGTGGTGCTCACGAAGATGAGGTGGCTCACGTCGTCGGTACCGAGCCCGGAGGCCTCGAGGACGTTCTCGATGGCCCGCGCGCCGACGTCGATCGCCACTCGAATGAAGGCGTCGTTCGCCGCGGTGAAAGAGTCGAGAGCCTCGTACTCCTCGAGGGTGAGCGCGAGGTGGCGCCCGTCCACGAGCACCTTCTGATGGAGCTGATCGAGGCGATCGAGATTGAAATGCCTCTTCGCCCAGTGCTTCTTCAACGCCTGGGAGAGGACCGCCTGAGGGTAGTAGTGCTCGGGGAAGGCGCGCCCCACTCCCGCGATCTTCATGGCGGTTACCTCTTTCCCAGAGCTTCCCGGGTGAAGGCGTCGGGAGCGAGGGCCTGGTTGACCCTCACGTCTTCGAACCTGAGCACCGTGCGCCGCTCCTCCGCCGGTCTTCCGACCTCGATGCGGTGAGCGAGAAGGACGCCCCCGAGATCGCGCACGTCCGAAAGCAGCGCCTCTTTCAGGAGCTCGCCGCTCTGGCCGAAGAAATCCGCCTTCACCACCACGAAGTCTTTCTTCCGAATGAAGCCTCGGAGCTTGCCGTAAGCCACCCGGTGTTTGGGGACTCCCTCCATCACGTAGCAGAGCTCGCTCACGACCGTCTCTTCGCCCAGGAGGCGATGATTGAGGTCATCGAGGTGAGCTCCCCCGGCGAGGTCGGCGTAGGTGATGTCGGATCCGAGGAACGGATCGTCCTCGCTCTTTCCCGCGATCTCGCGGACCAGATCGAGGTCGGGGAAGTAAGCCCACTCTCGATTCCGTTTTCCGCGCTCGGCGTGAATCAGGAACTCCGTGCCCTCCATCTCCGCCGGCTCCCGGAGCCGAACTCGCGCGCGGTAGGACAGGGTCTTCTCCTCGCGGTGGAGCGAGAAATCGAACACCCGCGTTTTGGTCTCGCCCGCAGCCTCAATCTCGAGTCGAGCCACGGCCTGGAGGTCGCGGATCTTCGCCTCGTTCTCCTTCACGCGGGCGACGATCGCGCCCGCGGAGATCTGCGAGAGCAAGAGCAGGGCGAAAGCGGTCACGCGATTCGCCTCGATTCGTAGAGGTGGACGCCGAGGGCGAGGTAGCCGAGTCCGAAGCCGAGGAGGGCTCCGACTTTGGGAAGGACGGAAATGAGGTCTCGTTGCCGGAGCATCAAATCGTTGAAAGCCTCCATGGCCCAGGCGGTGGGGAAGAGATGGGCGAGCTTCTGGAGCCACGTCGGCTCGATTCCGATCGGCCACCAGCATCCGCCGACGGCGGCCATGGCGACGACGGCCATGGTTCCGATGGGGAGGATGGCGTCCCGGCTGCGCGCGAGGGTCGCGGCGAGAAAACCGAAAGCCGCGGAGGCGAAGGCGATGCCGACGATGGTGAGGCCGAGCGCGGGAAGCGAGGGGCCGAGAGAGATGCCGAACGCCATGCGCCCGAAGAGAAAGAGAAGAATCATCTGAATGAGGCCGGCCGCGAACCGAGAGAGCATCTTGCCCGCGAGGAGCGCCGCCGGCGGTATCGGGCTCGCGGAGAGGCGGTACACCATTCCCCACTCCCGTTCGTCGAGAAGCCCGAGCCCGACTCCGAAGAGCATCCCGAGAAGGAGGAAGGTCACGCTGAAGCCGGGGACGTTCTGATCGAAGGTGTTGAACTCCGTGGGTCCTCCGAAGACGCTCGCCTCCTCCAGGGCGACTGTCCCTTCGGCGATCCGCTCGGCGAGCGCCGCGGAGTCTTCCGAGAGGGACTCGAAGTCGACGTCCCCCGCATAGGTCAGGACCTGCACCACGGCAATCCGGGCCGCGACCCTCGCGGTGACGAGGCCCGCTCGAGCCCGCTCGACCGCCACGCGAATCTTCAGGACCTCGAAGTGCTTCACCGGGTCCGTCCAGAGGACGAGCTTCGCGGGCTCCCCCTTTCGAATCGCTTCGGAAAAGCCCTCGGGCACGAGGAGCGCCGCCCCCGCCCGAGATGTCTCCGAGACTAGCCTCCGCGCTTCCTCGGCACCGACGAGCGCAACGTCGAGCTCCGGAGCCTCACGAAGAGTCGTGAGGAGCTTCTCCGACACGGCGCCTCCGTCGAGGTCGACGACGGGGAGGAGGTGCCTCGAGCTCTGGTACAGGGTCGAGAGCGAGAAGCCGGCAGCCGATATGACCACGAGAGGGGCTAGAAGGAGAAGCAAAAGGGCTCCCCGGTCGCGGACGAGGAGCCGCAAGTCCTTGACAGTCAACGTGAAGAGTGCGCGAGCCATCCCGGTCCCGGGGCGAGTATATCAGGATTGCGAGAGGACAATACTTGACAAAAAAGTCATATTTAGACCACAATCATCCCGAGGCTCGAGCGATGAAGATCACGGCCCAGGAAGAATACGGCCTCCGCTGTCTCCTCCAGCTCGCCCGAAATCACGGCAAGTCCCAGCCGGTGACGGTTCGTGAAATCGCGGCGAACGAGGGGATCTCCACCGCTTATGCCGAGAAGCTCCTCCATCGCCTCGCGAAGTTCGGTCTCGCGGAGTCGGTGCGAGGAGTGAAAGGCGGCTTCCGCCTCACCCGCGCACCGGAGGCGATGACCGTCGGCGACGCGGTCCGGGCTCTCGGAAGCTTTCTCACCCACGCCGCCATCTGCCAGCGATACACGGGAGACGAGAGCCACTGCGTCCACAACAAGAACTGCGGCCTGAGGCCGGTGTGGAGCACGGTCAACTACCACATCCAGAAGCTCTTCAATAACCTCCCGCTCGCGATCCTGGTCCAGGGAGAGCGCGACTCTCGAGAGCAGATCATGGAGATCGCGCCCTTTGCCTTCGCGGAGCCGCGCGCGACCGCATCGAGAGGGGGTTTCTCGTGAGCACCCGCACGGACTTCGAGTACCTCACCCCTACGGCCTACGGACTCTCGGAGGACCGCTTCACGTTCGAGGAGCTGGATTGGGAGGAAGACTCCGAGAAAGACGTTCTCCCGGCCGAGCCTGCCGACGACGTCTCACGAAGCGACATCGGCTATTTCATGGGCCTCGCGAGCCGCTATCCCCTCCTCAAAGCGGAGGAGGAGCGAGCGCTCGGCCTCAGCTTGTGGCGGGAGCGCGCTTGCCTCCTTCGCCTCTTGCGAGGCTCCTCACTCGAGCCGACCCTCGGCCTTCTCCCCGCAACCCCTTCGACCCGCCGGAGGCTCGCCCGCGTCGAAAAGCTCGCGAGAGACATTGCGGAGAAAAAGACTTCGAGGAAGGGCACCCCCCGCAAGCGCCTCCTTGGGTCGCTCGATGCGATCGACCAGGCCCGTAGTCGTCTGGTGGAGCACAACCTCCGTCTCGTCATCTGGGTGGCGAAGAGGTTCCGGGGGCGCGGATTCGATTTCATCGATCTGATCCAGGAGGGGAGCCTGGGTCTGATGCGCGCGGTGGACCGATTCGACCCCCGAGTGGGTGCGCGCTTTTCCACGTTCGCCACGCACTGGATCCAGCAAGGCATCCGCCGCGCCCTCGCGGAGAAGGCGAGGACCATCCGGATTCCCGTGAACCGCATTCCCGAAGTGCGGAAGATCCTCTTCGCGCGCTCGCGCCTCGCGGCGAGCCTGGGTCGAGGGGCGCTCGCCGAGGAGATCGCGATGGGCTGCGGCCTCTCCCGCGCCAAAGTAGAAGATCTCCTCCCAGTGATCGCGTCGATCCAGTCGATCGATGCCCCGATTCCGGCGACGGAGAAGCTTCTGTCCGACACCCTCGCCGACCGGACGCGGCCCTCCCCGCTCGAGGACGCCATCGACCAGGAGACCCGAAGCGCGGTGAAAGCGGTTCTTCACCAGCTTCCGCAGCGGCAAAGAATCATCCTCACGATGCGCCACGGGATCGATTACCCTCGGGAGTGCACTCTCGACGAGATCGGCGACGCGCTCGGGCTCTCGCGGGAGAGGATTCGCCAGGTCGAGAAGCTCGCGACCGCCGCCGTCCGCGACTGGATCCAGAAGCACCGAAGCGAGCTCGCGAAGCCCGTCTGACAATCTTAGTCCCTCAGGGCTTTCCCCGTGAGACGCAGGAAAACGTCGCCCAGGTTGGGACGATGGAGTAGAAGCTCTTCCACTTCGTTACCCTCGGCGGCCGCAAGAGCGAGGAGCTCGGGAAGAAGCTTCTCGGCGCCGGCGCTCTGGAGGTGAAAGCGCCTCGGGTCTTCCGAGATCGCCTCGCGCTCCGCGAGCTTCGCCGCGAGCTCGGCGCCGGGCGGACGGGCAACCACGATCGTTACCGTCGGCTTCTCTCCCGCGAGCGCCCGCAGTTGCGCGACCGTGCCTTCGGCCGCGACTCGTCCCTCGTCGAGGATCGCGATGCGGTGGCAGAGCCGCTCCGCTTCTTCGAGATAGTGCGTCGTCAAGAGAAGCGCGAGCCCTTCCTTGGCCAGAGCCGCGAGCGCCTCGTAGATCCTCTCCCGCGACTGCGGGTCGACGCCCGCCGTCGGCTCGTCGAGAAGCAGGAGCGCCGGCTCGTGCACCAGAGCGCAGACGAGGTTCAGACGGCGTTTCATCCCGCCCGAGAACTCGGCGACGGGCTCGTTCTTGCGCGCGGAGAGGCCGGCGAGCTCCAGGAGGTGCCCCACCCGGGCCTCGAGACGCTCTCTCGAGAGCCCGTAGAGATTCCCGAAGAAGCGAAGGTTCTCCTCCGCGGTGAGAGCGGGGTAGAGCGCGACCGTCTGGGGAACGAGCCCGAGACTCCGGAGCACCGAGCGGCCCGAGGCGACGGTATCGGCGCCGAGAATCCGGATGGACCCCGCCGTCGGCCGCAGGACGCCGGCGATCATGCCGATGGTCGTCGTCTTGCCCGCGCCGTTCGGACCCAGGAGTCCGAAGATCTCGCCCGGCGAGAGTTGGAAGCTCAGCGAGCGCACCGCCTCGCGGTCCCGAAATCGTTTCGAGAGATTGGAGACCTCGAGGACAGGGAGAATCTCGGTTCCCGCGCCAGTCATGGAAGTAAGAGAAGAAAAGATTCAACGC
>Ga0326597_10010712_pt1 | contig 12190 bp, 3 predicted proteins | sample RVTome_12_FD_203789 | JGI IMG/M metagenome (GOLD analysis project Ga0326597, IMG submission 203789) | Soil microbial communities from uranium-contaminated site in the Upper Colorado River Basin, Wyoming, United States - RVT100D185 | ecosystem: Environmental > Terrestrial > Soil > Contaminated >... | reverse complement strand
GATGATCTGCGCGGCGGGACGCCAAGCCGACGATTGGTCGGCGGACTACCGCCTGTTCGCACGCGACAAGTGGGATGCGGACGATCTCTTCGTACCTGTGGTGCGTGGTACGCTGCACATGCTGCCTGAAAACGCGCCCCTGGTGACGGCGATGGACGATACCCGCTTGCCCAAGTCCGGCAGGAAAATCCCCGGTGTGGGTTATGGTCGCGATCCGATGTCGCCGCCTTTTCACGTCAACCTGGTGCCCGGGCAGCGCTTCGTCCAGCTCTCGGCCATGGTGCCCGCGGGACCGGCGCCCTCGCCCGCCCGGGGCGTGCCCGTGCGATTCCACCATCAACCGCCCGTCCCCAAACCCAAAGCATCCGCAGGGGAGGAGGAGAAGAGAGCTTATCGAAAGGAATGCAGGAAAAACAACCTCGCCACCCGCGGACGCGATCAGATCAAGCAACTCCGTCACGAGATGGATCATCGTCACCATGCGAAGGACCGGAACTTGGTGGTCACCGTCGATGGAAGCTATACCAACAAGACGGTGCTTCGAGACCTTCCGGATCGAACCACCTTCATCGGCAGGATCCGCAAGGATGCCAAGCTCCATCACCTACCCAGGCCGGATCAACAGCCCAAAGTCGGCAGCAAACGCCGCTACGGCGACGTTGCCCCCAGGCCGGAGGAATTGCGGAAAGACGAGAGCGTGCCGTGGCGGCCTGTCGGGGCCTATGCTTCCGGGAAGATGCACCCCTTCCGGGTCAAGGAAATGAAGCCGGTCCTCTGGAGGAAGCCCGGAGTGGATCTTCCGGTCCGCATTGTGGTCATCGCCCCGGTCGGATACCGGTTACGCAAAGGCGGCAAGCTGCTTTATCGCCAGCCTGCCTACCTGCTCTGCACCGACCTCGACATGCCGATCGAGGAGCTTGGGCAATATTATCTCTGGCGCTGGGACATCGAGGTCAATCATCGTGACGAGAAGCAACTCATCGGCGTGGGGCAGGCACAGGTATGGTCGCGCCAGTCGGTGGACCGCCAGCCGGCCTTGGCTGTCGCAAGCTACTCTTACCTCCTGTTGGCTGCGCTGCGGGTCTACGGGATCAACGAACAGGGGCCGGCGATCCCCGTCCCCAAGTGGCAGGCGAAAAGCGCGAATCAACGAGTCTCCGCGCAGAAACTTCTACAGGTACTTCGGAGTGAGATATGGGCTTACGCTATAGAACGGTCTGACGACGATTCCAACGACTTCGCGACCGCCGGCGAGCCGACCACGAAGTCCCAGGAACCAGAGTTCCCGCTTGAATCGGCCGTGATCTTCGCAAGGGCCGGCTGAACTTAGCGAAGGCCACCGCCCAGTAGCCCAATACCGGGCCTGCTCGAAAATGGCCAAAGCCCAGTGTTGAGCGGCTCCGCCGCTCAAAATCGGGGCGACTGGATTCGAACCAGCGACCTCTTGACCCCCAGTCAAGCGCGCTAACCAGACTGCGCCACGCCCCGTGGCCGCGAACCTTGCGGCTCCAGCATGGCCATGATAGCACGCAGCATCACGCGGGTACAGGCGCCGTCGGGTGCGGCCGCGCGAACGGGTCCGCGTCAGTTTTGTGGGTAACCCCCTCTGGTGGGCCTGAAAAAGGCGTTGGAGCGGCGGAAAAGGGCGCACGTGCCGGATAGTACAAAACACCGATCCACGCCGTGCCAACGCGCGTTTGTTCGGGTCATGTTTACCCCTTAACTTGACGCGGACCCCGCGCGAACTTGCGGAGTACCGGCTCCGCAGCCCTCGGGATTGTCGCCACACGCGCTACTCGCGGTGACACGCCGAACGTGCAAAGTCCGAACACGAATGGAGTGCAAGTCTGTGCCCGGCGACGTACATTCTACCTACGGCGCGGGCGGCACTGGCGCGCTACTGCGCGAGGGCCGCTGGCGCGAGCGAATCGCGCTGCGCTCGCCCGACCGCATTCGCAAAAAGCCCCACGGCGACGAACATCGCCGCCCCGATCCAATATGGCCAGGATGGACCGACGTCATATAGAATTCCTCCGGCCGGCGGCACGACGGCCCGGGCCAACGATCCGATTCCCTGGGAGAGACCTAGCGTCTCGCCCTGCCGCGCCTCATCGGCCTGCCGCGATATGAGTGCGTTCATGTTCGGCCCGGTGATGCCTTGGCCCAGCGCCACCGGCGCGCAACCCACGAGAAGCAGCACCCAGGCGACTCCCTGTTCTCCTACGAGAGGAACGCCGGAAATCAGCAGGAAGCCCACCGCGGTGATGAACGGACCGGCGCAGATAAGCGCGACCTCTCCGAATCGCCTAACCAATCTGCCGATCAAGCCGCCTTGAACGATCACCATCAGGATGCCGACGTAGGCGAAGATCAGCCCCGTCCCCGATTCGGTGACCGCAAAGCGGTGCATACACAGATAGATGAACGTGACCTCCAGCAGCACGAACGCGGAGATCGTGCCGAACGCTATGATAAACAGTTCGCGCAGCCGTGCGTTGGCCAGCGCGTGTTTCAACTCGCGCACGCTCAACACGCGAAAGCGTGACTTCGTTTCCTCTCTCGCCGGTTTGGATTCCGGAAGATACCGCCATACGAGCAGGAGGGCGGTCAAAGATATGACCGCAGCCCCGAACGCCGGCCAGCACGTGCCATGTTGTTCGCCGCTCACCGATCTGCCGAGGACGGCGAGGCCCGCTCCCAGTGCCGGCCCGAGCACGAACCCCAGCCCGAAAGCGGCCCCGAACATGCCCATGCCCTTGGCCCGGTTCTCGTCGGTGGTAACGTCGGCGATGTAGGCCTGGGCGGTAGCCACGTTCGCACCGGTAATCCCGTCCAGGATTCGAGCGATGAATAGAAGCTCCAACGAGACGGCCAGGTCCGCGACCCCGAGCAGAACATGGCTCAGCACGCTTCCGCCGATGCTCAGTAGCAGGACGCGGCGGCGCCCCACCCGGTCGGACCAGCGCCCCATGATGGGGTTGAAAACGAGTTGCATGAGGGCGTATACGCCGACAAGCAATCCGAGTGTCAAACCAGTGGCATCAAGCCTCCGGGCGTACACCGCTTGCAGCGGGATGATAAGCCCGAAGCCGACCAGGTCGACGAACGCTACCAGCAGGATCGCGAACAGCGGTGCGCGCTTCATCCTGCGATTCGTACCGTGAAACCGCAGGGGCGTACATAGCCCCACGTCGGCGGGGCATCGCTCCGACACTTCAAGGAGCGCGAGTTTCACGCATTCGGGAGGGCGAAGCTCCCGCTGAGCCGCAACCGGGCGGCGCTAAGCTTTGGCCCCGGACGTGCTAAACGCCGCGCGACTTGCCGCTGTCGCACTGAGTCGTATGCGGACTTTCCATGTCTGCGCTGACGTTGCCCGCGCTCTCTTTCTGCGCCTTGCGTTGTTGCGCCGCGATATAAGGGCGCCAAATGAATTGTCAATTGCAAAATAGCACTCACAGAGAATTGGACAGCGCAAGTTGGCCCGTTTCCATTCCGGGAGTTGACAGAACGAACCGGACCAATAGTATGTGGTGCTCGCCGCGGGAAATCCGCGGCGGACTGCTCTTTGAAAAGTGAATAGGTATGTCGTCGTGAGAATGTGACGTCGACGTGCGGCAGCGTTCCATCGGCTGCACGCGGCGAAAGCTCGCGCACCGGTTGACCTCGTGTCGGCCGGCGGCGGGGCACAATCGGCGGCGCCTTAGGGCGCCGTTGGCTGGCATTCTCATGAACGCAATGAATGTTAGCCCTTCTGTTGAATCCACTTGTTCGGGGAAATATCTCCGAACGCTAGGAAACGACCTTCAAGTGAAGAGTTTGATCCTGGCTCAGAACGAACGCTGGCGGCGTGGCTAAGGCATGCAAGTCGAGCGGACCTTACTGCGGGGTAACCCAAAGTTTGGTTAGCGGCGAACGGGTGAGGAATACTTGGATAACGTACCCCAGACTCGGGGATAGCGGCGGGACTTCGGTCCCTTTGCGAAAGTGCCGGTAATACCCGATGACCCGGCGGTGTCACATGGCACTGCCGGCAAAGCTCCGGCGGTCTGGGATCGGTTCATGTCCTATCAGCTTGTTGGCGGGGTAACGGCCCACCAAGGCTTTGACGGGTACCGGGCGTGAGAGCGTGACCCGGCACATCGGAACTGAGACACGGTCCGGACACCTACGGGTGGCTGCAGCAACGAATATTCCGCAATGGACGAAAGTCTGACGGAGCGACGCCGCGTGCAGGATGAAGTCCCTCGGGATGTAAACTGCTGTCAGGGGTTAGGAACAATGACCAGCCCCAGAGGAAGCACTGGCTAACTCCGTGCCAGCAGCCGCGGTAACACGGAGAGTGCAAGCGTTGTTCGGAATTACTGGGCTTAAAGGGCGTGTAGGCGGAGTGCCAGGTGCCGTGTGAAAGCCCCGGGCTCAACCCGGGAATGGCATGGCAAACCGGCACTCTTGAGGCAGGTAGAGGTGACTGGAACGACTGGTGGAGCGGTGAAATGCGTAGATATCAGTTGGAACGCCTGCGGCGAAAGCGGGTCACTGGGCCTGTCCTGACGCTGAGACGCGAAAGCGTGGGGAGCGAAGAGGATTAGATACCCTCGTAGTCCACGCCGTAAACGATGCGCACTAGGTATGAGCGGTTTTGACGCCGCTCGTGCCGAAGCAAAAGTGCTAAGTGCGCCGCCTGGGGAGTACGGCCGCAAGGCTAAAACTCAAAGGAATTGACGGGGGCTCACACAAGCGGTGGAGCATGTGGATTAATTCGAAGCAACGCGAAGAACCTTACCTGGGTTTGACATGCACGGATGCCCTCTTGGAAACAGGAGTAAGCTGCCTTCGGGTGAAACGTGCACAGGTGCTGCATGGCTGTCGTCAGCTCGTGCTGTGAAGTGTCGGGTTAAGTCCCTTAACGAGCGAAACCCCTATCGTTAGTTGCCAGCGGGTCATGCCGGGAACTCTAGCGAGACCGCCGATGTCAAGTCGGAGGAAGGTGGGGACGACGTCAAGTCATCATGGCCCTTATGCCCAGGGTGTCGCACGTGCTACAATGGTCGGTACAGAGCGACGCGATACCGCGAGGTGGAGCAAATCGCAAAAAGCCGGCCCCAGTTCGGATTGGAGTCTGCAACTCGACTCCATGAAGTCGGAATCGCTAGTAATCGCGCATCAGCCATGGCGCGGTGAATATGTTCCTGAGCCTTGTACACACCGCCCGTCAAGTCATGGAAGTTGGGAGTACCCGAAGTCCGTCTGCTAACCCGCAAGGGAGGCGGCGGCCGACGGTAAGCTCGATGACTGGGACTAAGTCGTAACAAGGTAGCCGTAGGGGAACCTGCGGCTGGATCACCTCCTTTCTAGAGGATTATCTAGAAAACTAGAAACTAGAAACTGGAAACTAGATCAATCGGCATAATGCCCGTTTCTCTGGTCTCTGGTGAGGGCGTCAGCCCATTCTGATTTCTAGTTTCCATAGTCAACGCATTCTCGGCGCGTCGATCATCGACGCGCGCGTGGCCTCGCCTTTGGCGGGCCACCCGACGACAAACCTGTTCTCTTACTTGATGTCTCCCCAGCTATTGCGTGCAATGAGTTGCCGTTTTCGACGGCGTACCCCAGCGAATCAGCCTGTCGCATACTTGGTCAAGACCCTTCGTACGGCCTCCACTACCTCCGACCTCGGTGTGGAGAATTGGGCGGATTGGTCTTCGAGCCATCTCTTGCGGTCGGCGCCTATTTCCTTGGAAAGCTCCTCGCCGAGACGAAGGTCCTTGATCGAGACCTCGCCCTTTTCCATCTCGTCGGACCCCATGACCACGGCCACCGTCTTGCCGGAGGCCGAGGCATACTTGAACTGCTTCCCGATGTTCTGCTGGCCAAGATACAACTCCGTGTTGATGCCGGCCGCACGCAGTTCCGCGGCGATACGCTGATACTCGGCCGTTAGCACCCGGTCCAGCCGCGTAACGAGCACTGGGGCGGTGGCTGCGCCGACCTCCACCTTACCGAGCGTGCGCAGCGCGGCCAGCAGCCGGTCGACGCCTATGGACGCTCCGGTTGCCGGAATCTTCATCCCCGTAAAGCGCTCTACAAGATCGTCGTAGCGTCCGCCGCCGAACACGCTCCCGAACGGCCGGGTGATGCCCTTCTCGTCCACTATGTCAATCGTCAGGACTCCCTCGTACACCGGCCCCGTGTAATACTCCAGCCCACGCACGATCGTGGGATCGATCACGATGCGGTCCTCGTTGTAGCCCGCATCGCGGAGGGCCTGATCGATCTCGCGCAGCTCCGCAACGCCCTCTCGGCCGGAATCGCTTCCCTCGATTAGCTTCCCAAGTTCGTCACACGTGCGGGCGCGGTCGCCGTTCGCGATGCTCAAATAATCGACGATCGTCTTGATCTGCGCGGGCCCTAGTCCGACACCTTTTGTGAAATCTCCCGATTCATCCCGCCGGCCGGGCCCGAGCAATTGCTCCACGCCTTCAATCCCGACGCGGTCCAGTTTGTCTATTGACCGAAGGACGTGCAGCGCGGCACCGTCCGGAAGCCGGGCGGCCGAGGCCACGCAATCGAGCACCCCGTTGAGGACCTTGCGGTTGTTGACGCGCACGATGAAATCGCCGCGCGGTATGCCGAGGGCTTCGAGCGTATCGCACATGACCATGCAGCATTCGGCATCGGCAAGCATTGAGGCTGTTCCCACGGTGTCGAAGTCGAACTGGTAGAACTCGCGAAAGCGGTCCGGGCCCGGCTTTTCAACGCGATACACCGGGCCAACCTGGTAGCGTTTGTAGGGCATGGGAAGTTCGCGGTTCATCGCGACGAATCGGGAGAGCGGCGCGGTGAGGTCATAACGCAGCGCGATCCACTCGTCCTCGTCGTTTCGGAACGCGAAGATTCCGCCGTCCGGTTGGTCGGACTCCGGAAGGTACTTCCCCAGCGCCTCCACGTACTCCAAGGCGGGGGTCTCCAGCGGAGTGTAGCCGTAGCGCTCGTAGACCTGACGAATCCGCGCGATCATACGGTCGCGCGCGCGAACCTCTCCGGCCGAGATGTCCCTGAAGCCTTTCAGCCGGCGCGCGGCGATCCGCTTTTTTCTGCCGCCAACGTCCACGTTCATTTCCAATGTCGCGCAGTCCGGTTGGAGTTTATCCGGTGTGTGCGGCGTGTCCAACTTCGTGAGAATTGACGCCGCATGGCCCTGCGAACCGCCGTACACCGGCTCGACCGAAGGCGGCTGCGTTGCTTAGCAGTCTGTTGAAAAAGCCTGTGGGACGGACTTTCCAGTCCGTCAGACGGTTCTATTGCCGGGAGAATGACCGACTGGAAAGTCGGTCCCGCATAGGTGGGGAGTTGTGCAACGGGCTGTTAGGTCCATGCCGCTGGCCGGGCGCCGCGCATCAAGTTAGGATTCGCGCCGGCGAATGGACTCTCTGGCGTTCCTTGCGGAAACTGAGAAGACACACATGTCGTACCGGTTCTTGCGACGCGCGATGCTCGCGCTCTTCTGGCTTGTAATGGCGGCCTTTTACTTTTGGGCCGGAGCGCGGCAAAAAGAGAGTGTAAACCTGAGTGCTACCGCCGGCGGGCAGTACCCCTACCTGGTCTATGCCAAGGGCATCGCCGGGGAGGGCGTGACCCGCTACTTCGGCGACCGCAACCGCATGCCGCTCTACCCGGCGTTGCTGGCCACGGTCTACGCCCAAGACTGGGACACGTTCGTCGACAGGTCGGCCTGGTTCGCGATCCTTTCCTCGGCCCTCGTCTGGGCCGGAATCGGGTGCATTTGCTACGCAACGCTGCCCGTTTGGCCGGCTACGCTGATCCTGCTCTCCGGCGTCGTCTGTGTATTTCTGCCCAATGCCTCGTTCGTCCAGGCGGAGTTGACCTATTACGGATTATTGTTGGCTACGTGGCTCATGCTCGGGCGACTCATCCAAAGGCCGCAGGGTTGGTGGGCGGCCGGGGCCGGCCTGGCCGTGGCTCTGAATTATCTTACGAAGACGTCCGGAGTGGCGATTCTCGCGCCGTTTCTCGTCGCAACCTGCGCGCGGGCGGCCGCGCAATGGCGCTCCACGAAAGCCGCCAAGTCCACGGAATCCGTGCCGCCGCGCCGTTCCCGTCCGGCGTCCTGGCTGCTTAGCGGTGTGATCGTCACTGCCGTCTACTTGTTCGTTTCATTTCCCTACCTGGCCAACAACAAGGAGCGTTTCGGACGCTATTTCTATAATGTGAACACGACTTTCTTCATGTGGTGCGACAGTTGGCCGGAGGCGAAGGCGTTCGAGGAGCGTTACGACATTTCGAGGCGATATCCGGAAGCGCCGAGCGCCCAGATTCCGGGCCCGGTCAACTACTGGCGCACGCACAGCGCCGGCGCGATGCTCGGCCGATTGGGTGGCGGGATCCGCACGCTCTGGACGCGAGCGTTGGAGGGATCCTTCGGAAGATACTTCGGCATAAGTGCGGCCTTGCTGGTCATTCTCGTCGTCAGGCAGCGCAAAGAGTGGGGCCAACTCGTAAGGGAATACTGGGCGGTGGGACTCTACTGCCTGCTTTTCTTCGCGGGCTCCTTGGCGGCGTTTGCGTGGTACACCCCGGTGGCCTTCGGCGACCGGTTCCTGCTCTCGTTGTTCCTGCCCGCAATGTTCGGGGCGTGGTGGCTCAGTGACCGTCTGGCACGCGGCGCGAAGCCGTTCATGTTTCGCACGTTGCGCCTGCACTTCAGCGACGCCGTTGCGATCGTACTTTCCGTCTGCCTGATTGGCGAGGGCGCCGTAGTCGCGACAACGCAACTCGACGATGCGTCCGACGCATTCGTTCAAGCCTACTATAACGAGTCTCGAGAGCGCCAGAAGGAGGGAAAGTTCGAGGAAGCGGCCCAAGGCTACATGGGCGTCTTGCAGCTTGACCCGCAGTTCGCCCCCGCGCGTCACGAGCTGGGCATGATCGCTTTGCAGGCGGGGCATGTTGACGGGGCAATCGTGGAGCTCAAGCTGGCCGTTCACTTGCAGCCGCAGGACGCGAACATGCGCAACAGCCTCGGGTCGGCTCTCACGCAGGCAGGCCGAACGCGCGAGGCGATTTCCGAGTTTGAATGGGCCACCCGCCTCGATCCGGGCTTCGCCGTGGCATGGTACAATCTCGGCGGGTGCTACAACCTTGCCGGCGAGATCGACAAGGCCGAAGACGCCAGAAAAAGGCTTGAAACGCTCGACGCACGACTGGCCGCACAGCTCAGTGCTTTAATAGGCCAGTAGAGATCTTCGCCATTCTGCTTCGCAGGACAGCGTGTCGAAGCTTGGTCTCGCGGACTCTGCACTACACGGGTGGGAGTTCATGGGGGCCGCGCGCCTGCAAATGCAGCCGTTCCACCATTGCGGCCACATAGCCTCGGAGTGGAACCCGCATCGCGCGCGACCCAGCCCAGGGTCTCCCATCGTGAGGCTTGCGGCTTGGATCGTGCGTCAAATTACAGTATCCTGCGGTCTAATCATTGATGGGGCCGGCCAGTGCGCGAGGGGGATCGGGCCTCCCTCGACGTGAACTCCGAATGCCCTTTGGAGGGACGCACACGTGAGTATCAAACAGACCATAGTTGGACTCTGTCTTGTCTTCGCCGCGGTCCCGAGCATGGCGCCGGCGCAGCCGGTGTGCATTCCGGGATCACATCAGCAATTAGACTACGATCTTCGTGGAGACGTGGCCCTGCCGGACCACGCAGTGTTGGCCGAGTGTCTTTCGGGGCCCGGTGCCGCGCCCACTCGCGATGTTCCTCCGCTCGCCTCCGAATGCCTCGGTACGTTCGACACGGACACGGACGGCGATGTCGACCTCGCCAACGTAGCCGCCTTCATGCTCTCTTACACCGGCGAGTGCGAGGGGCTCGGCGCGTGTCCGCCGGGCACTCACCTGGAGCACCGGAGCGGCGAGACGGGTATCGTCAATCAGGATTCGACGGAGGAAGCCCCGCCGGACGCGGCCGACTATCTCTGCGCGGCGGACCAGACCTGCGATCGTGAGGAGTGCTCCGGCCGAGGCACGTGCAGCGTGATCGACGGGCAGGCGGTCTGCGCGTGTAAGCCGGGTTATGCAGGTGCCACGTGTGACACCTGCGCGGTCGGATTCGAGCGCGATTCAGGCAATGCTTGTGTGCTCGGGCCGGAATGCCGGGAGCGTTGGTGCTCGGGGCAGGGCGATTGTCAGGCGCGCCGCGACGACATCGTGTGTGCGTGCGACGCCGGGGCCAGCGGAAGCAGGTGTGAGAACGGCGGCGGTGACCCGAATACACTGCGGGCGCCCACGTACATCCAGATCGAAGGGACAGCGCTGTCCGTGGAACCAAGCGAGGCCCGCCTGTTGTGCCCAACGCTGTTCGGCGGCGGTCAGATCGACAACCAACTCGTGTGGACGCTCAACGGGCCGGGGGAGCTGCTTCCCGGGCCCGGTCTATGCCGTTTGTATATCGCGCCGCCGGCCGGCTCGTTTACCGATTCGCAGGTCGTGGAGATTGAGGTCTGCGCCGGACGCTTCCCGGATGAGTGTGCCACACGCTACCTCACGGTCGATCCGCCTGGAGGGATCAAGAGCACCGGACAGTTCCATCTTTTGTTCAAGCCCTTCGACGACGCGATCAAGAAGTTCATGTGGTATCGCTGCATCGGAGGCGCCGTCCTGGGTGTCAGCGTCTTCGGTAAGCCGGTCTACGTTCGCGGCTACGGCAACATCAGCGGCGCGCCGACCAACAACGAGTCATATCTGGATGCCTGCGGCGACACGTTCGACGTTTCCCACGAGATACCCGGTTACACACTTCCCAACCCTTCGGAAGTCCAGCCGAACACGCCGTTTCGAATCGGAAGCATTACGAAGTGCGTCACCGCGGCGATTCTACGCAAGGTCATCAAAGAGGAGATTCTGACGACCGATACCGATGAGAACGTGGAAGCCACACGCCTTTGCGACGGAATACTGCCCGTGCCTCTTCACGAAGTAGCCTGCCTCGGTGATCCTCCGCCGGTGCCGCTGCTCAGCGCCACGGGGCTCCCCCCGGACTGCGACAACAGCAACCCGTGCCCCTACGGCGGCAATTGCGTCGTAACCAACGAAGCTACCGGAACGGGCTACTGCGACAATTGCCCTACGGGGTTCGGCGGACAAGACTGCTCACAGAATCTCACCTACTGTCCCAGCATGGCCAGCCATGCCGACGATCGATGGGAGGACGTTACGCTAGGCCACGTCATGGGCCATCGCGCGGGGCTGCCCCGCAGCGTCCCTGATACGAACAGTGTCTTTCTGCCAAACGTATTCCGGCTGCGCAGTCTCATGGTCGAATCGGATTGGCAGGATCAGGAGGACCTTCTGACTTCGCAGAGCGGCTTTCCCAACGGTACGTTCAACAACGAGTTCCCGGATTACTCCGACGCCAAGGATGCGATCGGCAATTCCGCCTACTTCATTCCGCGTCCAGGTGGAGAGGCGATTCTCGTACGGATGGGCGCTTGCCTGCTGTATACACCGGGAACGACTCCCTCGTTCGACACGTACTCCAATACGGACTATTCCCTGCTCGGCGAGGTCATCGAGGCCGTGACGGGCAGGAACTACGGCGCTCGGACCGGCAAGCCGGAAATGCACAACGGCTCGCTGCTGGAAGAATTCGCGGACGAAGAACTGGGACTCCCCATTCCCGGCCAGGGAACCGCGGAGGGCATCTACGCAAGTCAGGACAACTTCAAGTACCGCCATCCCAAGGAACCGATCTGGCGGAGCTGGTCGACGAGCGGCGGAGGCACTTACTACGCGCTGGTGTCCGATACAAAACGTCCCTACTGCGACTGGATCGCCAACGAATGCAACTTCAATGCCTGGATAAACGGCACGGACCGCTTCGACTGGTTTTTCGAGGATAAGAGCGTCATCAACGGTTACCAGGGCGGGGGAACCGACGCCGCCCAGAGTACCGGCAGCATTTCCACGGAGGCGGAGGTCTTTCTGCGCTTCATGGCCAAGTACTGGGTCGGCGGTGACGGAGCCAACCCGCGCTACGGCGAGACGCGCTGCCCCGGCGGAGATTGCGTCTGGACGAAGTTCACCGGCCACAACGGCAAGCGCGCGGGCACGTACGCCGAGGCCAAGCAACTCGGCGGCCCGGTCAAAACCAACAACTCATGTGACGAAGACAGTGATT
>Ga0326597_10010711_pt1 | contig 12192 bp, 13 predicted proteins | sample RVTome_12_FD_203789 | JGI IMG/M metagenome (GOLD analysis project Ga0326597, IMG submission 203789) | Soil microbial communities from uranium-contaminated site in the Upper Colorado River Basin, Wyoming, United States - RVT100D185 | ecosystem: Environmental > Terrestrial > Soil > Contaminated >... | reverse complement strand
CGCGACCACTCGCTGTTCATCGCCTTTGCGCCGCTCGAGAGCCCGAAGATCGCGCTCGCAGTGGTGGTCGAAAACGGCGGCTTCGGCTCGCGCGCCGCGGCGCCGCTCGCGCGTATCGCGCTCGACTATTACCTGCTCGGCAAGCTGCCGGCGAAAAAGCGCGCCATCGAGAACGACGGAGCGCAAGGCTGATGGAACTCGCCCGGTTCTCACCGAGGCGCCTTGCCGGGCGCCTCTCGGAGGGCATCGACTCGCCGCTGCTCTCGGTGGCGATCGCGCTGGTCGCGCTCGGGCTCGCGGCGCTGTTCTCGGCAAGCTACGACAACCCGGCGCGCGTCGTGAACCAGCTGGCGAGCCTCGTCGCGGCGCTCGTGGCGATGTGGCTCGCGGCCAGGATCCCGCCGCAGCAGCTGATGCGCTTCGCGGTGCCGGCGTACCTGATCGGGCTCGCGCTGCTCGTCGCGGTGCTCGCCTTCGGCGACGTGGTGAACGGCGCGCGCCGCTGGCTGAACATCGGCGTCTTGCGCTTTCAACCCTCCGAGATGATGAAGCTCGCCGTGCCGATGATGCTCGCGTGGTATTTCCACAAGTACGAGACGACGCTGCGGCTGCGCCAGTTCGCCATGGGCGGCGTGCTGCTCGTGATCCCGGTGGCGCTGATCGCGCGGCAACCCGATCTCGGCACCGCGCTGCTGGTGAGCGCAGCGGGCTTCTACGTGATCTACTTCGCCGGCATCAGCTGGAAGGTGCTCGGCACGGCAGCGTTGCTGTTCGTCGCGAGCCTGCCGCCGCTCTGGGGGCTGTTGCACGAATACCAGAGAAAGCGCGTGCTGACGCTGCTCGACCCGACGCAGGATCCGCTCGGCTCCGGCTACCACATCATCCAATCGACCATCGCGGTGGGCTCCGGAGGGCTTGCCGGCAAGGGCTGGCTGAACGGCACCCAGGCGCACCTCGAGTTCATCCCCGAGCGCCATACCGATTTCATTTTCGCGGTGTACGCCGAGGAGTTCGGCCTCATCGGCAGCGGCGCGCTGCTCCTGCTCTACACGGTGCTGATCGGCCGCGGCCTGGTGATCGCCGCCAACGCGCCCACCTTTTTCACGCGCCTGCTCGCGGGTGCGATCACGCTGATCTTCTTCACCTACGCCTTCGTCAACATGGGCATGGTGACGGGCATCCTGCCGGTGGTGGGCGTACCGTTGCCCTTCATGTCCTACGGCGGCACGGCGCTGCTGACGCTGTTCATCGGTATCGGCATCCTGATGAGCATCCATCGTCACCGCAAGCTCGTGCAGACCTGAGCAGAGCGCCAGGCGGCCCGCACGGATCTCTGCTGTTGCGCAGCAGCAAGAAACTGAAACGTGTTCCCGCATCGTGAACTGTGTACGGTCTAAGTCTTTGTAAGGGCTTGTTTTATGTCGATTCGGACCGTCCGGACGCGGTTTTGCTTTGCCACAATAGGCTGCGTTAAGGTCAATAGCGGTCTGCGGCGCGCACGACGCGCGAGGCACGGCCGAAACCCGCACATCACGAAACACGGAAAGGGCATTCGATGAGTCAACGAGAGCAGGAGATCGCGACGCTGAAGAAGGACTGGGCGGAGAATCCGCGCTGGAGGGGTATCAAGCGCGGCTACAGCGCCGAGGATGTCGTGCGCTTGCGCGGCAGCGTGCGCATCGAGCACACGCTGGCCAGACGCGGCGCCGACAAGCTGTGGAAGATGGTGAACGAGCGGCCGTTCGTCAATTCGCTCGGTGCGCTCACCGGCAACCAGGCGATGCAGCAGGTCAAGGCCGGCGTACCCGCGATCTATCTTTCGGGCTGGCAGGTGGCGGCCGATGCCAACGATTCGCTCTCGATGTACCCCGACCAGTCGTTGTACGCCGTCTCGAGCGTGCCCACGGTGGTCAAGCGCGTCAACAACGCGCTCCTGCGCGCCGACCAGATCCAGTGGATGGAGCGCAAGGGCGACATCGACTATCTCGCGCCGATCGTGGCCGACGCGGAGTCGGGCTTCGGCGGCGTGTTGAACGCCTTCGAGCTGATGAAGGCGATGATCGACGCCGGCGCCGCCGGCGTGCACTTCGAGGACCAGCTCGCCTCGGTGAAGAAATGCGGCCACATGGGCGGCAAGGTGCTGGTTCCGACCCAGGAGGCGGTGCAGAAGCTCATCGCCGCGCGCCTTGCGGCCGACGTGATGGGCGTGCCGACGATACTCCTCGCGCGCACCGACGCCGAGGCCGCCGATATCGTCACCAGCGACATCGACGAGAACGACCGGCCCTTTCTCACCGGCGAGCGCACCGCCGAGGGCTTCTACCGCACGAGAAAAGGTTTCGATCAGGCGCTCTCGCGCGGCATCGCCTACGCCGAAGTCGCCGACATGGTGTGGTGCGAGACCGGCACGCCGGATCTCGAGTTCGCGCGCAGGTTCGCCGAGGGCGTGCGCAGGAAATACCCCGACAAGATGCTCGCCTACAACTGCTCGCCCTCGTTCAACTGGAAGAGGAACCTGGACGACGCCACCATCGCCAAGTTCCAGCGCGAGCTCGGCGCCATGGGCTACAAGTTCCAGTTCATTACGCTGGCGGGCTTCCACTCGCTCAATTACTCGATGTTCGAGCTGGCGCACGGCTACGCACGCAACAACATGACCGCTTTCGTCGAACTGCAGCAAAAGGAGTTCGCCGCGACCGAGCGGGGCTTCACCGCCGTCAAGCACCAGCGCGAGGTCGGCACCGGCTACTTCGACGAGGTGACGCAGGTGGTCACCGGCGGCAAGGCCTCGACCACCGCGCTGCACGGCTCGACCGAGGACGAGCAGTTCTTCGAGGAGCGCGTGGCCGGGGACAGGGGGGCCAGGAAGCGCGCGGCGCTCGCCTGAGCGCCCGGCATGCAGCGCGGCCGGGTGGCCGCGCCGCGCTTCTCAAACGATGACCGCCGGCCGTTCCGCCACCGTCGCACCGCTCTCGGGGCAAATCGCCGAGCGCGGCCAGAGCGCCGCGGCGATCGCGCGCGCGATCCTGGCGGGATTCGACCGGCATTACCGCCTGTTCCGCGAGGCAGCGGCGCGCGCGCGCAAGCTGTTCGAGCGCGCCGACTGGAAGGCGATGCGCGAGCTTTCTCGCGAGCGCATCACGATGTACGACTTGCGCGTCGAGGAGACCGTCAGAGGCATCCTCTGCGATTTTGCACGGGCCGAGACCGACGAGTCACTGTGGCCGGCGATCAAGCTTGCCTATATCGGCCTGCTGCACGAGCACAAGCAGCCCGAGTGCGCTGAGACCTTCTACAACTCGGTGGCCTGCCTGGTGTTGCACCGGCGCTACTATCGCAACGAGTTCATCTTCTGGCGCCCGGCGGTCGCGACCGAGCATCTCGAGGGCGATCTGCCGACCTATCTCAGTTTCTATCCGCGCGGCGGCGGCGCCTCGGGCCTGCGCGCGACGCTGCGACGCATCGCCAACGGCTTCGGCCTGGAGAATCGCTACGAGGACCTCGAGCGTGACCTGCGCTCGACGGTGCACGCGCTGCGCGCGCATTTCCCGCGCCCCGCGCGCGGACAACCGAACCTTCAGATCCAGGTGCTGCGCGAGCCGTTCTTCCGCAACAAGGCCGCCTACGTCGTCGGCAGGGTGATCAACGGCCATCGCGAGACGCCCTTCGCGGTGCCGCTGCTGCTGAACGAGCGCCGCGAGCTCTACCTGGATGCGCTGCTGCTCGAATCCGACGTCCTGCAGATCCTGTTCTCGTTCGCGCGTGCGTACTTCATGGTCGACATGGAGGTGCCGGCGGCCTACGTCTCGTTCCTGCGCACGCTCATGCCGCGCAAGCCCCGTGCCGAGCTGTATATGGCGGTGGGCCTGCAAAAGCAGGGCAAGACGCTGTTTTACCGGGACCTGCACTACCACCTGAATCACTCGTCGGATAATTTCGTCGCCGCGCCCGGCATCAAGGGCATGGTGATGCTGGTGTTCACCCTGCCCTCGTTCCCCTTCGTGTTCAAGGTAATCCGCGACCGCTTCGCGCCGCCCAAGGACATGGACCGCCAGACGGTCGAGGACAAGTACCAGCTGGTGAAGATGCACGACCGGGTCGGGCGCATGGCCGACACGCTCGAGTACTCGCTGGTCGCGCTGCCGCTCGAGCGCTTCGATCCTGCCCTGCTGGCGGAGCTCGAGCGCGAGGCCGAGTCCTCGGTCGAGTTCGAGGGTGACCAGATCGTCATCAAGCACATGTACATCGAGCGGCGCATGACGCCGCTCAACCTCTACCTCGACGAGGCGCGGCGCGAGGGCGACGAGGTGCGCCTGCGCAACGCGCTCATCGAGTACGGCAACGCGATCAAGGAGCTCGCCGGAGCCGACATCTTCCCGGGCGACATGCTGCTCAAGAACTTCGGCGTCACGCGCCACAACCGCGTCGTGTTCTACGACTACGACGAGATCGCGCCGATGGCCGAGTGCAACTTCCGCCGCATTCCGCCGCCGCGCAGCATCGAGGACGAGATGTCGGCCGAGCCCTGGTACTCGATCGGGCCGCGTGACGTCTTTCCCGAGCAGTTCGAGCGCTTCCTGGTGGCCGACCCGCGCCTGCGCGCGATCTTCCTCGAGGCGCATCGCGACCTCACGGACCCGCAGTTCTGGCGCACCAAGCAGGCGCGCCTCGCGATCGGCGAGCAGGAAGACGTTTTTCCTTACCCGGAAGCGATCCGCTTTCGCCGGTAGCGCTCTCGCATCGGCGCACGCGAGAGGGGGTGAGGAGCGGATCCGCTCGTGTCGCGGGCGTTGCGGCACGCTCGGGTGGCTTGCTAGGTCATGGCGCCCGAATCGGCCTTGCGCCAATAGGCGCCGGCACCTTCGATCAACTCGAGGGGCTCGTTAACGCTCAGCGCTTGGCGGTACTCGTGCGTCGCCTCATTGCAGCCGGCCACGGCGTTGTAATCATCGACGATGACGAATCCCCCCGGCGAGAGTTTCGGGTACAGGATCGTCAGAGCATCCATGGTCGATTCATAAAGGTCACCGTCCAACCGCATCACGGCCAGGCGGTTGATCGGGGCGGCCGGCAAAGTATCCCGAAACCATCCCTTCAGAAACACGACCTGTTCATCCAGGAGCCCGTAGCGCGCAAAGTTCTCCCGGACCACCTCCAACGACACGGCCAGGATCTTGAACCGGTCGAGGCCGAGCGCCGCGTCGGCCGCATGGCCCGCCTGGTCAACGCTCGGCAGCCCCTCGAACGAATCGGCAACCCACACCCGGCGGTCTTCGACCCCGAAGGCCTTGAGGATCCCGCGCATGAAGATCGAAGCGCCACCTCGCCAGGCGCCTGTTTCGATGAGGTCTCCGGGAACACGGTCACGGATCACCGTCTCGACGCAATAGCGCAGGTTGTCCAGTCGCGGTATCCCGATCATCGTGTGAGCGCGCGTTGGCCAGATCCCCCCGAAGTATTTCCGGGTAGGGTCCGACGGTGCGGGATGCGCGCCGACCAGCTTGCCGCTGACCGGGTCGCGTACGAACTTGCCGCGCATCACGTCCATGTCGTCATCGTAAATGGAGTTGCTGACGCATCGCTTCAACAGGTCGAGGTAAAGCTCGTTTCCCATCGTGTACTCGGATTTCATAGGTCGATCGATTGAGCCGGTGGCGCGCGGATTCCTGCTTTGGGTCAACGGCGCGGCCTATAGGAGGCGCATAGTCAGACGGCCCCGGAAGGAGGAGCCGCCGGCGGAAGGTCCCGGTACATCGACTGGTTCTCCGAGAGGTCGAGCCAGCCCTTGATGATGCGGTAGATGATCCACAGCGTGTTCGCGAAGGCCACCAGCATGCCCACGAAAACGATCCACGTGAGCCCCGCGAGCGCGTACCACAGCAGCGCGAACCAGAACGTGCGAATCTGCCAGCGGAAGTGCGACTCGAGCCAGGTGCCGCGCACGTCATCGAGCTTGACGTAGTTGAGGATCAGCGCGACGAGCGCGCTCACCCCCAGGAGGAAAAACCCCGCCTGCAGTGCGTACACGATCGTCGTGATCGTCTTCAGGCGCTCCTCGCGCGTGCGTTCCGGTTCCATCCTCACCCTCCTGCGAGCAGCGTTTCGGGGCCGAGCTTGGCGCGGCGCACCGCGACACGCTTTGCGCGCGAGGTGGCGCCCGCCTCGATCGCCACGTCGCGCGGCGCGGCGCCGAGCCGCTCGGCGAGGAAGCGGATCAGGCAGGCGTTTGCTTCGCCCTCCAGCGCGCGCGCGGCGAGACGGATCTTGAGGCGATCGCCGTGCAGTCCCGCGACCTCGGTGCGCGAGGCGCCCGGCTGCACGTGCACCTCGATCAGCACACGCTCGCCCGCGCGGCGAAACCAGGGCGCGTTCAGAACAGCCCCCCAACCCACAGGCGCAGGTGCCCGAGCGGGATCAGCAGCACCTGCAGCGCGATCAGCAGAAAGAGCGGCGAGAGGTCGATGTTGGCGATCGGCGGGATCAGCCGCCGAAACGGGCGCAGGAACGCACGCGTGAGCGCGTCGAACACCGGCGCTGCCGGCGAGTAGGGCGCCACCCAGGACAGGATCGCCTGCACGATCACCGCGAAGATCAGGATGTAGACGCTGTAGCGCACGAGGTCGACGAAGGCGAGCGCGGCGAGCCCGGCGAGCGCACTGCCCACCGCCGGGCCGAGCTCGGCGCCGCGCAGCGACAGCAGCACGTACATCCCGACCCCCTGCACCAGCCAGGCGGCCATCCAGGTGGCAAGGTCGAGTCCGGCAAGCGGCGGCACGATGCGCCGAGCCGGGCGCACGATCCAGTCGGTGGCGATGATCACGAACTCGCCCAGCTGGGTGCGGAACGGCACACGCAGCCACTGGAAATGAAAGCGCGCGAGCAGCACGAACACGAGGAACGCGACCGCGGTGTCGATCAGGAATTCGGCGATCTGTCCAAGCATAGGCTCAGTCGCGGCCGCGCGGCGCCGCGCAAAAAGACGCGATGGTCGAAAACAACGCTCATGTGCCGTCCTTGCCGAGCTGTTCGCCGAGCTCGGCGCCGCGCCGGCTCGCCGCCTCGAGCGCGCGATGCAAGCGCTCGGCGAGCTGCTCCTGCTCGAATACCTTGAGCGCGGCCTCGGTGGTGCCGCCTTTCGAGGTGACCCGCTCGCGCAGCGCCCCGGGCGGCTCGCCGCTTTGCGCCGCGAGCCTGGCCGCGCCGAGCACCGTGTGCAGCGCGAGCTTGTGCGCGTCCCCGGGCGCAAGCCCGAGTTTCTCGCCCGAGGCGGCGAGCTGCTCGATGAACCAGAACACGTAGGCCGGACCGCTCCCGGAAAGCGCGGTCACCGGATCGAGCAGCGCCTCGTCCTCCACCCAAACGACCTCGCCGACCGCGCCGAGGATCGTCTCGGCACGCTTGCGCTCCTCGAGGCTCACCGCCGGCGCCGCGTAGAGCGCAGCAATGCCCTCGCCGATCAGCGCCGGCGTGTTCGGCATGCAGCGCACCATCCTGTCGTGGCCGCCGAGCCAGCGCGACAGATCGGCGAGGCGCAGCCCCGCCGCGATGCTGATCACCAGCTTGCCCGCGACGTCGGCGTCGAGCGAAGCGAGCGCAGCCTTCATGTCCTGGGGCTTGACTGCGAGCAGCAGCGTATCGGCCTCGTGCGTCGCCGCGTCGGGCGAGGGGCTCACGCGCACGTTGTGCTGCGCGGCGAGCTTCTCGCGCGCCGCGTCGCTCACCTCGATCACCGAGATCGAGCGCCGCTCGAAGCCGCGCGCGATCAGCCCTCCGATCAGCGCGTGGGCCATATTGCCGCCGCCGAGGAACGCGATTTTCATGCCGCACTTCTCGCCAGCACCCGCTCGCCGAAGATCGCGGTGCCGATGCGCACCAGCGTTGCGCCCTCCGCGATCGCCGCCTCGAGGTCGCCCGACATGCCCATCGACAGCGTATCGAGCGCAAGGCCCTGCGCGCGCAGACGCTCTAGCAGCTCGCGCAGAGCCCGAAAGCGCGCGCGTTGCAGCCTCTGGTCATCGCTCGGCTCGGGAACGCACATCAGCCCGCGCAACCGCAGATGCGGCAGGTGCGCCACTTCGCGCGCGAGCGCCGGGGCATCCTCCGGCGCGACCCCGGATTTCGAAGCCTCACCCGAGACGTTCACCTGGATCAGCACCGCCAGCGGTGCCAGCTGCGCGGGGCGCTGATCCGAGAGGCGCCGCGCGATCTTCGGGCGCTCGAGGCTGTGCACCCATGCGAAGCGCTCGGCCACCATGCGCGTCTTGTTGCTCTGCAGGGGACCAATGAAATGCCACTCGAGCGCGCGTGCCCGCGCCCCACCGAGCAGCTCGGTCACGGCCTGCATCTTGTCGAGCGCTTCCTGTGCATAGTTCTCACCGAACGCGTTCTGCCCGGCGCGTGCCGCCTCGGCGAGCGCCGCCGCGCTCTGCGCTTTCGACACCGCGAGGAGCGCAATCGCGGCTGGATCGCGCCCGGCGCGCTCGGCGGCGCGTGCAATGCGCATTTTTACAGCTTGCAAATTATCTTCAAGTGACGCCATAATTTTCTGAATATGCGGGAGTTTCCGCACACGGAGCACCCTGTTGGAGGATTGTAATGGATCTCACGGAACTGCTCGCGTTCGTCGTCAAGAACAAAGCGTCGGATCTGCACCTGTCTTCCGGCCTGCCGCCCATGATCCGCGTGCACGGTGACGTGCGCCGCATCAACGTGCCCTCGCTCGAGCACGCGCAGGTGCATGCGATGATCTACGACATCATGAACGACGGACAGCGCAAGTTCTACGAGGAGAACCTCGAGTGCGACTTCTCGTTCGCCGTGCCGAACCTCGCGCGCTTCCGGGTCAACGCCTTCGTGCAACAGCGCGGCGCGGCCGCCGTGCTGCGGACCATTCCGACCAAGGTGCTCACGCTCGAGGAGCTCAAGGCGCCGAAGATTTTCGCCGAGATCGCCGACCAGCCACGCGGCATCGTGCTCGTGACCGGGCCGACCGGCTCGGGAAAGAGCACCACGCTCGCCGCCATGGTGAACCAGATCAACGAGAGCGAGCACGGCCACATTCTCACCATCGAGGACCCGATCGAGTTCGTGCACGAGTCCAAGAAGTGCCTGATCAACCAGCGCGAGGTCGGCCCGCACACCCTGTCGTTTGCCAACGCCCTGCGCTCGGCGCTGCGCGAGGATCCGGACGTGATTCTGGTGGGCGAGATGCGCGATCTGGAGACGATCCGCCTCGCGCTCACCGGCGCGGAGACCGGTCACCTGGTATTCGGCACGCTGCATACCTCCTCGGCGGCGAAGACCATCGACCGCATCGTCGACGTGTTCCCGGCGGCGGAAAAGGAGATGGTGCGCGCGATGCTTTCGGAATCGATCCGCGCGGTCATTTCGCAGACCCTGCTCAAGACCAAGGACGGCTCGGGTCGCGTCGCGGCACATGAAATCATGGTCGGCACCCCCGCCATCCGCAACCTGATCCGCGAGAACAAAATCGCTCAGATGTACTCCGCGATCCAGACCGGGCGCCAGCTCGGCATGCAGACCCTCGACCAGAATCTGCAGGAGATGGTGCACCGCAATCTGATCTCGGGGGCCGAGGCCCGGGGCAAGGCAGCCAACAAGGATCTGTTCTCGGGCTGACGGCGCAGTGCGCCGCGACACGCTAAGCTAGCAGGGGACTCGGAAACAGGAGACAGCGCATGGAACGGGAACAGGCAACAAAGTTCATGTACGACCTTCTGCGCGCGCTGGTGGCGAAGAAAGGTTCGGACCTGTTCGTCACCTCCGGCTATCCGCCGGCGATGAAGATCGACAGCAGGATGACGCCGGTGTCGCAACAGGCGCTCAGCCCGCAGCACACCTCGATGCTGGCGCGCTCGATCATGAACGACCGCCAGGCGGCCGAGTTCGAGGCCACCAAGGAGTGCAACTTCGCCATCTCGCCCTCGGGCATCGGGCGCTTCCGCGTCAACGCGTTCGTGTCGCAGGGCAACGTCGGCGTCGTGCTGCGCGTGATCAACACCACCATCCCGACCTTCGACGACCTGAAGCTGCCCTCGGTGCTCAAGGACGTCTCGCTGACCAAGCGCGGCCTGGTGCTGCTGGTGGGCGGCACCGGCTGCGGCAAGTCGACCACGCTCGCGGCGATGATCGACTACCGCAACACCAACACCCACGGGCACATCATCACGATCGAGGATCCCGTCGAATACGTGCACCAGCACAAGAACTGCATGATTACGCACCGCGAGGTGGGCGTGGACACCGACTCGTGGGAAACCGCGCTCAAGAACACCCTGCGCCAGGCGCCCGACGTGATCCTGATCGGCGAGATCCGCGACCGCGAGACCATGGAGCATGCGGTGGCGTTTGCCGAGACCGGCCACCTGGCGATGGGCACGCTGCACGCCAACAACTCGAACCAGGCCCTGGACCGGATCATCAACTTCTTCCCCGAAGAGCGGCGCCAGCAGCTGCTGATGGACCTCTCGCTCAACCTGAAGGGCATCATCTCGCAGCGCCTGATCCCGCTGCGCGAAGGCAAGGGCCGCACCGCGGCGGTCGAGATCATGCTCAACTCGCCGCTCATCTCCGACCTGATCTTCAAGGGCGAGGTGCATGAGATCAAGGAGATCATGAAGAAGTCGAGGGAGCTCGGCATGCAGACCTTTGACCAGGCGCTGTTCGACCTGTACGAGGCCGGGCGCATCAGCTACGAGGACGCGCTGCGCTTCGCCGACTCGACCAACGAGGTGCGCCTCGCGATCAAGCTGCACGGCAAGGAAGCGAAGGACCGCGACCTCAGCAAGGGCATCGAGCACCTGGACATCGTCTGAGGCGCGCGGCGCGGCGCATGGCCGACGCCGCCTGGATCGCCAGCGCGCTCGGCCTGGGGGCGGGCACCCTGCTCACCTATGTGGTCGCCAAGCTCGCGCTGCCGCGACTGGTGCTGCGCTCGCGCGACAGCCTGCTCGCGGTGCGACTCGCGCTGGCGGGCGCGATCATCGCGCTCCTGCCCGCGCTGCTGCTCGCGCTCGTGGTCGGCGGAACGCTCGGCGGCGCCTGGGGCGGCGCACTCACGCGCGCGCTCGGCATGGGCGCTTCGGGCGCCCCGCTCGGCCTCGCACTGGGTATCGCGCTGGTGTTCGCCGGCATCGTTCTGGGCGGCACCTTTGCCGGCGCACTGATCGCCAGGGCGATCGCGCAGGCCGATCACTAGCCGGCGCCGCGGCGCCAAAGCCATTCAACCCGGGAGGACCTCATGGAACCGATCGCCGTCGCCACCGTCATCGTGCTCGCCGAATACTTCGGCTTCAGCGTGCTGACCGCGCTCGCCCGCGCCAAGGCAAAGATCGCCGCGCCGGCCACCGTCGGCGAGCCGAACTTCGAGCGCCACTTCCGCGTGCAGCAGAACACGCTCGAGCAGCTGATCATCTTCCTGCCGGCGCTGTGGATGTTCGGCACCTACGTGCACCCGCTGTGGGGCGCGGCGCTCGCCCTGTTATTCGTGGTCGGCCGTTTCATGTACTACCGCGGCTACGTCGCCGACCCGGTGAAGCGCGGCCGCGGCTTCGTGGTGGGCGAGGTGGCGCAGGGCATCCTGCTTGCCGGCGCGCTGCTCGGCGCCCTCGCCTCCTGGCTGGGCTGGGGCGCGCGATGAGCGATCGCGTCGCGATCGTCACCGGCGCAAGCCGCGGCATCGGCGCCGCCACGGCGCGCCTTGCCGCCGAGCGCGGCTACGCGGTGTGCGTGAACTACCGCGCCAACCGCGCCGCCGCCGAGGCGGTGGTGGGCGAGATCGAACGCGCGGGCGGTCGCGCGCGCGCGGTCGGCGCCGACGTCGGCAACGAGGCCGAGGTCCTGCGCCTGTTCGAGACGGTCGACCGGAGCTTCGGGCCGGTGAGCGCGCTGGTGAACAACGCCGGCGTCCTCGAGCGCCAGGCGCGGCTCGAAGAGATCGACGCGGCACGCCTGGCGCGCGTCTTCGCGGCCAACGTCACTGGCGCCTTCCTGTGCGCGCGCGAAGCGGTGCGGCGCATGTCGACTCGGCATGGCGGGGTGGGCGGCGCAATCGTCAACGTCTCCTCGCGCGCCGCGGTGCTCGGCTCGCCGCGCGAGTACATCGATTACGCGGCCTCCAAGGCCGCGCTCGACACCATGACCGTCGGACTCGCGAAAGAGGTGGGCGACGAG
>Ga0326597_10010710_pt1 | contig 12192 bp, 12 predicted proteins | sample RVTome_12_FD_203789 | JGI IMG/M metagenome (GOLD analysis project Ga0326597, IMG submission 203789) | Soil microbial communities from uranium-contaminated site in the Upper Colorado River Basin, Wyoming, United States - RVT100D185 | ecosystem: Environmental > Terrestrial > Soil > Contaminated >... | reverse complement strand
ATCTTCATGACCGCGGACGTCACCAAGTGCGAGCTCTCGAGCGCGCCCGCGGCGATCCTCTCGTATCACCACGCCGCGGTCGACGTCGACGCGCGCATCACGCGCGGACGCTTCGAACGTCTCATCGACGCACTACTCACCGACACCGAGGCGCTCATCACCGACGTGCTCGTGCGAGCGGCGGTGAGCTCGACGGACATCGCCGAGGTGGTCACGACAGGTGGATCGAGCGCCATCCCGGCGTTCCGTACGCTCCTCGCGCGGCGCTTTCCGAACGCGCCTGTTCGTGACGCCGCGGCGTTCACGAGCGTCGCCGCGGGCCTGGCCATGCCGGGCGTCGAGGAGGCCGTCCTCGCACGTTGACGCCGCCTATGCTCGATGTGATGCGTCGCCTCGCCCCAGTTCGCGGATATGCCGCGGCGCTCGCGGCGGTGGTCCTGGTCACCGTCGTCATCGGCGCGATCGAGGCACGCGCTCACGTCGCGAACATCTCGATGCTCTATCTCATCGCGGTCCTGGGGGCCGCGACGCTCTTGGGCCGCGGACCGGCGGTCGCAGCGTCGCTGACGTCGTTCCTCGCGTACAACTGGTTCTTCGTCGAGCCGATCCACACTTTCACCGTCGGCAACCCCACCGAGTGGTTCGCCCTCGTCCTGTTCCTCGTCACCGCGATGGTCACGAGCCAGCTCGCCGCTGACCAACGCGACCGCGCGCGCGAGGCCGCGGATCGTGCCCGCGACGCCACGCTCATGTTCGAGGTCGCTCGCGTTCTGGGCGAGCCCGACCTCGACGCTGCCCTCGCTGCGGTCACCGAGCGACTGCGCCAGGGCCTGGGTGTGGCCGGCGTGATCGTCGAACTCGACGGCGATGGCGTCCGTCACCGGTCGATCGCCGGTGACGCCGCACCCCTCCAAGGTGCGGACGTCGGCTCGCTGGCCGCCTGGATCCCCTCCTCCCGTTCGGCGAGCGGCGCGAGGGCTCGCTGGATCCACGTGTTGGGCCCTCACGGCTCGAGCGTCTCGCGGCGAGATGAGCGCGTGCACGCGGTGCCGCTTCAGGCCGCCGGACGGCGCATCGGCATGCTTGCCGTCGTTCGCCTCGCGCCTCAGCCGCAGTCAGCCGACGATCGCATCCTCACGTCCGTCGCAACGCAGCTCGCCGGCGCGATCGAGCGCTCGCGACTGCGTCAACGCGCGACGGACGCCGAGATCCTCAGGCGTACCGACCAGCTGAAGAACGTTCTGCTCGGGGCTGTGTCGCACGACCTTCGCACGCCGCTCGCGTCGATCGTCGCCTCCGCAGGCAGCCTTCGGCAGACAGACGTTCCCTGGACCGAAGCCGAGCGCGAGAGCTTCCTCTCCGACATCGAGCAGGAGGCACGTCGGCTGAGCCGGATCGTCAGTAATCTGCTCGATCTCTCGCGCGTGGAATCCGGCACGTTGCATCCAGAGCGCAGCTGGTACGACCTCTCCGCGCTCATCGATGACGTCGTGGGCCGGCTGCGACCGGTCACGCAGGGCCATCGCGTCGAGGTGCGCGTGCCCGACGACCTTCCGCCGGTCTCGCTGGACTATGTCGAGATCGACCAGGTCCTGTCGAACCTGATCGAGAACGCGGCGCGGCACACGCAGCCCGGCACGGCGATCGTGGTCAGCGCGAGCATCGCAAATGGAGAAGCCATCGTCGAGGTCGCAGACGATGGGCAGGGCGTGCTGGAAGACCCGATCGATCGAGTCTTCGAGCCGTTCGTCCGCGGATCGACACGCGGCACGCCTCGCGGCACCGGCCTGGGGCTCGCGGTCGCGCGTGGCTTGGTGGAAGCTCACGGTGGGAACCTCTCGGTCCGCAATCGCTCCGAGGGCGGCGCGGTGTTCCGCTTCACGCTTCCCGTCGAGATCATCCCGAGGACGCGCGCGGCAGCCACGAAACCATGAGTCCGCAGACCGGCGCGCGGATCCTCGTGGTCGACGACGAGCCCGCGCTCGTGCGCGCGGTCCGCGCCAATCTTGGAAGCCGTGGTTTCCGGGTCGACGTTGCCGAGTCGGGACGCGCGGCACTCGAACGCGTCGATCTGCATCCCGACCTCATCCTCCTGGATCTGGGTCTGCCCGATCTCGACGGTCTCGACCTCATCCGCTCGCTGCGCGGCCGGGGACGGGCCCCGATCATCGTCCTCTCGGCACGCGGCTCGGAGCGCGACAAGGTTCGCGCGCTCGATCTCGGGGCCGACGACTACCTCACGAAGCCGTTCGGCGTGGAAGAGCTGCTCGCGCGGATCCGTGTCGCGCTGCGGCACACGCTGCGATCCGGCGCCGACGAACCGGTGTTCCGGACACGTGGGCTCACGGTCGATGTCGAGCACCGACGCGTCACTGTGGATGGCGAAGAGCTGCATCTCACGCCGACGGAGTACGCGCTCCTCACGGCACTGGTTCGGCACGCGGACCGCGTCGTCACCGACGCGATGCTGCTGCAGGAGGTGTGGGGACCGGAGTACGGCGACGAAGACCACTATCTGCATGTCTACGTCGCCCGCCTTCGCAAGAAGCTCGAGCCCGACCCGCAGAAACCGCACTACATCGTGACCGAACCTGGAGTCGGCTACCGACTGCTCACCGAGGACGTGATCGCGGACCGCACGTGATCGTGCCCGTCGCTCGACTCGACGGCAAGGCTTAGCCGAACAGCGCCTTCCGCACGTCGGCCTCGTCCTTCGTCGGCGAGAGCACGACGATCCGGTCGCCCACCAGAAGCTTCGTGGCGTCGTCGGCGTGCACGACGCTGCCGTTCCGGACGATGCCGCCGATGGCCGCGCCAGCCGGCAGACCGAGCGAACCGATGGCCTTGCCCGCCGAGGGCGTCCCCGACGCGATCTCGGCTTCGATGAGCTCGAGGTGCGAGCCGGTGAGCGGCATGAGCGGCAGGAATCCGCCGGACGGGAGCTCCTGCTCGATCACGTTCATGATCACGCGCGTCGACGAGATCGTCTCGTCGATGCCAAGCGCCTTGAAGACGATCTCGTTCTTCGGGTCGTTCACGCGCGCGATGACGCGCGGCACGTTGCATTTCCACTTCGCGAGCTGGCAGATGATCAGATTCGCGGGATCCTCACCGGTCACGGCGATGACCGCGTCCGCGCGCGGGCAGCCGGCCTCCAGCTGATAGCGGCCCTCGTCGGCCGGCGCGTTGAGGACGATCGAGCCGAGCTGGTCCTCGATCACCTGCGCGCGACGCCGATCGCTCTCAAGGAGCATCACCTCGTGCGACGACTCGAGGAGCGCCTTCGCGAGGTGGAAGCCGACCTCGCCGCCACCCGCGATGACGAAGTACATCTAACCGAGGTCCCCGGCCATCGCGGCCTCCGCCTGATTGGACTTTTCAAGCAGCAGCTTCCCCACCTCGGCGTCGCCCATGAGCAAGGCCTCGAGCAGCGTCCCGAGGATCGTCGTCCGCGACACCGTCGTGATCTCGTGCGCTCGATATAGGTCTGCGCGGATCGGATCGTTCACCTTCGCGATGACGCGCTTCACGCCGAAGATCTTGCGCGCGATCTGCGCGGCCATCAGATTGCGGTTGTCGCCCTGGGTGAGCGTGAAAACGGCGTCGGCCTTGTCAATGCCCGCGGTCCGCAGCACATCCATGTCCGTTCCATTCCCGAGAAGCGTCGTGCCACCGAAGCCCCGTGGCAGATGCACGAACGAACCTCGGTCGAGGTCGACGACCGTGACGGAGTGTCCAGCCTTGTCGAGCTGGCCCGCGAGGAACGCGCCGACGCGCCCGCAACCGACGATGACGATGTTCACCGTGTCTCTTCCTGACGATACGCGAGCACCGCGCAGTGCGCTCCGACGTAGACGCTCTGGACCGTCTTACCGACGTAGACCCTGCCTAAACGCTTGCGGAACGGCATGCCGAGCACGATGAGGTCGGCCTTCCGGTCGCGTGCGGTGTCGATGATCGCGGCGGCGGCCTCGCGCGCCTGCACCAGCTCCGTCTCGATGTGCGCGCCCGCCTGCTCCGCCACCTTCACGGCATCATCGAGTACTCCTTCCCCGCGCTCGCTCTCCGGCTCGAGGATCGCGTCGAGCGCCAGGTTCCACCGCACCTCGATCACATGGATGGCGACGATCTCGGCCTTCGCTGGCTTCCCAAGGGCGATCGCCACGCGGATGACCTCGGGGTCCACGCTCGTGCCCGCGAGGGGCACGAGGATGCGCTTCAACTGCATGGCTCGCGGGAGTCTAGCGCGATGGATCCTCAGGCCCGCGCGGTGTGACGCCATGGCCGGTGTCTTCGGAGTGATACGGGACGTCGATCACGATCGTGTTCGGGCGGAAGAGCAGCGATAGCTTCAGGCGCAAGGCCGTCTGGCTATGGAGGATCCATTCCCACCAGTTGCGCGGCACGAACTCCGCGAGCACGACGGTGATCGGACGGTCATCGCGCTGGTCGATGCGCTCGATGTACCGCAGCAGGGGCTGTAGGAGAGAACGGTACGGTGACTCGATCACGTCGAGGGGCACTTCGGTCGTCCAGCGCTTCCAGCGGCGCGCGAATTCCTCCGCGCTCTCGGCGCTCGACGCGATGTGCACGGCGCGCACGCTCGGCGAGATCGAACGTGCGAATGCGACGGCCTGCAGCGTCGCGCGGTCGAGCCGCGCGACGGGGATGATCACGACCGGCGGCTTCAGCTGCGGGATCGGCTCGTCCGGCCGGTCGAGCGTGAGCGCGTCCTGGACCGATCGGTAGTGGCGGTTGATCCCGTAGAGCATTCCGACGAGGATCGGCATCACGACGAGCACCATCCACGCGCCGTAGAAGAACTTCGTGTAGGCGACCACGACGAGCACCGTGCCGGTAACGACCGTGCCGAAGCTGTTGATGAACATGCTGACGCGCCACCCGGGATCGCGAAGGCGCCACCAGCGCCGCACCAGGCCGCTCTGCGATAGCGTGAACGCGACGAACACCCCGATCGTGTAGAGCGGCACCAACTCGGTGACGCTCCCGTGGAACGCGGCGACCACGCCCGCCGACATCAGCGCCAGCGCGACGATCCCGAACGAGAACGCCAGGCGCTCGCCGCGGAAGGCGAACTGCCGCGGCATGAAGCGGTCGTCGGCGAGGACGGAAGCGAGGCGCGGGAAGCCGCTGAAACCGGTGTTCGCGGCGAGCAGCAGGATGATCGCCGTGGAGATCTGGACGAGGAGATACACCGGCGTGCCGTCGCCGACGAGCGACCGCGTGAGCATGCTGTTCACCGTCTCGAGCTCGGACGCATCCGGGGCGATGCCGATGCGCGTCGCCAGATACGTGAGCCCCAGGAACAGCGTGCCGAAGATGGTGCCCATCCACACGAGCGTGATGACGGCATTGCGTGACTCGGGTGGCCTGAAGTTCGGGACGCCGTTGGCGATCGCCTCGCTGCCGGTGAGACCGACCGAGCCGGATGCGAATGCGCGCAGCACGATGAGTGGCGTGAGCAGTTCGATGCCCTGGGGCTCGAAGGCGTCGCGCGGCACGACCGGCGTGGGCACGTCGCCCGACGCGACGCGGAACAGGCCGTAGGCGATGAGACCGAGCAACGAGATGACGTAGACGTATGTGGGCGCCGCGAAGATGACGCCGGCCTCGCGGATCCCTCGCAGATTGCCGATCGTAAGGAGGGCGATGAGGCCGAGCGACCAGAGGACGCGATGGTCGTGCACCTCGGGGACGAAGCTCGAGATCGCCGCCACGCCCGCCGCGGACGACACCGCGACGGTGAGGACGTAGTCGATGAGCAGAGCGGATGCGGCGATGAGCCCTGGTACGACGCCGTGGTTGTCCTTCGCGACGAGGTAGCTGCCGCCGCCGTTCGGATACGCGCGGATGACGCGCGACTCGGAGAGGATGACCACGCCGAGGACGACGCAGACCGCGATGGCGATCGGCATGGTGAGCGCGAGCGCCGTCGCGCCGGCGATGGCCAGCACGCGCATCGCCTCCTCGGTCGCGTAGGCGGAGGAGGAGATGTTGTCCGAGGCCATGATCGCGAGTCCCGTCTTCTTCGAGAGACGCTCGTCGACCTCTTCCTCGGACGTGAGGCGCTCGCCGAACAGGATCCGGCGCGCAGCCTGATAGGCGCGTCCGAGCCTGCCCTGCGGAGCGTCCACGCGGCGCGTCGCGATGTAGTGGCCGCCGTGTCGACGGAACTCGCCGGCCGCGGGTCGCACGATGCGGACGTAGCGGTCGCCGGGGCGGCTTCCGGACTTGGTCGCGCGCTCCTCGAGCGAGGGCGGTCCAGCGCCCTCGCCGCCGTCGCCCCTATCCCTCCCCTCGCTCATCGGTGGGATCGAGGGGCTCGGGGTCGTCCAGGTGATATGGAACGTCGAGGACCGATGTGTTCCTCCGGACGAAGAGCCGTAGCTTCAGCAGCAGTGCGGTCTGATTGTGCAGCAAGGCTTCCCACCAGTGGCGCGGCACGAATTCCGCAAGCACCACGATGATCGGCCGGCCTGGGCCATCCCGGTCGATGGCGTCGATGTACTTGAGCAAGGGCAGCAGGAGCGCACGGTACGGCGAGATGATCGTGTCGAGGGCGATCGCGTCTCCGACGACGCCCGCCCACCGCCGTTTGAAGGCGGCCGCACCCTCCGCGTCGTACGAGATGTGGACCGCGTGGACGTCGCCACCAAGGCCGCGCGCGATGCTGAGCGCGCGCAGCGAGGCGCGGTCGATGCGGCTGATGGGCACGATGATCCGTGGCTCGGTCGCGCTGAGGTGGACCGGCGCGGTCGACGCGATGAGAAGCCGGTCCTCGATCGAGCGGTAGTGGCGGTTGATCGCGTACAGGAGCGCGACGAGGAGCGGCAGGACCGCGATGACCATCCACGCTCCGACCTGGAACTTGCTGATGCCGACGACGAAGGCGACGACACCCGTCGCGATCGTGCCGGCGCCGTTGATGGCCACTCCGAGCTGCCAGCCGCGGCTTCGTTCGCGCAGCCACTTCCGCACCATGCCCGCCTGGGACAGCGTGAACGCGATGAAGACACCGACCGTGTACAGGGGGATGAGACCGGTGACACTCGCGTCGTACACGACGATCAGGGACGAGGAGACGAGCGCAAGGGCGACGATCCCGGTGCTGAAGGCGAGGCGGTCACCGCGCTGCGCGAACTGACGCGGCATGAAACGATCGACGGCCATGATCGAGGCGAGGCGCGGGAAGCCATTGAACGCGGTGTTCGCGGCCAGGATGAGGAGCACCGCCGTCGAGAATTGGACGAGATAGAAGTACCAACTCGATCCCACCAGCGAACGCGCCAACATGCTCAACACCGTCTCGGTCTCGCTCTTGTCTGCTTGGACGCCGATCGACGTCGCAAGGAAGCTGATCGCGAGGAAGATCGTGGCGAAGAGCGTGCCCATCAGGACGAGGACGATCTGGGCATTGCGCGCCTCGGGCTCCCTGAAGCCCTGCACACCGTTCGCGACAGCCTCGGTGCCGGTCAGGGCGACCGAGCCGGATGCGAACGCGCGGAGCAGGAGCAACAGCGTGAGCGCTTGCGCGCCCTCCGGCACGAACGGCTCGATCGGCATTGGCGCAGCTGGGATATCGCCGCTCGCGACCCTCCAGATGCCCATGCCGATGAGGCCGAAGATCGCGAAGAGGTAGACGTACGTCGGGAAGGCGAAGATATTCCCGGCCTCGCGGATGCCGCGGAGGTTGCCGATCGTGAGGAGCGCGACCAGCAGGACCGCGATCGTGACGCGACCTGTGTGCAGTTCAGGAAAGGCGCTCGTGATGGCCGCGACGCCCGCCGCCACCGAGACAGAAACGGTCAGGAAGTAGTCGACGAGCAGCGCACTGCCAGCGACGAGGCCGGGCAGCACGCCGAGATTCTCCTTCGCGACGACGTAGCTTCCGCCTCCGTTGGGATAGGCCTTGATGACCTGCACGTAGGACAGAACGACGATCGCGAGCACGACGATGATCGCCGCGGTGATCGGCAGGGTGAGCGACGCGACCGCGGCCACTCCGGCGAGCGCGAGGACACGCATCGTCTCTTCGGTCGCGTACGCGGACGACGAGATGTTGTCGGACGCGAAGATCGCGAGTCCGATCTTCTTCGAGACACGCTCGGTGTGTTCCTCCTCGGTCGCCAGGCGACGGCCGATGAGCACCCGGCGCACGTTCTCCCAGACACGCGCGGCTCCACCGCGAGGCGCGAGTCCCTCCTCGGTCATCACGAAGGCTCCACGCGTCCGCTTGAACTCGCGCGGCCGGACGATGCGGACGACGCGATCACCTGGCCGCTGACCGCGCCGCTCCTCGCGACGTTCCAGCCCGGGTCCGGCGTGTTCGCGCTCGTGCGGCTCGCGGTCGTCGGTCACCGGATCCTCAACGCAGGCCGAGTCTAGGGACGGCCTCGCGTTGAGATTTCGTTTAGGTGATCGTCACTCGCGCTCGCTCCGTCCCGGTCTCGTCGAGCAGCACACCGTCACGCAGCCCCGTCGCATCCGCCGCGGCGATGGAGACGACGTGCGCGGGAGACGTGAGCGCCTGCGTCACGATCGCGCCGGGACCCGGTGCGCTGAACGTCGCGCGCACCAGGATCTGATCGCCGCGGCGCTCGATCGCGGAGACGCGGATCGCGTAGCCGCCGGTGCGCTGCTCGCCCTGGAACACCGCGACCATCACACGGCCGGCCGACACGGTCGCACTCGGAACAAGTCGCTCGATGGTGGCACGTGATGCGTCACTGGTGCCGACGACAAGCGTGGCGCCGGTGTCGTGTCGGGCTCGCGACGTCGTCGTCACCTCGGTGAACGGGATCGAGCGCGACGCCGGCGTCGGGCTCACCGCTCCACCTGTACCCACGGCGCCGCCACACGACACGAGCAGTGCGAGCGCAAGCAGCGCACTAGACGCCGAACGCCAGACGATCGGCGAACATTTCAGGAAGGCCGCGCGCGCGGATTCGTCGTTGGGTCTCATCTATCCGGTACGACGCACGATAGAAGGTCACGGTCCCTACCTCAGTGTCGAGGACGGCGAACGACGCCCGCGGGTCGCCGTCGCGCGGCTGCCCGACGCTCCCGGCGTTGACGAGCGTGCGCGCGTCGAGGCGGTACGCCGTGCCCTCCCTGACGTGCGTGGCCCTCGCGCCGTCCGCGGCGAGGTGGAACAGCGCCGGGACGTGCGTATGGCCGTTGCAGCAGTGGTCGGTCTCGGAGAGCTGCAGCGTGGCCGCGGCGGCGCGCGTCGTCGTCACGTACTCCCACAGGGGATCGCGGAGGCTGCCGTGGCACAGCGTGAAGCGGTCGGCCTTCACGACCGTCGGCAGCGCCGCGAGCGCGTCGCGATCGGCTGGCGAGAGCCACCGCTGGTGCAGCAACGCCGCCTGCGCGGCGCGGTCGTGGAAGTACTCGAGTCCCTCTCCGGTCGCCACCGCCCGGTCGTGGTTGCCCTGCACGAGGAGCGCGCCCCGCGCGCGCAGCAGCGCGAGCGTGTCACCGGGATCCGGCCCGTATCCGACGGTGTCGCCGGTGACCCAGAGCGCGTCGGTCTTCCCGAGCGCGGCGAAGACGGCTTCGAGCGCGAGGAGGTTGGCATGGACGTCGGAGAGGAGCCCTACGCGCACGCGGCCTTCGCCTCGGCGAGCGTGAAGCGGCCATCGAGGAGCGCGCGCCCGATCACGACGGACGCGGCGCCCCAGCGCGCGAGCGCGCGCACGTCGTCGAGGTCGCGCACGCCGCCGCCGGTGTGAACTGCGATCTCGGGGCCGGTCTTCGCGCGGATCCGCTCCATGAGGACGAGCGGCGGTCCACCAAGCCGGCCGTCGGCGCTGGTGTCGACGACGTACAGCGCGCGGATACCGCGGAGCGCGGCGATCTCCGCGGCCTCTACGGCGTCGCGACCCGTAGCGCGATGGACGAGCTCCGCCTCTCCCCCGCGCGGCGCGAGCGCGCCGTCCCTTGCCTCGATCTCGACGATCGCGCGCGCGCCGAGACGCGCGATGCGGCGAAGCAGCGTGTCGTCGCCGAACACCGCGCTGGAGAAGAGCACGCCCGCGAAGCCGGCCGCGATCGCGTCCTCCGCTTTCCTCACCGACGAGACGCCACCCGCGAGGCGGCACGGCACCGCCGTGGAGCGCGCGATGTCCGCCAGCACCTCGGCGTTCGCGTACTCGCCACGCTCGGCCCCGTCCAGGTCCACCAGATGCAGCTCGTCCGCGCCCTCGCCGAGATATCTCGCCGCGAGAACGCGCGGCGCGATGTCCGCGCCGACGTCGCCGCGATAGGCGACGCGTCCACCGCGCACGTCGACCGATGGCACGATCACCACGGGCGGCGGCGCGCCTCGGCCGAGGTGCGGGGAAAGCGCAGCGGCGTGGGGCGGATCTTCCGCACCACGACGAGGTTGCGGCCCGGCAGCAGGTCGCCGACACCGAGCGACGCCGTGGGAACGATGGACGCGATCTCGCCACCCAGCGCCGCGCACGCCTTCTGCGCGCCGGGCAGTTCCGCATCGACGCGTCCCTTCCACACGATCGCGTCTCCGCCGACGCGCAGGAACGGCAGGAGGTACTCGGTGCATTGCCCAAGACTTCCCACGGCGCGAGCGGTGCCGACGTCGTAACGATCGCGGCGCTCGCGACCGAGCGCTTCGGCACGCTCGTTGCGGATCTCGACGTCAGTCAGCCCGAGGAGCGCGCACACATCCTCGAGGAAGCGGACCTTCTTGCCCACCGACTCGACGAGCGTCAGGCGGATCTGCGGCAGGGCGATGCGCAGCGCGAGACCCGGAAAGCCCGCGCCGCTGCCCACGTCGATGAGGCGTTCGCGACCGGTCCAGCGGCGAACGGCCAGCGCGGTGAAGGAATCGAGGAAGTGCTTTCGGGCGATGTCCTGCGGCTCGGTGATCGCCGTGAGGTTCACGGACGTATTGCGTTCGATGAGCTCGTTCGCGAGCCGCTCGCACACCGCGATCTGCTCGGCCGATAGGCCGAGGCCGAGCCGCGCCGCCTCGTCCGCGAGCGCGGCGAACGGCGGCGAGGCGACGGGCACGCCGGTATCGTACGTGCGTGAGGATGAGAGCGGTTCGCTTCGCCGTAGTCGCTTGCACGCTGTTGTTCTTCGCGCTCGCGTCGCGCGCGTCCGCGGCGACGGTCACCGTCGACATCTCCGGATTCCTGTTCAGGCCTGACGTGCTGTCCATCACCGCCGGCGACACCGTGACCTGGACGAACCGCGACAGCGCGCTGCACAGCGTCCTCTTCCTCACCGGCCTGGGTCAGACCGAGAACTTCGGCCTGGGGCAGAGCGCGTCGCTGCGGTTCATCACGCCTGGGACCTACAAGTACATCTGCGGTCTGCACGGCCAGAGCATGTCGGGCACGGTCATCGTGAACCCCGCCGACGGTCCGATCGCTGTCGTCGCGGGTGGCGCGCCGACGTTCGTGCCGCCGACGCCGACGCCGATCCCGAGCTCCGGCGTCGTCGTACGCGGCGCGGACGAAGCGCCGGTGCTTCCGGACATCGTGCCGTCGTCGACCGTGGATGCGAGCCGCGCCGTCGTCTTCGGGGGCATCGGCGCCCTCGTCCTGTATCTCCTCGCGCGCACCACGTCGTTGCTTCGCCGCCGATGAGGATCGCGGGCTCCGGCTTTCTGGAGCGGCCTTCGCCGCTCCATCAGTAACCTCCGCCTGCGGCTCCGGCTTTCTGGAGCGGCCTTCGCCGCTCCATCAGTAACCTCCGCCTGCGGCTCCGGCTTTCTGGAGCGGCCTTCGCCGCTCCATCAGTAGGCGCGCGCCCTGCAGGGCGTCAGACCGGTGGCAAATGAGACAATCGAGCGACCGATGACCGTCGTCCGCGTCGCTGCGCCCGCCGACGACATCGCCGAAGTGCTCATCGACGAGCAGGCGATCGCCGCGAAGGTGCGCGAGCTCGGCACGGCGATCGCGAACGACTACCGCGGCAGGGATCTCGTGCTCGTGAGCATCCTGAAGGGAGCGCTGCCGTTCCTGGCGGACCTCATGCGCCAGATACCGATCCCGCTCGCGCTCGACTTCCTCGAGGTCTCCTCCTACGGCGAGGCGACCGAGTCGAGCGGTGTCGTGCGCATCCTCAAGGACCTCGCGAAGCCGATCGAGGGCCGCGACGTCGTCGTCGTCGAGGACATCCTCGACACCGGTCAGACGCTCG
>Ga0326597_10010709_pt1 | contig 12193 bp, 13 predicted proteins | sample RVTome_12_FD_203789 | JGI IMG/M metagenome (GOLD analysis project Ga0326597, IMG submission 203789) | Soil microbial communities from uranium-contaminated site in the Upper Colorado River Basin, Wyoming, United States - RVT100D185 | ecosystem: Environmental > Terrestrial > Soil > Contaminated >... | reverse complement strand
GCGTGTGCTTGTTGTTGTATTGACCTGTCTGGTCCCGGCGCTGTCGGTCCGCCGCGTGGGTGACGATATAGAGCGACCCAGCCACACGCAGACGACCGAGAACCCGGGACCAAAAACCCCGGGCTTTTTTGTTTTTGGTGATGATGTTTCCAGCCTTTTTGAATCTCGAATCGCGTCGTGTCGTCGTGGTCGGCGGCGGCCCGGTCGCTGCCAGTAAGCTCGAGGCGTTGCTGGCTGCGGGCGCGGAGGTGACGGTGGTGGCGCCCGATGTGCGGCCGGAGATCGACCGGCTCCGGGTCACGGTGCTACGCCGGCCGTTCGAAGAGGCCGATCTGGACGGCGCATGGTGGGTTGTCGCGGCGGCACCCAAAGAGGTCAACAGGCAGGTGCTGGTCGCCGCCGAGACGAGGCACGTGTTCGTGAATGCGGTGGACGATCCCGACCATGCCACGGCCTATCTCGGCGGGGTCGTGCGTCGCGATGGCGTCACGGTGGCGATTTCCACCGATGGGCGCGCGCCGGCGCTCGCGGGGCTCCTGCGCGAGGCGCTGGACGTATGGCTGCCCGGCGACCTCGACGGGTGGATGTCGGCGGCCGATGATGCGCGGCGCACCTGGAAGACGGGGGGCGTGCCGATGGAGCAGCGGCGCCCGCAGCTACTCAAGATTCTCAACAGGTTATACGCGGACCGCTCTGCGACCGTACATCGGGACACTGCGTCCCTGGAGACAGCGGCGACGGGAGCAGACGCCATGAATGGCCCGGCGTCTCGAAACCTCGTCGGTGCGTCAGTAATAAAGGGCGTATCGTGACAGTGTCTGCCTCGGCGGAGTCTGCCTTGAAGAGGGGGTGTGTATCGCTCGTCGGCGCCGGACCGGGCGACCCTGAGTTGTGGACCCTGCGTGGGGTCCGGCGCCTGGAAGAGGCTGACCTGGTGCTGTATGACGCCCTGGTCGACGTCGACGCACTGCGACGTGTGACCAAGGCGCAGTGTTTCTGCGTCGGCAAGCGTGCCCGCCGCGACAGCGTGCCCCAGGAGACGATTCACCGCCTGATGATTCGTGCGGCGAAGCAGGGCAAGCGGGTCGTCCGCCTGAAGGGGGGCGACCCATTCGTGTTTGGGCGTGGCGGCGAGGAAGTGCTGGCGCTGGCGATGGCCGGCGTGCCTTTCGAGGTCGTCCCCGGGGTGACCACCGCCGTGGCGGCAGCGGAACTCGCGGGAATTCCGGTGACGCATCGGGGGATCGCGTCGGCGTTTCTCGTGCTGGCCGGACACACGTCAGAGGCCGTCGACACCACGCTGAGATCGGTGCGGCCGAACACGGTGTCGATGATTATTCTGATGGGTGTCGGTGCGCGCGGGGACCTTGCGTCGAGGCTGATGGCGCACGGGTGGTCGGCCGACACACCGGCGGCGATCGTGTGCGCGGCGTCGACGCCGGACGCCTGGACGTGGACGGGGGCGCTCGGGCAACTCGGCGACGCGGCCCCCCCCGCCGGCCTTGCCGGCGTGCTGGTCGTTGGCGACGTCGTACGGGTACGTGAGGTGCTGGTGAACGCATCCAGACCGGAACAGTTTGGCAAAGAGGTGAGTGATGGCCGTAATTGACAAGGCGGGGATGCTCGGACGGGGACAGCCGTCGTTCGCCAACGAACGGGACATCGACGAGTTCGTCGAGACCTTGGGTCGCTACGAGAACGGCGAGCTCTCCGCCGACGATTGGCGGCGGTTCCGCCTTCTGCGTGGCACGTACGGCCAGCGGCAGGACGGCGTGCAGATGATGCGGATCAAGATTCCACAAGGCATCACCACCGGCGGCCAGTTGCGCGCGCTTGGCGATGTCGCGGCGAAGTACTCGCGCGGCTTCGGCCATGTGACGACGCGCCAGAATATTCAGTATCACTTCGTGCAGTTGAAGGACGCCGAGTTGGCCATGCGCGACCTCGCCGATGTGGGTATGACCACACGTGAGGCCTGCGGCAACTCCGTGCGCAACATCACCGCTTGCCCGTATGCGGGCGTTGCCCACGACGAAGTATTCGACGTGACCCCGTACGCGGAGGCGATGACGCGGTATTTCCTCGGCCATCCGCTCGCCGGCTCGCTGCCGCGCAAGTTCAAGATTGCGTTCGAGGGCTGCCCGGTCGATCACGCGCTTGCCTCTATTCATGACCTTGGATGGTTTGCGCGTATTGTCGACGGTCGACGCGGCTTCCGCTTGACCATCGGCGGCGGTACATCGATTCTGCCGACCTCAGGGCATCTGCTGTACGAGTTTCTCCCCGCCGAACAGATACTCGAAGTGGCGGAAGCGATTGTTCGGGTCTACCATCGCCTCGGCGACCGCGAACACCCCCAGCGCAACCGCATGAAGTTCCTTATCCGTCAGCTCGGATGGGAGGCGTGGCGGCAGCGGTTTGACGAGACGCTGGCCGAGGTTCGAGCTGAGGGCGGCGTGGCGTTCGATGCGAGCGCCGCCGCGGCCCACGTCGAAGCGGCGCCTGATTGGGTGGCGCCTGCGGCTCCCTCCATCGAGGACGTGAAGCGGAAGGCGGGCAGTGTGGACGTCCACGGCCCGGGGATCCTGCCCGGGACAGTGACTCTGCAGACGTTGTCCGATGCCTACCTCAACTGGATGCGCTCCAACGTCGGCCTGCAGCGCCAGGCTGGGTTCGTGCACGTGACAGTACGTCTGCCGCTGGGTGACATGACCGCCGGCCAGATGCACGTCCTGGGTGACCTCGCTGAGACCTATAGCGACGGGACCGCTCGACTCACGATCGGGCAGAACGTGTTGTTCCGGTGGGTAAGGGTGGGAGTGCTCCAGGAACTGCATCAGCGTCTGGAGGCGGCCGGTCTCGGCGCGGCCGACGCGAACACGGTGGCCGACGTGGTGAGCTGTCCTGGTGCGGAAAGCTGCCGTCTCGCGGTGACGCAGTCGCGCGGGCTCGGACGTATCCTGACCGAGTACCTGGATCGCCATCCCGAATTCGTGGCCCTCGTTCAGGAGGGGGACATCAAGATCAGCGGCTGCCCCAACGGTTGCGGTCAGCACCATATCGCGGCGATCGGATTCCAGGGGAGCGTTCGCAAAGTGGGCACCCGGGCGCTCCCGCAGTACTTCGTCTCGGTCGGTGGCGGCAGTACCGAGTCAGGCGCGCATTTTGGACGTGTGGTCTCGAAAATTCCGGTTCGCCGGCTGACGGCCGCGATTGAGCGGCTGCTGACGCTCTACAAGGAGCAGCGCGACCCGGGCGAATCGCTAGGCGCGTTCTTCAGGCGGGTTCCAGCGGACGCCGCCACGGTGGCGCTGAGGGATCTCGCCAAGATGCTGCCCGATGAGGCGACTGAGAATGACTTCGTTGACCTCGGCGAAACGCATTCCTTCGAGATGCTCGTGATGGAGGGTGAGTGCGCCTCGTGAAGGGGCCTCGGCTGCAACCCGGAGCGGCGCCCGACATCAGCTCAAGCGGGAGCGTCTCATGCATCGCATCGGTTGGCCGGCGGCCGATCCCGAGAACCTGCGGGAGCCGTTCGTCCTGAGTACGGACGTCAGGACGCTTCCCGGCGGTGCGGCGTTCACACCCGGGTCCTGCTCGGCGAGCTGAGGACAGACGCACCTTCCCACCTTCGCACCTTCCCACCTTCTCCAATCTATAATCGCGACGTGGTCGGGCTTGCGTCGCTGGCAATTGCCTGCGAACGAAGGGACGAATCGAAGTATTGATGGGCAAGCTCAAGATTGTCGTGCTCTACGACCGCGTCCTCGTTGAGGACGATGAGGAGCCGGTGGCTGGCGACAAGTCGCCCGTCATGCGCGTGCTCGACAAGAAGGAGGTCGAGGAGGAAGTTGCAGAGGCCCTGGTCAAGCTCGGCCACGAGCCCGTGATGCACGAACTCGACGGTACCCAGAAGAGCCTCCTGGGACTGGCCAGAGTGGAGTGCGATCTCGTTCTCAACCTCGTGGAATCGTTTGCCGACGACGATACCGCCGACTTCAAGGTTGCGGCCTTCCTGGAATTGCTGGGAAAGAAGTACACCGGCAGCGGCACGAGCGGGTTGATGCTGGCGCAGGACAAGGCGGTTGCTAAGAAGATCTTCGCATTCCACGGCATCCACACGCCCAGGTTTGCGAAGTGCTACCGGGGGCGTCTCGATTTCTCCCACGATCTCCACTTCCCCGTCATTGTGAAGCCGGCTCGGGAGGACGGCTCCATCGGTATCGAGTTCAGCGCCGTCGTCAACTCGATTCGCGAGCTGATGGAGCGCATGGACTGGTTGCACTCCCACTTCGATTCGCCGGTGCTGATCGAGGAGTACATCGATGGCCGGGAGATGTACGTCGGTGTCATCGGCAACGATAACGTCGAGGCGCTGCCAATTGTGGAGCTGGACCTGTCCAAGTTGCCAGACGGCATCCCCCGCATCGCGGCGGCGGAGGTGAAATGGGGAAGGGGCACCAAGGCATACAAGGATACGAAGTCGGCGATCGCAACGGACCTGCCCGAAGAAACGATACAAGCGCTGGAGCAGACGGCGGTCGCCGCCTATCAGGCGCTCGAACTTCGAGACTACGGCCGCGTCGACATGCGACTGCAGTCCGATGGCCGGGTCCATGTCATTGAGGTGAACCCGAACCCGTGGCTCAGCTCCCGCGCGGAGTTCGCCATGGCAGCGCGCAAGTCCGGGCGGACTTACACACGCCTGATCGAGGAGCTGATCGATCTCGCGACCGCTCGAGCGTAGGCACCGAGTCTCAACTTCCGCGTCGCGCGATTGGCGCCCAGCACGGCAGGGTTCACCGCGCCTTTCCGTCCGCATTCCACAAGTACAACGTCCGCGACTGCCCGTCTGCGCTCGTGAACGTCTCGACGACGTTCGCCTCCCAGTCACCCATAGCAAAGTTGTGCGACACGATGCGGGCACCGGGTTGAAGCTGCCGTGTCAGCGTCGGTCTGAGCGCCACGTTCTGCGCGGCGAGCAGGTACAGCATGACGACCGTTGCCTCGGAGACATCCGTGTTCAGCGCGTCCTGGAGCCTGAACGTGACCAGGTGCTCGACCTGTGCGCGGGCGGCGTTTCCGCGCGCCTCGGCGATGCGCACAGGATCGATGTCCACCCCGACGCCGCGGGCCCCGAACTGCTGTGCCGCAGCGATGACGATACGGCCGTCGCCGCACCCCAGGTCGTACACGACATCGCGCGCAGTGACCGAGGCCAGGCCGAGCATCCTGGCGACGACGTCTGGGGGTGTGGCGACGTATGGTGCCCGGGAGACCTGTGGCGCCGCGAGGCCCAGCAGTAGACCCAGAACCATGTGCGCCATGGGCCGATTCTAGCTTCATCGTTCTCGCCCTGGCTGTACTCGATTGGGGACACACGGCCCGCGTGCGTCATTCTGTGAAGCTGCTCTCCAAATCCCCGTAAATTCGAGGGTTACCTGTTGATCACGCTCCGGCAGCGAGGCGGCGAGCCCACAGCCAACGGTCCAGGAGCGAGGATGAATTGTCAGAAAAGGCCTTTTTTCGGCCATTTATCGTTGATTTCGGGTGTGACATGGGCTATAGTTTGGGGTGCTGTTCCCGGCACGTTACCGGTCCTACCAACCAACCTACCTGCTACGGGGGAAACGTGACATTTCAGGTCGGCGACAAGGTCATCTACCCGAATCACGGGCTCGGGATTGTCGAGCGCGTCGAAGAGAAAACCATTCTGGGGACCACCTGCGGATTTTTCCATTTGCGTATCGTGTCCAATGACACCATCGTGTTCGTGCCTGTCGCCAACGTCGACGGCGTCGGACTGCGCAAGGCCATCACGGACGAGGAGGTCGAGCGGCTGTTCGCGCTCCTCGGCGACGGCCGGATCGACAACCATCAGAACTGGAAGGGCCGCTTCAAGGACAATTCCGACAAGATGCGGACCGGCTCGATCTACGACATGGCGGATGTGCTCAAGAGCCTGACGTTCCTGAGCAAGTCCAAGAGCCTCTCGTTCCGCGAGAAGCGGATGCTCGATCGTGCCAGGGCGCTCATCATCTCCGAGGTCTCCGAGGTTGTGCGCGAGAAGGCGCTCGAGATCGAGCAGAAGGTCGAACGCGCGCTCGAGAAGTGTTTCACGGCGAAGGCGCGTAAGGTGGCCCGGGCTACTGCGCGCGCCAAGATCGCCAAGCCGGTCAAGGCCACCGTCGTGGCCGAAGGCGTGCGCCGCGCGGCACGCGCCTCGTAAGCGTCGCTCAACTTGCCTTAGCCTTCTTCACCGCCCGGGAGCTTGTCTCCCGGGCGTTTTTTTGTACAGTGACAGAACTTGTGACCCTGGTTCGTTCGATCGTCACATACGCCGTTGTGCTCGCCTACATCCTCGTGGCGGGACCGATGGGGCTGTTGATCGCGGTGCTCTTTCGCTGGAAGTGGGGGCTGTACGCGCTCGGGCATGCGGGCGTATGGCTTGCGCTCACCCTGGCGGGTATTCGCTACCGGGTTACGGGACGGGAGCGCGCGCCGGCGTCGGCCGCGGTATTCTGCTCGAACCACGAGAGCAACGTCGATCCGCCTGTTCTCTTCCAGGCGCTGCACCCGCAGCTCCACGTGCTTTACAAGGCCGAGCTCCACAGAGTTCCCATCATGGGCAAGGTATTCGACCTCGGCGGGTTCGTGCCGATCGATCGGGGCGCCCGTGACAAGTCCATGGTTTCGATTGCCAGGGGGGTGGAGGCGCTTCGCGGCGGCAACTCCTTCCTGATCTTTCCCGAAGGAACTCGCAGCCGCACCGGACACCTGCTGCGCTTCAAGAAGGGCGGTTTCATCATGGCGATCGAGGCGCAAGTGCCGATCGTGCCGGTCGCGGTGCAGGGTGGTCGAGCCGCCATGCGGAAGGGCAGTGCCCTGGTTCGCCCCGTGCGGGTCAGCGTGCGCATTGGAAGTCCGATACCGACCGCCGGCCTGACGCTGGACGATCGGGACGAACTGGTCGAGCGAGTGCACCAGGAGGTGGCACGGTTACTCGAAGAAGGGCCGCTCTGGGAGTGACCGTGTTCTTGCGTTTAGCTGCCCGTCGAGAACGTGAGCGTCCAGGGGCTCACTGGCGCTCCGTTAAAGGTCGTCAGCCCTTCCAGGAGCTCGACCTGCACCGTTTGGAAGCGATCCGGCGGCTGGGTGAACGTGATTTCAATGGCCCGCGTCCCCGCATCGTAGGTGTGCTCAAACGCCGGTGATGCGGGCTGCGGTTCGGCTGCCTGGGCTGGGCCGACATAGCTGACGCGGATCTGGCCGGCTATCGTGTCGGGATCGAGTCCGCGTGAAAACTGTATGCGAACCGAAGTCGTGACGGGGACGTCAATTTCCCCCTCGTACGGTGAGCTAAAGATCACCTCCCCCGGATCGAGCGGCGCCGCCGGTGCGGGCGTTTCGTCCTCTGCCGGTGGCGCGTCCGGGGCCGTGGCCTCGGCGACAGCGCTGCCGGCGATGGTCACCAGGCCGCGGTCTTGGGACACCGTGCCGGTGACCCGCAGCCAATGCCCGGTGTCGACGCGGGCGTCCACCGAAAGGTCAAAGTCGCGTCCACGAGGGCGCAGGTCGGTGACCCAGACGGCGGCATCCGCCGAGCGCAGCACGAAATCGTAGCGGCTTTTTCCTGGTGCGCTGGGGAGATCGCCGAACAGGTTGCGGCCGCGAAACTGGCCGACAACCGTGACTTCCTGGTCTTCGAATCGCCACGGTTGCAGGGCGAGGCCGCGTACCGACGGTGTCGTCACGAGTTGCGCTTCGGCGACACTGGTTACGACGAACACCAACTCCTCGCCTGGCCGCGGCCATCGCTCAGAATCGAGCCCCCCTCCATAGCCCCTCAGGCGCGGATCTCCGGGTTCGAGCCGCCCCACGTCGAGAAGATGCCCAAGCACCTCGACCGTCCCCGAGGCCGTCGTTGCACCATTCAACAGGATCGCGATATCGCGCTCGCCGCCGCGCAGCGCGATACGCGTGCCGCTTTCCACGAACTCGCCGTGCAGCAGCACGTTCTGAAGGTGATAGTAGCGGGCGTACTCATGAAGTGACGTCACCGTCGCCAGACGACGCACCGCGCCCTGGGACGTCGTGAGCGCTGGGACGGCGAGGACGAGCAGGACCGTCGCGAGAAGCTGCAGCCGGGTCACATCTGCATTCTACTGTGCGCATTGCCACCCAGAGCGCTTACGACGGAGCCCGAACGGGGTCATCGAGTCACGAGGCCGGGATGGTAGGATTGGCCCTTGTGAATCAGTTGAACAAGCGCAGGCACGCCCACGATCAGGTCTCGGAACTCACGACCAATCGCCTTTCGGTGTACCTGCGTTGCCTCAACGAGATCGACGCCGCTGGCGTGCGGACGATCTCTTCGCAGGGGCTGGCCGAGCAGTTTCATCTCAACGCCGCACAGATCCGTAAGGACCTCGCCTATTTCGGCGAATTCGGTGTCCGAGGCGTCGGCTATTACGTCAAGGATCTCCGCCTCCATCTTCGTCAGATCCTCGGGCTCGATCGCAGTCTGCGCGTGGTCATCGTGGGCGCCGGCAATCTTGGGCTGGCGCTTGCCGACTATCCGGGCTTTCGCGAGGAAGGCTTCGAAATCGCCGCGCTCTTCGACGCGGCGAATGAGAAGATCGGGCACCAGTCGCGCGGGGGCGTGCCGATTCGCGACATCAAGGAGCTGAAGCGGATGGCACGACGCGAGCGGCTCGACATCGCGGTGATCGCGGTGCCGGCGCCCCACGCCCAGCCGGTTGTCGATCTCGTGGTGGCCGCCGGCATCAAGGCGATTCTTAATTTTTCACCAGGGGCGTTGAACGTGCCGAAGGAAGTGAAGCTGAAAGGTGTCGACTTGACCGTGTCGCTCGAAAGCCTGTCGTTCTACCTGGCCCAGGGGCATGACGGTGAGTAGGGTGCGAGGTGCGACGGTGCGAGGTGCGACGGTGCGACGTTCGAAGGCGCCTCTGACAGCAGCACCCTCGGACGCACCCTCGCACCCTCGGACGCCCTCTCACACCGCCGCACTGTCGCACGTTGATCGTCGTGGTCGCGCAAAGATGGTCGACGTCGGCGACAAGCCGGTGACGAACCGCGAGGCGGCGGCGCGCGGTGAGATCACGATGGGCGCCGCCGCGCTGCGAGCCATCCGCCAGGGAGCGGTCGCGAAAGGGGACCCCCTGCAGACGGCGAGGCTCGCCGGCATCATGGCGGCGAAGCAGACCTCAGCGCTGATTCCCCTGTGCCACCCGCTGCCGCTGACATACGTCGCTGTCGAGCTTACCCCGACCCGGCGCGGCTACCGGATCGAATCCCGTGTGCGGACGAGCGCACAGACGGGCGTCGAGATGGAGGCGCTCGCGGCCGTCGCGGTGGCCGCCCTGACTGTCTACGACATGGTCAAGGCGATCGACAAAACGATGGTCATCGGCGACATCTGCCTCGTCGAGAAGCGGGGAGGGCGGTCCGGACACTACACGCGTTCGGGGTAAGGCACGAGTTCAAAGCCAAGAGCCTGGCTCTAGGCCTCGGGTGTCGGCTCCGGAGGGGGCTCGATGTGGATGACCACGTCCACGAGGTGTGGGAACCGCTTCATCAGCAGATCCTTGACGATGTGCGACGTGGCGTGTGCCGACTCGAGCGGCGTCCGCCCGTCGAGCCACACATGCAGGTCCATGAAGACGTAGTCCGAAGGGCCGCGTGTCCGGATCCGGTGGCAGCCCATCACCTCGGGCACAGACCGCACCACGACCCGCACGTCATCCTCGGCAATAACGATCTCGTCGGCCAGGATCCGTGATGCCTCCTGGGCGATCCCCCAGCACGCCCGCCCGATGAAGACCGCCACGACCAACGCGGCGAGCGGGTCGAGCAGTGGGTATCCCCACCAGACGCCGACCAGCGCGCCAAGCACCGCTCCGGTCGTCAGCACATCGCTCCGGGTATGTTTCGCATCCGCGCGAAGCACTTCGCTATTCAGCCTCTTCGCCGCGCGCTCTTCGTACGCGACGACGAACAGATTGACGGCGAGCGTGATCGCCATGATGCCAATACCTTCGGGAAACACCCTCGGCGAGCCGCCGTTGATGAGCCGATCGTAGGCAGCGCTGAGGACCTGAACAAGGACGATGACCAGGAACACCAGAATGCCGAGCGAGGCCATCGTCTCGTATTTCCGGTGGCCGTACGGATGGTTCTTGTCCGGCGGCAGGCGTGCGATCGACACGCCGACGAGCGCGACCACATTGGAGGCGGAATCGGTCAGCGAGTGAAAGCCGTCAGAGAGGATCGAGACCGCCCCGGTCGCGTACCCGAGGGCGATTTTGACAAGGGCCACCGCGAGGTTGAGCACAAGGACGCGGTAGAGGACGCGAACGACCTGAGCGTATTTGTCGGTGGTCTTGAGCGCTAACCCGGGCGCGGGCCTCAGAAGACGTGGGCCGTGGGGATCGGCCACCAGCGGATCTGCACCTTGCCAATGATGTATTTCTTGGGCACGAAGCCCCAGTGGCGGCTGTCGGAGCTGTTGTTCCGGTGGTCGCCCATCACGAAGTAATAGCCTTCGGGAATGACCGACGGGCCGAAGTCGTCGTGGCTCCGGTACTCGGGCAGCACGAAGTCGTCTTGCATCGGCACATCGTTGACGAACACGCGGCCATCTACGATGCGGACCTGGTCGCCTTCTTCCGCCATCACACGCTTGACGAACGACTTGTCGGGGTCGACCGGGTAGTACAACATCACGATATCGCCGCGGCGTGGCTCGCCAATCCGGTACGCGAACTTGTTGACGATGAGACGGTCCTGGTCCTCGAGCGTCGGCGCCATGCTCAGACCCTCGACGCGGGCCACTTGAAAACCGAACGTGACGATGAGTGTGGCGTAGACGGCGGCCGAGGCCAGTGTCTTGAACCACGCCACGGTCTCGTCCTTCCAGACAGTGAGCCGGCGCAGGAAGACGGTGGCGCGGTCGTCGATCGCCAGCCGCATGCCGGCCTCGCCGGCCGCTGCCGCCAACGGCTCGGCGGCCACCTGCGGCATCCCCTCGGATGCCTCCGGCGCTTCCCCAGAGGCGAGGGCGGGCGTCAGAGCTTCAGATGGTCCCGGAGCCGTTTCGTCTGCGAGCGGCTGACCGGTATCTCCGTGCTCTTCGCGTCCTTCATCCGAAGGATGTAGTTCCTGCTGAACCAAGGGACGATCTCCTTGATCTTGTTGATATTGACCAGGTGCGAACGGTGCACCCGCCAGAACACTTCCGGGTCGAGCCGGGCCTGAAGCTCGTCGAGCGTCCGGTAGTTGGCCGTGCCAGCGACCTGCCCCGTCACTATGTTAATCGACTCGTCGGACAGGGAAGCATAGATGATTTCTTCGGCCTGTACCAAAAGGAACCGGTCGCCGGCCTTGACAGCCACCTGATCGCGCCGGATCTCACGACTCGCCATCATTTTGACGATGCGCTCGAGCTGGTCGCTGACCGGCTGGCCTTCTCGCTCCCTGCTCAGCCGTCGCCTGGCGCGGGCCAGCGCCTGCTCCAGCCGGCGTGCATCGACCGGTTTCAGCAGGTAGTCCACGGCGTTGACCTCAAACGCCTCGATCGCGTGCTGGTCGAACGCGGTGACAAACACCAGGGCCGGCGATGGCGTCTCGCGCTCGAGCAGGCGACGCGCCACCTCGAAGCCGTTCAGGCCGGGCATCTGGATATCGAGGAAGACGAGATCCGGCTCGTAGCGGTCAGCCGCCGACAGCGCCTCGAGGCCGTTGCCGGCCTGTGCCACGATCTCGACCCCAGCAACCTGTCCGAGCTGGTAGCACAGCTCGTCGCGAGCCAGCTGCTCATCATCCACGACCATCACGCGAAGCCTACTGCTCACGGTCGGGCTCCGGGCCCCGGGCTCCGGGCTTCTGGTCTTGGGCGTGGTCATGCCGTGATTGGCTCGATCGCCAGCAGTTCGGGTACTTCGATGCGTGCCGTGGTGCCCCGACCGGGTTGACTGGTGAGCGTCAGTTGATACGCGGCGCCGTAGATGACCCGCAGCCGCTCCCTCACATTGGCCAGTCCGATGCCGCTCGACATCGGTGCATCGAGCCGCTCCAGCAGGAAACCGAGGCCGTCGTCTTCTACCTCGATGACCGCGCGGCCATTCTCACGCCAGCTGCGGATGACGATCGAGCCTGGGCCCATTTTTCGCGC
>Ga0326597_10010708_pt1 | contig 12193 bp, 10 predicted proteins | sample RVTome_12_FD_203789 | JGI IMG/M metagenome (GOLD analysis project Ga0326597, IMG submission 203789) | Soil microbial communities from uranium-contaminated site in the Upper Colorado River Basin, Wyoming, United States - RVT100D185 | ecosystem: Environmental > Terrestrial > Soil > Contaminated >... | reverse complement strand
CAACGAACATGGAAATTTGGCAGACGGGTCATCGGGCAATCGGCGCGTGAACGACCCGATGCCCGGACGCGGCCGCCAATTTCATGGTACTCGACGTGTTACTCGACCGGCTGGATGCTGATGACCCGTCCGTGGGCGCCGTGGTCCTCGAACCGCACGCGGCCGGCGACCTTGGCGAAGATGGTGTCGTCCTTCCCGCGCCCGGCATTGAGGCCCGGCCGGAAGCGGCGCCCGCGCTGGCGGACGATGATCGTCCCGCCGGTGACGACGTTGCCGTCGTGCGCCTTCACGCCGAGGCGCTGGGAATTGGAATCGCGCCCGTTGCGGGAGCTGCCCTGTCCTTTTTTATGAGCCATCCGTGCACCAGCCTCTAGAGCAGAATGTCGGTGACGCGCACGCGGGTGTAGGTCGCGCGGTGGCCCTTGGTCCGGCGCATCCCCTTGCGGCGCTTCTTCTTGAAGACGCGGATCTTCGGGCCGCGCTTCTCGCCCTCCACGACGGCGACGATGCGCGCGTTGGCGACGAAGGGGGCGCCGGTCAGCACCTCGCCGCCGTCCTTCTCCACGAGCAGCACCTGATCGAGCGTGAGCTCCGCGCCCGGCTCGCCGGCCGTGCCGTCGAGCGTCGCGACGCTGCCCGGCGTCACCTTGACCTGGCGGCCGCCAGCCTGAACGATGGCGTACATAATCGGCACCTGCGCAAAAGGGAAAGTGTACAACCGAAGGGGCGCGGCTGTAAAGGGCGCCGCCGCTACTTCAGCAGGACGCGGGTGCCTCGAATCTTCTGGCTGCTCAGGGCGTTCAGGAAGTTCGGGACGAGCCGGTCCATCAGCTCGAAGTAGGACGACAACGCCGGCGTGTTCTGCTGCGCGTTGTACAGAATCTCCTCGCGGTAGCTCTCCGAGTGCATGGTCGCCCCGGTGCGCCCGTCGATGAACACGAACTTGGGGCGCAGGATGAAGCCCTTGCGCTCGGTGAAGGTGCGCGTCGGCACGATGCGGCGCCGCCCGAAGGAATCGTACTGCTCCTGATCGCGCGACACGAACCCGGAGCGCGTGTGCGGCATGAACAGCACGGTGCCCGTCACGATGAGCGGATTCTGATGCTCCTCGCCGATGCGCTTCCAGTACGCCGTGTTCGCGAACAACCGCTCGTACGGCTCGATGTCCTTCTCGTCCCTGATTTCTTGGGGCAGCGGCAGCGGCTGGTCGCCGCGCTCGGGCGCGCCGCCCACGCCGTTGGTCGCGCCGACCGGTTCGGGGACCTCGTCGTCGGCGGTCGCGCTCCGGTTCTGATCCTGGGCGATCTCGATGAGCGGCATGACCTCGGCGTCGATCACCCGGAGCGACGATTTCGAGCGGAGCTGGCTCCGGAGCAGGCGAACGGTCTCCTGATTGGCATCGACGTCCTCGGAGCCGCCCGCCACGAACCCGGCGATCAGCACCCGCTGGAACGCGGACACGTCGAGCTTGGGCTGGATGGGCGTCTCGATGGGGATCTCGAAGTACGTGATGCCGCAGCCGAGCGACAGCGCTCCCAGGGCGCACACCGCTCCCAGCACGGCCAGCAGCGGGCTACGGCTTGTCATTCGCGGAGCGCCGTCGGTCATTGATTTCCTTGAAGAGCTCGAAGTTCTGACGGATCTGCACGTTCTCCGGCTCGATCTGCAGCGCCTTCTCGTAAGCGCCGCGCGCCTTGTCGAACTCGCCTTCGTGCTCGTACGCGACGCCGAGATTGTTGAACGCGGCGGCGTAGGTCGGGTCGATCTCGACCGCCCGCTGCCAGCGGTAGATGGCCTCGCGCCACAAGCCGCGCTGCGCGACATCGATGCCGAACTCCACCTGGGCCCGGGCGTCGCTTCGCGCGTCGGCGCGCACCGGCGCGGCCGATGTCGCCGTCACGATCGCGAGACAGGCTGCAAGACGTAGCAGCATGGAGGATTGCTCCAACTATTCCACGGCTTCCCACCGCTTGCAAGGCATTTGCGAGCGGCCGCTCCACGTGGAAAGAGCAAGGCATGTGCCACGAGTGGGACGCGAAAAGCGGCCATATTTGCCCCTCGATGGGCCTGGCGTGTTTCGACGAACGTCGCCTGAAGCGTCCGATCGTCCAATCCGTGTCGCTGCGCATGCGGTTCCGCGACCCGCCCGGCGGCGGGCGCCCGTGCCGCTATAATGGGCCTCGGGGTCGGGCCGCGCACTCGGTGCGCGGGCGGATCTCCGCCTCGGAGCCGCGCGGCCCGCGCACGTCGGAGGCGGTCAATGCCGGCCCCGGTCGATTTCGTGGCGCTGTCGCTGCTGCCGTTCGGACGGCGTCGCGACATCGCCGAACAGCTTCGCCGCGGCCGCCCGGCGGCCGACATCGTCGACGAGTTGACGGTCCCGCGCCCGGGCGATTCGTCCTCCCATCCCGACATCCTCCGGTCCCGCGCAAGGATCGCCATCGAGGCCGCGTCGAACGCAGACATCGAGGCCATCGCGTGGAGCGATCCCGCCTACCCGCCGATGCTGGCCGCGATCGTCGATCCGCCGCCGGTGCTGTGGCTGCGCGGCTGCCGCCCGGCGTTGGACGCGCCGGCGGTGGCCGTCGTCGGATCGCGCGCGGGCTCGCCGTACGCGCTGTCGGTCGCCGAGCGCCTCGCGGCCGACCTGGCGTCGCGCGGCGTGGCCGTCGTGAGCGGTCTGGCGCGCGGCGTCGATTCGGCGGCGCACCGCGGCGCGCTCCGCGCGGCGGGCGCGACGGTCGCCGTTCTCGGTTCGGGCGCCGACGTCGTCTATCCGCGGGAACACGAGCCGCTCGCGCGCGAGATCGCCGCCGCGGGCGCGGTGGTGAGCGAGCTGGCGCCGGGCACGCGTCCGCGGCCCCGCTTCTTCCCGCTGCGCAACCGGATCATCAGCGGCCTGGCGCGCGCCGTCGTCGTGATCGAGGCGGGCGAGAAGAGCGGGTCGCTGATCACGGCGCGCTGCGCCCTCGAGCAGGGGCGGGACGTGCTGGCCGTGCCGGGCAACGTCCTGAACGGCCGGAACAGGGGCGGCCATGCCCTTCTCCGCGACGGTGCAAAGATTGTGGAGACCGCGGACGATATCTTGGAAGAGCTGGGCGTCGGCCTCGGGACACCCCCGGCGACGGTGTCCTACAGGGGGCGGGGCGGCGAGGGGCGGGCGGACCCGCTCCTGGCGTGCCTGCCGGCCGGCGAGGCGTGCGATCTGGACGTCATCGCCGGGCGATCCGGCCTGACAGCGGCGCGGCTGCTGCCGCGGCTGCTCGACCTGGAGCTGCGCGGTCTGGTGCGGCGCGCGGGGGGCGGCCGGTTCATCCGGAGTTGACAGTTCGTGCTAGGGTGGAAAACACAAGGGGCTCCAGGCGGGGGGAGTTCCACGTGAGAGTCAGGATCCCAATGGCAAAAGCACTGGTCGTGGTCGAATCGCCCGCGAAGGCCAAGACCATCAACAAATATCTCGGCCGCGACTTCAAGGTGGTCGCGTCGATGGGCCACATCCGCGATCTGCCGAAGAGCAAGCTCGGCGTCGACGTGGACAACGACTTCGCCGAGGAGTACGAGTCGCTCGCGTCGCGCAAGAAGGTCATCAAGGAGCTGAAGGACGCGGCAAAGGACGTCACCGACATCTACGTCGCGACCGACCCGGATCGCGAAGGCGAGGCGATCGGCTGGCACCTGATGCAGGAGCTCGCGGGGAAGAAGCGCAGGATCCATCGCCTCACGTTCAACGAGATCACCAAGAAGGCGGTGCAGGACGCCCTCAAGCATCCGCGCGCCATCGACGAGAAGATGGTTGCGGCGCAGCGCGCGCGCCGCGTCCTCGACCGCCTGGTCGGCTACAAGATCAGCCCGCTGCTGTGGGAGAAGGTCCGGCGGGGGCTGAGCGCCGGCCGCGTGCAGTCGGTCGCCCTGAAGCTGGTGACCGATCGCGAGCGCGAGATCGAGAAGTTCGTGCCGGAGGAGTACTGGCACCTGTTCGCGCGGCTCGCCGGTCCCCAGCCGCCGGAGTTCGACGCGAAGCTGCTGCGGAAGGGGGGCGAGGCCCTCAAGGTCGGCAGCCGGGAGCAGTCGACAGCGATCCTCGGCGAGCTCGACGGCGCCTCGTGGGTCGTGTCGTCGGTGGCAACCAAGGAGCGCAAGCGCCAGTCGCCGCCGCCGTTCATCACGAGCAAGCTCCAGCAGACGGCGCGGTTCCCCGTCAAGAAGACGATGATGATCGCGCAGCAGCTCTACGAAGGCATCGAGCTGCCGGAGCTCGGCACGGACGGCCCGGTGGGCCTCATCACCTACATGCGCACCGATTCGGTGCGCGTCTCCGAGGACGCGCTGGCCGGGGTCCGCGACTACATCAAGACGGCGTTCGGCGACGACTACCTGCCGGAGAAGGCGGTCTACTACAAGTCGAAGGCCGACGCGCAGGACGCGCACGAAGCCATCCGGCCGACGTCGCTGCAGTACGACCCGGAAACCGTGCGGCCGTACCTGTCGCCCGATCAGTTCTCGCTGTACCGGCTGATCTGGAACCGGTTCGTCGCCTCGCAGATGACGGCGGCGACGTTCGACGAGACGATCGTGGACGTCGCGGCGGGCGACTACCTGTTCCGCGCGAAGGGCACGGTGCCGAAGTTCGCCGGCTGGATGGCGACCTACGGCCTCACGCCGGGTGAGCCGGCCGAGCCGTCGGACAAGGCCGAGGGCGACGACGACGCACCGGCGGGCCTGCTGCCGCAGCTCGCCGAGGGCGACCGCCTCGATCTGCGCGCGCTGCGCCCCGAGCAGAAGTTCACCCAGCCGCCCCCGCGATTCACGGAAGCGACGCTGGTGAAGGAGCTGGAGGAGAACGGCATCGGCCGGCCGAGCACCTACGCGTCGATCATCGGCGTGCTCCAGGATCGCGACTACGTCAACAAGCTCGAGGGGCGGTTCAAGCCGACGGCCCTCGGCGTGATGATCATCGATCTGCTCACGAAGAGCTTCGACGACATCATCGACGTCGAGTACACGCGGAGCCTCGAGGACGATCTCGACAAGATCGAGCAGGGAGAGACCAACTACGTCAAGACGCTGGCGGAGTTCTACAAGAAGTTCAAGAAGGACCTTGCCCGCGCCGGCAAGGAGATGCAGAACCTCAAGGAAGGGATCAAGACCGACGAGATCTGCGACCGGTGCGGAGCGCCGATGCTCATCAAGGTCGGCAAGTTCGGGCCCTTCATCGCCTGCAGCGCGTACCCCGAGTGCACCAATACGCGCGAGCTCGAGAAGGCCGATCCGGAATCGGAGATGAGCGAGGAGGAGGTCGAGCCCTGCGAGAACTGCGGCAAGGCGATGGTGGTCAAACGCGGCCGCTTCGGCCAGTTCCTCGCCTGCTCGGGCTATCCCGAGTGCAAGACGACGCGCAAGCTGATCGCGACCAAGCAGGGCGGCCTCAAGGCCGCCAAGCCCGACCAGATTCTCGACGAGAAGTGCCCGCGGTGCGGGGCCAATCTGGTCATCAAGCAGGGGCGCTTCGGCGAGTTCACCGCCTGCACGAGCTACCCCGAGTGCAAGTACGTCAAGCACAAGACGACGGGCGCGAAGTGCCCCAAGGACGGCGACAAGGGGGGCGAGATCGTAGAGCGCAAGTCGCGGCGCGGCAAGACCTTCTTCGGCTGCTCCAACTACCCCGACTGCGACTTCGTGCTCTGGAACCGGCCCGTCCTCGAGCCGTGCCCCGAGTGCCACGCGCCGTTTCTCGTCGAGAAGGTCACGAAGAAGCACGGCCACCAGCTGCTGTGCCACAACGAAGCGTGCGACTACTCGCGCAGCTACGAGCTGGCCGACGCGCCCGCGTAGACGCGCCCGTCGCCGCCCGCACGCGCACCGGCGCGAGGCGCAGCGCGCCGGGCGGGGGCGGTGCATGAGTGAACTCCCGCGCGCGGCCGGCCCATGCTGACCGCGCTCAGCCACGGTAGACCATGATCCACATCATCGGGGGCGGGCTCGCCGGCTCCGAGGCCGCCTGGCAGGCGGCTTCGCAGGGCGTGCCGGTCACGCTGTACGAGATGCGGCCGGCGCGTCCGACCGCCGTTCACAAGACCGACCGGCTCGCCGAGCTGGTCTGCAGCAATTCCTTCCGCGGGGACAAGCTGGACAACGCCGTCGGGCTGCTCAAGGAGGAAATGCGGCGGCTCGGCTCGTTGATCATGCGGGCGGCGGAGGCGAGCCGCGTCCCCGCCGGGGCCGCCCTGGCGGTGGATCGGGAGCGCTTCGCCGCCCTGGTCACCAGCGCGGTGGCCGAGCACCCGCTCATCTCGCTCGTCCGCCAGGAGCTCACGTCGATTCCCTCGTCGAGCGCGGCGGCGCCCGTGATCGTCGCGACCGGCCCGCTCACCTCCGACGCGCTGTCGGCCGACGTGGCCCGTCTCGTCGGCGGGGAGCATCTGTACTTCTACGACGCGATCAGCCCCATCGTGTCGGCGGAGACCGTCGACCACGGCAAGGTCTTCCGCCAGTCACGCTGGGACCGGAGCCTGCGGACCGCCGGCGCGGCGTGCGGGGTGGACGACGGCGAGGGCGATTATCTCAACTGTCCGCTCACGCGCGAGGAGTACGAGCGATTCCACGACGCGCTCGTGCACGCGGAGTCGGCGACGCTCCACGACTTCGACACCGAGCGCTTCTTCGAAGGCTGCCTGCCCATCGAGGTGATGGCGCACCGGGGAGTGGACACGCTCCGGTTTGGGCCGATGAAGCCGGTCGGGCTGACCGATCCGCGGACCGGCCGCGAGCCGTACGCGGCCGTGCAGCTGCGGCAGGACAACATCGCGGGCGATCACGTCAGCCTGGTCGGGTTCCAGACCCAGATCAAGTGGAGCGAGCAGGCCCGCGTGCTCCGGCTGATTCCGGGCCTCGAGCAGGTGGAGTTCGTCCGTTTCGGCATGGTGCACCGCAACACGTACATCAACGGGCCGACGGTGCTCGCCGAGACGTGGCAGGCGCGCCGCGATCCGACGCTGTTCTTCGCGGGGCAGATGTCGGGCGTCGAAGGGTATGTCGAATCGGCGGCGTCGGGCCTGATTGCCGGGTTGAACGCGGCCGCCCTCGCGAGCGGCCGGGGGGTGTCGGCGCCGCCGCGCACGACGGCCATCGGCGCGCTGGCGTACTACGTGTCGCACGCGAATCCCGGGCACTACGAGCCGTCGAACATCACCTTCGGCATCATGGAGCCGCTGCCCCATCCGCCGAAGAGCAAGGCGGCGCGCAAGCTCGAGCTGTCGCGGCGGGCGCTGGAGGCGCTCGCGGTCTGGATCGACGGCCGCGGCCTGGGCCGGCCCGGCGCCGGCGGCGGGGAGCCGGCTCTCGACGGCGAGGGCGCGGGGCGCGCGGGCGTGGGGCCGCGCGCGTGACGACGCGCGGGCGGCGGGCCGGGGGACTGACGGGGCACCTCCAGGCGTTCCTGGCATTCCTCGCCTTGAACCGCAACGTCTCGGCGCACACGCTCCGCGCGTACGAGAGCGACGTGGCGCAGTTTCTGGCGCACACGGCGGAGGCGGCCGGCGTGCCGCGCCGCGATCTCGGACCCTCGGCGGTCGACCGCGCGGCGATCCGCGGTTTTCTCGCCGCCGTGCACGCGCGCGGCCAGTCGCGCGCGACCGCGGCGCGCAAGCTGGCCTCCGTGCGCACGTTCGCGCGCTACCTCCGGCGCGAGGAACTGATCGACACCGATCCGGCCGCGCTCATCCCGACGCCGAAGCGCGAAGTCCGCATGCCGGCGCACCTGTCGGAGGACGAGATGGTGCGGCTGCTGGCGGCGCCCGCCGACGATCCGCTCGGCCGGCGCGATCGGGCGATCCTGGAGCTGTTCTACGCCTCGGGGCTGCGGTTGAGCGAGCTCGCCGGCCTCGACCTGGAGGACGTGCACCTCCCCGCGAAGATGGTGCGCGTGCTCGGGAAGGGGAGCAAGGAGCGCCTGGTGCCGTTCAACACCAGCACCGCGTCGGCGATTCGCGCCTGGGTGCGGGATCGGGAGGCGCTGGTCCGCGACCGGCCCGACGGCGAGCCTCCCCGGCGCGGCGCGCGGCGCCAGCCGCTGTTCGCGAACTACCGCGGCACGCGGCTGAGCGTGCGCAGCATCGATCGGCTCGTGCGCCGCTACGCGGCGGCGTGCGGCACGCGCCCCGGCATCAGCCCGCATGCCCTCCGGCACACGTTCGCGACGCACCTGCTGCAGCGGGGCGCCGATCTGCGGGCGATTCAGGAGCTGCTGGGGCACGCGCGCCTCACCACGACGCAGCGCTACACGCACGTCAACGCCGCGCAGCTGCTCGAGGTGTACCGGAAATCGCATCCGCGCGCGAAGGCGGGCCCCGCCTAGTCGTCGCGCCCTGCGGGCCGGGGCGCCGCGCGTCGCGATCGGGTGCTCGTCCGGCGTGGACGGCCGCTAGCTGGCGGCGGCGACGGGTGGGTCGGTGGGGGGGGCGACGGTGGCCCCGCGGCGGCCGCGCGGGAACTCGATGCCGAGCGTCTTGATCTTGTAGTTCATCACGCGCGGGCTGATCGACAGGAGCTCCGCGGCGTCCTTCTGCACCCAGTTGGACATCTTCAGCGCCTCGACCAGCGCGTGCCGCTCGATGTCTTCGAGCGGGATGCCGGTGGGCGGGATCTTCACGACCGAGGCGTGGTCGCGCCCCATGCCGGGAGTCTGCGTCTCGCCGAGGCGCAGGTCGTCGGTCGTGATCGCGCGTCCCTCCGACAGGAGCATCGCGCGCTCGATGGCGTTCTCGAGCTCGCGGATGTTGCCGGGCCAGTTGTAGCGGAGCAGCAGCTTCTGCGCGTCCGACTCGAGGCCGTCGATCTTCTTCTTCAGCTCCCCGGCGAAGCGGTGGATGAAGGAGGTCGCGAGCGGCACGATGTCGTCCTTGCGCTCCCGCAAGGGCGGCATCTCGATCGACACCACGTTCAGCCGGTAGTACAGGTCCTCGCGGAAGTGCCCCGACTGGACCATCGCCGAGAGGTCGCGGTTGGTGGCGGCGATGAGCCGCACGTCGACCCGCAGCGTGCGGGTGCCGCCGAGCCGCTCGAACTCGTGCTCCTGCAGGACGCGCAGGATCTTGGCCTGCGTGCTGGCGCTCATGTCCCCGATCTCGTCGAGGAACAGCGTGCCGCCGTCGGCCTGCTCGAACCGGCCGATGCGCTGTTTGTCGGCGCTGGTGAACGCGCCCTTCTCGTGGCCGAAGAGCTCCGACTCGAGCAGGTTCTCCTGCAGGGCGGCGCAGTTCACCTTCACGAAGTTGCGCGACGTGCGCAGCGAGTTGTGGTGAATGGCGCCGGCGATCAGCTCCTTGCCGGTCCCGGTCTCGCCGCGGATCAGCACCGTCGTGTTGCTCTTGGCGACCTTCTTCACGATGTCGAGCACCTTCTGCAGGGCCGCGCTCGAGCCGACGATCCGATCGAAGTCGTAGATGTCCTGCTGCGTGCCGCGGAGGTACTCGATCTCGTTCTTGAGGCGCTTCACCTCGAGCGCCTTGTCGATCTTGACCTCCATCTCCTCGATCTCGAACGGCTTCTGGACGTAGTCGGAGGCCCCGATCTTCATCGCCTCGACGGCGGTGGTCACCGACCCGAACGCCGTCATCAGGATGACGGCCGTCGACGGGTGCATCGCGCGCGTCGTGCGCAGGACGTCGAGGCCGTCGCTCCCCCCCATCTTGAGGTCGCTCAGCACGACGTCGAAGTAGCTGTCGTGGAGCCGCTCGATGGCGGCGTTCCCGTTCGACGCCTCCTCGACTTCGTGCCCCGCCTCGATGAGTCCGCGGACGAGCCCCCGGCGGAGCGCGTCGTGGTCGTCGGCGATGAGTATCCGTCCCATGTGTGCGTCGCCTTTCTGTGCCTGCCGTTCACGCCCGCTGCGGCGCCTTCCGCCCTCCGACGTCGGAGGGCCCGCGTGCCCGCGCGCCCCCCGGCGCGCTACTTGAACCAGCTCGTCGCGCTCGAGACCGGCAGCGTGACGCGGAACCGCGTGCCCTGGCCGGGCGCGCTGTTCACGTCGATGCGCCCGTCGTGCGCGTCCACGATCTTCCGGACGATCGGCAAGCCGAGGCCCGAGCCCTGCGGCTTGGTCGTGAAAAACGGGTCGAAGATCCGATCGCTCAGCTCCGACGACACGCCCGGGCCGTCGTCGGTCACATCGACGATCACGGCCGGCGTCGGCGCGTGCGGATCGCTGGCGAACCCCGGATCCTGCTCGACCGCCTCGGCCACCGCCCGGATGCCGATGCGGCCGCGCCCGTCGAGCGCCTCGAACGCGTTGGTCAGGAGGTTCGTGAACACCTGACACAGCTGAAACTGGTCGCCGTCGATCATCGGCAGATCGGGCGCCACGTCGAGCTGCACCGACACCTCGCCGCGCCGCGCCTTGCTCTCGGCCAGCACGACCGCCTGGTGCAGCACCACGTCGATCGCGGTCCGCTCCACCTGCAGGCGGATGGGCCGCACGAACTCGAGCATCTCGACCACGATGGCGTTCGCCAGCTTGGCCTCGCTGATGATGTCGGCCAAGAGCGACTGCGCATCGCGCGAATCGGGCACCTGGCGGCGCAGCAGCCCCGCCATCACCTCGATCCCCGCCAGCGGGTTCTTCAGCTCGTGCGCGATCCCCGCCGCCATCTCGCCCAGCGACGCGAGCCGGTCGCGCAGCCGCTCGCGCTCCTCCAGCTGCTCGACCTGCGTCAGGTCCTTGAAGAACATGACCGCGCCAATCGCGCGCCCGCTGTCATCCCGCACCAGCGACAGCGTGTAGCCGATCACGCGATCGATGTCCTTCAGCCGCAGTTCGGCCCGGTTCGGCAGCATCGTGAGCTCGAAGGCGCCCGAGAGCACGCGCGACACGTCCGGCCGTTCGCGAAACACCTCGCTGAAGGGGCGGCCCAGGTCGGTCGGCCGCCGCCTCAGCGCAAAAACCCGATACGCCTCGTCGTTCATCAGCGCCAGCGTGCCGTCGCGATGGATCGCGATGACCCCGTTGCGCATGCTCTTGACGATGTGACGGAAGAACCAGTCTTCCGGCCCGAACGCCCGTTGCGCGCCGCCTCGATCGGCCCTCCGGGCAGCCGAAACGGAGCCAGGACGCGCTCGTCCCGCGGGGCGTTTAGGCATGGGGGATCCGTCCGTCAGCTCGGCAGTAAGGCGCAAATCGTGTGCCCGACCCAGACCGCCGGTTGATGGTCAAAAGCTGAATAAATTCAATTGGTTAGCGAGGACGTGCAGCCAGGACTATACCAAAATTGTAATCGGATAGCGAGATCGTGACACTTACGCGTCGGAGGCGAGCGCCAGGTCGGAGGTGGCCTGCAGTTCCTCCCACTGGTGCATCAGGTCGCCCACGGTCCACATCAGGGCCTGATGGCGATCGATCAGCGGCTGGGCCGCCTCGCGGTCGTCGTAGAAGCCGGGGGCGGCCATCGCGCCCTCGATGTCGCGGATGGCCGCTTCGGTCTCCGCGATCCGCGTCTCGAGCGTTTCGATGCGCGCGCGGCGCGCCTGCACGGCGCGCGCTTTCTTCCGGGCCTCGGCGTCGGCGCGCTTGCGGTCTTCGCGCGAGGGCTCCGCGGGGCGCGGCGCGGCGGCGCGGCCGCCGTCGCTCGACGCGGCGCGCCGCGCGCCGGCGCTCCCGGCGGGCGCCTCCGCGTCCGGCGCGCGTCCGCCCGGGCGCGGTCGCGCGTCGGGGGCGGGGCGCGCCGCCTTCTGCGGGTCGCGGCCGGCCTGCCGCCCGTCGGCGACCTCCGGATGCTCCTTGTGCCACAGGAACTCGGCGTAGGTGCCCGGATAGACGACGACGGTGCCGCGGCCGACCTCGACGATCTTGGTCGCGAGGCGCTCGACGAAATACCGATCGTGCGACACGAAGATGAGCGTGCCGCCGTAGTCGACCAGGGCGTCGAGCAGCACTTCCTTCGAGTCGAGATCGAGGTGGTTGGTCGGCTCGTCGAGCAGCAGCGTGTTCGAGGGGCGCAGCAGCATGCGCGCGACGGCGAGGCGCGTGCGCTCGCCGCCCGACAGCACGCGCACCGGCTTGTACACGTCGTCGCCGGAGAAGAGGAAGCCGCCGAGGATGTTGCGGATGGCCGGCACCATGTGGTGCGGCGAGCCCGAGGCGAGCGTCTCGTACACGGTGGGGGCCGGATCCAGCCGGGTGGCCTCGTCCTGGGCGAAGTAC
>Ga0326597_10010707_pt1 | contig 12194 bp, 12 predicted proteins | sample RVTome_12_FD_203789 | JGI IMG/M metagenome (GOLD analysis project Ga0326597, IMG submission 203789) | Soil microbial communities from uranium-contaminated site in the Upper Colorado River Basin, Wyoming, United States - RVT100D185 | ecosystem: Environmental > Terrestrial > Soil > Contaminated >... | reverse complement strand
TATTGTGGGAAGTAAGTTGTTATGCGCAGTAGGGCACCGAGGTCGCTGATTGGCCAAGCGTTTGACGGCCGGGACTCATCATAATATCCGGGGCTGGCGCGGAGGTCATCGAAGCGGAACGCGCTGCGGTGACCCCCGCCGTATTGACTACAGCGAGTGCAGCCAGTCGAGCAGAGTCTTGTTCTGCGTCCAGGACGGCATCTTGGGCAGTGGCGTGCCGTCGGCGACTTTCTCGAGGGCCTTGCGCTTCATCTCGAGGTTGGCCCGCGCATAGATCTGCGTTGTTTTCGCATCCATGTGTCCCAGGAAGTCGCGGATGATTTCGAGCGAGACTCCGCTTTGCAGCAGATGCATGCCCTTGGTATGGCGCAAACTGTGTGGACTCACCGGCTGCGTGAAACTGGGTTGATCGCAGCGTACTGCCCGGACGTAGTTTTGCAGGATATAACGCACGCCTGAGCGCGAGAAACGTCCGCCCTGCCGGTTTTGGAACAGCGGCCGCTCGGCGTGCTCCGGCCGATCCAGTGCGTTCTCGCGCAAGTGATCGCGCAGGATTTGAACTGTCGCATCCATCAGCGGCACGGCGCGCATCTTCCGGCCTTTGCCCATGAGTCGCACCTGCGCGGGCGAAGCCAGGCGCACGTCAGCCGCATTGAGATCGATCAGCTCTTGCACCCGAGCGCCAGTGTCGTAGAGCACGCTCAACAGGACCGCATCCCTGCGGCCCTCGCGCGAATGCAGATTCGGCTGTGCCAGGATCCGCGCGAGATCTTCTTTGGACAGGTACCCGACGTTGGGGCGTGCGTGGCGCTGCAGCGGAATGGCCAGGATCTGCTGGCACTGCAGCATGCGTTCCGGGATTTCCGATTGCACGTACCGGAAGAATGCATGCAGCACCGCGAGGCGATGGTTTTGCGTGCGGATCGAAGCGTGCCTGTCCTTGCCCAGGTGATCGAGGAATGCCTCCACCAAGGGAGCGTCGATGTGCGCGAGAGACAGTCGCTCCAGGGCGATGCCGCGAGCGTCGCGGCAGAACCGCAGCAGCAGGGTGAACACATCGCGGTAGGCCTTGATGGTGTTGGGACTCAGATTGCGCTGTGCGGCCAGGTAGTGCGTCAGGAAGTTGGTCACCTGCGCGGAGAAGTCGGTCGGTTTCATGACGCGATCCTCCGCGGGATGACATCGCCAAACGCGGCGTTGGCGCGCACTGTAATCTGCGGAAACAGCTCGGCGGTCAGATGCAGATAGCGCTGCGTTCCTGCCAGCGACTGGTGACCCAAATAGGTCGCCAGCACCGGCAGCTTGGCGTCTAGGTCCGCGCCCTCGCGATACCAGCGCAGCAAGCTATGGACGGCCATCGTGTGACGAAGATCGTGCACGCGCGGCCCCTTGCCTCGACCGGCATGCGGGATACCGCAGCGCAGGAGCAGCTCCCGGTAGAGCCAATAGACTGTCGGAAGGCTCAACGGCCCGCCGTGTGACGACGGGAAGAAGAACGCATCGGACGGACGAGTTCCAAAGCTCGCGGCGTACCGTTGCAGACGCTGCACGAGCGGCAAGGCGGGTGGAACCAGTCGATCCTTGCCGAATTTGGCCTCGTGCACCGTCAAGACGCCCCGGTTAAGGTCGACATCGGCCACCCGCAGATGCAAGACCTCGTTCACCCGGAAGCCGCACCCGTAGAGGAGGCGGAAGACTTCGGGCATGATGAGGTGGCGCAGCGGCGCGCGTGCGGTCGGCGTGAGTTGATCGATTGCCTGAAGCAGTTGCTGAACCTCGGTGTGTGTCAGGATGCGCGGACAGAATCCGCTGCTGGCCTTTGCCAACAGTGATCGGTCGGGGACATAGGCGCAATACCCGAGGCGACACAGGTACCCGGCGAACTGGCGCACGAGGCAGATGCGGCACTGCTGCGTCCTCGCGCTCTCATGGGGGTGCTTGGCGAGCCACTGCCGGACCAGAACTCTGGGCAGCTCGCATTGCACCAGCCCCTCGGCGGTGAGATAGCGATCAAAACACCTGAGTAGCCGGCTACCTTCGCCGAATCGGTACCCGCACGCCTGTTTCGTCCGCACGAACTGCTCCATGAGCGGGGCCAGCGGGCTTTGGAACCGGGGTTGGAGTTCGCTATTTGTCATGACGCAGCTCCTCGGTATCCAGTGCAGCGCCGCGCAAGGACTCCACGTCGGCTTTGGCGTAAATCATCGTCGCCGCCGTCGTGGCGTGCCCGAGGATCTCAGAGATAACATGCATCGGCGTCTGCTCGCGCAGCAGTTGCGTCGCCAGGGTGTGGCGCAGCGAGTGCAGGCCAGCGTGCTGTTTGCCCCGGAACTGAATCCCCGCAAGTTCCCGCCAGTACTTGACGATGTGATAGAAATGACCGTCGTCGGCGAACGGCGCGAAAGGCGGTTGGGCTCTGAGGAACACTTCTCGATGGGCTGTCTGGGGGCGGCCCGACTTCAGGTAGTCGATAAGCGCCTCGCCGACTTCCTCGGTCACGGGCAAGCATAGCGGCGCGCCGCTCTTCGATTGCGTGATCTCGATGGCGGCCGTGTCCCACTTGAGATCATCGAGCCTGAGCGCTCGGATATCGCCCAATCGCAATCCCAGGCGACATGCAAGCAGGAGGATGGCGTAGTCGCGCTTACCTCTGGGGGAGCTGCGGTCGACCACCTTCAGAAGCCTCTCAACGAGTTCCGGCTCCCAAACCGAAGGGATCGTGGCATCCCGCGGGACCCGGATCGTCGGCAGCACCTGGCTGAGGTCCCGCTGCAGGATTCCGCGCAGCAGAAGAAACTGCAGAAAGCAGCGCACGTCGGAAACGGTCCGGGACATCGACCGGGGACCCAGACGACCTCGCGAGGCTGCGAACGCAGCGATGTCGGCGGGCTGCAACTGATCCAGAGTCGTGATGTTCCTTGACCCCAGGTCATCCAGGAACACCGCGATCGTTCGCATCCGCTCGCGCAGGGTCGACGCACGAAGATGGCGTCGGTCGCGGGCGTACTGCTCGTACTCGCTCAGTGACTTCCTCATGGCTGCCGGGACCTGAAGTCTCGACGTGTCGATGCGAGTGCGCTCGACGCGGCTGTCGCGGGCAAAGTCGCCCAGCACTGTGACAAGAAACGGAATGTGCCGCCGCCACTCCTCGTTCGCTTTAACGCGCTCACCTGGCTGTCGGCGGTACGCGGTTACGAACTCAGCCGCGAGTTGCTCGGAATACCTGTCTCCCAGGCTCCTCTTGCGTGAGAACGTGACGAGATGTCCCCAGACCGTGCGGTACCGCCTCACCGATCGCCTGCTGTAGTTGATCTTGTCGAGCTCGGTCAACGCGTGCGCAACAAGTTGATCAAGCGGCAAACCCGATGGAGTTCGATGCGCCAATGAATCCATGACCAACCTCCTCGAAAGAGGCGACCACGATGGCCGCCGGGAGGTTGATCTTGAAACTTTATGTGCAGTAATCCAACGCTAAGGCCTTGTTCGACAGGCACTCGCACGCGCTGCTCTACATAACGGATTACTTCCCACAATAGATCAAATGTGCAGCTGCACATTTGGTCTACACCCACGTCCTTAACAAAGGCGGCCGTGGAGTGACGAGCCCTCTCGAGCGTGTTGCGGGCCGTCACGCCGATGCATCGCGCACGTCAACGTGGGCCAGCACCCCGGCGTTGAGCCATCATGCGGAGCGGGAGCCTCCGCTCGAGCACCACAACGAGGAGAGGACCACCATGGAGAAAGAACAGACCCTGAAGCTACTCAATGCGCTCGCCAACGGCGTCGATCCGGGGACCGGCGAGCGCTTCACAACCGACAGCCCGTACCAGCACCCGGATACCGTCCGCGCGCTGTACGAGGCGGTGAGAATGCTCGAAGGCGCGCAGGCGCCCGGTGCAGCGCCGGCGCGCAGGCCCGAGCCGCCGCCAAGCGGCGCGGGCTCGCGCTGGAGCAGCGAGGAGGAAGAGCTGCTCGCGGCCGGGTTCGACGCCGGCAAGACCGTCGACGAGCTCGCGCGCCTGCACCACCGCTCGCGCGCCGGCATCGAGGCGCGGCTCCTGAAGCTCGGCAAGATCGACGCCTCGGCGGTGACGAGCACCCTGCGCTATCCGCCGGGGACGCCCGCGCGCGGCGAGCATCAGCGCGCGAGGTAGTCCGCGCCGAGGGCGGCGACGCCAGGACAGCCGATCAGCGCCATCAGGCGGTCCACCTCGTCGCGGTAGATTTCGATTGCGCGCGCGGCGCCGGGCTCGCCGGCGACCGCAGTGCCGTAGAGTGTTGCGCGGCCGATCAGCACCGCTTGCGCGCCGAGCGCCAGCGCCTTGACGACGTCGGCGCCGCGGCGGAAGCCGCTGTCGACGAGCACCGTGATGCGGCTGCCGACCGCATTGGCGACCTCGGGCAATATCTCGATCGGCGCGCGCGTGCTGTCCACCGCGCGCCCGCCGTGGTTGGAGACGATGACGCCGTCGACGCCGCAGTCGGCGGCAAGCCGCGCGTCGTCAGGGCGCAGTATGCCCTTCACCATCAGCGCGTGCGGCCACAGCCGGCGCAGCTCGCGCAGATCGTCCCAGGTGAGCGAGTCGGTCACAAGCATCGAGCGGCCCATCGGAGCCGCGGTGATGCGCGCCTTCATGTTGGTCGGGTAGTTCTCATAGCGCGGCATGCCGGTGGTGAGGAGATAGCGCAGCAGCACGCCCGCGAGCCAGCGCGGATGCAGGAGCACGTCGGTCACGTTGCGGCGCGTGAAGCGAAACGGCACGGTCATGCCGTTTCTCAGGTTGTATTCCCGCCCCGGCGTCACCGGCGTATCGACCGTGACGACGAGCGCCTCGTAGCCCGCCACCCGGGCGCGCTCAATCAGCGCGTGCGATGCGGCCCGGTCGGGCCACATGTAGACCTGAAACCACAGGTTGCCGCCAGCTTCCGCGGCGACGCGCTCGAGCGCGGTCATCGAACCGGTCGCCAGCGTGAACGGGATGCCGGCGGCCTTCGCCGCGCGCGCGAGCGCAAGTTCACCTTCGTACCACGCCAGGCCCGCCGAACCGGTTGGCCCGACCACGATCGGCATCTTCCGCTCCTTGCCGAAAAGCGTGATCGCCTGGCTGCGGCCGGAGGTATCGACCAGCATGTGCGGGGCGAGCTTGATCCGCTCGAACGCCGCGCGGTTGTTGGCGAGCGCCACCTCGTCGCCGTTGCCGCGGTCGAAGAACTCGAACACGCCCTTCGGCAGGCGCCGGCGCGCGAGCTCGCGCAGGTCGGCGATGTCGTAGGCGCCGAACGTCCTGTCCTTCATTTTTCCTCCCCTCGCCCGCCCGCGCTTCGCGGGCGCTCCATGTGGCTAAAACCCATCTCAATAACCACAGAAAACAGCCGCCGATGCACGCCGATGCACGCCGATAAAACCCCATCAAGCCACAGAGGACGCGGACTTCGCGGAGGAAAACCAGACTATCCTCATTTTGGTCTTGGCTTGAACCCTCTGTGTGCTCCGTAAGCCCTGTGGCGAATGCGTTATGGGGTTGACGTTGATCTCATCGGCGTGCATCGGCGTGCATCGGCGGCTGATGTTTTCTCGTTCTTGAGACGGGTTCCGGGAACCCTCCTGCTCCCCGCGTCACAGCGCCGCGCGTGCGAGAAGCGACAGCCCGTTCACGAGCAGCAGCACGCTCACCACGCGCAGCAGCGTCTCGCGCGAGATGCGGCCGTGGATCCGGTTGCCGACCCACAGGCCCGCGAGCGCGAACGGCGCCAGCAGCGCGAAGCCGACCAGCCGGTCGGCTAGCATCAGCCCGCTTACCGCGAATACGACCGCGCGCATCGACACCGACAGCAGCACCATGTTGGAGAGCGTCGCGCGCAGCGCGCCCTTGTCCGTGAGGCGGCGCGTGAGATAGATCGCGTACGGCGGCGCCCCCACGCCGAAGAGCGTGCCCATGGTGCCGCCGGCGAAGCCCGCTACCGGCGCCCAGCGCCGGCTCACCCTGCGCCGGGGCTCGCCCTGGCGCAGCGCGTACACGCCGTAGCTCACCAGGAAGACGCCGAGCGCGATGATCGTGGCGTCGCGCGGCAGCGTCACCAGCAGCGTCACGCCGAGCCCCGCGCCCACCAGCGAGAACGGCGCGAGCCACTTCAATTCCGCCTTGTCCGCCGCGCGCGAGAAGCGCGTGCCGAGCGCGAGCGCGGCCGACACGTCGAGCAGGGCCGCCATCGGCAGCACGAAGTCGAGCGGGAAGAAGTGCGAGAGCACGGGAATCGTAAACAGCGCCGCGCCGAACGCGGAGATGCCGAAGATCACGTACGAGCCCGCGACCGCCGCCGCGGCGATCAGGAAACTCGGCAAGTCGAACGGGATCGCGGAAAGCACAGCCTGGTTAAAGTCGTATTGGACGCGATCAACAGGATTTACATGATTAACAGGATTAAGGGCGCGGAGCCAACCCGCTTTTCAACAATCCTGTTCTGTTGATCCTGTCCATCAACTGCGGCCGCCAAGCCGATACGACCACGGGGCCAAAAAAAACGCCGGCTTACGCACCGGCGTCTTGCTGGCCGCGCCGGGTGAACGGCGCCGCGGACGTCCGTTCGAACCGGCGCATCTGATCCGGCGCGAAGCGTCCGGCATCAGACGATGTTGAGGTGCTCGATTCCCGACATCACGTCCTTTTCCTGCGCCTCCTTGCCCTGCAGCTTGATCATCAGGCGCAGCTCGTTCACCGAGTCGGCGTTGCGCAGGGAGTCCTCGTAGCTGATCTGGCCCGCCTCGTAGAGCTCGAACAGATGCTGGTCGAAGGTCTGCATGCCGAGCTCGCGCGACTTCGCCATGATCGCCTTGATCTCCTGCACCTCGCCCTTGAAGATCAAGTCCTGGATCAGCGGCGAGCTGAGCATGATCTCGACCGCGGCGACGCGACCCTTGCCGTCCTTCTTCGGGATCAGCCGCTGGGACACGATGGCGCGCGTGTTGAGCGACAGGTCCATCAAGAGCTGGGTGCGGCGCTCCTCGGGGAAGAAGTTGATGATCCGGTCGAGCGCCTGGTTGGAGCTGTTCGCGTGCAAGGTCGCCAAGCACAGGTGCCCGGTCTCGGCAAACGCGATCGCGTAGTCCATCGTCTCGCGGTCGCGGATCTCACCGATCAGGATCACGTCCGGCGCCTGGCGCAGCGTGTTCTTCAGCGCCGAGAACCAGCTGTCGGTGTCGACACCGACCTCGCGCTGGGTGATCACGCAGTTCTTGTGCGCGTGCGTATACTCGATCGGATCCTCGATGGTAATGATGTGGCCGTGGCTGTTCTCGTTGCGGTAGCCGAGCAGCGCCGCGAGCGAGGTCGACTTGCCGGAGCCGGTGGCGCCGACCATGATGACGAGGCCCCGCTTGGTCATCACCACGTCCTTCAGCACCGGCGGCAGGCCCAGGTCCTCGATCTTCGGAATGGTGGTGGTGATCGTGCGCAGCACCATGCCGATCCTGGCCTGCTGCACGAAGGCGCTCACGCGGAAGCGGCCGATGCCCCCCGGATTGATCGCGAAATTGCACTCCTTGGTCGCCTCGAACTCCTGCGCCTGCTTGTCGTTCATCATCGCGCGCGTCAACTCGACCGTATGCTGCGGCGTGAGCGGCTGGTTGGCGACCGGCATCATCTTGCCGTCGAGCTTGATCGCCGGCGGGAAGCCCGCGGTGATGAACAGATCGGAGGCCTTCTTCGCCACCATCGCCTTGAGCAGGTCGTGCATGAATTTGACTGCCTGGTCTCGCTCCATGTCTGGCTCCTCGTTCTATTCCGGTCGCCCCGCGGTTACTTGAAGGTGTCCTTGTTGGCGGCCTTCGTGCGGGCCTCGTCCGTGGACACCAGGTTGCGGCGCACCAGGTCCTGCAGGTTCTGGTCGAGCGTCTGCATGCCGATCTGCTGCCCGGTCTGGATCGCCGAGTACATCTGCGCCACCTTGTTCTCGCGGATGAGGTTCCTGATCGCCGGCGTGCCGATCATGATCTCGTGCGCCGCGACCCGCCCGCTGCCGTCCCTGGTCTTCAGCAGCGTCTGGGAGATCACCGCGCGGAGCGACTCCGACAGCATCGCGCGCATCATTTCCTTCTCCTCGGCCGGGAACACATCGATGATGCGGTCGATGGTCTTCGCCGCCGAGCTGGTGTGCAGCGTGCCGAACACGAGGTGGCCCGTCTCGGCGGCGGTCATCGCCAGCCGTATCGTCTCGAGGTCGCGCATCTCCCCCACCAGGATGATGTCCGGGTCCTCGCGCAGCGCCGAGCGCAGCGCATTGGCGAACGAAAGGGTATGCGGGCCCACCTCGCGCTGGTTGATCAGGCACTTCTTGCTCTCGTGCACGAACTCGATGGGGTCCTCGACGGTGAGAATGTGGCCGTACTCGTTCTCGTTTATGTAATCGATCATCGCCGCAAGCGTGGTCGACTTGCCCGAGCCGGTCGGCCCGGTGACCAGCACCACGCCGCGCGGCTGATTGGCGATATCGATGAAGATCTTCGGGCACTTCAGCTCCTCGAGCGTGAGCACCTTCGACGGAATCGTCCGAAACACTGCGCCGGCGCCGCGGTGCTGCACGAAGGCGTTAACGCGGAAGCGCGCGAGGTTGGGAATCGCGAACGAAAAGTCGCACTCGAGGTTCTCCTCATAGAACTTGCGCTGCCCGTCGTTCATGATGTCGTACACCATCGCGTGCACGTCCTTATGCTCGAGCGCGGGGAGGTTGATGCGGCGCACGTCCCCATGCACACGAATCATCGGAGGCAGGCCGGCCGAAAGATGCAGGTCGGAGGCTTTGTTCTTGACGACAAAGGCCAGCAGTTCGGCGATGTCCATTATAATTTCTCCTAGGGGGCCGGGCGGAACGTGAGGAATGACCGGCAGGGCCTTATTTTAACGCCTGAAGTCTCGCCCCGCATGCCTCGGCAAATTATGACAACAATCGCCGCCAACTTGCAACTTGTGCGCAGTCGCATCGCCCGCGCGGCGCGCGCCGCCGGCCGCCCCGAATCGGACATCGAACTGCTCGCGGTGAGCAAGACGTGGCCCGCCGAGCGCGTCGTCGAGGCGTATGCCGGCGGCCAGCGCGTGTTTGGCGAGAACTACGTGCAGGAATCCGTGAAAAAAATCACGGAAGTCGAGGCGCTGATCGCGCGCGCCGGCGCATCGCCCCATGACCTGGAATGGCATTTCATCGGCCCGGTGCAGAGCAACAAGGCGCGCGCGATCGCCGAGCGATTCGCCTGGGTGCATTGCGTCGAGCGCGAGAAGGTTGCGGTGCGCCTGAACGACGCGCGGCCGGACCGGATGCCGCCGCTCAACGTCTGCGTTCAGGTGAATGTAAGCGGCGAGGCCAGCAAGCGCGGCGTCGCTCCCGAAGACGCGCCCGCGCTCGCGCACGCAGTGGCGCGGCTGCCGCGGTTGAGGCTGCGCGGCCTGATGGCGATCCCGGAGCCGACGGCCGATGCCGGGCGGCAGCGGCGGCGCTGCGCGCAGTTGCGCGAACTGCGCGACCGGTTGAACGCCGGGGGCCTCGCGCTCGACACGCTGTCGATGGGCATGTCCGATGACCTCGAAGCGGCGATTCTCGAGGGAGCGACCATCGTGCGCGTCGGAACGGCGATCTTCGGACAGCGCAGAAAAGGCTGAACCGCCAAGATGGCATGGGCGCCTCCCGCTCCCTGCGGGAGGCGAGCATGCCATCTTAATGGTGTTTCGGGTGTTCTGGGTGGAAGGACACGGGGGCACCCGCGCAAAGCGGCTCAAGCGGGGTCAGGTGGTGGATTTTTTTGCGCGGCTGGCGCCGGTGCGGGTGGCGATGGAGGCGCGTGGGGGCGCGCACTACTGGCGGCGGGAGCTCGAGCGGCTCGGGCACGAGGTGATGCTGATTCATCCGAAGTATGTGCGCGCGTTCGTGAAGACCAACAAGACCGATGCGGCCGATGCACGGGCGATCTGGACCGCGGCGCGGCAACCCGAGATGAGAACGGTGCCGGTGAAGACGACGCAGCAGCAGGCGGTGCTGGCCCTGCACCGGGTGCGCGAGAACCGGCGCGATATGCGAGCGGCGCTGATGAACCCGCCGCGCGGGCTGCTCGCGCAGTTCGGGGTGGTGCTCAAGCGCGGGCGCCAGGCGGGGCTGGCCGAGTCGCGCCAAGAAGACCTCGCAGGAGCGGGGGGAGGTCTTCCTCAAAGCGCGGAACAAGCAACTCGTTTTCCGCGATCCGTTGCGATAGCGGGTATCACTTTGTCATCTTGATCGCCTAGCAGCCTGTCGGAATTGCGGTCTTGAACGATCGGTGTGAACGCATGGGTTATCGCTCCTGGTCAGCGCCGAGCCGACCGGCGGTAAATGGGTATTGGATGGTGCGGATTGATCATTCAGGCGCTCTGAATCCGGTGCCTCCGCTGTACGTTGCAGGCCGGGCACACCCGGTCCGATTCGCCGCTGACGTGGTTCACGCCCCGCGGCAGGAACTGCCTGACGTACCACCGTCATTCAGGTTGACGCCGACCTCTCCCAAACGGCACTTCCATTCAGCAGCTTGTCGGGACAGCGAAAGCCCGACAAGCTGCTAGCGTCGTTCATATTTCTCTTGGCGTCTTGGCGTCTTGGCGGTTAAATACTGTCTTATGAACATAACCTTCATCGGCGGCGGCAACATGGCAGCCGCCATGATCGGCGGCCTGCTCAAGCGGGAGTGGACGCCCGCATCGATACGGGTGGTCGAGATCGCCGCGGCCGCGCGCGAGCGGATCGAGCGCGAGTTCCGGGTCAGGACCGACGCGGAGACCAGCGCATCGAGCGCCGCGGCCGACTGCATCGTCCTCGCCGTGAAGCCGCAGAACATGCGAGAGGTGGCGCGGGCGCTGCGCCCTTTCCTCGGGGCGCAGCTTCTGATTTCGATCGCGGCCGGCATACGCATGCTCGATCTCTCGCGCTGGCTCGCCGGCTACCGGCGCATCGTGCGCGTGATGCCCAATACCCCGGCTCTCGTGCGCGCCGGAATCTCCGGGTTGTGCGCGATGCCGGCGGTTTCCGCCGACGATCGCGCGCGCGCGCAGGACATATTGAGCGCGATCGGCACCACGCTGTGGCTCGAGAGCGAGGACAAGCTCGACGCGGTGACCGCAGTGTCCGGCAGCGGCCCCGCGTATGTCTTTTATTTCATCGAGGCGCTGCAGCAGGCCGCAAGCGAGCTCGGCTTCCAGCCCGAGGACGCGCGGCGGCTGGCGCTGGAAACCTTTGCCGGCGCGGTGCGGCTCATCGCCGAGAGCGGCGAGGATGCCGCCGTGCTGCGCGCGCGCGTCACCTCCAAGGGCGGCACCACGGAGCGTGCGCTCGCGGTAATGGACGCGCGGGCGCTGCGGCGCATCGTCGCCGACGCGGTGCGGGCGGCGGCCGAGCGCTCGCGCGAACTGGGCGAAGAACTGGGACGTTCCGACTGACGCATGATGTCGACGGCGCTCATATTTCTGATCAGCACCGCCTGCGGCCTGTTCACGGTTGCGCTGTTGCTGCGTTTTTTCCTGCAGTGGGCGCGCGCCGCGTACCGCAACCCGCTGTCCGATTTCCTGGCCGCGCTCACCGACTTCATGGTGCGCCCGGTGCGGCGGATCATCCCGGGCTGGTGGGGGCTCGACCTCGCCAGCCTCACGCTCGCATGGCTGGTCCAGTTCCTCGAGCTGGTGCTGGTGGTGAAGATCAAGGGCTACGAGCCGGATGCCGCGGTCGGCGTTGCGTTCGCCGGACTGGCGCTGCTCGCCGTCGTGATGCTGGTGAAGCTCTCCCTCTACATCATCATGGTCGCCGTGGTGGTACAGGCGGTTCTCACCTGGGTGAACCCTTACAGCCCGGTCGGGCCGCTCCTGAACAGCATGACCCGCCCGTTTCTGCGCGTGTTCCGGAGACTGGTACCGCCGATCGGCAACGTCGATCTCTCGCCGCTGTTCGTGATCGTGCTCTGCCAGCTGCTGCTGATGCTGCCGGTGGCGTATCTCGAGGCGACGGTGACCCGGCTGTTCCAGTGACTGCGGCCGCGCCGGCCGGCTGGTACCGCTACGACCGCGAGGCGCACCGGCTCACGCTCACGCTGCACGTTCAACCGGGCGCCCGGCGCGACGCGATGTCCGGGCTGCACGGCGACGCGCTCAAGATCCGCATCGCCGCGCCGGCCGCCGACAACCGTGCGA
>Ga0326597_10010706_pt1 | contig 12195 bp, 6 predicted proteins | sample RVTome_12_FD_203789 | JGI IMG/M metagenome (GOLD analysis project Ga0326597, IMG submission 203789) | Soil microbial communities from uranium-contaminated site in the Upper Colorado River Basin, Wyoming, United States - RVT100D185 | ecosystem: Environmental > Terrestrial > Soil > Contaminated >... | reverse complement strand
CGATCCAGAACGCCGAATGGGTGACGATCCGGAACCGGCGCACCGGGGGGGTGGTGGAGGCGCCGATGGCCGAGGGCGGGTTCGACCCAACGCCCGTGGCGGCGAGCGCCGGGGACACGCTCGACCTTGATATCCGGGTCTCGTACCTCGCGGAGCCGCTGCCGTATGCGCTCATCGTGCCTCCACGGCGGCCGCCGGTCGTGGTCCGCACGGATCCACCCCCCAGGAAGCGCGACGTACCGCTCAACGCCAGCCTGCTAATCGTCTTCAGCGAGCCTATGGATGCCGGGATCCTGACGGGTGGGGCGGTGCGACTGGAGCTCAGGCAGACGCGGGTGAGCGGCCGGCTGGAGTGGGCAGACGCCACACATCTCACGGTGGCGTTCGCGCCGGACGCGCCTCTCGCGCCCGAGACTTCCTATCACCTGGTGATCACCGAGCAAAGTCGCGACCTGGACGGCGACCCCCTTCAGACAGCGGTCGTCGTGGAGTTCAGCACCGGACCGGGGGGGCTGATCGCGTTCTCGAGCGCGCTGGACGGGACATCGAGCATCTATGTGCTGAACCTCGATGACTACGGGGTCACCAAGCTGACCCCCGGGTCCTCTCCGGTGTGGTCCCCGGACGGGACCGAGATCGCCTTCTTCTCAGGCACGGCAATCCATGTGATGAACGCCGACGGCTCCGGCCGGCGTCAACTCGCCAGCGGCGGTGCCTGCCCTGCATGGTCGCCCGACGGGACGAGGATCGCGCTGCGTTGGGCATCCGGTGTCTACCTCGCGAACACCGATGTCTCCGGCGTCGGCGACAGCACCACACTGAGCGAGCTCGCGCCCTGGAGCTCCTGCCCTCGCTGGTCACCCGACGGCACCAGAGTCGCCTTCAGCGCCAAGGATACGACCTGGGGGATCTACGTCGTCAACGCGGACGGATCCAACCTCGCCCGCATCCGAGACGGGTCTGGCCCCGTATGGTCCCCGGACGGGGCGACGATTGCGTTCTGCCACACCGGAGGTGCAGGCGCGACGTATTACTGGGAGTCCTGGCTGATGAACCCGGACGGGTCCGGCGCACGGCCGCTGACCAGGTGGCAGTGCGGCATGAGTTGGTCACCGGACGGAACCAGGCTCCTGGAGTACTACTACGGCGGCATCTATGTCTTCGGGACCGATGGCTCCCCCGCCGTCCGGCTCAGCCGCAGCTATGCCAACGGTGATGGCGTGCCGACGTGGTCTCCCGACGGCAGGTTCATCGCGTTTGCGAGCAACCGCGACCAGCGACTCGAGACCGACTACGACCTCTATGTCATGGGTGCCGAGGGGTCCGGCCTGACGCGGTTGACGACCAACGCCAAGGTCAGTCGCGGGGCCCCAGCGTGGACGCGATCTCGCACGGCGGCACCGCAGGCGCCCTGACAGGGGTTCCAGGACTTCCAGGGTCACGCGCTCGGGCACGGCCGGCACCAGCCTGAGCGGCGCTGACGCCGCCGGCAACACTACGTCTCGCTCCCACGGGCACGATCCCCGACGCGGAGCAGGCCACGACACGCGGCCCGCTCGCGGGCAGCGCTCACCGTCCCAGTGGCCGACGGCAGCAGGTGAGCCTGGGCGCGGACCACGCTGAGCAATCCGCAGCACCCGTCCGTCTGATGAGATCGTCAGCAGCAGTTCACGATGCAGCCCCGACGGCCGTTTCCTCGACCTCCAGCATTGCTGGGCCTCACGGCTGCCACCCTGAATTCGGAGGCACGTGATGCGTACCCGTCTAGCCCTCGCCGTGGGTCGGCGGACGGCACGAAGCTCGTGTACACGGCCTTCACGTGAGACCTCTACCTCGGCTGCACCACGCACGGCTTGTTCGCAATGAACGCGGACGGTACGGGGGCGACCCAGATCACGAGCGGGAAAGACGTTGGCGCCGCCTGTCGGCCGCAGCCGATGCGAGCAAGTCCGCGCCGGGTGGCCGTCTCACGTTCCATGACGTGCACCCAGCGGAGGAGATCTATGCGCGTTCCCCTCGTCCTCGCGGCGTTCCTGCCGGCCGCCGTCGGCTGCACCCCCCCCTTGGAACCGCCACCACCGGACCTGATCGGGGCGTTGCGGATCACGGTCTCGACGACCGGCGGGGACGCGGACCTGGACGGGTATGCGATCACCGTGGACGGCACCGCCCGGGACAGCATCGGGGCGAACCAGGTGACCGTGATCCCGGAACTGCCCGCCGGCCCGCACGACGTGGGACTGGTCGGCGTCGCCGAGAACTGCGCCGTGGCGCAAGGAAGCCACCGCTCCATCACCGTCACCGAGGGTGACACGGCGCAGGTCAAGTACCCCGTCGCGTGCAGGGCCACCGGCGTGCGGGTGAGCGCCGCTACTGCGGGGCTCGACCGCGATTCCGACGGGTACCTGATCAGTATAGACGGCGGGGATGGCAGGGTTCTGGGACCGGCGGGGTCCGTGACACTGACCCGGATGGGCGAGGGCATTCACACCGTCGCGTTGGGTGGCCTGGCGGCCAATTGCGACGTGAGCGGAGAAAACCCGCGCGACGTCACGGTCTCCGTGGGCCAGGTGCTTTCCATACAATTCACGGTCACATGCGTCACGACGACCGGAGTGATCGCGATCACCGCCGCGACGTCCGGTATCGACCTCCCGGATACCAATGTCGGCTACACGGTCCGGGTCGACGAAGCCCCGCCGTGGGTGCTCCCGGCCAACGGCACGGCGACGCTCGATTCCCTCCCCCCCGGAGAGTACAGGGTGACGTTGGGCGCCGTGCCAGCCAACTGCATCGTGGCCAGCGGCAACGCGCGCACCGTGAGCGTGACCGTGGGGACTGCGACCAGAGACACCGCCCGGATCACGTTCTCCGCAAGCTGCGTCGCGGTCACCGGGGCTCTTGAGGTTGCCGCCGTCACGTCGGGGGCCGACTACGACCTGGACGGCTACGCCGTCAGCGTGGATGGAGATCCGTGGGGGACCGTGGGCGCGAACGGCGTCTGGACGACATTGCGGCTCCCGGGAGACCACACCGTGGCGCTCGACCGGGTGGCGAGCAACTGTCAAGTTGTCGGGGAGAACCCACGCACGCTGACAGTGACGGCGGGAGGGAGCACGCGGGACACTACGCGAACCACCTTCACGATCACGTGCGCACGGACCACGAGAATCGCCTTCACGAACGGCGGGTGGCTGGTGGTCGCCAACGGCGACGGCTCGAGCCAGACGACCATCACGGACGGCAACGACCCGACGTGGTCACCCGACGGGACGAGGCTGGCCTTTCACCGGCCGGGCTATTGCGACTACTACTACTACTACCCCTGCTACGACGGCGGCATCTTCGCCATCAACCAGGACGGTACCGGGGAGGCGCGGCTCACGACGGAGAGCCAGGATCGTGACGCCGCGTGGCGCCCGGACGGAACCAGGATCGCGTTCGCCCGCTACGCCGGTGGGCAGTACGCCCTGCACCTCGTGAACCCCAGCGGCTCGGGGCTCACGCGGCTCACGCCGACCACCGGGATCATCTCGGCCGACGCTCCAAGCTGGTCCCCGGACGGGAGCCGCCTGGCGTTCACCTGCCAGGTCGTGAGCGGCAACCTCGACCTCTGCGTCATCAACGCCGATGGCACGGGCCTGAGCCGCGTCACGACCGACACGGCGCGCGACGCGCGGCCGACGTGGAGCCCGGACGGCACGCGGATCGCGTTCACCACGACCGCCTTCTCGGGCACGCACGAGCTGGCGCTGATCGCTCCCGACGGCAGCGGTCTCACCCGAGTGTCGCCCGGGACCGGGGTGCTCCAGCCCGCCTGGTCCCCGGATGGCGCGCGCATCGCGTTCACGGCGTTCCGCTGCGATCCGTACTCCGGCTGCATGACGCCGGGACTGTTCTCGATCCGCCCGGACGGCACGGAACGGACACAGCTCACCATGGGGGCGGATTATGGCGCGGCCTGGCGACCGTGACGGTCGAGACACGCTACGGCAGGGTCCCGCCTGGGCGCGCCACTCTGGCCAACCCCTCTTCCCCGCCGTCCCGTTTGCGCACCTTGCTCCGCACCCCAACGCGTGCGGGGCCGGTCTCGCCAGCCGACGCACACGACGCGCCGGTGGTCCCCCGCCGGTGCTGGATGAGCAATCGAGTCCCGCGCGTCCGTCTGACGAAACCGTCAGCGGACCAGTGATCGTGCGGCGGCGTCGGCGCCGGAAGGGACGGGGGTGACGCGAGTGTCCCCGGGCACCGCGGCCATCCAGCCCGCCTGGTCGTCGGACGGCACGCGATTGGTCTTCACGAGCTTCCGGTGCGACATCTGCGCCGGCTGCACGATCCTCGGCCTGTCGGTCATCAGCCCGGACGGCACCGGTCTCACGCAACTCACCACTGGTTGGGATCATGGACCGGCCTGGCGACCGTAGGCTCGTGGGCCGCCGGCTGCGGCGCTGGGGATTGCCGGCTCTGGCCGCGGCGATCCTGATCCAGAGCCTGGGGTGCGAGCCTGACGGCGCGGTCAGCCCCATCACGCCGCTTCCCACTCTTCCTCCCCCGCGTCTCGCGCCCCACGTGGTGGTGAGCACGGTGTCGCCGATCCCCGCCAATGTTCTCGGCGCCACGGTCGCCGTGCGGCTCCGGTTCACGGACAGCGTGGCCGTCCGGTACGGTCTCGCGGGGAGCACCCTGGACAGCACGACTCCCGCTGTCATCCCGCTGGGAGACTCCGCCCTGGTGCCCGTGTTCGGACTGCTGCCGGACACGACGTACGCGCTCCGGGTGGTCGCCTGGGGACTCGGACAGAGAGGCGGCGACACACTCGCCTTCCGAACCGGCCCACTCCCGTCCGACCTGCCTGCCTATGCCGCAGGCGGCCCCGACCCGTCAACGGGATACGTGGTGTTCGCCGCGGGCAAGTACGGGATCGTCATCGACAACACCGGCCGCGTCGTGTGGTACCGCCAGTTCCCGTACGGCGCGGGCCTTTCCTTCGCCGCACCGCCGAATGGGCATTACGTGGCGCGCCCCCTCATGGCGGAGCCCACCGATTTGCCGGTCTGGCTGGAGATGGACCCACTCGGCACCGTGACGCGGACGCTCGAATGCGCGCACGGCCTCGTGTCGCGGCTCCACGACCTCATTCTGGCGCCGGACGGATCGTATTGGCTCATGTGCGACGACACCCGGCTCGTGGACCTCTCGGCGCTGGGGGGATTCGCGAGCGCCCAGGTCACCGGGACCGCCGTCCAGCACGTAAGTGCCGACGGCGCCCTGCTGTTCGAGTGGACCCCGTTCGATCACTTCGACATCGCGGACCTGGACGTGCCCAGCCGGTCGGGCGCCGCGGTCAACTGGACCCACGGCAATTCGATCGACCTCGACGCCGACGGCAACCTCGTGATCTCGTTCCGCAACCTGAGCGAGGTCACCAAGATCGACACGCGGACCGGCAAGGTGCTGTGGCGGCTGGGCGGGGTCCGCAACGAGTTCACGTTCGCCGACACACCCGCACCGGCCTTTGCGCGGCAACACGGCGTGCGGCTGGCCGTCGACGGTGGGCTCCTGCTGCTCGACAATCTCGGGGACCCCACGGTCAGCCGTGCCGAACGGTACGACTACGATCCGGCGCTCCGGGCCGCGCGCCTGCTCGCATCGAACGAGCCGGTCCCTGCCGTCACGGCACAGTTGGGCGGGAGCGTCCAAGAGCTGCCCCGCGGCCGGACGCTGGTCTCGTACGGTACGGGCGCGCGGGTCGAGGAGTACGACGCGAGCGGGCACGTCGTGTGGCGCATCGAAGGCGCCCCGGGCTACATCTTTCGCGCCCAGCGGATCCGCTCGCTCTACGCGCCGGGGGTCGGACTTCCTCGGTAGCCGACTGGCCGTCCGACCAGAACGCGCTGACCGCGATGCAACGCTTCGCGCTCCGCCGCGAAAGAACGGGTACGGCACTTCACAGCGCCCGCCCCATACTCGGCCATGCCTTGCCCCCTCGGCCGAGGAGTCGCCATTCTATGGGCATGCCCGACACCGCCCGCCGCTACACCGTGGACGACGTGCTCGCGTTCCCTGACGACGGGAACCGCTACGAGCTGGTGGACGGCGAGCTGCTCGTGACGCCGGCGCCCAGCATGCCGCACCAAGTGGTGGTGAGTCACCTCCACGTGGCCCTGGCCATTTACCTGAAGCAGCACCCGACCGTCATGGTACTCGCGTCACCCGCCGACATCAGCTGGGATCGCGAGAAGCTGGTCCAGCCGGATCTCTTCGTCATCCCGGCAAGCGAGGTCTCGAGGAGCTGGAAGACGGTGCGGACCCTGCTGCTCGCGGTCGAGGTCGTCTCACCGTCATCGGCGCGGGGCGACCGCCTGGTCAAGCGCCGGCTCTACCAGCGCCAGCAGGTGGCCACGTGCTGGATCGTGGACCCCGACGCGCGACTCGTCGAGGTCTGGCATCCAGGCGACGAGCGGCCCGAGATCGTGACCGATACCCTCCGCTGGAACGTGGCGCCGGACGGCGCCGAGCTCGCGATCCCGCTGCCGGAGCTGCTCGAGAAGCTGCCTTCGCGTTAGCCGTCTGGCCGTCTTGCCGTCTAGCCGACACGACACGCGAAAGGGCGGCCGTCGGAGCCGCCCTTTCACTATCTCGATCGTACGGCAAGACGGCTAACGGCAAGGCGGTTATTTCTTCTTCTCCTCCTCTTCCTTCTTCCGCTCGGCCGCCACCTTCTGGGTGATTTCCGGCGGCGCCTCCTGATAGCTCGCGAACTCGGCGTGGAACGTGCCGCGACCGTGGGTGATGGAGTGGAGCTGCGTCGAGTACTTGTACATCTCCGCCTCCGGCACCATGACCTTGATCTTGGTCAGGCGACCGTCCTGCTCGGTGCCGAGGATCTGGCCGCGCCGGCCCGAGAGATCCCCCATCACCTCGCCAAGGTTGGCCTCGGGCGTCAGCACCTCGACCTGGAGGATCGGCTCGAGCAGAACCGGCTTGCACTTCTCGGCCACGTTCCGGAAGGCCTGGATGCCCGCCATCTTGAACGCCATTTCGCTCGAGTCGACGTCGTGGTAGCTGCCGTCGAAGCACTCGGCGCGGAAGTCCACGACCGGGTAGCCGGCCACAGCCCCGCGCAGCAACGCCTCCTGGATGCCCTTGTCCACGGCCGGGATGTACTTGTTGGGGATCACCCCGCCCGTGATGTCGTCCACGAACTCGTACCCGCTGCCACGCGGCAGCGGCGCCAGCCGGATCCAGCAGTCGCCGTACTGGCCGCGCCCGCCGGTCTGCTTCTTGTGCTTGCCCTGCCCCTCGCCCTTGCCCCGGAAGGTCTCGCGATAGGCGACCTTGGGGCGGGCCAGCTCGGCCGTCACCCCGAATTTCCGCTTGAGCCGCCCCACGATCACCTCGAGGTGCCGCTCGCCGCGGCCCCGCGCGATCGTCTGGCCCAGCTCGGCGCTGTACTCCGCGTGGAAGGTGGGATCCTCCTCGTGGAGGCGCTGGAGCGACGTCGACAGCTTGTCCTCCTCGCCGTGCAGGTGCACCTCGATGGCCAGGGAGATCAGCGGCTCCGGCAGCACGATCTTCGGCACCACGACCGGCATGGCCTTGGTGGAGAGCGTGTCGTTGGTGTGCGTGTCCTTGAGCTTCGCCACCGACCCGATGTCCCCCGCATGCAGAATCGGGACCTCGGTCCGGTCCTTGCCCTGCTGCACGGAGAGGTGGTTCAGCTTCTCCACGACGTCCCGGGGCGCGTTGTAGACCTCGGTGCCGTTCGCCAGCGAGCCCGAGAAGACGCGGAACAGCGTCACGTCCCCCACGTGTGGCTCGGATACGGTCTTGAACACCTGCCCCAGGAACGACGCCTCACTGGTGCGCGGGATGGCCACCCCCTCGGCCGAGCCCCAGCGCTGGGCCGTCACTGGCGGCAGGTCCCCGGGGGCGGGCATCAGCTCCACCAGCTTGGAGAGCAAGGCGCGGGTCCCATAGGTCAGCTCGGCGGCGCCGCAGAGCAGGGGGAACAGCTCGCCCGCCTGCATCCCCTTCTTCATGGCGGCGAGCGCCTCGTCCCGCGAGATCTCATCGCCGCCCAGGTAGCGCTCGAGCAGTGTGTCGTCCGTCTCCGCGATCCGCTCGATCAGCTCCTGCGAGTAGCGATTGAACCGCTCGGCGTACTCGGGGGGAACGTCCGTCTCCTCGTACTCGCCGGTCTTCGTCCCGGCCTTGTACATGTGACAGCGCTTGGAGAACAGATTGACGATCCCGTGGAACTGGGCCCCCTCGCCCACCGGGATTTCGACCGGGATCACGCGCGGTGTCAAGTGCTCGCGGATGTCGGTGTACGCCTTTTCGAAGTCGGCGTGCTCCTTGTCCATCATGGAGACGAAGAACATACGCGGGATGCCGCGGCGCTCCGCCTCCTGCCACATCAGCTCGGTCCCCACCTCGACACCCGCCGTGGCCCCGACGACCAGCAGGGCGCCGTCGGCGGCATGGAGGCCCGCCACGGCGTCGCCGATGAAGTCGAGGTATCCGGGGGTGTCGAGGAGGTTGACCTTCGTCTCCATCCACTCGGCGTGCGCCAGCGCGAGGTTGATGGAGTACTTCCGTTCGATCTCGTCGGGGGTGTAGTCGGTGAGGGCGGTCCCGTCCTTCACGGACCCATGTCGCTTGCTGCTGCCGGCCACGAACGCGAGCGCGTCAACCAGAGAGGTCTTGCCGCTCGCGCCGTGGCCAACGACCGCGACATTGCGGATCCTCTCAGTCGTGTACTCCCGCATGGGAAACACCTCCGTTCAAGGGGACATTCAAACTGGCCCGATGAACGGGGGGTGTCAAATCGAGGAGTGAAGGCTCCTTCATAGGGCTTTCGTGCAGCGTGCAAGGTGCAGCGTGGTTGACAGGGGCCAGGAGACCGTGCTGACGCCTCCCGACTACGCACCACGCTGCACGCTGCTCCCTGCACGTTGCGCGTCAGTTATGAACCTGATCGGCCGATCGTAGAAGAGGTAGTTCCACGCCCATCTCAACATCACCGCCACCCGGTTGCGGAAGCCGATGATGAAAAACAGGTGGACCACGAGCCACGTGACCCACCCGAACCAGCCGGTGAGCCGGACGCCTCTGATCAGGGCGACGCCGGCGTTCCGGCCCACGGTCGCCATGATCCCGGGGTCCCTGTAGCGGAACGGCACGAGAGGCTTGCCGGCCAGGTCGTGGAGGATGTTGGCGGCGACGGCGCGGCCGGCCTGGATGGCGGGCTGCGCGAGCATCGGGAGCGGCTGCACGTCCTGCACGAAGGCCGCGACGTCCCCGATCGCGAACACCCGGTCGTGGCCCGGAATCCGGAGGTACTGGTCGACCTCGAGGCGGCCGGCCTTGGTGCGGGAGACGTCGAGTCCCGAATCGAGGCCATTCGGACGCACGCCGGCGGTCCACACCAGCGTCCCGCACGGAACCGTCTCGCCGGTGGAGAGCGTGACCGATGCGTCGTCCGCGGACCGCATCAGCACGCCGGTCCGGATCGTCACCCCCAGCCGCTGGAGCCTCCGCCGGGCGTCTTCCCCCAGGGGCGGCGGAAACGCCGGCAGCACCCGGTCGGTTCCTTCGAGCAGCAGGATCCGCACGTCCGCCCGGCTGATCCCGGGGTAGTCGCGACTCGCGATGAGCCGCACCAGCTCGCTCAGCGCGCCAGCGTACTCGACGCCGGTGGGACCGCCCCCCACGACCACGAACGTGAGCAGGCGCTGTTTGGTGGGGAGATCGGCCGTGGTGGCCGCCTCGAACCGGGACAGCACGTGGTTCCGGAGATCGAAGGCGGCCGACAGCGATCCCAGCGTGAAGGCGCGCGACGCGACGGCATCCTGCCCGAAGAAGTTGACGCGGGCGCCGGTCGCGAGCACCAGATAGTCGAACGGCTCCGCCGGGCCTTCCACGGTGCGCACCACGCCCGCCGGGAGGTCGGCCCCGGTGACCTCAGCCAGCCGGATGGTCACGTTGCGCACGCCGCGGAAGACAGTCCGGACCGGATAGGCGATCTCGCTCGGATTCAGCAGCGAGCTCGCCACCTGGTACAGGAGCGGCGTGAACAGGTGGTAGTTGTGCCGATCCACGAGCAGCACGTCCACGGGTTTTCCCGCGAGACGGCGTGCGCATTGGAGCCCGCCGAAGCCGGCGCCCACGACTACGACTCGCGGCATCTCGAGGTCCTTGCTGGGTTGCGGCCAGCGTGCTGGGAGTCTCGTGTAGCGTATAGCGTGTAGCGTGTAGCGTAACGGCCCATCGGGAACCATCCTGCTGGGCAGGTACGCTACACGCTATACGCTACACGCTCTACGGCCGTTTTGTGACGTCCCGCACCGAAACCTGGTCCGAAGCCGAGAAGTTAGAATCGTTGCCAGGTGCGGCAAGCCAAGTCCGCCTGTGGGGCAGGCTTGCCCGCTCAGGGGTTCGGCAGCATGCTTTGGCGCCCAGGGAGGGGCCTTGGAGTCGATCGACCGGAACGCCGATCATCGCGCCGCGGCGCATAGCGTCGGGCTCACCTACGTCACGGACGGCCTGCCCGGCATCCGGCGACGGCGGGCGGGCACGGGCTGGGCGTATTACCGGCCGAACGGCACCCGGATCGCGGATCCCGCCGAGCGGCGGCGACTGAACCGCCTGGCCATCCCGCCCGCGTGGACCAACGTGTGGATCTGTCCCGATCCCGACGGGCACCTCCAGGCGACGGCGCGCGACGCCCGCGGTCGCAAGCAGTACCGGTACCACACGGCGTACCGCGCCGCCCGGGACGCGTCCAAGTTCCGCCGCATGCTCGAGTTCAGCGAGGTGCTGCCGCGGCTCCGCGAGCGGGTCGAGCACGACCTGCGCACCCGCGGCCTCACGCGCCGCAAGATCCTGGCGACCGTCGTGCGGCTGCTCGACAAGACGCTGATTCGCGTCGGTAACGACGAGTACGCGCGCGCGAACCGGTCGTTCGGGCTCACGACGCTGCGGGAGCGGCACGTCGAGGTACGGGGCGCCACGCTCCGGTTCACGTTCCGGGGCAAGAGCGGCGTCCAGCATTCCGTGGAGGTGATCGACCGCCGCCTCGCCCGCATCGTCCAGCAGTGCCAGGATCTGCCGGGGCAGGAGCTGTTCCAGTACGTGAACGGGGACGGCCGCCGGCAGGCGGTGTCGTCGGACGACGTGAACGCCTATCTCCGCGAGGCGACGGGTCGCGAGGTCACCGCCAAGGACTTCCGCACGTGGGCGGGGACGATGTGGGCCGCCCGCGAGCTGCGGGCCCTGGGTCCCGCCGAGAGCCAGCGCGCGGCCGAGCGCAACATCGTACAGGTGATCGACACCGTCGCGGCCAAGCTCGGCAACACGCGGTCGGTCTGCCGCAAGTACTACGTCCACCCGATGGTGCTCGACGCCTACCTCGCCGGCCACACCGCGCCGCCACCGGCGCCGCTGCCCCGCGCCCAGCAGCGCCTCGAGCGGCCCACCGCCGCGCTCCGGCGGGACGAGATCGCGGTGCTCCAGTTCCTCCAGGACGAAGAGGAGTAGCGCTGACCTCCGCCGGGACCGGCTACGCCCGCCGACTCGGCCTGTTCGACGCCACGATGCTCGTGGTGGGCGGCATCATCGGCGCCGGCATCTTCCTCAATCCCGCGGTCGTGGCGCAGCGGGCCCCCACCGCGGGGCTCACGATCGGCGTCTGGGTGCTGGGTGGCGCGGTCGCGCTCGCGGGGGCGTTCGTCTTTGCCGAACTGGCGGCGCTCAAGCCGGAGGCGGGCGGCGGGTACGTCTATCTGCGGGACGCGCTCGGACCGCTCGTGGGGTTCCTCTACGGCTGGACGCAGCTCCTCGTGATCAACTCGGGCGGCATCGCGGCCGTTGCGATGACCTTCGCGACCTACACCGCAAATCTCACCGGAGCCTCTGAGGGCGCGAACCCGGTGCTCGCCGTGGGCGCCATCGTCACGCTCTCGTTCGTGAACCTCCTCGGCATCAAGTCGGGTGCTGTCGTGCAGAACGTGCTGACGGTGCTCAAGCTGGTGGCCCTCGCCGCCCTGATCCTCGTCGGATTGCTAGTGACCGCCGACGTCGTCGTTCCCGTCGCTCCCGTCGTTCCCGTCGCTCCCATCGTCGCGATCGGCACTGCCTTGATCCCAGTGCTCTTCGCCTACGGCGGCTGGCAGAGCACCAACTTCGTGGCGG
>Ga0326597_10010705_pt1 | contig 12196 bp, 12 predicted proteins | sample RVTome_12_FD_203789 | JGI IMG/M metagenome (GOLD analysis project Ga0326597, IMG submission 203789) | Soil microbial communities from uranium-contaminated site in the Upper Colorado River Basin, Wyoming, United States - RVT100D185 | ecosystem: Environmental > Terrestrial > Soil > Contaminated >... | reverse complement strand
GTTGCATCGCCGCCTTCGAACGGTTGTCCGTCAGCCCGTTCGAGCCGCCCGACGTGCGTAATTGCGTAGCCACCCGACTCCCGAAGGCGCCGGCGTTTTTCGTTAACCGTCCAATCGTGGATTGCGTCGAGCGTGACTCTCCAGGCGCCGGATTCCGCGAGGGCGCGGGCCGACCGGAGCCCGCCGTGCCCGTAGCGGACTGAGTGGCCGATGTACGCCGGCGCGTTGGCGAGGTGGAAGTCCACGTACCGGACCCGTGCAGCGGCGAGTTGGCCTTCTTCGAAGGTCCGGCCGACTGCGTTGCCCTGCTCGCCTGAGCCAGGCACCGACGGCGTTGCGCGTGTCCAAATGACCGGCATCGCCGTTGAGCGGCCCGGCACGTACACGCGCCACTCGTCATCCGTCCCAATCAGCCGTGTTGAAAAGAAGTCATCGACCCGGAGCTCGACGAGCGGGGCCGGCAGCCATGCGAGTCGAATCTCAGCGTCCTTTCGGTGCATCTTCCCGTCGGCAGACAGCTCGACCGGGCCGCGGTAAAGCGGGACGGGCTCGTTGACTTCCGGTGTGCCGTAAACCGCCGTGAGCGGTTCGGGCAATTCGGCGAAGGCTGGGAACATCCGGCCATCCCGCAATTCGATAAGTTTGCTTTACAAGGGCTTACGGTCGGCGGCGCGGAGGCTGAAACCGCCCGAAGCCTCGAACCGATGAACGGGTTATGGCATAGTATAAGCGGTAGTAACCCGCTTGCCGAACTGTCACCGGACGGTGGCGTGCCCCTTCGGGGGAGTAGGCGGCGGGTTTTTTCGTTTGCCCCAGGCCCGGCTTGCCCAACCCACAACGACGTTCACGGTGGGGAATCGGGACCGAAGCCGATGTCGCGCCAGCGTCGAGTTTCCACGAACTCGTTCAGATGGCCCACGTTGTCGGTCGCGACGGTTGCGGACACCCGTTTGGCCTGGGCGGCCAGAATCGCGTCACCGTCCAAGGCATGCTTGTGCGCGGTGGGCTTGTGGCGTCGACGGGCATCGGCCCACAGATTCGCGGCGTCCACCATGGTCGGCGTGTCCAGCGGCAGATACTTGAGATGCTGTTTCAACTGGTCGAGCCGCCTGATGCTGTCGTCCCTGCCTTCCAGGATCAGGTTACGACGGAGTTCGTAATCGGCGATCTCGGGAACAATGACCTCCAATCCCGCTTCAAGCATCGAGCGGAACCATTCCCCCGCCGCCCGGTTCCACTTCGGGTTCGTTACCATGCCGAGCGGGCCAGTATCCAGCATGATCCGGTCATTCACTGAATCGCTTCCGGGTCGAGGTGCGAGACTCTTCGATTCTCTTCTTCAGCATTTGCCAACCGGCTTCGTCTTCTTCCGTGTCCTCCGCAAGCCACTCGTCTAACAGCGCTATCATCGCAGCGTGTCTGGTGGGCGCGCGGTGCTTTTCGTCCTCAGGTCCAACGGCAATGCGTGCCTCGGAACGTTGCGTAGCCACCGCTTCCGTGTAATCGCGTAATACCGATGCCGTCGAGCGGCTGAACGTCAGTGACTCTACTGGTACCGACGGCTCATCGAGGAAAACGATGATAAACTCCTGAAGGCTTGTGGCGGGCCCTCGCTCGGCGGGCTGTTCGCCTTCGGCGTAGGCGGTCTCAATTTTGCTCGCTGTTCTGGTGGCGGTCATGCCCTCCTTCTCCAGATGTTCTTCTGGACGTCTGCGCCCGTCAGGTCGGCGAACCCACGCACGATCCACTCCCGACCGAGCAAGAGCCACTCGCGCAGGGCGCGTTCCTCGATCGTGGACGGCGTGCCTCTGGCCGTAAGCTCGCACAACAGTACGGGCTTCGAGTCGTGGCGCCGGATTGCATGCCGAACAGCCACATGAAGCCTGCCAAGCTGGTCCGGTAAGGGGAAACTGGCCTTCCAGAGAATCGACTCGGGTGGAGGCAGGAACGAGCGTTGCTGGCGCCAAGCCACATCGGGGAACATCTCTCCGATTGTTTCAAGTCCGTTCCAGCCTTCGCCCTGTACGATGTGATTGATGTACGTCACTTCCAATTGGTTCACCGCCGGGGCATCGATCCTCTCATCCCGACAGAAGTCCAGGAACTGACGCCACGCGGACCAGAACCGCGACGAAACTTCCGGGAAGCGCGGGTACACGTCCGCCGCGGCCGTCTTTCGCCAGTTGTGAAGAAAACGATCCGGCTGGACCTGAACGAGCCAACACGGATCCTGATGGATGAAGAACATGCGCGGCAGCGGAGGAACAGCCGAGAACTCGACTTGGGGCTCCTTCGGACCCACCTCTCCGAAACGCTCGACAACCTGTGCCAAGGGCGGCTGGTGTTCCCGAGTCGGATACTCGGGTCGAAATCGTTCCCAGAGTAGGCCGAACGTTGCGGCATCGAAGCCTGCAAGCGGCTCAAACTGCAAGCCGCAGACGACCTCGATGACGGGTGGAAGCTCGTAGTCCGGAAGGGGCGGTTGTGACGAGCCGGCCATGGCGAAGCGTCAATCCTCCGTTTGCGTCGTCCCTACGCGCGACACCGGGCGCGGCTTTCTCGCTGCGTCGGCGGCATGTTCGTATCGCCGACCCGCAGTATATCGGTCCGGCTGGCCTGTCGCCACCGGCGGGCCGGAGGGCCTGATCCGGCAAGGCGGGCCTGCGGCACGTACCCGGCTGCCGCTGCTACAGGCCGAGGGAGGAGTCGACGGCCTCCGTGGCGGTTTGGCGGTGGTCGTCGTGGCGGGATCGGCGGCGGCGCCGAGATCGGCTATGGCCTTCTTGAACCACAGGGCGGGCCGCTTCGCGTCCCCGTGCTTGCGCGGGTGCCGTCGACGCGGCCTCGAACTCCGTCAAGCACCGGAGCCGCGTTGGTCGTCCGACTCCACACCTATGCGGCGGGATTCCAACGGTCTGAGATGCTCGCCGTCAGCAAAGAACACCCGATGGAAGACATTGCCTGAATGGGAGCGGCGATGCGTCTCGTATGCGCGCGAGATCAGCGAATAGGCCTCGTTCACGCTGCGCGCTTCAACCCCAAGTGCCGGGATCCAACATGGGCAGTCATCGAGTAAACCACGCTTGCCGGGACGAACGATCAACTCCAGGGCCTTTCTCAATCGCACTTCGACGACCGAGATCCGCTGACCGGGCCACGCCATCTTGCCGACGCATCCTGCGGCCGCGATCGATTCGCCATGGCGGCCCCGGACGCCGGCCCAAAGTGACGTTTCCGCCGGGAACAAGGTATGGCGGCGGTCCGCCGTCCACCTGGCCCGCTGCCCGGCCTCCGACAGCGCGTAGGCCGGCAGGATCAGTTCGGCGCAGGTACCCTCCCTCAATTCGGGCAGAGGCGCGCCGTCGGCCAGCAACCACCGGCCTGCCTTGAAACGCACCGGGAGGCGAACCGTTCGGCTGAATCTGTCGGGGATGATCATGGTCCACTTGCCAAAGTCGCTCTGGATCATGCCTCCGCCGGAGCATCTTTGCGAACCGTTCGGCGGAGGCGTGCCTGCCCGGCCATGCAAAAGGTCATCCGGTCGAAAGGACCCTCATTTCCTGACCAGAATACTGCGAAGCTCCTCGATGGTTAGCGGTGGCTCCCGCCGGTGGATCATGGCGTGGCAATTCGGACAGATCGGACGCAAATCGCCGATCGGGTCCACCTCGTACTCAGCGCCGATCTTCGCCAGCGGAGTAAGATGGTGCACCTGGATGTAGCCCGCTCCAAGTTCGCCGTAGTGCTCGCGAAAGTCGAATCCGCATACGCAGCATCGTACCCCCCAATGTTCGATGCACCGCTGACGCGCGGCGGCACTTCGCTCATGGCGGGTCAACTCGAATGCGCAAGCGTTGCCTTCCGCGAAGTGTGTTTCTGCGGCAATGTCGCGCGATATCGCTTCTCCGTGGAACAATGATGGGGCGGACGGTTCGACGAGCGCAACATGCTCCGAGTACCGGTTCGCCCCGCCCACGTCGTCGACCACCGCCTGAAACAGACCGGGTGCGCCGACACAAAAACGCGGCTCGATCCAACTTCCGAGATGCAGTTCACCAATGAGCTCGCGCGTAAACGGATTGACTTCCCGCCACGAAGACGCGCGACGGCGGGGAGAGTACTCCGCGATGCACTCGCCCCATGTCGCGGTCCACGCATTGCCCGGACTCGCGGCGTGAATCCGCTGAGCAACATCCAGCACCTGTGCTTGGGTCGGAACGTCGATCTGCATGATCAGCGCATCGTCCGGTGCGCTTCCTGTCGGTGCTTCGGCGTGAAAGTAATTCGTTGTCTTCTTGACCACTCTCCAACCACGCGCCGTGAGCACGTCCGCAGGAACACGCCACCGGTCGAACTTGTAGACGACGCGCCCGAACCTCGTCGACTGTCCGCAGTTGTGAAGCTCGGCGTGGATGCGACGTTCCGGCAGAGAAAGCTCAGTTTCAGGCATCACAGCATCTCTACTAGCCCCAAAACAAGCGTACCATAACGGCCTGATGCCCGTGCGGGCGTCGGTCGGGCGAGGGGCGCAGGGCGGCGTGCTCGACGCGGCCGGCGGTCGAGTCGGCGTCGTTTGATTGTCGGTCACCCATTCGCGGCCCTCACTTTCCTCGGGTTCGCGTCCCGCACGAACCGGGGCGTCCGTACCCCGGTGCCACAGTGTGGCCCTCAACATCGCAGCGGACAAGCCAACGCATCCACGCCGCGCAGGAACGCCGCCTGCCACGGATTCCACGCCAACAGTCGATACACCAATCGCCGGCCCGTTCGCACGACTTGACACGGTACCCGCACGAAGGCGTTGACGAACCGCTTGAACTCCATCCGCAGCACGGTCGTCTTCTCCTGCCGATGCTTCTTTTGCCAACGGCCGTCCTCCGGCAACAGCAGACCGAACCACGCCTTCAGGGTCCACGCCAGCGACGCCATCACCATGTACGCCCCGTTGCTCACCAGGTTGTCCACCGGCATCCGCATCGCCCGCGCCCCGTTCTTGAGCTGCTCGATGAGGTTCTCCTGGTTGCAGCGGTCGTTCGCCGAGGCCACGATCCCCGACGCCGTCATCGTCCGGTTGTTGGTGATGTAGAAGAAGTACCGCACGTCGTCGAACAGCACCGCCTCACCCTTCTCGACCGACAGATTCTTGCGGACCACCACGATCCGGTAGCTCCGCCGGCAAGGACCCGGGGCGTAGTCGAACTCGGCCACGTCCTCCGACGTCAGACGGATGTTCTCGAACTCGCGCCGCCGCACGATCGCCTCCTTCACGTTCGCCGGACGAGCCCGCGGCGCGGTCTTCGCCGCCGGTTTCGCTTCGCGGCGAAGCGGCTTCCAGGCCTGCGTTTCCAGGCCTTCCGCGATCTCGATCAGGTTCGGCTTCGCATCGATGCCGAAGATGAACCGCACGTTCGCCCCGTGCCAGCGATCCAGATGTTGGGCCTGCGTGAAGTCCGTATCCCCGCGCAGCAGGACCCGCTTGAACCCCGCCCGCCGGCACAGGGCGATCGCCTGATCGAACCGCATCGCCGCCCCCTCGTGCGACGGACGGTTGCCCCGGCGGTTCACCAGGTACAACGGCTCGGCCGTGTTGGCCAGGGAGATCACCAGCGGGTGGTAACCCCACTGGCCCTGGTAGTTGATGTCCATGCCTTGCTTGCACTTGCCGGTCGTCTCGGCCATCAGGCCGTCGCCGTCGATTTTCGCCTCGTCCAGAAACGACTTCGGCTGCTGCCGCCACACCTTCACGCGCACGTCGTTGATCGTGTCCGTCAGGATTTCGACGTCGTCCGGCGCGAACCGCCGGCAGAAGTCGCCGGCCGTGGTGGGGTCGGGGATGCGCTGCGCCGCCAGGGCGTCCAGATAGACTTCGTCGTTGCGAAGCAGCTCCAGGTCTTCCAGGCAGGTGCCGCCGGCCAGAATGTTGTAGGCGATGTTGAGCACGTGGTCCGACTCGTGGTACGGCAGATGCACCTTCAGCAGGTGCAGCCGGCGGTCGATGGCCTCGACCAGCCCCGTCCGCCGGGCCAGCAGGTGCATCGCGCCGATCCCGCCCGGCCCCAGGCCGCGCACGCGGTCGGCCACCTCGTAGTGAATGGGGCCCGCGCCGAACATCGGCCGAGGCTGATCGGTCCAGTGACGGTCCCGAAGCCGGTACTGAATTCGGCGTTTGCGATTCTCGGTTCTCCGCTTGCGTTCCGCCCTCGTCTGTGCTTTACTCGCGTTCACTCGAAATGCCTCCTTGCGTAAGCGTGCCATGTTCTTGACACCACACGTTTTACGCGAGAATCGAGGCATTTCGAGCTTTTTTTTGCACGAAGCGCGAAAATCACGCTTGTTCAGGGTCTAGTTGACGGGTCGTAGCGAAATTCGCCGACCCGCAGGTTAACGAACAACGCCGGTCCGGAGGCGTACCGGCGTTTTGCGTTCTAACGCCCTTATTCGCAAGGGTTTAGCGCCAGGCCGCTCCCCGGCTACCACGTCGGAGACGGTGCCCCGCGCCACCCCTGAGCCCGTCCTGCCCGCGCCGGCGCTCGCGTTCCGCAGAAGGTCTCGGAGTCTCTCCGTTCCACCGACCCGCGGGTTATACCGACGGGTTCCGCTCGCCCGACCAAACGAGACCTTCCTCGAACAAAACTGTTCGCAACTCTCGGGTTATGGACTCACGCCGGGTTGCAGCGCGGACACAGACTTTTCCGCGCCAGGACGAACAGTTAGGCTATGTCCTTCGGTCCGCTGAGAGCCCCTTAAACCGGCGGGATCGTAGCCGACCGACGCACCGGAGACGGTCGGAGACCCTCGGGGCCGACTGTCCGCACGCGCACTACACCAGTGGTAGGCGTGCGCGTTCGCCAGTTGGCCGCCGTGAAGGCGTTTTAGGCTCCGACAGTCTGCCAGCGCAACCAGAGGGTTCCGATGAGCAAAGCGAACAAGAATCGCAGGGGCAAGGCGGAGCGCAAACGAATCGAGCATTACAAACGAGCCGGGAAGAAGCTACACGCACCCTTGGCGACTTATCCCGGACTTGAAGCCATCGACTATCATCGCCAGCTTCTGCCTCAGCTGCTCTGGTTGGCGTCGTTGATTGACCTTTACGGAGACGAAAACTTCCCAGGCATCGCCAACCGCTTCCTAGACCTGGTGGATACCCTCGGGATCACGGGGAGCGAACCGGTATCTGGGCTTGTCGAGAGCTTTGGCTTCGTTCCCGAGCCCCAAAGGCAGCACTTCGTTGACAGCAACAGAAGGGCTGTAGAGATCGCGGTAATCGAACCATTTGGAGCCGCGCTCCAACTCTACACCGACTGCCCGATGAACTGGCTCGTGGCCGCCTATGGGGACACAGAGCACGGCCTTGATCTCGATTCGGCGGTAGCATCACTCAAGCAGTGGACGACCTCTCTTGTCGACCGAACGGGCCCCGACTCCAACATGGCTCGGGCGATAGTCTTTGCTCGTTACCTGAAGGCCGGGAAAGTGATTATCCGTGACCGCGAGCTGATCGAGGAACTGAAGGTTTACCCACGTTGCAAGAATCGTGGTTTGACCGAGTCGAGAGTTCGTGCCAACAGTAACGCCATATTCGGGCAAGTTGTTCGTGACTTCACTTGGGGCGATGCCTTCTGGGCAACAAACGGGAGAACCAGCATGTGCAGCACGAGAATGGGTACCGAACAGGACTCTGCCAGGCAGACTCAGAAGGAGTTCCTCGGAACGCTCATTACTCGTTGCGATCAGGCGGCAGGTGAATTTCTAGCGGCGATTCGCGCGGATCACCAGAAGTGCATCCCAGCCCCCAGTATTTTTGAGAAGACCTCTGTCCTGTCTGGACTTCTTGCACGCGCTAGCGCTCTTGGGCTGGACATGCTCACGGAGAGAAGCCTTTGGGTCGCCGAAGTAGGAGGTATCATGCTTCGGTGCCTGTGCGAAACACTAATCCTTCTTTCATGGCTGTTGCGAAAGGACGATACCGCGCTTTTTCAGCGCTTTGTCCAATACAGTCTTGGGCAGCAGGACCTCTATGGCCTGAAGCTCCAGGACTACGACGGCTATCGCGAAGCCTTCAAGGCTCTGTACATCGGCGATGACAAGGTGGCGGATGCGATGTCGGAAGATTCATGGGGCGCACAGCTACGAACAATTGACCTCGGCCATTGGGCAGGAATCGACACACGCAAAATGGCAGAGGAAGGTGAGGTAAAGGTCTACTATGACCTTGTGTTCTCGCTATGCAGCGCGGACGTGCACTCGCAGTTCATCTCCATCGCCCGGTGGAACATGGTCCCTTGCACGAATCCTCTTCACAACTGCCATTTGTTACCGGCATGGGGGCGCCGTAGCGTGAACCCGTTCCTGCCGTTGACTGCTTGTGTGCTTCTAAGGGAAGCGTGTCATAGGTATTTCGAGCACTACAAGATTGACGCAACGTGCATGCGTGTTCTGGAAAGTCTCCTTAACGACGCGTCGGACATAGTGTTGAACGCATCGCCACGCTGAACTCAGGCTCAAACGCGAAGGGGGCTTGACCGTGGCCGACGAATACGGGATCCGTGGCGCGTTCTTCCCGTCTCAGCGATCTCGTCCAGGTCTTTCGGCCACAGCATTTCGCGCCGACCTTTCGCATCCCGGAAGTTCATCCCCAGGCTGTATCCGAAGCCATATGCATTGTAGAGCGCGATCGCCCGTTGTTCCTGGGGCCCGTTGGCGCAGCGCAGAAGCGCGTAGTAGAGCATCATCTTGGCCGCGTTTCGCCCCGCTTCGCCTAAGGTCATGTCCCAATCCGGCGGCATCCGACCGGATGCGTAGGCCGCTTCGCCCACCTTGGCCATGTACCAGAAGGTCATCTCGTAGGCCGCGCTGGCCAACGCCTCCTCGGACCAGCGCAAGGTCACGCGCCATTCGCTGCGCCCTAACTGTTCGATTGAGTCGGCCTCGTTCTTAGGATGCGCGTCATCCAGAACGAGAGCACGGCCACTCTTTGTTGGCTCAAAACGAAACGATCGCGGGAGCTTCCAGTCGTCTGGTACTACCCTCACGCGGATGACTTCTCGATGATTGCGACGGGGGAAGCGGACCGAACTCGGCGAGAAGCTCTGTTCACCCACGCACAGTCCGTAGGCCAACCGCTGTATGTGCCTGTCCAGCTGGCCGGCAACCTCCGTTTGTCGGCGGCGGTAAGACTTCACTTCGGCCACGGCGAGAACCGTGATCCGATCGTCCGACGTCTCGTCGTGCATTAGCAGATGAAGATCCGCGGCTTTGGCGACTCCGCGCCCTGCTTTATTCGGCACATGTACGACATCGCCAACGTACCATCGGGCCTCGGCCGGAAGTCGCCTACTCTTCTGGAGCTGCGCTGCGAGTCGCACGCACGCTCGCGCGGCCAGCAGTTCGGCTAGATGGCCCTGGAAACAGGGAATCATGAAGGAGTAGATGAACGCGATCGCGGCGGCTGTCTCCTCGTCCGAGAGACGCCGGCCCTCGAGTTCGGGCGGGACTGGCCCCTGTCCTTCATAGGGCCCGTCCTTGAGGAATCGTTGCAGAAGCATTCCGCGGTCGTCCGCTGACACGTTACGGATGGACTCACCGAGTGCTGCCCGGAAAACGGCCAGCGGCCGGGCTTGGCCACAGAAGCATGCTCCCGCCCTTAGGGCTTCAGCGATAGCAGCCCTGACATCGCCGCCCAACGCGCGCCCGATGAGGTCAAAGCCCACTGTCCGGACGAGTGCCACAACCTTTTCTTGCATTGTTGCTAGGTCTCGACGCCACGGCCAACTTACATCGTAGCCGTGACTGGTACGTGCTGCGAGCGGTCCGTGCCGGAGATTCTCACGCAAAGCGGACGGTTCGCCCCGCAACGGCATAGGTAACCCGTAGACGGCGGCAACGCGTGGGTATGTTACCGGCGCGGCCGCCTGGTGTGGAGGCCGTCATGCCGAAGCAGCGCGACGACGAACATCTTTCGCCCACCGATCGACGGCGCGAGGTCGCATCGATCCTTGCCAAGGGCGTTGGACTACCGGCGGCCTGAAGCGTATGAGCCGGGCCGCAGCGAGTGCGACACTGATCTTGAACTGGAAGCGCCGACGGCCTTCCAGGAACGCAAGCGATTTGGTTCCGCCGATGTCAGATGGACGGCACTGGCTCGCGATTCGTACCGGTGCCGCCTATGCGGCGCGGCCGTGACGTCGGACCGTGCCTACGTGGACCATATCCGACCCGTGAAGTGCTTTGCCAGCTTCCGCGAGGCGCACACGCTGGACAACGTGCAGACGTTGTGCGTCGGATGCCACCGGGCCAAAACCCGGCGGGAGCGTATGGCGTAGAGCCGTCTGGAGAGCCGGATGCTTGGAAACTTGCACGTCCGGTTCGGGGTTGGGGCCGGGGGGCAGCTCCCCGGCCCACACCACCACGTTGGCGCAGCATACGTCCTGTTGACCGAAACCCGCGAAGGCTACGCCCACCGCCTCCGCGCCATCGGGCACCTGCACGAAGCCGAGGACGAATCGCAGGCGTTCTCCGACCTCCACACCGCCATCCGCGCCGCTCGCAAGGTCTACCAGACCGACGGTACGATGCCCGACTGGGAAGCCCTGGCCCAGGCCGCCGAAGCCGTCCGTGAACCCGGCCTCTAAGGGGCCCGTCGTGGGCAATCTGTGGCAGGTCTGGGCCCCCGACCGTGCTCGCAAATAATGATTGACAACCGTTGCGAACAACTGTCAAATGTGCGGGGCGATTCGCACGGGTCCGTCCGCCGCCCCAGAAGAGAGAACCCTATGGCCAAAGCGCCGCTCGACACCGTGATGACAATCGAAGAGCTTTCGAAGTACCTGAAGATCTCCCGGTCGACGCTCTACAAGCTGGCCCAGGAAGGGAAGCTGCCCGCTCAGAAGGTCGGCCGGCACTGGAGATTCCACCGCGACGCCGTGGACGCGTGGCTGAAGAACCAGAAAACTAACGGGTAACAAGGCATGGCCAAGAACAGCAACAACGGCGCGAATCTGGGTTTCGAGAACGAGCTGTGGCGCGCGGCCGATGCGCTTCGCTCCAACATGGACGCCGCCGAGTACAAGCACGTCGTGCTCGGCCTGATCTTCCTTAAGGGATCGTCAATAAATAAAGTAAACTCTCTGACGTTTCGCGGTCGATATGGGGAGTATGCCGTCTGTCGCCGTCATACGCCAGAAGTACATCGCGTTGAGAGATTCGCTTGACGAACGGGCGCGGCGGCGGTGGGCGGCGACGGAGGCCCGCGCGGCGGGGCGAGGAGGATTCGCGGCGGTGTTGCAGGCGACCGGCATGTCGTCCAAGACCCTGGCGCGTGGGTTGCGCGAGCTCGATTCGCCGCAGACGTTGCCGACGGGTCGAATCCGGGGTCCGGGGGGCGGGCGTAAGGCCGCGACGGCGCTTGATCCCGGCCTGACGAGGGCGCTGGAGACGCTGGTCGAGCCGGTGACGCGCGGCGACCCCGAGTCTCCGCTGCGTTGGACGAGCAAGAGTCTGCGGCGTCTCAGCGCCGAGTTGAAGGCTCAGGGCTATCAGGCCAGTCGCACACTCGTGGGTCAGTTGTTGCACGAGGCGGGCTACAGCCTGCAAGGCAACCACAAGACGCGGGAGGGCGCGAACCATCCGGACCGCGATGCGCAGTTCGAGCACATCAACGAGCGCGTGAAGCGCCAACGGCGGCGCGGCGAGCCGGCGGTCTCGGTGGACACCAAGAAGAAGGAACTCGTGGGAGACTTCAAGAACGGCGGCCGGGAATGGCGGCCGAAGGGAAGGCCGGAAGAAGTGCGTGTGCATGACTTCATCGATCCCCAACGCGGCAAGGCGATCCCCTACGGCGTCTACGACATGAGACGCAACGCGGGCTGGGTGAGCATCGGCGTGACGCACGATACGGCCTCCTTTGCCGTGAATGCGATTCGCCTCTGGTGGAAGCACATGGGCCGTCGACATTACCCGCGGGCCGCGTCGCTGCTGATCACCGCCGACAGCGGCGGCAGCAACGGAACCCGCGTCCGTCTCTGGAAGTGGGAACTCCAGCGATTCGCCGACGACACCGGCCTGATCCTGCGTACCCGTTTACCGCATTTCGCGGTTGGTCACGGGGTGACGGGGTTGAAGAGGAGCGGGGTGACGTAGTTGGTGTCGCGTTGGCGCAGGAGGTCTCGGACGGCTTCGACGAGCGTCGCGCCGTGCT
>Ga0326597_10010704_pt1 | contig 12197 bp, 10 predicted proteins | sample RVTome_12_FD_203789 | JGI IMG/M metagenome (GOLD analysis project Ga0326597, IMG submission 203789) | Soil microbial communities from uranium-contaminated site in the Upper Colorado River Basin, Wyoming, United States - RVT100D185 | ecosystem: Environmental > Terrestrial > Soil > Contaminated >... | reverse complement strand
CGTCTGGGAACTTCCTGCGACTGGACCCGCAACCGCTTCACCATGGATCCGGCCTACTCGCGCGCCGTGCTGGAAGTCTTCGTCCGCCTCTAGGAAGAAGGGCTGATCTACCGGGGGAAGTACATCGTGAACTGGTGCCCGCGTTGCGGGACGGCGGTGTCCGACCTGGAGGTTATTCACGAGGAGCGGCAGGGGAAGCTTTGGACCATGCGCTATCCCTTTGAGGATGGCGAGGGCCATATCCGCGTCGCTACCACGCGGCCTGAGACCATGCTGGGCGATACGGCGGTGGCGGTCAATCCCGCCGATGATCGTTACCGGGCGGCGGTGGGCCGCAAGGTTGTGCTTCCCCTCCTCAAGCGCGTAATTCCCGTCGTGGCGGACGATTTCGTGGACCCGGAATTCGGGACGGGCGCTGTCAAGGTGACTCCCGCGCACGACGCGAACGACTTTGATATCGCCGAGCGGCACAAACTTCCCAGCGTTGTGGTCATCAATTCCGAAGCGCGCATGACGGAGGAAGCCGGGCCCTACCGCGGCCTCGGCCGGTACGAGGCGCGCGAGGCGGTAGTGCAAGACCTGCGCGAGCAGGGGCTGCTGGAAAAGATCGAGGACTACGCTTTGAGCGTGGGGACCTGTCAGCGATGCAAGACCGTGGTCGAGCCGCTGCTCTCCACGCAATGGTTCATGCACATGAAACCCCTGGCCGAGTCCGCCATCCGCGTCGTGGAGGAAGGACGCATCCGCATCGTCCCGGAGAACTACAAGAAGGTCTATCTCGACTGGATGGCCAACATTCACGACTGGTGCATCTCGCGCCAGCTCTGGTGGGGACACCGCCTTCCCGTGTGGTATTGCGACGCCTGCGGCGAGGTGGTGGTGGCGCGGGCGACGCCGGCGGCGTGTCCCAAGTGCAAGTCCGCGCCTCTGCGCGCCGAGACCGACGTTCTCGACACCTGGTTCAGTTCGGGACTCTGGCCCTTCGCCACCCTCGGCTGGCCCGATGACCCCGAAGACCTCCGCCGCTTCTATCCCACCGACCTGATGATCATGGGTTTCGACATCCTGTTCTTCTGGGGAGCGCGCATGATCATGCTGGGCATGAAGTTCATGAACGACGTGCCCTTCCGTGAGCTCTACATCCACGCCCTGGTCCGCGACGCGGAAAAGCAGAAGATGTCGAAAACCAAAGGGAACGTCATCGATCCGCTTCATGTGACGGAGCAGTTCGGGACCGATGCGGTGCGCTTCGCCCTGGCCATCAGCGCCGCGCCGGGCACCGACATCGCCTTCAGCATCGAAAAGGTGGAATCCTACCGCGCCTTCGCCAACAAGATCTGGAATGCCGGAAGATTCATCTTGATGAACCTCGCGAAATTTCCCGAACCGTTGCGTGCCAAGCTCGGCCAGTCTCTCACCCCCATCGCGGGCGTGGGGTTCGAGCCGGTGGCCGGGCCGGAGCACCTGGAGCTGGCCGACAAATGGATTTTTTCGCGGCTGCTCACCGTGACGCGCGAGATGAATGAATCGCTAGCCAGTTTCCGGTTTCACGAGGCGGCCTTCAAGATCTATCACTTCTTCTGGCACGAGGTCTGTGACTGGTATCTCGAATGGGTGAAGCCGGAGATTACGGCGGCCCCGGAAAGCGATAAGCTTTCCCCAGCCTGGGTGAATCTGACGCGCGTCCTCGAGGCGTCGCTTCACCTGCTGCATCCCTTCATGCCCTTCATCACTGAGGAGCTTTGGCATCAATTACCCCGTGAAGACCGTGGGCCGTCGCTGTCGCTGACCGCGTTTGCCCTGGTCAGCGAACGCGTGGGGGACGGCGTTTCGGAGAAACAGTTTGAGATCGTTGAGGAATTGATTGTCACGGCGCGCAATGCCAAGGCGGAGGCGGGTCTGCAGAAGCAGAAGCCCAGCGCTCAAGTGGCGAGCGAGGACCTGCGCTTGCTGGAGCTCTTCCGCGCCCACCAAGCGACGATCCTGCGGCTTGCGGGGCTTCAGGCGGTCAACTTCAGCCGCGGCCGCCTGTCTTCGACCGCCGGAGTGCGCGTCGCTTCGTCTTTCGACCTCCGACTTTTCCACGAGGAGCGCGTGGACCATGAAGCGGAACGCGCGCGGCTGCACAAAGAGAAGGAGAAGCTGGAGCGCGAGCTCGCCCGAGTCTCGAATCAGCTCGAAAACGAGGAGTTTCGAACCCGGGCGCCGCGCGACGTGGTGCGCGGCGTTGAGAATCGCCATTCCCAGTTGTCTCTGCACTACCAGAAGGTTCTCGACTCGATCGAGAGGCTGGACTGATTTGTGGTGATCTCCGTCATTCAGAGTGCGGCGCCGGCGTCCTTCCTGCCCCTGGGGCTTTCCCCTGATGACCTGCGAGTCCTGATCCGCCGGGCACTGGAAGAAGACTTGGGCGCGGGTGACTTGACCACGCGCCTGACCGTCCCCGAAGGAACGAGGGCGCGCGGCGAGCTGGTCGCCAAACAAGACCTTGTGGTCGCCGGCCTTCCAGTAGCGGCGGAAGTCTTTCGATTGCTCGACCCTTCCACCCGTTGGGAGACCCTGACGGAGGAAGGCGCGGAGGTTCGCGCCGGCGCTCGACTGGCCCGGGTCACGGGTTCTGCCGCGGCGCTTCTCGCCGGGGAGCGCGTGACGCTGAATTTTGTGCAGCACCTGAGCGGCATCGCCACCCAGACGCGGCGACTGACAGCAAAGCTCACCGGCCTCAAGGCCCAGCTTCTCGACACGCGCAAAACCATTCCCGGATTGCGAATGCTCGAAAAGTACGCGGTGCGCGTGGGAGGAGGCGTGAATCATCGCCTGCGCCTGGATGACGGGATTCTGATCAAGAACAATCACCTTCGACTGGCAGGAGGAATTCCCCAGGCCGTCGAGAGCGCGAGGAAGAATCGTCCGCAGGGAATGGAGGTCGAGGTCGAAGTCACGAGCTCCACTCAATTGGATGAAGCCATCACCGCCGGGGCCGAGCGCGTCCTTTTGGATAACATGACGCCCGCCGAGGTCCGCGAGTGCGTGGCGCGGGCTTCGGGGCGGGTGAGGCTTGAAGTCTCGGGCGGCGTCAACGCCGCGAACATTCGCCAATACGCGGAGACCGGAGTGGATTACATCTCGGTGGGCGCGCTGACGCATTCGGCTCCCGCCGCGGACATTCATTTTCTGATCGAGCCTATTTAGCGGCGCTCGGGACCTGCCCCGGCACGCCGTTCGTAGACCGCCGCGACAGCCATGTCCACGGGAACCACTGACCGCAAAATCGACAAGCTGATTCACCTGTTGGTGAAGAACGCCACGGTGGTGGTGCCGGGGCCGAAGATCGCTTCCGAAATAGGAGTCACTCGCTCCACGGTCTGGGTGTACATCGAGAAGCTTCGCGCCCTGGGCGTGGAGATCAAAGGCCACCCGTCGAGCGGCTACGAACTCCAGAAACTTCCCGACATCCTCGCCCCCAGCCTGATTCGGCCGGAGCTTGGCGACAACCAGATCGGACACAAGATCGTTCACTATTTCCGGACGGATTCGACCAACAACGCAGCGCTCGCACTGGCCGCCAAAGGCGCGGCGCACGGCACCGTGGTTCTGACCGAGGAACAGACTGCGGGCCGAGGGCGCTTCGGCCGCACCTGGTTTTCGGAGAAATCCAGCGGCATTTATGCGTCGATTGTCTTGCGGCCGCCACTCGCCCCCGCCGCCGCGCCCATGATAACTCTGATGGCGGCTGTCGCCTCGCATCAGGCGGTGAGCACAACGACGGGGCTGCCGGTGGACATCCGCTGGCCGAACGACTTGCTCGTCAGCGGCAAGAAGGTGTGCGGGATCCTGACGGAGATGAACGCCGAGGTCGATCGGCTGCACGCCGTGGTGGTGGGGATTGGGATCAACGTGAATCACCGCGAGATGCCCGAGGAGTTGAGGGACATCGCCACCTCCCTGAGGATTGAGGGTCGGAAGACTTACTCGCGATCGCACCTTCTTGTTGCCCTCCTCAAGGAGCTCGAACGGAAATACCATTTGCTGCTCGACGAGGGCGGCGCCGCCATCGCCCGGCGGTGGGCTGCGGGTTCGACTTACGCGGAGGGCAAGCGGGTTCGGGTTCGAACCAACTCCGAGGAATTCATCGCCACGACGGCGGGGCTCGAGCCCAGCGGGGCGCTCAGAGTTCGCCGCGAGGACGGCCGGGAAGAGGTGATGGTCTCCGGCGAAATCTCCGAAGTAAAATAGAACGAATCGCCGGCGCCCGCGCGATGGGCAAAATGCCGGGCACGCCGGCGGAACTTTCACGAGGTTGAATCGATGCTCCTGGTGGTTGACGTCGGCAACACGAACACAACGCTGGGCGTTTTCGAGGGGAAGGATCTTCGCGTCCAGTGGCGCCTTTCCACGAATCGAAGCCAGACAGCCGACGAGTACGGAATCCTGATCCGCAACTTGTTCGTCTCCGACGGGTTTCAAACCCAGCAAATTGACGCCCTGATGATCGCCTGCGTGGTTCCGCCGCTCAACTCGGTGCTGGAAGAGATGGCGACGAAATACTTTCACCGTCCGGCGTTTTTCCTGGGGCCGGGCGTTCGAACCGGCATGGCCATCCACTACGACAATCCGCAGGAAGTGGGCGCCGACCGCATCGCCGACGCGGTGGCGGCTTTTGAGAAATACGGCGGGCCGTGCGTGGTGGTCGATTTCGGCACAGCGGTCACCTTCGACGCCATCTCCGAAAAAGGAGAGTACCTGGGGGGCGTGATCGCGCCGGGCATCGGCATCTCTTCGGAAGCGCTTTTCCGCGAGGCGGCGCGGCTGCCGCGCGTGGAAATCCGCGAGCCTCAGCGCATGATCGGCACGAATACCGTGGGCAGCATGCAGTCCGGCCTTTTCTATGGTGCGGTGGGATTGGTGGACGGCATCCTTGACCGCCTCTGCGCCGTCCTGGGAGAAAAAACCAAGATCGTGGCCACGGGAGGGCAAGCCTCGCTTGTCGCCGCTGCTTCCAAGTATAAACCTCCGGTCGATCCCTCTCTCACCCTGGAGGGTCTGCGCATCATTTACGAGCGCAACCTGCCGGGGACCCGGCACAAGTAGGGGCGTGGCGGTGGAAAACTACTTCAACTACTTCACCGAGGTCGAGGAGTGTTTTCGCCGCTGCCGCGGCACTCCCACTCTGCTCTCCCCCCTCGACTGGGCGCTCATCGAATCCTGGAAGGAAGCCGGACGCCCGCTCGATGCGGTCCTGCGTGGAATCGAACGGGCGTTTGAGAAATTCAAGAAGCGCCCCCAGCGATTCCGCATGGTCAACAGCCTGGCCTATTGTTCGCAGGAGGTCGACCGCGCGGCCGAGGAAATCAGAACGGCAGAGGCCGAAGGGGGCTCGCCCTCCAAGGCCAGTGAACCGGTGGTGCCTCCCTTTCCCCCGGAGGAGATCCTGGCCTACATGAATCGCAATGCCCAGGCTCTGGAGCTGGCCAGTCGCCATTGGCAGGAGCAGGGGAAGCCTGATTTGGCAAGGGACCTCTCGAACGCGGCGGCGGAGCATCGTGAAGTTATCGCGCGGCAGGCCGGCGATGCCGCGACGGATCTGAACGAGCTCGAGATATTGCTGACCGCGCTCGAGGAAAAATTGACGGCGCTGCTGACCCGGGCCTCCTCGGTGGAGCTGCTGGCGGGATTCCGCCGCGAAGTGGAACGAGGGCTCACCGCGTACCGCCGTAAGATGTCCGGTGCTCAGATCGAATCACTGGAGCGTCAGTTTCTCAAGAAGCGGCTGTTTGAGTATTACCGGATTCCGCGTTTGAGTCTGTTTTACTTTTGAATTTTTGAGTTGGAAGCACCGTGTCCTTTGAATTGATCCCGGAAAAACTCGTCTATGGAGGCGCGGCTCTGGGGCACGCTGAGGGGCGGACGGTGCTGGTGCCTTTCGCTTTGCCCGGCGAGCGGCTCGAAGTGGAGAGCGTTCGCACCGCGAAAGGGGTGATCCACGCCCGGCCGATCCGGATTCTTGAGGCAGCTTCCCGGCGCATTGCTCCTCCCTGCGCCTACTTCGCTCGGTGCGGAGGTTGCCACTATCAACATCTGTCCGCCGAGCACCAGACCTCCACAAAAGTCGAAATCCTGCGCGAAACGCTGCGCCGCTTGGGGAAGATCGAGTGGGAATCCGACATCACCGTCCATGCGGCGGAATCTCGGGGCTATCGGAATCAGGCGCAATTGAAGGTCGCCGGCATGCCGGACGGACAGGTGGAATTGGGTTTCTTTGAGGCCGAGTCCCACCGTTTGTTTCCCGTCGATGAGTGCCTGATCCTCTCACCCCGGCTGAACGGAGTCTTAGGAGAACTCCGCTCCGCCGAGTGGACGGGCCGGCTGGGTGATATACACGAGATCGATTTGCTTGCCGACGACCGCGACGAACGCGTCGTGGTCACATTGCGCGGCCGCGGGAACTCAAAGAAGAATGAGGCGCTGGCCGGCGATCTGCTCCGCCGCATCCAGGCCGTGGTCAGCGTCGGCGTGGAGGGTGATGAAGGTGCGCGAGTCTTCGGCGGCGCGGCGCTCGAATACGCGGTACCGCCGTTCCGCTATCGAGTCAGCCCCGGATCGTTCTTCCAATCGTCCCGGTTTCTGCTTCCCGAGTTGGTGGAGGCTGTGACGGGGGATATTTCCGGCGGGCTGGCGCTGGACATCTTCGCCGGCGTGGGTTTATTCACCCTGCCCTTGGCGAAGCGATTCGAGCGAGTGTTGGCCGTCGAAGCCCATCCGGGATCGGCGAGGGACCTCGCGGCGAACGCGAAGGCTCACGATTGCGACAACGTTCGCGTGGCGCACGAAACCGCCTATGATTTCCTGCGCCGCTTCGCGCAAAGCGACTTCGACGGGGTGATCCTTGACCCACCGCGCGCCGGAGCGGGCGTGGCGGCGTTAAAGCTCCTGATCAATTGCCGTCCGCGGCGGATCCACTACGTTTCCTGTAGCCCTCCCACCTTGGCTCGCGACCTGGCCTATCTTACATCGCGAGGCTACCGGCTCATTTCCGTTGAAATGTTCGACTTTTTCCCGCAGACTTTTCACATCGAATGCCTGGCGAAGCTGACCCGCACGGACAACCCGAGTTCCTGAAAAGCCCGTTTCTGGTGCTGGCAATTTCCTTCGCCCTGGGGATCGTCCTGGCTCGATCCCGGGCCGCGTCGTGGTTGGAGATCTCGCTGCTTCTAGCCTCGGCGAGTGTGTGCCTGCTGGCGGGGCTTGCGGCCTTGCGGGGAGGAGGGAGCAGGCTTTCCGCGCTGCTCGCCCTACTGGGCTTTGTAGCGGCGGGCGCGGCGGCGTCATTGCTTTTTCCGTATCGCTTTCCCTCGAGTCACGTCAGCCGCTTGGCGGCGCTGGAGGCAAACCTCGCGGACCCGGTCCGAATCGAGGGCCGACTGATTTCCGAACCGCTGCGCACCGATTATGGACTGCAGTTCGACGTGGAGGCGACGCGGATCGAAAACCTTCGGCAGAGCCATGCGGTCACCGGCACGGTGAGGCTGCGCCTCCAGGCGCCGGCCGACTTGGAGAGCCTTTCCGTCGCCGAATCACTCGACCTCAGTTATGGAGATTCCATACGCACCCTGGTTCTTTTGCGCAGGCCGCGCGTTTACCGCAATCCGGGCGGCTTTGATTTCCGCCGCTGGATGAAATCCGTTCAGGATGTCACCTGGGTGGGGACGATCAAACATCCGCTTCTGGTGGAAAAGCTCCGGGGTCGAAACACTCCGGGGATTGGGAAGGCGATCCAGAAGACGCGCCGGCACCTGCTGGAAGCGATCGACCGCCTCTATCCGCCGTGGGCGGCGGAGGGAAGATACGGCTCGGTGCTCAAGGCCACTTTGCTCGGCGATCGCACCGCGCTCGACTCAAAGACCATCGAAGACTTCCGCCGCAGCGGGCTCTACCACCTCCTGGTAATTTCCGGTCTTCACGTGGGATTGCTGGCCCTGCTGGCGGCGGTTTTGCTGCGCCAATTCCCCATCAACGAATACTGGAGATCGGCGCTGGTGCTCGCGATTCTGTTCGGGTACACGTTGCTGATCGAGCAGCGCGCGGCGACGCTGCGCGCCACGCTCATGATCTTCGCGTACGTTCTGGCGCGATTTCTGTATCGTCAACGCTCGGCGCTGAACGCCATCGGGATTGCCGGGCTGATCCTGCTGGTCCAGCGGCCGCCGTGGCTGTTTGAATCCGGATTTCAGCTTTCCTTCAGCGCCGCACTATTGATTGCGGGGCTGGCGCTGCCCGTGCTCGAGCACACCACGGAGCCCTATCGCCGCGGCCTGCACGAGCTCGCCGACGTGAATCGGGACTTGCGGGTGGCGCCGCGCGTTGCCCAGTTTCGCCTTGACCTCCGAGCGCTCGTTGTGCGGCTCCAGAAGAGATTTCGCAAGCTTTCCGAGCATCCAGCCGCCACTTCTCGCCTCGTGACCGCGCCCGTGAGCGCTATGTTATGGGTGGTAACCGTATTGGTCTTTTCCGCCATTATCCAGCTCGGGCTGCTGTTGCCTATGGCGGAGAGCTTCCATCGCATAACGTTCGCGGGAATCGGCCTGAACGCGCTTGCAACTCCTTTGCTGACCCTGCTGCTGGCCGTCGGAGTCCCTACGGTGATTCTAGCCGTCATTCTGCCGCCGCTCGCGGTCTGGCCGGCCAAAGTGTTGGGGATCGTCGCCGGAGGGCTTCTCGCCCTGACCGACCTTCGCGGCTTGCCGGCCTGGCTGTCCTACAGGATTCCCGGACCGCCGGCGTGGGTTTCGTGGGGTTTTGTCCTGTCCCTGGTGATGATGGCCATCACACTCGGGCGATTCCGCCGCATCTTCCGGGCCGCGGCGGCGGGTGCCGCGGTGTTCGTCATACTGATATCAGTCCATCCCTTTGCGCCGCGCCTGCCTCAGGGAGCCCTGGAAGTGACGGCACTCGATTGCGGTGAAGGCGACTCTTTCTTTCTGGTCTTTCCCGACCGGACCACCATGCTGATTGACGGCGGAGGCGGTCCCGCGGGCAGCGGGCGCGAGGGCACCTTTCGAGGGCGTCGCTGGGACGCCGGCGACTCCGTCGTCTCACCCTACCTGTGGTCGCGCGGAGTGCAGAAGATCGACGTCGTGGTTCTCAGTGACTCTCACGGGCTCCACGTCGGCGGTCTGGCGACGGTGTTCAAGAATTTCCGGGTGGGGGAATTCTGGCACGGCTCGAATGCGCCCTCGGCCGGTTACGAAGCGCTGCTCGAACAAGTCTGGGCGCGCGATATTCCCGACAGAAAACTAGTGGCGGGCGATGTCATCCCCCTCGGCGGCGCCAGGGTCCGAATCCTCTGGCCACCGGCCGAACCATCAACTGCGGGCGGCGGTTTTCGGGACGATTCCGTGGTGATCCGCGTCTCGGCGGGCGAAGCGAGCGTCCTGCTTGCCGGCGACATGACGGGCGACACGCAACGCGAGCTCCTGGCTTCCGAAAGCTCCATCAGCGCCCCGGTGCTTTTCGCCGCCATCCAGGGAGCAGACTCTTCGTTGTTGCCGAAGTTCCTGGCACGTGTTTCCCCGCGAGTGGCCGTGGCGAGAGCGGTTGGCGACATTCCCGATGATCTGCCGGAAGTTGTGGAGACCGAGGGATTCCCGTCGCCAAACGCCCGTGTGCTTAACCCTGATGAGACCGGTGCGGTGACGGTTGAGTTCCGGGGCGGTGCGCTTTCCGTCCGGACCTACGGGGATGAACCGCGCGATTGATTGAGCGGCGGGAGGGGTCAATCCTCCGAATCCGAGTTGACTTCCAGGGTGCCATAGAGCGAGCGCGACACCTGGGCGCCGAAAAGGACCACGGCGGAGGAGACGTAGGCCCAGGTCATCAGGGCAACAAAGAGGGCGATGGGCCCGTAGACATGGCGATAATTGAACCGGGGAAGCAAGAGAGTGAAAAGCGAACGCGCCGCTTCCCAGAAAACCGCCGTCACCAGGGCGCTGGGTAAGACCTGGCGGAAACGCAAGCGGGCGTTCGGCAGGCGCTCGAACAACAGGACGAACATGACGAAGGTCATGCCAAACGTGATGGCGACGATGAGCAAGTGATAAGAAAGCTCGATCAGGGCTGCGGGGAGATGGAGGACTCGCTGCCGCATCCAGTTGTGGATGTACACGTTCACGCCGACCAGCCCCGAAGAGATCAGGATCAGAAAACCCAAAATCACCGCCATCTCCAAAGCCAGAACGCGCTTTCGCCACCAACTGCGCTCCGCCTCAATATCCCAGGCGCGGTTAAGGGCCTTTTCCAGGGGCATGAAGATACCCGACGAGCTCCAGAGCAGAAGAAGGATGGATAGGATGCTGATGGGTCCGTAGGAGCGCGAAATACTCTGCAGATTCTGAAGGATGAAGTCGGGCTTCATGGGCAGTGCACGGTCCAGGACCACGGCCAGACGCCCGGCAAGCTCCAGTTGCTTGATGTAAAGGCCGCTCAGTCCGATGAGGAGGAGAAGAAAAGGAAAAATGCACAACAAGCTGTGATAGGCGATGGAGGCGGAGATCATCAACGAGTCTTCGTTGAGGAAATTCACCAGTGAATCGCCCAGCACCTGACGGGTGCGCTGCCAGCGTCGGGCCAGCCTGCTCGGTTTCTTGCGCCTCGCCTTTTTGGACATCGGTGGCAAAAGGAAACTTGTGTGCCGGAAAAACCGGGCATCGAAAACGCCGCTGCTGAACCTTAGCTTATAATATTTGGGAGGGCTGACGGGGAAGTTTGTTGATCCCAAACTCCCCGCGAACAAATCGGATGCCCAGCGAGGCGGAAATCCAGGCCGAAGCGCGCAAGGTCCGGCGGCTGCAGATCGTCGTTGACCTGGTGACTAACGTCATCCGGCAGTCGGAGATGCCGTTGGACGAAGCTTCCGAGCTCGTTGCAGCGACGCGCCGTTTCGCCCTAAACCAGTTTCCCGACAAAGCGCATACCTACGACCTGATCTACCAACCGAGATTCCGAAGGCTCCTGGCCGAGAAGTACCGCATGGTTTGAGGATTTCTACCCTCTCCCCCGGCACTCATTCGGGCGGGGCTTCAGCCACGGGCTCGGCGGTTGCGGATTTCAAGTTTCCGGTGATGCTCCCCACGCTCACCGAGGCCTTGATGCGAAGGGGAAGGCGCTGCTCGTCATCGCTGAACCAGATCTGCATGGTCCCTTTTCGCTTGTAGAGTCCTCCAAAAACCTTCGGCTCGACGCGGAACGCGGCGCGGGTTCCCAAAGGAGTCTGAATGCTCTCCCGCTCCTGGACCTCGATGGTGACGTCGTACGTCTTGGCGCCATCATTGATGGGGACGCTGAGCGGCTCGCCGACGCGCAACGGCTGGCGGCGCACGACATAGAAAGCCGTAATCACATCCGCCACGCACTCGGGAATCTCGTTCTCTTCGTGCCGGGAAGGGGCGTGGGGCTTTGTGGGATCGCGCTCGTCGCGGATAGCCAATCGCCGGAGCGGATCGAAGACGATGTGCATTTCCCGGTGCCGAGCGCCCTCGTTGATCCACTTCCAAATTCGGCGTGAACAAAGCGTTTTCGGGTCGAAGGTGGAACGAAATTCGTTGCGGACGTTGAAGAGCAAATCGACGAGGCCCGTCGTCCGGGCCGTGGTAATCACTTCGTAGGCGCCTTGCGAATCCCCTTCGAGGCGCGTGAGCTTGGCCACCACCTGCCCGGCGGGGAAGACGGACCACGTTACGTCATAGGTCAGCGTTTCGCCGGGGACGAAGGGCGGAGGGGTCTCCTTTTGCGGGAGGGCGGTGTGCGGCCCGGCGAGTATCACCGCAACCAAGCCGGTTGCCACGAGACGATAGGCTTTGCTCATTCCGCTGCATTAGACGCGGGAACGCGGGCTTAAGCCGCTTCAACCGCATTCACCGCAACGCCAATTTCAATAGCAGGAACAGAATTCCCGCGGCGTAGCCGATCGCAGCCTGGTACTCGCGATTCTTCCGGTACTGCTCCCAGCGGAAGGCCTCGCCCTCGGGCCGCGACCCGCGCCGCACGGAGATGAAGAGCGGGACGTCTCGTGCGTAACGGTCATACGCTTCGCCAAACTGCCGGCGCAGGAATTGTTCCTCGCGGCGCATCACCGGCCAGTAGATGAGCAGGAAGAAAACCACGAACGCCGCGGCCACCCACCAACGCGCGCCGGCAATCGC
>Ga0326597_10010703_pt1 | contig 12198 bp, 10 predicted proteins | sample RVTome_12_FD_203789 | JGI IMG/M metagenome (GOLD analysis project Ga0326597, IMG submission 203789) | Soil microbial communities from uranium-contaminated site in the Upper Colorado River Basin, Wyoming, United States - RVT100D185 | ecosystem: Environmental > Terrestrial > Soil > Contaminated >... | reverse complement strand
CTCTTGCGGTTTGATGTCGCGGCAGAGCGGGTTCGGCGCCCCTGCGCCGCTCAGCGGCTTCGCGAGGGGCGTCCCTCCCGAGATCACGACCTGGACGTCCATCCCGGTGATCGGAATCTTGTCGCCGGGCTTGGCCACGATGTGGCGGCCCGTCTCGCGCACCTTCGCGTAGGTCTGGAAGCTGGCCACCGCCCGCTCCGAGGTCTCGGTGATCGTGCCGGAATCGACGTAGTTCCGGACCGGCAGCCGCGTGACCAGATCGGGGATGCTGCCGAAGTGGTCCCCGTGAAAGTGCGTGTTGAGGAAGTAGTCGATCTGCTTGATGCCCGCGTCCTTCGCGGCGGCCGCGATGCGATCGGCGTCCCGGGCGCCCGGAAAGCCCGCGTCGATGAGCATCGACTCGCCGGACGGGCTCACCAGCAGCGTCGCCTGCCCACCCTCGACATCGATGGAGTAGATCTCCAGCGGCTTCTGCGCCTGAGTCCGGCCGACCGCAGGCGACATCACGAACGCGATAAGACCCAGCAGCAGCGGCATAGTTCGCACGAACCCCTCCTACTTCTTTGCTTCGATGAGCTCGAACAACAGGCCATCCGGATCCTCGATGAGGATGGCGCGCGTGTCGGCGAGCTTGTACGGCCCTTCGAGGATTGGAACGTTCTTGGCCTTGAGATGGGCAATCACCGCGTTGAGGTCCGGATACGTCATCCCGACATGATCCACGACCTGTCCACGGGATTTCGCGAGCGGCTGATCGTTGCCCGGACCGCAGCGCCCGAACCGGCACTGGCTCGGGTACCACAACCAGCTGCCGTTGGCGAAGCGGGCGTTCCCCGCGGGGATGCGAAGCTGGCCCAGCCGCATATAGGTCGGAAAGGTGGTGTCGGTCGAGGGCGCGACGTCGCACGGATCCCACTTCCCCTTGAACGTGAGGCCGGTGTTGAACGTGTTCTGCGTCGGAGGGAACTCGAGCCCGAGATGCTCGACATGCCAGTTCGCCGCGCACAACGGCCGGTTGCTCCAGAAATGCGTGTGAGCCCTGAAGCTCTCCGTCTTGCCTGACGTGATCTCCACGAGCATCCCGTCCGGATCCACCAGGTAGGCGAAGTCCAGACCGGCTGTCGGCGCCGGGCGCGGTTCCTTCTCCCGTGCGGCCCGCTCCTTCATGGCGGTTCCGGACAGCAGTTGGTCGCCCATCGGCAAGGCTAGCGCATGGAGGGCCGACTGCTTCCCGCCTGGTCCTCCGTAGAGCGTCACGAGCTGGAATTGCTTGGGATCGAGACGGCTGATGCGGTTTCGGAGCGCCTCCGTATTCGGACCTTCGAACGTGGAACCGAACGTCCAGAACGCGCTCTGCGGCACGGAGCGCTCCGCCTTCCTGTCGAAGGCGCCTGGCGCCTGCGTGTTCACCTTGGTGTAGAGCAGGTAGATGTCGTCGAAGAAGGCAGGGAACCCGCCGAACGTGGTCCGCTTGCCTTTGGGCCAGTACTGGCTGTACCACTCGAGCGATCGCTCCGGATTCACGGAGTTGATATGAATGTGATGAAGCGACGGCGACACCAGCCGCGCCGCCGCGCTCGCCTGGCTTCCGGCCGGATTCTCTCCCTCGAGGCGCGTCATCCCGAGGGCGACGACGAACGCCGCGGCGATTACGAACAGCCATACCTTGCGCATACAGACCTCCCGTCAGCTACGAATGAAACTAGTTCCTGGCTGCCCGCCACTCCTCGAGCAGCCGGGCGGCGTTGCCCGCCACCGAATGCAGCGTCGGCGTCCATCCAATGGCTCGGGCGCGCGGACTCCGCACCAACTGGTCGAGAGACCAGGCGTCGGCGAAACTTCCCATCTTCGCGCGGGCTTCCTCGATCGGGACGTGGCGCACGTCCGGACGGACCGGCACGTACGGCTTGATCGCGGCAACGATGTCGTTGACCCGCTCGTCGCCCTCATCGTTGGCGTGATAGACGCCGGCCGCGTCCTGGCGCACCGCCAGCTTCGCGTATAAATCGGCGAGGTCGCGGTCGTACACGAGCGGCCAGTGGTTGTTCCCGTCGCCGACGACGCGGACCAGGCCGTTGACGGCCGCCTTGAAGAGATCGCCGACCATCCCCTGCCCCCCGCCGTACACGACCCCGGGGCGCACGATGACCGCCCGAACGTCGTCGTTGGAGGCTGCCACCACGTACTCCTCGTGGTCCGGCCGCCAGGAGACGAGTGGAATCGGGTTGACCGGGGCGTCCTCGGTGGCCGGCTCAGGGGTCCGGCCGAGCACCCAGACACCGGACGTGTAGAGGATGAAACGCTTGGCCGGCGCGGTCGACCCGGCCGTCCGGGGCCGCTTCGCCGCCGCGATAATCGTCTCGAGGGCGGTCCGCTCGATGCTGGGGCCGCGGCCAGACGCGCCGTCGAACGCCGTGTGCACGTAGCCGTCCTGCGCCTCGACGCTGGCCCGGTACGAGTCGGGCTCGCCCAGGTTGCCGATCACCGGGCGCGCGCCCCGCTTCGCGACCCGCTTGGCCTTCTCGCCGTCACGCACGAGCGCGGTCACGTCGTGGCCGCCGCGCACCAGCGCGTCGAGCACGGCGGCGCCGATGTACCCGGTCGCGCCGGTCAGAAAGATCCGCATGGGGGAGCGCTAGCTTATCAGGTCCGGCTCGGGCCGGGCAGCCAATCCAGCCGCCGCCAAAGCCGTATCATAATTCACTCGTGGCGCGCGACACGCTCATCGACTTCTTCAACGATCTCGCCGGCGCCGACGGCGAGTTCCTCGTGTACGACGATGGGTTCAGAACGCGGACCTTCAGTTATCGGGAGGTCGGGCGCGCGTCGCGCGGCTTCGCCGCGCGCCTGCACGAGGCGGGACTCCGCAAGGGCGACAAAGTTGTCGTGTTCAGCGAGAACCGTCCCGAGTGGATCATGGCGTTCTGGGGGTGCCTGCTCGTCGGCGCGGTCGTCGTCCCGATCGATTACCGCTCGTCGCCCGACTTCCTGGCGCGCGTGAGCCGCATCGTCGCGGCCAAGCTGATCCTCATCGGACAGGACGTGCCGCTCCTGCCCGACGCGGGGGGCGCGCCGGTCTGGCGCCTGCACGAAGCTGAATGGCCCGACGGGGACCCGCCCGCCCCGACCGCCGCCCGCGACGACATCGCCGAGATCATCTTCACGTCGGGCGCCACCGCGGAGCCGAAGGGCGTCGTCATCACGCACCGGAACGTCCTGGCGAACATCGTGCCGGTCGAGCGGGAAGTGCTGAAGTACCGCAAGTGGGGCCGGCCCTTCTTCCCGCTCCGGTTCCTGAACCTCCTGCCGCTCAGCCACATGTTCGGCCAGGCCATGGCCACGTTCGTCCCGCCGATGCTGCCCGGCGTGGTCGTGTTCATGCGCGGGTACAACTCGGGCGAGATCGTCACCCAGATCAAGAGCCGCCGCGTGTCGGTGCTCGTCTCGGTGCCGAAGATACTCGACGTGCTGAAGGAGCACGTCGTGCGCGCCCTGGCGCGCGAGGGGGTCGAGCTCCCGCCGCCCGTGCGGGGTCACGGGCAGCTGATCCGGGCCGCCCTGCGCTGGTGGCGATTCCGGCGCGTGCACCGGATGTTCGGCGCGAAGTTCTGGGCGTTCGTCGTCGGCGCCGCGCCGCTCGAGACCGATCTCGAGACCTTCTGGGGCGAGCTCGGGTTCGCCGTCATCCAGGGGTACGGCTTGACCGAAACGGCGCCCATCGTGAGCCTCAATCACCCGTTTGCCATGAAGCGTGGATCGGTCGGCAAGGCCATCGCCGGCGTCGACGTGAAAATCGCGGCCGACGGCGAGATTCTCGTGCGCGGCGAGAACGTCACGAAGGGCTACTTCGGCGCGGCCGAGGAAACCATGCGGGCCTTCGAGGACGGCTGGTTTCACACCGGCGACATCGGCGAGATCGGCGCCGACGGCCAGCTGTTCATCCGCGGCCGGAAGAAGGAGCTGATCGTCACGCCCGAGGGGCTCAACGTCTTTCCGGAGGACATCGAGCGCGTGCTGAACGACTTGCCCGGCGTTCGGGACTCGGCGGCCGTCGGCGTGCCGGCGGGCTCCGGCGGCGCCGAGGAGCGCGTCCACGCCGTCCTGATCGTCGACGCCGGCGTCGATCCCGACGAGATCGCGCGGCTGGCGAATGCCCGGCTCGCCGATCATCAGAAGATCCGCCGCGCCCACGCCTGGCCGGAGCCCAAGCTGCCGCGCACCGAAGGCACGCAGAAGCTGAAGCGGGCCGCCATCCGCGAATGGGTGAAGAGCGGACAGGTTCCGCCGGCGGCGAAGCAGGGCGGCGACCCCCTCGCCGCGCTCGTGGCCAAGTACGCCGGGCGCACGGATGTCTCGCCCCAGACGACGATCGAAGAACTCGGCTTGAGCTCGCTCGAGCGGGTCGAGTTGATGGTGGCCCTCGAGGACGCGTTTCAGACCCGCATCGACGAGGGCGCGTTCGCCGGCGCCCGCGACCTGTCGCAGCTCAGGGCCGTGGTCGAGCGCGCGTCCGGCGGGGAGGCCGGCGTCGACGAACCGGTCGACTTCCCCGAGTGGAACCGCTCGTGGCCGGCGCGCGCCATTCGGCGCGCCAGCCTGCCGACCTGGATCCTGCCGCTCGCGCGCCTCTTCGCCTGGATCCGCGTCGACGGGCGCGACCACCTGCAGGCCATCCACGGGCCGGTCATCTTCGCCGCGAACCACCAGAGTCACATGGACACGCCCGTGATCCTGGCGGCGCTGCCGTCCCGCCTGCGCTACCGCGTGGCGCCCGCCATGGCGAAGGAGTTCTTCAAGGCGCACTTCTTCCCCGAGCAATACAGCCGCACGGCCCGGCTGACCAACGGCCTGAACTACTATCTGGCGTCGCTGTTCTTCAACGCGTTTCCCCTCCCGCAGCGGGAGGCCGGCGCGCGGCAGACGTTGCGCTACATCGGCGACGTCCTCGACGGCGGGTTCTCGGTGCTCATCTTTCCGGAGGGGCGCCGGACCGATACCGGCGAGATCGACCGGTTTCGGCCCGGGATCGGGATGATCGCCGCGCGCCTGGGGGTGCCGGTCGTGCCGGTGCGCCTCGAAGGCCTCGATAAGGTGCTCCACCACAAATGGAAGATGGCCCGGCCGGGGCGCGTACGGGTGGCCTTTGGCGCGCCCCTGCGCCTGACGGGCGACGATTACGAGGCGCTGGCGCAGCAGGTCGAGGATGCGGTACGACGCCTATAAGCCTGTCAGGCGGATGACGCGGTCATGGGACAATCGGATTCCGTTCTGGTCATTGAAACCCGAATGTGGCACAATAATTGTCTGAAATGAAAGGATTGCTAGCAGTTTGAGCAAGGACGATCTCATCGACATGCAGGGCACGGTCGTGGCGGTTCACAGCGGCGGGCTTTACCGCGTGCAGTGCGACGCCGGCCACGAAGTCCTGGCGCAGCTCAGCGGCCGAATGCGCCGCTTCCGTATCAAGGTGGTTCCGGGAGATCGCGTGACCGTCGGTGTCTCGCCGTACGATCCCGTCCGGGGCATCATTACTTTCCGAGCCCGCTAGCCAGAAGACGTTTGAATTCCAACACAACTGATAGCCGCCACCCGAACCGCCAACGCCGACGGCCCGTCGGCGGGCGCTCGCGTCGCGCGTCGGGCGCACGACATCCGCGTCCGGCCCACCCGCATGCCGCCGCGCTGGAGCCGACCCTCTGCGACAGCACGCCGGTCCCCTTTACCTCGCTCGGGCTCGACGCGCGGCTGCTCGAAGGCATCCGCGACCTGGGCTTCAGCGAGACGCGGCCGATTCAAAGCGCCGTCATCCCGCTGGCCCTTGCGGGCGGCGATCTCATCGCGTGCGCCGAAACGGGCACCGGCAAGACCTGCGCGTTCGTCGTCCCCATCCTCCAGCGGCTGCTCACGACCGGTGGCCCGGCACGGCCCCGGCAGGCGCCGCAGGAGTCGGCGGTCGCCCGGGCCTTCCAGAGCCGCGAGCACGCGCAGGCGCCGCCGGCCGACACGACGGCCGCGCCCAAGAGCCGCGTGCTGGTTCTCGCGCCGACGCGCGAGCTGGCCGTGCAGATCGAGGACGAGATCCACGGTCTGAGCTACCACACCGACATCACGAGCGCCGCGGTCTACGGCGGCGTCGAGATGGGCGGCCAGGAGCGCGCGCTGCGCGCCGGCGTCGACATCGTGGTCGCGACGCCCGGACGGCTGATCGATCACATGCGTCAGCAGAACGCCGATCTCAGCCAGGCCGATCTGCTGGTCCTCGACGAAGCGGACCGCATGATGGACATGGGGTTCTGGCCCGACGTGAAGCGGATCATCGCGGCGCTGCCGTCGGCGCGCCAGACGCTCCTCTTCTCGGCGACGATGCCCGACGAGGTGGTGCGGTTCGCGCTCGAGATCGTGCGCGAGCCGAAGTTCGTCCAGGTCGGCCAGCGCAGCGCCCCCCCGAAGACCATCACGCATCAGGCCCACATCGTCCCGAACGGACAGAAGCTCGAGTGGCTGATCGAGCACCTGCGTCAACCCGAGGGCCCGGTGCTGATCTTCTCGCGGACGAAGATTGGCGCCGATCGGCTCGCGCGGCGGCTCGCCGCGGCCGGCGTCCGGTGCGTGGCGCTGCATGCCGATCGCACGATGGACCAGCGCCGGCAGGCGGTCGAAGGCTTCCGCGGCGGCCGCTACCGGGTGATGGTGGCGACCGACATCGCGGCGCGCGGCCTCGACATCGACGGGATCCACACGGTCATCAACTACGAAATGCCGGATGATCCGGATGCGTACGTCCATCGGGTGGGACGCACCGGCCGTGCCGATGAGGTCGGTCACGCGATCACGCTCGTCGCGCCCGAGGAGCGTCACGCGCTCGCGCTTCTGGAAAAGTCCGTCGGCGTTCGCTTAGAATGGAATCGGGATGTCTGATCCGTTCCCGCCGCACTCACCTTCGCCGAATCCGTCTCAGTCGGCGATCGAGACGGTGCTCTCGGACGCGGTGGTGAAGTTCAAGTCCTGCCGCTGGCGCCGGCCGCCCGAAGACGGCCCTGAGTGCTGCGGGCACAGGGACGTCCTGCCGATTGCCGGCACCAGCTTCAATCCGGAAGCCTGGTGTCCCGACTGCGCGTTCTTCAAGCTCCGCCGCACCCCGAAGAAGCGAAGCCCCGACGACTACCGGTACTAGTGGCCTAGTTTCTACTCCGAGAACTCTTTCGCCAGCGCGACCCATTCGCCTTGCGGCGCGAGCTGGCGGTAGGCATGCCAGTGCGGGCGCGCGTCCTGCGAGAGGCCCATCTTCTCGAACGTGACGGCGAGATAGAAGTGCGTGTCGGCGTAGAAAGGATTCAGGCGCAGCGCTTCCTGATAGCATTCCTGCGCTTCGGCCAGTCGCCCCAGGTCGTGGTAGATGTTGCCGAGGTTGAAGTGCGCCTCGAAGAAGTCCGACTGCAGGCCGATGGCTCGCTCGTACAGCGCCTGCGCCTCGACCAGCTCGTCCCGGCCGTAATGGATGTTCGCCAGATTGATGAGCGCGGCGACCAGATAGGGGTCGAACTCGAGCGCCTTGCGATAGGCGGCCGCCGCCTCATCCAGCTTCGCATCATCCCCGACATCCAGAGACGATGCGGCCCGGAAATACTCCTCGGCCAGGGCCGTGTCCCGGGGCGGCGTGATCGTCGATTCCGGGCGAACGGGCGGTGGCGACGGACGCCGCTGGAGGGTGAGGATCTTCGCGGGCGCGGCGTCCAGCCGGAAATCGAACGCGAGCTGCCCCTGCCGCGACGCGAGCAGCGACCGGACCACTCCGTGAAACGAGCGGCCCTCGGAGAGATCGTCGTTCGCCTGCTTGATGGCGGCGAGGTCCGGGAAGGCGAAAAAGGTGTCGGCGTTGGTCCGGAGCACGGGCTGGATGACGCCGCACTTCACGAGGTAGCGCAGGTGATCTTCGCGCAGCCAGCGGTAGCGCGCCATCAGGTCGCGCATGGCGTGGTACTGACGCTTGAGGGCCTCGGGGGTCGGCACGCCGGCCAGCCGGCAGAACTCCTCCTCGGTCAGGATCTCGACGGACGCCGCCTGCTGCCCGTTGATCTCCTCGGCGCGGGCAAGCTTGTGGCTGCTCTTCTCGCGCCGGCCGCTCATCGAATCGGGAGCGCTCTCGCTCGCGCCGGACGAGAATCCTTCCGCGCCGACGACGAGCATCGTGGTCTTCGCCGTGACATCGTCGGCGGTGGCGCCGCCGAGGCGCACCACGAGCGCGCGAGCATCTCGCCGGCCGAGCGAGCTGAGCTTGCCGGTGAACACGACGAGCTGTCCTGCGAGTGGCTGACGACCCGTCACATCGGGCGAGGGTGAGGGCAAACTGCCTCCGCTGCCGTACGCCAGGTCCGCATCGAGCGAACCGCGGGGGGAATCGGCATTCAAGATGAGGGAGAATGAATTGAATGTCAATTACAAACAACCGAGGTGACGCCCGAGCGCAACGGCGTGAGGATGTCGGCCGAGCAGGCGAGGCCATCCAGTCGTTGACGCCTGCGCCCGCCATCCAATCGCTGACGTCGGCGCCCGCGGAGCGGGCAACTGAAGGTTATGCTCGAGCGCAACGGCGCGAGGGCATCAGCGAGCGGGGGTGGGGCCCCGCGAGATTGTAACCAATGCTTCTCGCGGGCGACATCGGCGGCACCAAGACACTCCTCGGGCTGTTCGATCCGCAGCCGGCCAGGCCGCGGCCGTTGGCGGTGCGGGCTTTTGCCACGCTCGACTTCGAGGACCTGACCTCGCTCATCGCGGCGTTCGCATCCGACGAGGGCGTAAAGGGGGCGCCGCTGGACGTCGCCTGTTTCGGCGTGGCGGGCCCGGTGATCGGCGACACCGCCGAGCTGACCAACGTACCCTGGCGCGTCGATGCGCGCGAAGTGGGCAGAGCGTTCGCCATTCGGCGGGTCGCGCTGTTGAACGATCTGCAGGCGATGGCCTACGCCGTGCCGATCCTGCAAGGGCCGGAGCTGCAGACGCTGCAGGAAGGCGAGGGGGTGCGCGGCGGCAACATGGCGGTCATCGCCGCCGGCACCGGCATGGGCCAGGCGCTGCTTCACAACGTCGGCGGCCGGTTCGTCCCCTCGCCGTGCGAAGGCGGCCACGCCGATTTCGCGGCCCGCACCGAGCCCGAGATCGCGCTGTTGCGCGACCTCATCCGCCGCTTCGGCCGGGCCACGGTCGAGCACGTCGTGTCGGGGCGCGGGCTCGTGAACATCCATCGCGGGATGCACGCGGGTCGCTGCGCGGTGGTGAGCGACCTGGACGATCCCGGCGCGCCGGCGGCGATCTCGACCTCGGCGCTCGAAGGCCGCTGCCAGGGGTGCATCGAGGTGCTCGGCATCTTCGTGGAGGCGTACGGCGCCGAGGCGGGCAACCTGGCGCTCCGCTCGGTGGCGACCGCCGGCCTGTTCATCGGCGGGGGGATCGCGCCGAAGATCCTCCCGGCGCTCGCCGACGGCCGCTTCATGCACGCTTTCCGCGACAAGGCGCCCTTCCACGATATGCTCGCCCGGATGCCCGTCAAGATCATCCTGAATGGCGAGGCGGCCCTGCTGGGGGCGGCCGTCTACGCGGCGGGCGAGTGATCGTCTCCTATCCCCTCGCGCCCCGCTCCGATCTCGTCGAAGTGCTGCACGGGGTCCGCGTGGCCGACCCATTCCGGCGGCTCGAGAACGGCGACGATCCGGAAACCGCCGCCTGGGTGGATGCGCAGAACGCGCTCACGCGCCGGCTGATCGACGGCCCCGAGCGCGAGCCGCTGGTCGAGCGCCTTCGCGAGCTTCACCGTCATGGGCGATCGTCGGCTCCGGCCGTCCGCGGACGCCGGCTGTTCTTCACGCACAACGACGGCACCAGGAACCAGTCGGTCCTCGCGCTGATGACGATGGCGGCGGCCCGCTCCGGCGAGCCGGGGAAGGCAACCCTCGTCGATCCCGGCTCGATCGACCCCGACGGAACCACGGCGATTACCGGTTTCGAGCCGGACGATCGCGGCGAGCGCGTTGTGTACGCGCTGTCCCAGAGGGGCAGCGACGCTCAGGAACTGCGCGTCCACGACGTCGAGGCGGGTCATGACCTGTCGGATCGGCTCGAGTGGGTGAAATTCGCCTCGATGGCGTGGGCGGGCGATGGGTTCTTCTACACGCGGTATCCGCGGCCGGGCACCGTTCCGCCCGAGCACGAGCAGTACTTCTGCCAGGTCTGGTTTCACCGCATCGGCGATCCCCAGTCCTCCGACCGCTTCGTATACGGCCGGCCGGATGCGCCGGAGGTGGTGTTCGACGTGAACACGACCGCCGACGGGCGATTGCTCGTCATCACCAGCCGTCTGGGCGCCAGCGACAAGGCCGAAGTACACGTCGTGGCTGCGTCGTCGCGTCCCCGCGAGTCCGGGTCCGGCGGTGCCGCGGAGCCTCGCGCGGTCGTCACCGGCTTCACCGACAGCTGGCGTTTCATCGACGGCGAGGGCAGCCTGCTCTACTTCGTGACCGATGCCGGCGCGCCCATGGGCCGGGTCGTCCGGCTGGATGTCGGCGCGACCGATGTCCCGGTGGACGTCGTCGTGCCCGAATCGACCGACCGCATCGAGACCGCCGTGGTCGCCGCCGGCAGGCTGCTCGTCGTCTCGCTGCGCGATGCCAGCAGCCGGATCCGGCGCTGCGATCTCGGCGGCCGCGACGGCCGCGAGATCGACCTGCCGGGGCTTGGCACCGTCGCCGGCATCAGCGGGCGCTGGCACGACGACCTCTGCTGTCTGACGTTCACGTCCTACACCATGCCGCCGCGCATCTTCGCCTGCGATGTCGACGCCTGCGCGATCGCCGCCCTCGAGACGGCGCCGCTGCCGATCGATCCCTCGCAGTACCTCACCGAACAGGTGCGGTATCGGTCGAAGGATGGAACGCTGGTGTCGATGTTCCTCGTGCGCCGGGCGGATGCCGGCCTGGCGGGCGGCGCCCTTCACCGGTCAGTGCTGCTCACCGGGTACGGCGGCTTCGACATCAGCCTGACGCCCGCGTTCGATCCATCGGACTTTCTGTGGCTCGACCGCGGCGGCACGCTCGCGGTCGCCAACCTCCGCGGAGGCGGCGAGTACGGCGAGGCGTGGCATCGGGCCGGGATGCTGGACCGCAAGCAGACGGTTTTCGACGACTTCGTCGCGGCGGCGGAGTGGCTGCTCGCCACCGGCCGCGCGGCGCCGGGCGCCATTGCCATCGAAGGCGGCAGCAACGGCGGTCTGCTGGTGGCCGCCGCGATGGTCCAGCGGCCCGATCTGTTCGGCGCCGTCGTCTGCCGGGTGCCGGTGGCCGACATGCTGCGCTACCACCTGTTCACGGTTGGACGCTTCTGGATTCCGGAGTACGGGAGCGCCGACGATCCGGACCAGTTCGCGTTTCTGTATCGCTACTCGCCGTATCACAACGTCGCCGACGGCGTGGCCTATCCGCCTGCCCTCGTGATGACCGCCGACACCGACGACCGCGTCGCGCCCGGCATGGCGAAGAAGTTCGCCGCGCGGCTGCAGGAGGCAGCCGCACCCGGCGCCGGGCCGATTCTGCTGCGCGTCGAGACGCGGGCGGGACACGGCGCGGGGAAGCCGGTGAGCAAGCAGGTTGACGAACAGGCCGACGTCTATGCATTTCTGTTGAGGTACCTGACACGAGGGTCGGCGAGCGAACAAGAACGGTGATCACAATTTTCGTACAAACAAAGGCATCGCTCGCGTGGCTGGCGCGTGTTGTATTCTGAAGCGCCGTGATCTGGTTTTTCGACAAGGACGGGGCAAGGCTTCGCTGCGAGATCAGCCGCGACCGCAACGCGGGCCGCTACCAGTTGATCATCACGCTGCCCGACGGCAGCGAATCGGTCGAGGAAGTCGACGAGCCGACCGAGCTGATCGAGCGTTCGGTGGAGCTGATGAATTCGCTGCGCGGCGACGGCTGGCGCGTCGGCTAGGAGCCTGTCCGAGTAATAGCATGGGTCGCGCGCATGGGGCTTGCGAGGCGAGATCGAGGCGCGAGGAGGAGGCGATGCGGGACATCGGCGACGACGAGCAACGACGAGCTCGCCCGCAACCCCCATGCGCCCTTCGGGTTCCGGCGGCGCGCCGGCATCTGCGGCGTTGCCGCTCCTCAGCAATGTGCCGCATTGCCTGCGTCGCGGCGCCTTGCATCT
>Ga0326597_10010702_pt1 | contig 12198 bp, 8 predicted proteins | sample RVTome_12_FD_203789 | JGI IMG/M metagenome (GOLD analysis project Ga0326597, IMG submission 203789) | Soil microbial communities from uranium-contaminated site in the Upper Colorado River Basin, Wyoming, United States - RVT100D185 | ecosystem: Environmental > Terrestrial > Soil > Contaminated >... | reverse complement strand
GGCGAGCTCGTGCGCCATCTGACGTCGGCGGCCGCACAGAAACGGCTCGCGCTTGCGTACGGCTTTCAACCCGCGCGTGTAGCTCTCTATCGCGACCCCGAACTCGCGGCAGCGCAGCCGTTTCTCGCCGCGCTCGAGCGCGTGTTCGCCGCCGCCCGGCCGCGGCCCGTCACCCCCTATTACGTGCGTGTCTCGCAGGTGCTGCAGAGCGAACTGAGCGCGATCGTCGCGGGACTCAAGACGCCGGAGGCGGCGCTCGCTGCTGCCGAGCGCAAGCTGCGGAAGATACTCGCTGATGACGCTTGAGCGCGAGCTCGATCGGCCGCTGTGGTACCTGCTACCGGGCGGACTGCTGCTCGCGGCGGTGACCCTCTTTCCGCTCGGCCATGTACTCTGGCTTAGCCTCCAGCGGCGCTCGCTGTTGCACGGCCCGCCGCGGTTCATCGGGCTCGAGAACTATCTCCGCCTCGCGGTCGATGAGCGTTTCTGGAACGCGCTCTGGAACACCGCCTATTTCGCGATGGCCTCGGTCGCGCTCGAACTCGTCCTGGGACTCGCGATCGCGCTCACGCTCGAGCGCGCGCGCCGGGGACGCGCGCTGATCTACGGTGCCATGTTGCTGCCATGGGCAGTGCCGACCGCGGTCTCGGCGCGCATGTGGGAGTGGATGTACGACGCCGAGATCGGCGTCATCAACTATCTCGCCGGCACTCACGTGAACTGGCTGGGCAACCCGGCATGGGCGCTCAACGCGGCGATCGCGATGGACGTGTGGAAGTCGACGCCGTTCGTCGTACTGCTGCTGCTTACCGGACTGCAGAGCATCCCGCGGGACGTCTACCGCGCCGCCGCCGTCGATGGCGCGTCAGGGTGGACGGTACTTGTCAGGATAACGCTGCCGCTGCTTGCGCCGGTCATGCTGGTTGCGCTGGTGTTCCGGACAATCGACGCGTTTCGGGTATTCGATGCGGTCTACGTCCTGACCGGCGGAGGCCCGGCCGACAGCACGGAGACGCTCTCGATTTACGCCTACAAGGTGTTGTTCCAGGGGCTCGAATTCGGCTACGGTTCGGCGCTTGCCGTGAGTGTGTTCGTGTGCGTCGCGATCGCCGCGCTGATCTGCGCGCGGCTGGTGCGGGGGGCACTGTCATGAGAAGTGCATTGCGGGGAGCGGGTCTCGCGCTTGTCGCAGCGTACTGCCTGGTGCCATTCCTCTGGCAGGTGATGACGTCGCTCAGGCCGGGTGCGGAGCTGACGGCGCTGCCGCCGCTGCTCCCGACGCGTCTCACGCTCGAGCATTATGCGGCGATATTCACCGGATCCTCCCTTTTCCGCATTATCGCCAACAGCACGCTGGTGGCCGGCGGCACCACCCTGCTCGCGCTCGCCGTTGGCGCACCAGCGGCGTTCGCGCTGTCAGCGCTGCAGGTACGCGGCCGCACTGCGATCCTGGCAGGCATGCTCGGGATCTCGATGTTTCCGCCGATCGCCACGGTGAGCCCCCTGTTCCTTGCGTTGAGCGCATTGGGTCTGCACGACACGCTCGCGGCGCTCATCATCACGTACACGACGTTCTCCCTCCCGCTGGCGGTATGGTTGCTCACGACGTTCTTCTCGACGGTGCCGCGAGAGCTGTACGTCGCCGCGCGCGTGGATGGTTGCACAGCATTTGGCGCGTTCGCCCGGGTCGTGCTGCCGCTTGCGGCGCCCGGCCTGCTCGCCGCCGGGCTGCTTACGTTCATCTTCGCCTGGAGCGAGTTCCTATTCGCGCTGACTTTCACCGCCACCGAGGCTGCGCGCACCATCCCGGTGGGGATCGCACTCTTCCCGGGACTGCATGAGGTGCCGTACGGCGAGATCGCAGCGGCCACCGTGACCGTGACGCTGCCGGTCATGGCCCTCGCCACCGTCTTTCAGCGGCGCATTGTCGAAGGGCTGACCGCCGGGGCGGTCAAGGGCTGAGGGCATGGCGCGCATCCGCTTCGTGGGACTGGAGAAGCGATACGGGTCGCGACCGGTGCTCGCGCCGCTCGACCTCGTGATCGAGGATGGCGAGTTTTTCACCTTCGTCGGGCCAAGCGGCTGCGGCAAGTCGACGCTGCTGCATCTCGTTGCCGGAGTCGAGGCGCCGGACATGGGGGCCATCTATTTCGACGACGATCGCGTGGATGCGTTGGCACCGGGCGCGCGGGACGTCGCGATGGTTTTCCAGAGCTATGCCCTTTATCCACACCTCACCGTGTGCGAGAACCTTGCCTTCCCGTTGCGGGTGCGGGGCCGCGCACGCGCTGAGATCGGGCGCGAGGTCGGGCGCGTGGCGGAGGTATTGGGTCTCTCAGCGTTGCTCGAACGTAGGCCACGCGAACTTTCGGGAGGCCAGCGGCAGCGCGTCGCACTAGGGCGCGCGCTGGTGCGCCGGCCTCGGGTTTTCCTCATGGACGAGCCACTGTCGAACCTCGACGCGCGGCTCCGCCTCGAGATGCGCGAGGAGCTCAAGCGCCTGCACGAGGCCTACCGCGTCACCACCATCTACGTCACGCACGACCAGGAAGAGGCGATGACACTGTCGCAGCGCATTGCGGTGGTGGCGGCGGGGCGCGTGCAGCAGTGCGGCACGCCGCTGCAGGTGTACGCCGATCCGGCGAACCTGTTCGTTGCGCAGTTCATCGGCAGCCCGCCGATGAACGTCATCGGAGCCGATGTCGCGCGCGCTTTTCCTGACGCCGCACCGCTGCTCGCAAAGCACGCGAACCGGCCGCTGGTGCTCGGGGTGCGGCCGGCCGATGTACAAGTCCACTCGGCACCGCGCGCCGGCACGCTCCCGGCGGAAGTAACCCTGATCGAGCCCACCGGCAGCGATGTGTGGGTCGTCGGCCGCTGGGCCGGGCAGCGTATCAAGGGGCGCGCCGCGCCGGGGGCGCGTCCCGCACGCGGCGCGACCGCGCATTTCAGCATCCCGCCGGAACGGGTCTACTTCTTCGCGTCCGACACCGGGACCCGACTGCGCTTGGACTGAAAGGCGGCAACGTCGGGCGGCAATTCGAGGCCCGGCCGCCAGTGAGGCTCGACATACGTCAGGCGGGTGGGATCGGCGGCAATTGGGCTAGAATCAACCGCCGGACGCTGCAAATACGGCACGCCGGTGCCCGACATGCCCGTAACACTCGACCGTGGGTCATTGATGGTTTGAACGAGAATGCAGCTTCGACTTGTTCTTTGGCTGGTGTTGCTCGCGATCGTGGTGCTGTTCGTGGCGCAGAACGCACAAGTCGTGGAGGTGCGTTTTCTCTTCTGGCGCCTCGCCATGTCGCAGGCGCTCCTGCTGATATTCGTGCTGGCCGCCGGCTTCAGCCTGGGCTGGCTGCTGCGCGCATACCTGGCATGGATGCACACGCGAGACGCCGGCGGCGCGGTTTCGGGCGAGGCAGCAAAGCGCAGTAGCGATTCGAACTGACTCGTCGCGCCGGATGAGACGCTGGCACCGCATGCCCTTCGGCGCCGAAATTCTGGAGTCGGGGCACACCCGCTTCCGCCTGTGGGCGCCGTCCGCGCGGGAAGTGGCGCTCGCGTTTGCTCCGGAGTGCGGTATGGAACTCGCGCCGATGGAGAGCGCGGGTGACGGCTGGTGGCAGCAGGTCGCGCCTGCACCCGCACATACCCGCTATCACTATCTGATAGATGGCGCGCACAGGGTGCCCGATCCGGCCTCGCGCTTCAATCCGGACGATGTGCACGGGGCGAGCGAAGTCGTCGACCCGGCCGGATTCGAGTGGCACGACGCTGGCTGGCGAGGCCGGAGATGGGAGGATGCGGTACTCTACGAACTCCACGTCGGCACATTCTCGCCGGCGGGTACTTTCGCCGGTGTCGAGGAGCGCCTGGACCATCTGCTGGAACTCGGCGTCACTGCGATCGAGCTCATGCCGATCGCCGATTTTCCGGGCAGGCGCGGGTGGGGCTACGACGGCGTACTGCCGTACGCGCCCGACGCAGCCTACGGCAGGCCGGAGGCGCTCAAGCGCCTGATCGCGGCGGCGCATGCGCGCGGGCTCATGGTGCTGCTCGACGTCGTATACAACCACTTCGGTCCGGAAGGCAATTACCTGCATCTTTATGCGCCGCAGTTCTTCACCGAGCGCCATCATACGCCGTGGGGTGCTGCGATCAATTTCGATGGGCCGCAATCGCGTACCGTGCGGGATTTCTTCGTCCATAACGCGCTTTACTGGCTCGAGGAATATCACTTTGACGGGCTGCGCCTCGATGCAGTGCACGCGATTGTGGACGATTCCGAGCCGGACATCCTGATGGAAATCGCGACCGCGGTTCGCCGCGGGCCAGGCCGCGACCGCCATGTGTCTCTCGTGCTGGAGAACGATCGCAACGAGGCTCGCTACCTCACGCGCGCCGCGGACGGCGCGGCGTCGCTCTACAATGCCCAGTGGAACGACGACGTGCACCACGCCTTTCACGTGCTGCTTGTCGGCGAGTCCGACGGGTATTACGCTGACTACGCCGCCGATCCGACCCGGCACCTGGGGCGTTGCCTTGCAGAAGGCTTCGCGTATCAGGGGGAGGTATCGCCGTGCCGCGACTATTCGGCGCGCGGTGAGCCGAGCCGCGATCTCCCGCCGCTTGCCTTCGTCAATTTTCTCCAGACTCACGACCAGGTCGGCAACCGCGGATTCGGGGAAAGACTGGTGCTCCTGGCGAAGGACATCCCGGCGCTGCGGGCGGCAACGGTTGCATGGCTGCTTTCGCCCGCGCCGCCCATGCTCTTCATGGGCGAGGAATTCGGCGCAAACACCCCGTTTCTGTTTTTCTGTGATTTCGGCGGCGACCTTGCCACGTCGGTTACCGAAGGGCGCCGGCGCGAGTTCGCGCGCTTTGCGCGTTTCGCGGATCCCGCCGCACGGGCGGGGGTTCCGGATCCGAACGATCGGAGGACATTCGAGCTGAGCAAGCTCGACTGGAGCGGCATCGCGCGACCGCCGCACGCACACTGGCTTGCTTTGTATCGGCGGCTGCTCGCGCTGCGCCACGAGATCATCGCGCCGCGGCTCGCGGGAACGATGGGGCACGCCGGGTGCTTCGACGTGCTCGCTCGGGGCGCACTTGCCTGCGAGTGGCGTCTTGCGGGCGGCAGCCGGCTGCGTCTCTGGCTCAATCTTTCGGCACGCGAGATCACGCTCCCCGCCGCGCCGGGCGGCGCGCTGCTTGCCTGCGAGCCGCACGGCGCGGAGTCGTTTCTCGCCGCGGGATGCCTGCCTGCGCGCGCCGCGGCCTGCTATCTGGAACCGGCATCGGGAGCCCCATCCGGCCGCAGCCCGACGCCGATGGCGGGTGAAAGGTCCACGCCGTGAACGGCTCCGCGCTCGACCGCCTGTGCGCTCTCGAAGGCATTGCCCCCGATTACTTCGACATCTGGGGCAAGCGCCACCGGCCGGCCGACGAGACGCGCATCGCGCTGCTTAAGGGGATGGGCATCCTTGCGGATGCTGCAGGCATCGGGGCGGCGCTCAGGATACGCGAGGAACGGCATTGGCGGCGTGCGTTGCCGCCGGTTGCGGTGCTGCGTGAGGAGGCGCTGCCATACCGGTGGGAAATCTGTTGCGAGGAGCGTCATTGCGGGAGGCTCCACCGCTGGAGCCTCGCGCTCGAGTCCGGGGAAACGCGCAATGGAGAATTCCGGCCCGGCGAATTGCCGCAGCTTGGCGGGCGCGAGATCGACGGCACGCGCTATCTCAAGGTGGTGTTCGAGTGGCGGGAGCGCCTGCCGCTCGGCTATCATCATTTCACGCTCCAGTTGCCCGGGGGCGCAACGCCCGCGGTTCTGACGCTGATCATCGCGCCCGGACGCTGCTACACGCCGCCGGCGCTGCAGGGCGCGGGGCGAGTCTGGGGTCCCGCGCTGCAGCTCTACGCGCTGCGCAGCGGACGCAACTGGGGCATCGGCGACTTCACCGACCTGCGCAACGCGATCGAGTTTGCGGGCGGCGCCGGCGCCGGCATCGTCGGGGTCAATCCGCTGCACGCGCTTTTTCCTCACAACCCCGACCATGTCAGCCCCTACAGCCCGTCGAGTCGTGTCTACCTCAACGTGCTCTATCTCGACGTCGAAGCCGTGCCGGAGTTTGCAGGGTGCGAAACGGCGCGCGCTGCGCTCGCCGCGCCCGAATTCCAGGCGCGCCTGCGCGCGCTGCGCGCCATGGAGCTTGTGGATTACCGCGGCCTAGCGCAAGCAAAGCTGTGGGCGCTGCACGCCATCTACCAGCATTTCCGTGAACGCCACCTGTTGCCAGGTTCGGGACGCGGCGAAGCGTTTCTCGCCTGGCAACGCGCCGGCGGTGAGTCGCTGCTGCGCTTTGCGCTGTTTCAGGCACTGCAGGAGGATTTCCATGCGCGCGACGAGAACGTATGGGGCTGGCCGATGTGGCCGGAGCCGTACCGCGATCCGGCGGCGCCGCAGGTGCACGCGTTCCTGGAGGCGAACCGCGTGCGCGTCGAGTTCTACGCCTGGCTGCAATGGCTCGCAGAAGAGCAGCTCGCCGCGTGCGGGCGGCGCGCCCGGGAACTCGGGCTCGGCGTCGGGCTGTATCAGGATCTCGCGGTATCGGTGGACCGCGCGGGCGCCGAAACCTGGGCCTGGCAGAGCGTCTACTCCGAGAGCACAAGTATCGGGTCGCCACCCGACGACTTCAACCTGAACGGCCAGAATTGGGGCCTGCCGCCGCCGGTACCCAAGGCGTTGACCGAGTCCGCCTATGCGCCCTTCGTGGCGACGCTGCGGGCGAACATGCGGCATGCGGGCGCGCTGCGGGTGGACCACGTGATGGGCCTGATGCGGCTCTACTGGATCCCGCCCGGCGCCAAGCCCGCCGGCGGCGCCTACGTGCATTATCCATTCCAGGACCTGCTGGGCGTGCTCGCGCTGGAGAGCACGCGTAACCGCTGCCTCGTGATCGGCGAGGACCTCGGCACCGTGCCCGACGCGGTGCGCGAGGCGCTCGCGCCCCTCGGGGTGCTCTCGTACCGGCTGCTGCTGTTCGAGAGAGAAACTGACGGCGGCTTCAAGGCACCGGCGGCGTATCCCGCGCAGGCGCTTGCCGCGGCCAGCACGCACGACCTGCCCACACTGAAAAGCCTGTGGAGTGGCCACGATCTCGACCTGCGCGCACGGCTCGGGCTGTATCCCTCTGATGAACAGCGCGCGCGCCAGGTGGTCGAACGCGCACAGGATCGCGCCCGGCTGCTCGTTGCGCTGGAGCGCGAAGGCCTGCTTCCGCCCGGCGCGACTGTGCACCCGGTGTCAGTGCCGGAGATGACGCCGGAACTCGCGCTCGTAATCCATGTGTTTATCGCGCGCAGCGCGTCGCGCGTCGCGATGGTACAGATGGAGGACGTGCTGGGGCAGCTCGAACAGGTCAATCTTCCCGCGACGGGCGCCGAGTACCCGAACTGGCAGCGCAAGCTGCCGCTCAACCTCGAGGAATGGGCTGCGGACACACGTGTGGCGGCGCTGACGGAGGCACTGCGGCAGGCACGCGGGATGGGTGTGCCGGCGCACGCGGGCGCGACCGCCGCACGCCACGCGCGCGGCGCAGTGATCCCTCATGCGACCTATCGCCTGCAGTTCAGCCGCGATTTCACCTTTCGCCACGCCGCCGGGCTCGTTCCCTACCTCGCCGAGCTGGGTGTTTCCCACGTCTATTGCTCGCCGTACTTGCGCGCCCGCCCGGGCAGTACGCACGGCTACGACATCATCGATCACGATGCGCTCAACCCCGAGATCGGCTCACCTGAGGACTTCGAATTCTTCATCTCCGAGCTGCGCCGCTGCGGCATGGGACAGATCCTCGACATCGTGCCCAACCACATGGGCGTGATGGGCGCCGATAACGGCTGGTGGCTCGACGTCCTGGAAAATGGACCATCGTCCGCGCATGCGGAGGCTTTCGACATCGACTGGCAGCCGGTCAATGCGGAGCTTGCGAACAAGGTGCTGGTTCCCGTTCTGGGAGACCATTACGGATCGGTCCTGGAACGAGGGGAGCTGCGCATCGCATTCGATGCGGCGGGCGGCTCGTTCAGCATCGTTTATCACGAGCACCGCTTCCCGATCGATCCGCGCGAATATTCGCGCATCATTCAGCTGGCGATCGCCGCGGACGAAGGGCGCGATCTCGGGGATGAGTCGCGGGCGGAGCTGTCGAGTCTCGGCGCGGCGTTTGGGCATCTTCCGGCCCGCGACGACACCGCGGCCGAGCGGGTGGCCGAGCGCAGGCGCGACAAGGACCTGCTGAAACAGCGCCTGCCGCGCCTCCTCGCGCGGCTGCCCGAGGCCGGCCGGGCGATCGAGCGTGCGGTCGAGACGCTGAACGGCATCGCGGGCGAGCGCGCGAGCTTCAGGCGCCTGCATGAGCTGCTCGAAGCGCAGGCGTACCGCCTTGCCTACTGGCGCGTTGCGTCCGACGAAATCAACTACCGGCGATTTTTCGACATCAATACGCTGGCTGCACTGCGAATGGAAAACGAGACGGTGTTCGAAGCGGCCCACCATCTGGTGCTCGGGCTCGCCGCTGCGGGCAAGGTCGACGGATTGCGCATAGACCATTCGGACGGGCTTTACGATCCGGCGCAGTACTTCCACCGCCTGCAGGCGCGCTACGCCCAGCTTTCGGGACTCGAGCTCGGGCCGGCCGAAGGCGGGCGGCCGGATCGTCCGCTCTACGTCGTGGCCGAGAAGATTACGGCGCACCACGAAGACGTCCCGGAGAGCTGGGCACTGCACGGCACCACCGGGTATCGCTTTGCGTCGATCGTCAACGGCCTGTTCGTAGATGCCGCCGCGAAGAGGCGCTTCGATCGCCTCTACCGGGTGTTCGCGCAGGAGGCGGTCGACTTCGACGCGACGGCATATGAAGCCAAAGCGTCCATCATGCGCACCGCACTCGCCTCGGAACTCACCGTGCTCTCGGCCGAACTGCTGCGCATCGCCCGCGCCGATTGGCGCACGCGGGACTATACCTTCAACACGCTGCGCCGCGCGCTCGCCGAAATCGTCGCGTGCTTTCCGGTGTATCGCACTTATATCGCGGAGCAGGTCTCGGAGCAGGATCGCCGTTACATCGATTGGGCGGTCGCGCAGGCGCGGCGCCGCAGCCGCGACGCGGATGTCACGGTGTTCGAGTTCGTGCGCAACGTGCTGCTGGTGAAAATGCCGGCGGATGCGCCGCCGGAGCTCGAGAAACGCTGCCTCCGGTTTGCCGGCAAATTCCAGCAGCTCACGGCGCCGGTCACGGCCAAGGGCGTGGAAGATACGGCTTTTTACCGCTATAACCGCTTGGTGTCGCTCAACGAAGTGGGATCCGACCCGCGCACGTTCGGCATCTCCATCCAGGCGTTTCACCAGGCGAGCCTCGATCGCGCGCGCCACTGGCCCCACACGATGCTGGCGGGCTCCACCCACGACTCCAAGCGCTCGGAGGACGTGCGCATGCGCATCAACGCGCTGACCGAGTTGCCGCTCGAGTGGGCCGACAAGCTGAGGCGGTGGCGGCGCATCACGCGGGGCAAGAAGCGGCTGGCGGAGGACCATCCGGCCCCCTCGGCGAACGATGAGTACCTCATCTATCAGACGCTCCTTGGAACGTGGCCGCTTCGGGATCACGATCCGGAGGCGCTTCGCGCGTACCAGGAGCGGATCGCGCGCTACCTGATCAAGGCGGTGCGCGAAGCAAAGGCGCACACGAGCTGGATGAACGTCAACGAGGAGTACGAAGCGGCCGTATCAGGGTTTGTGGCCGACTTGCTGCACTCGTCCGAGCGCAATGCATTTCTCGCGGATTTCGTTCCGTTCGCGCGGCGCATCGCCCGCATCGGCATGTTCAACAGCCTCTCCGAGATCGTCATCAGGACGTGTTCTCCGGGCGTGCCCGACTTTTATCAGGGGAGCGAACTCTGGCAGTTGCATCTCGTGGATCCCGACAATCGGAGCACGGTCGACTTTGCCCGGCGCGAGCGCTGGCTCGCGGAAGTTCAGGGAGGAGCGGACGGCGTGAGCGCGGAGCATGCGCGCACTCTCCTGGAGCGCATGGAAGACGGCAAAATCAAACTGTACGTCACCTGGAAATCGCTGACCACACGACGCCAGCACGCCGACTTGTTCAGTGCGGGAGGCTACGTCCCGCTCGAGACAGCGGGAACACAAAGCGGACGATTGTGCGCTTTTGCGCGGGTTGGCGCACGCGGTGTCGCGCTCGCCGTGGCTCCGCGCCTGGTCGCCAGTATGGTCGAGGAGGCGGACGCACCGCTCGGAAGCGCGGCGTGGGGCGATACGGCGCTCGTGCTGCCGGAGGCGCTGCGCGGAGACTATGGCAACGCTTTTACCGGAGAGCGCATCAAATGCGGCGCCTCGGGACGGATTCTCGCCGCGCAGGCACTGGCGCATTTCCCGGTGGCGATTCTCCAGCGCGTGGAGATAACGTCCGGGTGAGACGGGACTGCCATAGCGCGCCGCACGACGACGGGAAACTTATGCATGAGCCCCCTGTCTACCATCCGACAAGGGCTTGTTCCAAGGGTGTTTTTCCACCGGTACGGAATGGGGTGCAAGTCGGATCTGGCGCGGGCCAATCGGGGCGGCGGCACGAGTCCGATGACTGGTCAGCCGCAGTTAATCGCGGCCGGCCGGGGCATGAAGATGCGCGGTTCACCATAATTATCGTTTCAGGCGTCCCGCGTGGCTGAGGCAGTGAAGCCACGTATGCGACGCCTTGCAAGGCGCGCGTTGCGCGTGAATGGGAGGGTCAAATGCGGGTGCTGAGTCCCAGGGTCGATTTGAAAGAGTTTCTGGCACGCGTTTCGAGCGCGAGCCAGCGCCTGCTCATGCTCGACTATGACGGAACGCTCGCGCCGTTCCAAGTGCGTCCCGAGCGTGCGGTACCCTATCCCGGCGTGACGAAAGTGCTCGCGGAACTAATGGAGGGCGGCGGAACGCGGGTGGTGATCATCAGCGGCCGCCGCGCGGCGGAACTCGTTCCACTGCTCGCGCTCGAACGGCATCCCGAGATCTGGGGCTGTCACGGATGGGAACGGCTGTCGCCGGACGGCGAGCTGCGGACGGAGCGGCTGTCGGACCACGAAAAGGCGGTACTGGTGAACGCGGCAAGCGCAGCGCGGGAGTTGGTGCACGGCGGCGCGCGCATTGAGCGCAAGCCGGCGAGTATCGCGCTGCACTGGCGGGGTTTGCCGTCGCTCAACATCGCGAGGATCCGGGAGCGGGCGCAATCATCCTGGCGGCCGCTCGCGGAGGGCGATGCCATGGATCTGCTGCCGTTCGACGGAGGAATCGAAATGCGCGCCAGGGGTTGCAACAAGCAGCACGCCGTGAAAGCCGTCCTGTCCGAGACCGGCCCGGACAGCGCCATCGCCTACCTGGGTGATGACGTGACCGACGAGGATGCGTTCGCGATGATGAAGCTGCGTGGCATCGGTGTGCTGGTGCGGCTGGAGTACCGGGAAACCGGTGCGGACGTCTGGCTGCGTCCGCCGGGCGACCTTCTCGCCTTCCTCAGGCACTGGCGGGTGCCGAGGAGGAACGGGTGAACCTGCTGCTTCAGGCGTGGCACGCGAATGGGCTCTACGAGTGGACGAATGCCTCGGCGATCGCGGGCGCCGTGCTGTTGGCCCTGATGGGAGCCAAGTCCGTGGCGGTGCGGGGGTCGATGGCGCTCTGCCGGCGCATTGCGACCTCCTTCAACGACGAAATCGCGCAAATGATCGCCGCGACCCGGGTCTGGCTGCTTGCGCCGCTCGCCGTCTACGCCGGTGCTTCGGCGGTCGAATTGCCGGACCGGCTCGATCAACTGGTGGATACGATTGTGGTGCTGGCGCTCATGCTGCAGGCCGCGGTGTGGGTGAACCGTTTCGTCCGGGGCAGTTTCGAGCGGCAGGTCTCAACGCGCCGAGGTACGGACGGCGAAGGGGTCACCACGCTCACGCTGCTTGGCGTCGCCGCGCGCGCTTTCATATGGGTCATCACCGGGCTGCTGATCCTCAATCACCTGAATTTCGATATCACTGCCCTCATTGCGGGGCTGGGAATCGGGGGAGTGGCCATTGCGCTCGCGGTACAGAACATTCTCGGCGACCTGTTCGCCTCGCTGTCGATCGTGCTCGACAAGCCCTTCATCGTCG
>Ga0326597_10010701_pt1 | contig 12199 bp, 13 predicted proteins | sample RVTome_12_FD_203789 | JGI IMG/M metagenome (GOLD analysis project Ga0326597, IMG submission 203789) | Soil microbial communities from uranium-contaminated site in the Upper Colorado River Basin, Wyoming, United States - RVT100D185 | ecosystem: Environmental > Terrestrial > Soil > Contaminated >... | reverse complement strand
GAATTCGGGCGCCGGCCGCGGGAAAACCTCTCGAACGGAACCGACCACGGAACCGCCAGCGCCCATTTCGTGCTGGGCGGGCGGGTGAAGGGCGGGCTGTATGGCCTGCCGCCCACGCTCTCGCGCCTGGACGGCAACGGCAACCTGCCGTTCGCGGTGGATTTTCGCGACCTCTATGCCACCGTGCTCGAGCGGTGGTGGGGCGCGGACTCCACCCGCGCGCTCAAGGGCCGCTTCGCGCCTCTCGACGTCGTTCGGGCCTGAGCCGTTCCGGCGCCGCCGCTGCCACGGCGGGCATGCCGCCGCGGTCATCAGGCGGCATTCGGGATGACAACAGCATCGTGGCGGCCGTCTGCGCACCAGCTGCGCTCCGGTGCACGGCCCCGTTGGCCGGGGAGGGTCCATACGGTATTCCCGCCCCCGGGGGCCATTCTCGCGTCGGCGCCCTCAAACCGCTAAAATGCCGCTTTGCCGCCCGCTCGATCGCGGGCGGCCGCAGTTTGCCAGTTAGGGACCGATAACGGGACAACAAAGCCATGCTTGCCACGCGCATCCGCCAGAAGGACGGGACCTTCTACTTCGCGAGCTACCCGGCGAAAGACATCCTCGCCAAGGTGCGCTTCCTCAGCCGCTTTTACGGCGAAGGGGAGCAGATCGCGCCGCAGGTGATCGCGCAAAGCGACGAGATCGCGCAGTTCATCGCCCGCATCGAGCACAACGACACGGCCTTCCAGCGGCAGCTCTCCCGCGCCAAGGTGCGGGCGCTCAAGAACTTCTACGAGATGGCGGTGAACCAGCCCCCGATACCGGGCACCGTGCTGCTCTTTACCGGTGAAAGGCTCGCCTTCCAAGCGCTCGGCAACGAGCAGGGCGTGGGCCACCTGCAGGAACCCGCCGCGAAATACCTGATCATCGACGGCCAGCACCGCCTCGCGGCGCTGAACTTCTACCTGCGCGAGCGCCCGGGCGAGGGCAACAACATCCACGTGCCGTGCATCATCTTCGACGGCCGCAGCGAGGACTTCGCCGCGGAGATGTTCGTCATCATCAACTCCACGCCGACCCGCATCAACAAGAGCCACCTGGTGGACCTCTACGAGCGGATCTCGTGGGCCGACCCCGACCGGCGCTTCGCCGCGCGCCTGGTGGACAAGCTCTACCGCGAGGGCGACAGCCCGCTCAAATACCGCATCAACCGGCTGGGCGGCCGCAGCCAGCAGGAAAAGTGGATACTGCAGGCGGAGCTGTTCAACGAGCTGCACCGCTGGGTGAGCGGGGAGTGGCGCAAGATCCAGCGCTCGGGGCACAGCACGCGTGAAATCGACCGCTACTACGCCATCGTGCGCGACTTCCTCAAGGCCTGCCAGAAGGTTTGGGGCACCGCCTGGGGGCACCCCAATTACATGGTGACCAAGCCCGTGACCCTGAAGGCGATGATCCGGGTGTGCGCCGATCTTGCGCGCAACGACGCCGATCCTGCCGAAGGGCGCCAGCTGCGCTGGGAGAAGCGGCTGGCTCCCTGGACGGAGCGGGCGCGCGAGTTTCGCATCGAGGGCTTCTACGAGCGCTTCCCGGCGAAGGGCCAGATCGAGCGCGTCACGCGGCTGCACCGCGACCTCGCCAAGATGGCCAACATCGAGGTCCAGTCCCGCCAGCGCGCCAGCGCCTAGCTTCTTCGAAGTGGCGTGATTCGTGATTCGTCTCCCACCACCCCGCCGCTGCGCGCCACCCCGCCCGGCCCAACTCGCTGCATCGAGTTGGGCGCTCGCCGGCTCGGAGACATGCTCCTCGAAACCCCAGCTCGCCCTCCGGCAGGAGGGGATGTCGTGATTCGATGCTATTTCCGTAATTCCTGCCGGACCGGTGCGAGCGGCGCCGCACCCCGCAGCGCCTGTGTCAGCTCGGCGAGGATGGACACCGCGATCTCGGCGGGTGACACCGCGCCGATGGACAGCCCGACCGGCCCGTGAATGCGGGCCAGCTCCGCGTCGCCGAAGCCCAGTTCCCTGAGACGACTCAGCCGCGCAGCGTGGGTCTTGCGGCTGCCCAGCGCGCCGATGTAGAAGGCATTCGATCGCAGCGCCGCCGCGAGCGCGGGGTCGTCGAGCTTGGGATCGTGGGTGAGCGTGATCACCGCGCTGCGCCGATCGGGCGCGAAGGCGGCGAGTGCCGCGCCGGGCCATTCGTGCGTCATCGTCACGCCCGGGAAGCGGCTCTCGGCGGCAAAGGCGCTGCGCGGGTCGATGACGGTGACGTCGTAGCCCGCGGCGACCGCCATCGGGATCAGCGCCTGGGCGATGTGCACTGCGCCCACGAGGGCGAGCTTCCGCGGCGGCGCGAAGACGTGCAGGAAATAGTGCCGGCCGTCGCGCTCGACGACGCGGCTCTGCTCCTCCGCCAGCGCGGGCACCGCGTCGGCAGCAATCGACGCGCGAAGCGCTGCGTCGCCTGCGTCTTCACCTTCCGCTACGAGGGCGCTGCGACCGTCCGCCAGGTCGATCGCCAAGAGCGCCGGCTTCCGGGCCGCAAGTACGCGCCGCAGCACGGCGAGCAGCTCCTCCTGTCCGGCAATGGACTGAACGAAGATCTCCACCTTGCCGCCGCAGGCGAGGCCAACCTCCCACGCCTGTTCATCCGAGACCCCGAACCCGAGCAGCCGGGCCGGCGCGCCCTTGAGGATCGCCCTGGCCTCGGCGATTACCGCGGATTCGACGCAGCCGCCTGATACCGAGCCGACGAAGGTACCGGCGTCATCGGCCGCGAGCTGGCTGCCAACGGGGCGGGGCGAAGAGCCCCAGGTTCTTACGACCGTGGCGAGAGCGACCCGGCGTCCCTCGACACGCCAGCGGGCGGCGGTGTCCAGGATCGCATCGGCGTCGTCGCGCGAGAAGGGCGTGTGGGGCGTCGGAATCATGAGATGTCTCCCGTTAGCTTCAAATTACTGCTTGGCCGCTGTCACCATGATCTCGACGCGGGTGTCGGGGGTGGCGAGTCGCGCCTCGACGCAGGCGCGGACCGGCTTGTTGTCGGGATCAACCCACGCCTTCCATGCCGCGTCCATCTGATCTTTCTCGCGGATATCGGGTAGCCAGACCTGCGCCCACAGCAGCTTCGACTTGTGGCTGCCGGCTGTGGCGAGGGCGGCGTCGATCTTCTTCAGGACCTCCTCGGTCTGTGCTTTGCAGGAAGCGCTCTTGTTGTCGGCGGTGGTGCCGGCGACGTAGACAAGCCCGCCGTATTCCACGGCGCGGGAGAGAACGGGTCCGGGGTTGTGGCGCTTGATGCTCATGAGCTTCTCCTTTCGGCGGCATTGCGTCGGGTTTTCCCCGCCAAACTGTATCATTACGGCTGTTACCTCGCCCCGAGGGGCGTTCGGGAGCTGCTGTGACGCAGCCGAAGCTGCCGCTGGAAGGCATTCGCGTCGCCGAGTTCTGCCACGTCGTGATGGGGCCGACGTGCGGCCTGGTCCTGGCCGATCTCGGCGCCGAGGTGGTCAAGGTCGAGCCGCTCGACGGCGACCACACGCGCAAGCTGGTCGCTTCCGGCGCGGGGTTCTTCCCGACCTATAACCGCAACAAGAAGAGTTTCGCGGTGGATCTCAAGGCGCCGCAGGGCCGCGAGGCGGTATTGAAGCTCCTCGCCAGCGCCGACGTGGTCACCGAGAACTTCCGCCCCGGCGCGATGAATAAGCTCGGCTTCGGCTACGAGGCGCTCAAGAAACTCAAGCCGGAGATCATCTACTGCTCGATGAAGGGCTTCCTCGCCGGTCCCTACGACCATCGCACCGGTCTCGACGAAGTGGTGCAGATGATGGGGGGTCTCGCCTACATGACCGGCGGGCGCTACGGGCCGCTGCGCGCCGGCGCTTCGGTGAACGACGTCATGGGCGGCATGTTCGGCGCGATCGCGATCCTTGCCGCCCTTCACCAGCGGGCGAGCACGGGCAAGGGCCAATACGTGCAGAGCGCGCTGTTCGAGAACAACGCATTTCTCATGGCGCAGCACATGATGGAGGGGTTGGCGACGGGGAAGCCGATCGTGCCCATGCCGGACCGCATCCGCGCCTGGGCGCTCTACGACAACTTCAAGACCCGCGACGGCGAGCTGGTGTTTGTGGGCGTGGTGACCGACACGCAGTGGAAGGTGTTCTGCGAGGCGTTCGGGCTCGCGGACCTGCTGGCCGACCCCGCGCTGAAAACCAACCCGCAGCGGGTCGAAGCGCGGCCGCGCATCCTGCCGATCGCGGCCGGCCTGTTCGGCGGGATGACCAAGCAGGAATTGATGGACAAGTGCGAGTCCCTGGGCCTGCCGTTCGCGCCCATCGCGAAACCGGATGACCTGTTTGACGACCCGCACCTCAACGCATCAGGGGGCCTGACGCCGGTCACGCTACCCGACGGAACGAAGACCAAGGTGCCGAATCTGCCGATCGAGATGGATGGCATGCGCTTTGGCACGCGGCTCGACCTGCCCAGAGTAGGCGAGCATACGCGGGAGTTGCTGGCAAGCCTGGGCTACCGGGACGATGAGGTGAAGAAGCTCATCACGCAGCGCATCGTTCATGTCGATTGACGAACGGCCGGACCGCGGTGCGCCCATTGGCCGTTATAAGGTGCCGAACCAGAAATAGCGGAAGATGAAGACGGCGCCGGACGCCATCAATGCGTAGATGACCAGGTCGGGAAGCTTGCTGGTGCGGCCGTGCGAAAGGCGCGACTCGTTCCACCTCTTGCCCAGAAAGACTGCGGCCACGATGACCGGCAGAGCGATGAGCGGGTACTGGATGCTAACGTCCCAGAGGTTGCCGGCCATCGCTTCGATCCAGCCGTCATCCTTGAACAAATGGTAGGAAAACCCCGTGATCCCGAACAACACGAGAGTGATCACGGCAAAGGACTCGGCGTATTCGAGGAACTGTTTCACGTCCTGTATCCCCTGCGAGGTGTTGATGTGTTCCCGGCGTGGCTGCTATTGTAGCAGCGGGCGCGTTTCCCGCGCGGCCCGGTGAGCGGCTCGAACCAGTCCCAAATATAGCCACGGAATCACACGGAATGACACAGATAATAATCCGACACCCTTAGAGTGCCCGTAATCATTTAAGAATTTCTGTGTGGTTCCGTGTGTTTCCGTGGTTAAAACGGTTTTTGAGATGGCTTCTAGAGACTATCGCATACCGCCTTGGTGACGACAGCGGTGGTCGCCTCGCCGCCGAGGTCGGGGGTATGGATGCGCTTCCCGGTCACGGCCTCCACGGCGCGCATCAGCCGCTGCGCGGCGTCCTTTTCGCCGAGATGCTCCAGCATCATCGACGCAGTCCAGAAGGTCGCAATCGGGTTGGCCACATCCTTGCCGGCGATGTCGAAGGCCGAGCCGTGAATCGGCTCGAACATGGAGGGAAACCTGCGCTCGGGATTGAGATTGGCGGTCGGCGCGATGCCGAGGCTGCCGGAGAGCGCGGCGGCAAGGTCGGACAGGATGTCGGCGTGCAGATTGGTGGCGACTATCGTGTCCAGCGTCTGCGGCTTCAGCACCATCAGCGTCGTCATCGCGTCCACCAGCACGCGCTGCGTCGCGACCTCCGGGTAGTCCCGGGCCACTTCGTAAAAAATCTCGTCCCACATTACCATCCCGTGGCGCTGGGCGTTCGACTTGGTGACGAGCGTCAGGTGCCTGCGCGGGCGGCCGCGCGCAAGCTCGAAGGCGTAACGGTGGATGCGGGTCACGCCGGCGCGGGTGAACACCGATGTCTCGGTCGCGACTTCTTCCGGCAGTCCCCGGTGCGCCCGCCCGCCGCTGCCGGAGTACTCGCCCTCGGAGTTCTCGCGGATGATGACCCAGTCGATCGCCTGGCCGTTCGCGAGCGGGCTCCGGATTCCGGGCAGCACGCGCGCGGGCCGCACGTTGGCGTACTGGTCGAAGCCCTGGCAGATCGGCAGCCGCAGGCCCCACAGCGAGACGTGATCGGGCACGCTCGGTGCGCCCACCGCGCCGAAGAAAATCGCGTCGAAAGTCCTGAGTGTCTCGAGGCCGCCTTCGGGGATATAGTGACCGTGCTTGAGGTAGTAAACGCTGCTCCACGGGAAGTGTTCGACCTTCAAGCGGAAGCCACGCTCGCGTTGCGCCAGCACATCCAGCACCTTGAGCCCGGCGGCGATCACCTCGACGCCGATGCCGTCGCCGGGTATAGCCGCAATTTTGTATTCCCGCATATGGATTCGATGGCCTGATAAGCGTGAGTCGTGATTCGTGAGTCGTGATTCGACCACATATCTAAACTCCCTCTCCCCCGGTGCGGGGGAGAGGGTAGGGTGAGGGGGGTCAACTCACCATTCACGATTCACGCGTTTTATCGCGGTGCGCATTATACGCTCGCGCGAAGGTCGGGCTAGAATTCCCCCTGAACATGAAAATCCTCGCCCTCGAGACTTCCACCCAATACTGCTCCGTGGCCCTGTGGCGCGACGGCGACGTGGACGCGCGCGAGGCGCTTGCGGGCCAGAGGCATTCGGAGATGCTGCTGCCGATGGTGGAAGCGCTGCTCGAGCGGCACGGTCTGGGGCTCAAGGGACTCGACGGCATCGCTTTCGGAGAGGGTCCGGGTTCATTCACCGGGCTGCGCATCGGCTGCGGCGTGACGCAGGGCCTCGCCTTCGGCGCGGGCCTTCCGGTGGTCGGAGTCGGCACGCTGCTTGCGCTGGCCGAGGCGGCGCGGGCCGGGCAGGCGGTGTGCTGCCTCGATGCGCGCATGGGAGAGATCTACCACGCCGCCTATGTTCGATCGGGCGCCGGATGGGAGGCTGTGCATGTCCCCGGCCTCTGCGCGCCGGCGGACGCGCCGCCGCTGCCTGCGGGCTCGTGGACGGGCTGCGGCAGCGGATTTGCCGCTCACGAGGCGGCGCTCAAGCGGCGTTACGCGGGGCGGCTCTCGGCTATCATGCCGGAAGTGTTCCCGCATGCGAGAGACATCGCGCGGCTCGCGGCGCGTGAGTTCGAGGCGGGCAGGACGGTTCCTGCGGAGCGGGCGGTACCCGTGTACATTCGCGACAAGGTCGCATTGAGGAGCGATGAGCGCACAGCTTGATCTAGTCCCGCGCTACCGGCACATGACTGGCGCCGACCTCGACGCGGTGGTCGCGATCGAGGAAACGATCTATCCGCATCCGTGGACGCGCGGCAATTTCAGCGATTCGCTCGCGGCCGGCTACCACTGCTGGATCGCGGAGTGCGGTGGAGAGATGGCTGGCTATGCCGTGGCGGCGATCGCTGCAGGGGAGACGCACCTGCTCAACCTCAGTGTGGCCGGTCCGTGGCAACGCCGGGGCATCGGACGCGAAGTGCTCAACTTCGTGGTCCAGCTTGCACGCGAGTCCGGGGCGGCGAGAATATTCCTCGAGGTACGCCCCTCGAACCGCGCAGCTCGCTCCCTCTACGCGGCAGCGGGCTTCGCCGAGATCGCAACGCGCCCGGGCTACTATCCGGCTGACAAGAGCCGCGAGGACGCCATCGTCCTGGAGCTCAAGCTTGAAAAGCGTGAATCGTGATTCGTGAGTCGTGATTCGACTGATTTGACTCCAGTGAAAACCCGCCGCGACCTGATACTGGAGGAGATGGGCTTGACGCCGGTATGGCGCCTGCGCGAGCGCGCGCCCACCGAGGGCGCGGGCGGAGTGCCCGAGGCGCCTGCCGCAAGTGCGGGGGGCCGAATCACGACATCCCCTCCTGCCGGAGGGCGAGCTGGGGTTTCGAGGAGCATGTCTCCGAGCCGGCGAGCGCCCAACTCGATGCAGCGAGTTGGGCCGGGCGGGGTGGCGCGCAGCGGCGGGGTGGTGGGAGACGAATCACGAATCACGGACTCAAGCGACCGCCGCAGCGAAATCATGTCCCTCGACTGGCGGCCGCTCAAAGCGAGAGTTGCCTCGTGCACCGATTGCCCGCTGCACGCGAAGCGCAACAAGACGGTGTTCGGCGTCGGCGACGAAAGCGCCGACTGGCTCTTCGTGGGCGAAGGCCCGGGCGCAGACGAGGATGCGCAGGGCGAGCCGTTCGTCGGCCAGGCCGGGAAGCTGCTCGACAACATGCTCGCGGCGATCGGCCTCAAGCGCGGCGCGAACGTCTACATAGCGAATTTGGTGAAATGCCGTCCTCCCGGCAACCGCAACCCCGAGCCGCGCGAGGCGCTGCAGTGCGAGCCCTATCTGCACCGCCAGATCGAGCTGATACGGCCGAAACTGATTGTCGCATTGGGCAAAGTCGCGGCGGCGAACTTGCTCGCAAGCGATGCCAGCGTCGCGAGCATGCGCGGCAGGATCCACCAGTACCGCGGCATTCCCCTGATCGTCACCTATCACCCGGCCTACTTGCTGCGTAACCTGGCGGACAAGGCCAAGGCCTGGGCGGATCTTCGTTTTGCCGTGAGGACGATGAAGGACTTGCAGTGCGGTCAGGCCGCCCCCATTTCATAAGGCGTGAATCGTCCTTCGTGAATCGAGCCCTCCAAACCCTAACCCTGGGTCCCGAGCCGAGGGAAAGGGATTCTCGTTCACGACTCGAATCACGAATCACGACTCACGAATCACGATACTACGGAGAGCAAGAATGATGAGACGATTCGTAATGACGGTGCTGGTCGCAGCGACGGTTCTGCTTTCGGGTTGCGGCTACAACACCCTGCAACGAACGGATGAGCAGATCAAGGCGGCGTGGGCCGAAGTCGTCAACCAGTACCAGCGCCGCTCCGACCTGATCCCGAACCTGGTCAACACGGTGAAAGGGTTCGCCGCGCAAGAGCAGGCCGTGCTGCTGGGCGTCACCAACGCGCGCGCCAAGGTGGGCACGATCCAGGCGACGCCCGAGCTCATCAACGATCCGCAGGCATTCACCCGCTTCCAGCAGGCCCAGGGAGAACTCTCGTCCGCTTTGTCGCGGCTGATGGTGGTGGTGGAGCGCTATCCGCAGTTGAAGTCCGACCAGAACTTCCGCGACTTGCAAGCGCAGCTCGAGGGCACCGAGAACCGTATTGCCGTGGCGCGCAACCGCTATATCAAGGCGGTTCAGGAGTACAACGTAGTGGTGCGCTCCTTCCCCTCCAACCTTACGGCCATGCTGTTCAGCTTCAAGGAGAAGCCGCAGTTCACCGTCGAGAACGAGAAGGAGATCAGCAAGGCGCCGAAAGTCGATTTCGGCGCGCCCGCACCGCAATCGCCGGGCGGAACGAAGTAAGTTAGCCATGATGTCGCACGCGCTGCCGCGGGCCCTGCTTGCGGCGGCGTTGCTGTTCCCGCCGGCATACACCGCGGCGGAGATCGCGGTGCCGCCGCTCAAGGCCCGCGTCACCGACCTCACCGCGACCCTCACCTCCGACCAGCGCGCCGCGCTCGAGCAGAAGCTCGCGGCGCTGGAGGCGCGCAAGGGCAGCCAGGTCGCCGTGCTGCTGGTGCCGACGACCCAGCCCGAGACCGTCGAGCAGTACGCGATCCGGGTGTTCGACCAGTGGAAGCTCGGGCGCAAAGGAATGGATGACGGGGTGTTGCTGCTCGTCGCCAAGAACGACCGGAAACTTCGCATCGAGGTCGGCTACGGGCTCGAAGGCGCGATTCCCGACGCGATCGCCAAGCGCGTCGTGGACGAGGACATCGTGCCGCTGTTCAAGCAGGGCAATTTCTACGGTGGAATCAGCGCGGGCGCGGATCGCGTCAGCAAGCTGATCGAAGGCGAATTGATGCCGCCGCCCAGGCGCACCGCGGCGCCCGGGTCCGGCTGGAGCACCGAAACGCTCTTCATCGGTTTCATCATCCTCGTCATGGCGAGCCAGCTGCTGCATTCGTTGCTGGGCCGTTTCCTCGGAGCGGGCGTTGCGGGCTTCGCTGCCGGAATCGTCGGCTACTTGCTGGCGGGCCTTGCTGCGGCGGCGATCATCGGTCTCATCGCATTCGTGATCAGCCTGTTCGCAGGCGCGACCGGCCGTCGTGCAAGCGGCTGGTCGTCCGGCGGCAACTGGTCCTCGGGTGGAGGCAGCTGGTCCTCCGGTGGTGGTGGCTTCAGCGGAGGCGGCGGCAGCTCCGGCGGCGGCGGCGCTTCGGGGAGCTGGTGATGAACCTCAAGCGCGCCTTCAGGCACCTGTTCGCGCCGGACTGGCTGGTGTACCGCGCATTTCCGCGTGCAGCGCTGAGGCGCATCGAGGCCGCGATCAGGCAATCTGAAGCGGCCCACCGCGGCGAGCTGCGCTTCGCCCTGGAGGCGGGGCTGGACCTGTTGCCCCTGCTGAGAGGGCTCACGCCAAGGCAGCGCGCGCTCGAAGCATTTTCGCGCCAGCGCGTGTGGGATACCGAGGAGAACAGCGGCGTGTTGATCTACCTGCAGCTGGTGGACCGCGATATCGAGATCGTCGCCGACCGCGGCATCAGTGCGAAGGTCGGGCAGGCGCGGTGGGACGCCATCTGTCATCGCATGGAGGAAGCGTTCCGCGCGCGCCGCTTCGAGGCCGGCGTGCTCGAGGGCATCGCGGAAATCACGATGCTGCTGACCGCGCACTTTCCCGCCCGCCGCGAAAATCCCGACGAGCTGCCGGACCGGCCGGTCGTGCTGTAAGGCGGGCAGCGGGGCCCGGGCGCCTTCGAGCGCCCCGCTCCGCGTCCTGAATCATCCGCCTGCCAGGTGGTCTAAACGGCGGGCGAGTTTCCCACCTTCGCGTCGTAGCCTACAATATGATTATTCTGGATTTCTTGGCGGCCTTGGCGTCCCTTCGACATGCTCAGGACAGGCTTGGCGGCTAATTGACGGGGTTTGAATGAAGACCGCAGCAGTGAACCGTATCCGCGGCGTCGAGCGCGACATCGTCCAGGTGCCGCAGTCGGGAGACGTGGCGCCGTACTACGAGCCGCAAGGCAATGAAATCGCGGTGTTCGAGGCCGCCTACCGGAAGCGCCTGCCGGTGATGCTGAAAGGCCCCACTGGCTGCGGCAAGACGCGGTTTCTCGAGTACATGGCGTTCCAGTTGAAGCGCCCGCTCGTCACCGTATCCTGCCACGAGGACCTGACCAGCTCCGATCTCGTGGGCCGTTTCCTGCTGGAGGGCGCGGAGACGGTGTGGCAGGACGGCCCGCTCACGCGCGCGGTCAAGGCCGGCGCGATCTGCTACCTCGACGAGATCGTCGAGGCGCGCACCGACTCGACCGTGGTGATCCACTCGCTCACCGACCACCGGCGCAAGCTCACCATCGAGAAGAAAGGCCAGGAGATCGAGGCCCACGATGATTTCATGCTGGTGATCTCGTACAACCCCGGCTACCAGACCGTGCTGAAGGACCTGAAGCCCTCGACCAAGCAGCGCTTCATCGCGATCAACTTCGATTTTCCGCAGGAAGACATCGAGCGCAAGATCGTCCTCAACGAGGCGCCGGGCATTGCGCCCGAGCTGGTCCACCAGCTGGTCACCGCCGGGCGCAAGGCGCGGCTGCTGAAGGACCACGGCCTGGAGGAGTCGGCCTCCACACGGGCGCTGGTATACGCCGCAAACATGATGAATGCCGGCCTCGATCCCGTCGCCGCCTGTCAGGTGGCGATGGTCAACCCCATCACCGACGACGAGGAGCTCGCCGAGGCGCTGATGGAGATCGTGCAGGCGCATTTCGGCGCGTAAGCCAGGACATTTCGGCCACGGAATCACACAGAGAATCCTGAGTTGAAAGCAAGAAGATTTCGGCCACGGAATCACACGGAAACACACGGACTCGGAAGCAAGGATTGTTACCTGAGGGCGGGCGGCAAGAACTGGGGCCTTCTCGTCGACTCGGCGCCTTACCCAGCAGAAGCCGGTCGTTTTGTTCTTTGATTACTTCCGTATCTTTCCGTGTGTTTCCGTGTGTTTCCGTGGCTAAATACCGCTCTTGAGCTTTGAGATGGGTCCCACTTCTTCCAGACAAGTCGCGATCGACGGGCAGCTCGCGCAGTTGCGCGACGCGAGTACCCTCGCGTACCGCGAGATCGAGCAGGTGCTGCCGCAGATCCGCCCCCACGGCGAAGAAGTGACGCTCGCCTGGCTCCTCGCCTGCCGCAGGCTCTACGATTACGACCGGGAAGCGGGCAAGGCCTTCATCCGCGGCAGCCGCGAGGCGGAGCGGGTGTCCGAGACGGTCGCGCCGTGGACGGAACAGGCGCTGCACTTCACGCGCTGGCGCGGCGCGTGGCGCGCGCTCGAGGG
>Ga0326597_10010700_pt1 | contig 12200 bp, 15 predicted proteins | sample RVTome_12_FD_203789 | JGI IMG/M metagenome (GOLD analysis project Ga0326597, IMG submission 203789) | Soil microbial communities from uranium-contaminated site in the Upper Colorado River Basin, Wyoming, United States - RVT100D185 | ecosystem: Environmental > Terrestrial > Soil > Contaminated >... | reverse complement strand
GACTCGGAAAGCACCGCGCAAACGTCGCCTGGGCCGACCTTGCAGCGCGCGAACACCTCGGCGAACAGGTCGATCCACTTGCCCTCGATACGGTCTGCGATCACGCTCATGGCTCCCTAAGGGCGTCGGATCAATCGTGCTCCAGGCGCGATGGACGCCATGGAGAAATCCAAGGCTACCGCAACCGCGCACTCGTTGCGCTCGCGCTACGCGGTTGGCCGACGCCGGGTCCAGATCTCAGGGGGGCCGGCGACCCCTACCACTTCGGTTAGAATTCCGTCGAGGGTTTGCGCATCCATCGATAGATGATCGTTTTCGACCTGCAATGTGAAGCCGGCCACCGCTTCGAGGGCTGGTTCGGATCGGCCGAGGATTTCGGCGGACAGAAATCCCGCGGGCTGCTCAGCTGCCCGCGCTGCGGCAACGACGAGATCGCGCGGGTCCCGTCCCCCACGAGGTTCAACACCGGATCGGGGGATGGCGGCGGGGGCGAGCAGCCGGAGGCTGCCGCCGGCCAGACAGCCTCCACGAATCATCCGGTAGCGCTGGGTCAGGCGCTTTACGCCAAAGTTCTGGACGAGATTCTCAAACGCAGCGAGGACGTTGGACGGGCGTTCCCCGCCGAGGCCCGACGGATCCACTACGAAGAAGCGCCCGTGCGCTCAATCCGCGGCGTTGCCAGCCAGGAGGAACACGAGGATCTGGTGGAGGAAGGTATACCCGTCGCAAGGTTGCCGATACCGGACCGGAGCGGCTGGAACTGAAGGTCGGCGGCAGTTCAAATTGAGCATATGTGTATTATGTCAAATGATAGCCGGATAGAGGAAGGCGGCCAAACGTTTCGTTAGTCGACCGCTCCAGCACGCCTCAATAGCTCCTCGACGTCCCCTGCACCGCGGTTCACTGCGATGCCAAGCGCCGTTTCCCCTCCCGGTCCCCGTGCGCGCAAATCCGGGTCCTCGTACAGCAATACCCTGGCAACGCCCGCGTGCCCGTTCCGCGCCGCAAGCATCAAGGGCGTATAGCCGTTCGGCGCCCTGGCATCCACTCGAGCACCTTGCCGCAGAAGATACTCGGCCAGCTCGGCGTGCCCCCCAAAGGCTGCGTAATGCAGCGCATTCCAACCCTCGCCGGCGACCTGAGCCCCTGCGCGCACCAATCGGCTGGCGATCTCCAGCTCGCCCTTCAGACTCGCCATCATCAGGGCGTCATCGCCGGTAGGATTGCGTCGCTTCACGTCCGCCTTGCGGGTGATCAGAAGCGCGACAAGGTCGCGATGACCCAGCCGGGAGGCCATCATGAGGATCGTGTTCCCGGTCCGATCGGTGGTGTTCGGGTCCAGCCCTCGGTCGAGGTACGACGCCACGATCTTCGCGTCCCCACGTTCCACTGCTTTCAGCAACTCCTCGAAGGACTGGCCGTGGACTAGGCCGATTGACAACAGAATGACCGGGACCAGCGCTGCAGCCCGGGATATGGCTGGCAAAAGAGCTTTCTTGGTAGCCAATATACTATTGTCAATCAATAGTTTAACTGTATAACTAATAACTGGTATCAACTAACTCATATAAGCTTTTGTTTTATTAAAATGTATGGGTGGGTTTCGACGATTCAAGCGTGCTCCTCAGGAGCGACTCGATCTTGCGTTTCGCTGATTGGCCGCTTTCGTCGGGCGAGAATTGGACGCCGATACCCTGAGCCCGCTTGCCGTGAGCGTGCGCCGGGGTAAGCCACACTACCTTTCCGGCGACTGGCAGCTTCACCGGGTCCTCCGGAAGCGTGATGAGCATGAATACTTCGTCGCCGAGGTGATAGGCACGGTTGGTCGGGATGAAGATTCCACCCTGCTTGAGCTGCGGGATGTAGGCGGCGTACAGCGCGCTCGTCTCCTTGATGTTGAGAGACAGAACACTCGGCCTGCCCGACTCGGCTCCGGCGGATTGCGGTTCTTGCTCGGCCATCCTCAATTCCTCCCTCGTGGCATTGCGCTCAGCATCTCGACGGCAAACAGCCGTGGATTCAGCGGATGGCGCGAAAGTGCGCGGTTGTTCCCCATTAGGCGCGCAAAGCGCAACCAGGCGCGCCCGGCCCCTGCCGACACGCCAGCGGATTCGGGCGTGTACTTGCGCCGGCCGCCACTTGCCGCGAACGCGTTATCCAGGGCCAGCTTCTGCAGGACTTCGGCAAGCCGCTCGAGGCCTTCGCGCTCGCTGACCTCGGCCAAGCTCGCCTCGTCGCCCGATACGGCCGCTTTCAGTATTCGAGCGAGCTCGTCGCGGCTCTCCGAGGTGGCGTAATCGATCGCCCGCAGCGGTGCGCCTCCGGCATACGCGAGCCAGCGCGCCGCCTCAGGAACGCCTTGCGCATCAAGCCAGCTTCGCGCCGCCTTCGCGTCGGGCAGCGTCACCGGGATCGGCACGCAACGGCTACGGATGGTCGCCAATAGCCGCGCTGGACGGTGGGAGACCAGGATGAACATCGCCCCCGAGGGCGGCTCCTCCAGGTTCTTCAGTAACGAGTTTGCCGCGTGCACGTTCATGCTCTCCGCGGGATGGATCAGCGCGATCCGCCGTCGACCACGATGCGAGCCGATATTGAGGAAGGCGCTCAGTTCCCGCACTTCATCGACCCTGATGTCGGTGCTCGGCCTGGCCGTCTTGGTGCGGCTGCGGGGCTCCTCGTCGCTCGCATCGGGATCATCGCTTCGATACGACTCCGGCTGCACCCACCGGATGTCCGGATGGGTTCCGGCGCTGAACCAACGGCAACCCTCGCAGCGGCCGCATGGCGCGGTGGCGGCCCCTGCGGCCTCACAGAGCAGGCGTTGCGACAACTCCTGCGCCATCGCGAGTTTGCCTACGCCGGCCGGGCCATGAATCAGCAACGCATGCGGCAGCTTGGCGAACATGCTTGACGCCCTCACCCACGTGGAATCCAGCCAAGGATAAATCATGGAATCAATCAAATACGATCTGCTCGGCAATCTCGATCTTAACTTGTTCGAGCGGCCGGGACGCATCGATGATGCGCACCCTGTCCGGCTCGGCCCTGGCCCGGAAAAGATAAGCCTCTCGTACCCTGTCGAAGAAAGCGCGGCTCTCGGCTTCGAACCGATCCAAAGGCTTGCCGGCATTTCGTAGCCGTTCGCGCGCGATATCGTAGGGGCAATCGAAGATCATCGTGCGATCGGGGCGCAGTCCAGGGTGTACCGTTTTGGCCAAGTGCTCGATCAGCTCGATCGGCACCCCTTTCCCCGCCCCCTGATAGGCGAGCGTGGCGTCGGTGAATCGGTCGCACAGCACCCATGTCCCGCGCCCCAGCGCGGGCGCGATGAGACGTCGCACATGGTCCGCCCGCGCGGCGAACATCAGCAAAGTCTCGGCGATCGGGTCCATCGCTTCATTAAGGACCAGCGCTCGCAGCTTCTCGGCAAGCGGGGTTCCGCCGGGTTCTCGCGTGAGGAGCACCTCGCAGCCCTGCGCGCGCAAACACTCTTCGATGTACGGGAGATGGGTAGACTTGCCCGCTCCGTCGACGCCCTCCACCGTGATGAGTTTGCCACGCTCGAGCATTGCTCGCCCCGGCCTCCCCTATTTCTTGCGCGCCGGGGCGCGCTGGAATTTGTCGACCGCTCGGTGGTGCTTGCTCAGCGAGCGGGAAAATTCGCTCGTTCCGTCGCCGCGCGAAACGTAGTACAGCGCGTTGGTCCTGGCCGGCTGCAACGCGGCGCGAAGCGAGGCGAGCCCCGGCATGGAGATCGGCGTTGGCGGTAGCCCGACCCGGGTATAGGAGTTGTACGGCCCGTCTTCAAGCAAGTGCACTTTACGCAGGTTGCCGTCAAATTCCTCTCCGAGTCCATAGATGACGGTCGGATCGGCCTGCAAACGCATGCCGATGCGCAGCCGGTTCACGAGCACCCCCGCGACCAGGTCGCGCTCCTCCGCACGGCCGGTCTCCTTCTCGATGATTGAGGCCATGATCAGCGCCTCGTACGGCGTGCGGTAAGGGGCGTCCGGGGACCGAGCGCTCCACTCCTGCGCCAGATGATCCCGCATCGCCTGGTAGGCGCGTCGCAGGAGAGCGAGGTCGCCGCTGCCTTTTGCGAACCGATAGGTATCCGGAAAGAACAACCCCTCGGCGTGCTGCTCCTTCGCCCCGAGGCGCTCCAGGAGCTGCCGATCGTCCAAGGCCCGCGTCTCATGGCGCAGGAGGGGGTTCACCTCGATGGCGGAGCGCACCTGGCGGATCGTCCAGCCCTCGAGCAAGATGAGGTCGACCTGGATGACGTCGCCTCGAGCCAGTCGCTCGAGAAGCTCCATCGGCGTGTGCCGCTTTGTGACTTCATAGCTGCCCGCCTTGACCGAGTTTGCAACGCCAAGAGCACGGGCAAGGATCTCGAAACTCACCGCGTGGACGTCTATGCCAGCCTTTTCGATCTGCTCGACGGCAGCTCGGAAGCCGCTGCCAGGTGGGATCTCGAACTCGACTGGCAGGTTGCGAACCTGCATCGGCGTCGCCATATACCAGAACGCATAGGCCGTGGCGGTGATCGCCAGGGCGACCCCCACGGCCAATGCGCGCTTGAATAGAGCGACCAATTCGGCTCGACGTCGGCCGTAATCGCGGCCGGACGGGTAAAATCACGATTTTACGATGGAATCGGAGACTGCAATTTCAACGCCATCCGCCCCATCCGCGAACACCCACGCGGCGCGACTGAGCCGTTACGGGCTGCTGTCGGTTACCGGCGAGGACGCCAGGTCGTTCCTGCATGGACAGCTCACCAGCGACATTGCGCACCTGGAGTCCGGCCGCGCTCGTCTTGCCGGTTGGTGTACCGCGAAGGGTCGCTTGCTCGCGAATTTCCTCGTCATCCCTTCGCAAGACGGGTTCAATCTGCTGCTCGCACGGGACCTCGCCCCTGGGGTAGCAAAGCGCCTTGGGATGTTCGTGTTGCGCGCGAAAGTGAAGATCTCCGACCTCACCGATACCCTGATGGCGTTCGGGATCTGGGGCCCGGGTGCCGCCGCACGGATCGCCGCGCTCGGCCTGCCCGGTGCGGAGCAACCTTTGTCTTGCGTTTCTCGAGGAGACCTGCTCGCCGTTCGGCTTGGCGACGAGCAGTTCCTGCTTCTTGAGCCGGCAGCACGGGACGGGCGAATTGCGGCGCTCGCAGCGAACCACGCCGACAGCGAGGACCAGTGGGCGCTGCTCGAGATTCGTGCCGGACGCCCCTGGGTCGGACAGTCGACGCAGGACCTGTTCGTGCCTCAGATGGTGAACCTCGAAGCGATAGGCGCAATCGACTTCCGCAAGGGCTGCTATCCGGGGCAGGAGATCGTGGCGCGGGCGCAATATCGTGGACAACTCAAACGTTGCATGATTCGGGCCAGGGCGCCGGCCGGCGTGTCGCTCAGTCCTGGCCAGGACCTGTACAGCGACGCGTTCGCGGACCAGGCGAGCGGCACGGTGGTCAACGTGGCGCCAGCGGCCGAAGGGAGCGAGCTGCTCGCGGTCGTGCAGACCGGTGCCGTCGCCGGGCGCTCGCCCATCCGTGCCGCTCCGAACGGGCCGGAACTCGAGCTGCAGCCCCTGCCCTATTCCGCGTGAGCGCCGCGAACTACTTCGTCTACTACAAGGTGCGGGCGCAAAGGCTGGAGGACCTGGGTCGACTTGTCGAGGCGTTGTTCGCGGTGGTGGAGCGCGAGACCGGGGTCCGCGGGCGCTGGATGCGCCGGCGTGACGACCCGTCAACGTGCATGGAGGTCTACGAGAACGTGCCTGAGGCCGGGGGCCTCGAGATGCTGCTCGAGCGGGAGGCGGCGCGCCTCGGCATCGCGAGCTGCCTCGCCGCCGGCGCCCGGCGACGCACTGAAATCTTTCTGCACACACCTGTCGGAGGCGCCCGATGTGCCTGATCCTGATCGCGTGGCAGGCGCACAGGGACTACCCGCTTGTGGTCGCGGCAAACCGCGATGAATTTCACAGCCGACCGACCTCTGCGGCTGGGATCTGGAGCGACCGCCCGCACATTCTCGCCGGGCGCGACATCGAAGCCATGGGAACATGGCTAGGCATTACGCGTACGCTACGCTTCGCCGCAGTCACCAACTTCCGCGACGCGCTGGACCCTGGTATTGGCAGCCGCTCGCGCGGCCTGCTGACACGCGAATTTCTGGAATGTGATGATGCGGCCGCGTCCTACGTTTCACGTGTCGGGGCACAGCTGCAAGCCTACCGGGGGTTCAACTTACTGGTCGGCGATGGCCGCGAGCTCTGGTGGCTGTCCAACCGCGGCAACGGCGCAAGGCGCCTGGGCCCTGGAATCTACGGTCTTTCCAACCACCTGCTCGACACGCCCTGGCCGAAGGTGGCTCGTGGCAAGGCGAGCCTGGACCACGCGACAAGCTTGGTTCCTGCGATCGAACCGCTGCTCGGGCTACTCGCCGACACCTCGGTACCGAGCGATGACGAGCTGCCCGATACGGGCGTGGGCATCGAACGCGAGCGTTTGCTGGCGGCGACACGCATCGTCTCACCGGCCTATGGCACACGCAGCTCGAGCGTCTTGATTGTGGGCCGAGACGGGCGGTTGCAGTTCGCCGAGCGCGCGTACGACGCGCAAGGGGTGGAGACCGAGACGATGCGTTACGAGTTGCGCGTCGCCGCTTAGATCCCGCGTCGCATCGCCTGGTGGGGAATCCCCGCCTCCATGTAGGGCGCGCCTTCCTCGCTGAACCCATGCGCGCGATAGAACCCGATCGCATGCGTCTGCGCCGAGAGCGCGACCTGCGCATCGCCGCGCACGCGGGCGGCATCGATGAGGGCACGCAGGAGCGTGCCGCCGACGCCCCGGCCGCGCCATTCCTGCAGCACGGCCATGCGTCCGATATGGCCTACGACGCGCTCACCCTCGCGCTGCGCCGGCAGAAGTCGGCCAGTGCCGACGACGCGGCCGGAACGGTCGTAGGCGAGTGCATGCAGGCTGGACGCGTCCATCTCGTCCAGCTCGATGTCGCGCGGTACGCCCTGCTCCTCGACGAATACCCTGAAACGCACCGGCCCGGCCGGTGCGCGCGCTTCGTCCCAGCCCACCAGTTCGATTCGAACCATCGCCGGAAAGTATAATCCGGCGTTCTTCCGCGGAATAGACATGAAGAGCCTCTGGAACGACGCCGACGCGGCGAAGCTGGACGGACCGCTCGGTCCGCGCGTGTATACCTCGAGGCTACTCGGGCGCGACCGATCGCTCGTGCTGCACGGCGGGGGGAATACCTCGGTCAAGCTGCGGGAGAAAAACCTGTTCGGCGAGGACCAGGACATTCTCTACGTCAAGGGGAGTGGTTGGGATCTCGCAACCATCGAAGCGGCCGGTTTCACGCCGGTCCAGCTCGATTACGTAAGGCGGCTTGCGAGACTTGCCACGCTGCCCGATCCGCAGATGATCAACGAGCTCAATACGCACATGCTGCGTGCGAGCGCGCCGGCCCCGTCGGTGGAGACGATCCTGCACGCGATCCTGCCTTACGCCTACGTCGATCACACTCACGCCGACGCGGTACTCTCGATTTCAAACGCCCCGCAAGGGGAGCAGCGCATCGGCGAGCTCTACGGATCGAAAGTGGTGATCATTCCATACATCATGGCGGGGTTCGACCTCGCGGCGTTCTGCGCACGCGAGTTTCCGAAGCAGGCGGGCCGCGACACGATTGGCATGGTGCTTCTTTCGCATGGCGTGTTCTCGTTCGGTGCCGACGCCAAGGAATCCTATGAACGCATGATCCGTCTGGTCTCGATGGCGGAGGATTTCCTTGCGTCGCGCAAGGCGTGGCAGGTCACCCTACCCACGGCGAAGCCCGCACAGGTGCCTCGCGAGGAGATCGCCGCGTTGCGCCGCTCGATTTGCGACTGCGCACGGGTTCCGATGGTGCTGCGAGTCAATGACTCGCCGAAATTCCTTTCCTTCGCACGCCACCCGGGAGTTTCCGGTCTCTCGCAGCAGGGTCCGGCTACGCCGGATCACGTGATTCGCACCAAACCACTGCCGATGCTCGGGCGCGACGTCGCGAGCTATGCCAAGGCGTACCGCGACTACTTCGAGCGGCAAGCGGCGAGCGCCAAGGAAAAGAAAACCATGCTCGACCCCGCACCGCGCATGGTGCTCGATCCGGCGCTCGGCTTCGCGGCCATCGGTCGCAGCGCCAAGGACGCCGCGATGGTCGAGGATCTTTACGACCACACGATCGACGTCATCATGCGGGCCGAGGCGCTTGGCGGATGGAAGGCCGTTGAGGAGCGCCACATCTTCGATATCGAGTATTGGGACCTTGAGCAGGCGAAGCTGCGCAAGGCCGGTTCTGCGCCGCCCTTTACCGGCGAAGTGGCCCTCGTGACGGGTGCCGCCTCGGGCATCGGCAAGGCATGCGTCGAGGCAATGCTCAAGCGGGGCGCGGCGGTGGTCGGCCTCGACCGCAACCCCGCGATCGCAGGCATGTTCCAGCGGGTGGACTATCTCGGTCTCCAGTGCGACGTCACCGATCACGTTGGCGTGAGCGCCGCGCTCGACGTCGCCACGCGGCGCTTCGGCGGCGTAGACATGGTGGTGCTCAATGCGGGTATTTTCCCGTCGTCCCAGCCGATTCAGGATATCTCGCCCCAGACCTGGAAGAGCACGATGTCAGTGAACGTAGAGGCGAACCTGCTCGTCATGCAGGCGTGTCACGCGCTGCTGCGCCTCGCTCCGCGGGGCGGGCGCATCGTCGTCATCGGCTCGAAGAACGTCCCCGCTCCCGGCCCTGGCGCGGCCGCCTATTCGGCCTCCAAGGCCGCGCTCAACCAGCTCGCGCGCGTCGCGGCACTGGAATGGGGCAAGGACCGTATCCGGGTGAACACGATCCACCCGAACGCGGTCTACGACACCGCCCTGTGGACTGACGAAGTGCTGGCATCACGCGCCAAGGCCTACGACTTGAGCGTCGAGCAGTACAGAAGGAACAACCTGCTGCGCACGGAGGTGGCGTCGCGCGACGTCGCCGAGCTCGCGGCCGAGATGTGCGGGCCGCTGTTCGCGAAGACGACCGCCGCACAGGTGCCCGTCGACGGCGGCAACGAGCGCGTCGTGTAATGAAAATCGAGACGCTGCGCTGGAGCGGCGATGCGCTCGAGCTGCTCGACCAGCGCTTGCTGCCCGAGCGGACCGAGTACGTTCGCTGCCGCACGGCGCCCGAGGTGGCCGAGGCGATTCGCGACATGGTGGTACGTGGTGCGCCCGCCATCGGCTGCGCCGCGGCCTTCGGCATTGCGCTCGACGCCCGCCGCGGCGCGGACCTCGACGCGGCGCACGAAGTGCTGGCGAAGAGCCGTCCCACGGCGGTAAACCTGTTCTGGGCGCTCGAGCGGATGATGAGGGTGCGTGGAGCGCAGGCGTGCGAGACCGAGGCGCGGGCCATCTATGAGGAGGACCTGGCGGTGAATCGCGCCATTGGCGCGCATGGCGAGAAGCTGATCGAGGACGGTGCTCGAATCATGACCCATTGCAACACCGGTGCGCTCGCGACTGCGGGCCACGGCACGGCGCTCGGGGTGGTTCGCTCGGCGCATCAGCTCGGCAGGAAGCTCTCGGTGATCGCCACCGAGACGCGCCCATTTCTGCAGGGCGCGCGCCTGACGGCGTGGGAATGCGTGCAGGAAGGCATCCCGGTCACGCTCGTGACCGACAGCATGGCCGGCTTCCTCATGAGCCGAGGCGAAATCGACTTGGTGATCGTCGGCGCGGACCGCGTCGCGGCCAACGGCGACGTCGCGAACAAGATCGGCACCTACAGCCTGGCGGTGCTGGCGAAGCGCCACGGCCTGCCGTTCTACGTGGCCGCTCCGCGCTCCACCTTCGATCCCAAGGTCGCCGACGGCGCGGCGATCCCCATCGAGGAGCGCCCGGCAGACGAGGTCACCGGCTATCGGGGGGTACGCTGGGCGCCGCGCGGCATCGCGGTGCGCAATCCGGCCTTCGATGTGACGCCGGCCGAACTCATCACGGGCCTGATCTGCGAAAAGGGCGTACTGCTCCGGCCGACCCGGGACGGGGTTCTGGCGCTGCTCTCGGAGTGAACCCGTCGGTTAGCCGCGGATGTCGACCGCAGCGTACGGCGACACCAGATCGAACAATTCGACAATGTCGCGGTTTCGCATGCGCACGCAGCCGATGGAGCCGGGCCTGCCCATCTGCGCCGTGTCCGGCGAGCCGTGGATGTAGATGTAGCGCCGCATCGTGTCGACCTCGCCGAGCCTGTTTCGGCCCGGCTCGCAGCCCGACAGCCACAGGATGCGCGTCAGAATCCAGTCGCGCCCGGGGTATTTCGCATTCAGCTCCGGGGTCCAGACCTCGCCCGTGGGCCGGCGCCGCACGAACACCGCGTTCTCGGGTTGACCGGCGCCGATGCGGGCGCGCACCACGTGCCGGCCGCGTGGCGTGCACAGGCTGCCGTTGCGCTCGTCGACGCCGTTCTTGGACGTCGACACGCTGTAGCGCCTCGTCTGCCGCCCCTGCTCGTCGAGCAGGGTTAGCGTCTGCGAGGGAACATCGATGACGATGTGCCCGCCGCTCATGAGGCGCGCATGCCCGAGCGCTTGCCGGCGAAGAACCGCTTGAGCAGCGCCGCGCACTCTTCGACCAGTACGCCCCCCTCGACGGCGGCGTGGTGATTCAGCCTCGGCTCTTCGAACAGGTTCACCACGCCGCCGGCGGCGCCGGTCTTCGGATCGGCGGCGCCGAACACGACGCGCGCGATGCGGGCGTGAAAGATTGCACCGACGCACATCGCGCAGGGCTCGAGGGTGACGTAAAGCGTGGTCTCGCCGAGCCTGTAATTGCCCAGCGCACGGCAGGCGGCCCGGATCGCCTCGATCTCGGCGTGCGAGGTCGCATCGGCGCTCGAGATGGGCCGGTTCCAGCCCTCCCCGACGATGCGCGCATCCTGCACCACGACCGCGCCCACCGGCACCTCGCCCTCCTCCCGCGCGCGCTCGGCCAGCTCAAGCGCGCGGCGCATGAAATATGCGTCGCTCGTGGCGCCCGCTTCTGCCTCTACTCCCATTCAATCATCCACGACACTTCCAAGCCGTTGTTCCAGTGACGGATAGGCAATTCGATCCGGCTCATTCGGCGCGTTCGGCCGGATGCGGGTGCGCAGCGCGGTTTGGCGAGGAGCCTCGGGCCATGCTTGTCGTCAAGCTCGAATTCCGCGGCGGCCTTGTCCTGCCGGTCGCCTTCGAAGCGCGCAGATGAACGCTTATTTCGACCGCACCACCATGTAGTCGACGGCGGCCTTGACCTCGGCGTCGCTCAGCGCCGGGTTGCCGCCTTTGGCCGGCATCACGCCCGCGCTTCCCTGTATCCCGTTGACGGCGCTGGCGTAGAGCGCGTCGAGGCCCTTGGCGATGCGCTTGGTCCACTGGCCCTTGTCTCCCACTTTCGGCGCGCCCGCGATGCCGGCATCGTGGCAGGCGACGCAGCTCGCCTGGTAGACCTGCTGCCCGTCGCGCTCGGGCGTCGCCGCGGCCACCACCTTCTTCTCCGGCGCCTGCCCGGTCTGCGCCGCGGCGAAGGCGATCTCGCCGACGGGTTTGATCCGCTCGGCGACGCTCGAGCCGCCGGCCAGCAGCACGCCGCGGTCCATTCTGACTTTGTCGGGGATGTCGCGGTGATGGGCCACGAGGATGAACATGAACACCAGCAGCGCAGCGCTGCTCCCCAGGATCATCGCAACGTGCATCGCATAGCTTTTTTTGGACATGGGCGACTCCGGCGACACTACAGCAATTGCTTCACGAAAAACACTCCCCGCGTGAAGAAGGTGTAGTCCGCTTCAATCGCCCCGATGCCCAAAAGCACCATCAGCAGAAGCGTTGGCACCAAGATGGCGTACATCAGCGCCAGGCGCTCCCACATCATGTGCATGAAGACGGCGACGATCAGCCCTGCCTTCAGCAACATGAACACGATGATCAGGAACCACCTCAGGTAACCCTGAAAGTGGAAGTAGTCAACGGCATACGACATGGCGCTGAGAACGAAAAGCAGCCCCCAGATCTTGAGGTAAATGCCGATCGGATGCTGCTGTCCTTCCACGCGCGCATGCTGCTGCCCTTGCGCGGCATGCTGCTGTCCCTGCGCGTGCGCCATGATTTGCCTTACCAGAGAT
>Ga0326597_10010699_pt1 | contig 12201 bp, 11 predicted proteins | sample RVTome_12_FD_203789 | JGI IMG/M metagenome (GOLD analysis project Ga0326597, IMG submission 203789) | Soil microbial communities from uranium-contaminated site in the Upper Colorado River Basin, Wyoming, United States - RVT100D185 | ecosystem: Environmental > Terrestrial > Soil > Contaminated >... | reverse complement strand
AGGCGAGAGTGCGGGCGATGTCGGCTTGCTGGCCTCCTATCTGCCGGATCTGCCGTGGTACCTGGATCTACAGGCCTATGTCACCGACGCAGCCGCCGAGGCGTTCGACAGCGCGAGCCGCCGTGTCTCAGCCGGTGGCCGGCTGGTCAGTCTCTTCGATCTCGGTGAGACGGCCACCTTCGAGGCCGGCGGATCGTTTCTCCGCGGACCGGGCGTCGCCGCCGGAGACGCTACGTTCCTCGGAGCCGATCTGAGACTCAAGTGGCGCGACACCCGGAAGACCTACGGGCATGCCGTCACTTGGGTCAGCGAGTTCCTGCTCGCGCAATCGGATCAGCCAGATGTTTCGGGCGCTTACAGCACGCTGCTCTTTCGCGTCGGCCGTCAATGGTGGACGGGCGTCGAATACAGTTGGAATTCCCTGCTTCCCGAAACAGGCAGAGCCCGCTCGAAAGAACACGAAGCCCGAGTGCAGCTGGCTTGGGTTCCCAGCGAATTCAGCGCCCTGCGGGGCGAGTTCGGCTGGACGGACCCCCTCGGCGGTCCGCGTGAGCTGAGCGCCACGCTTCAACTCAACTTCACCATCGGCGCCCACCCGGCGCACCAGTATTGACCAGGCAGAGGAGAAACGAGATGACCGCAGTCCAGTCCACGCGAGCGTTTGTACGACTGCTCCTTTTCCCCCTCGTGGGGGCCGCGTTGATGCAGCCCGTCTCTGCCGGTGCAGCCGAGTCCATCGTGACGACGCTGCCAAGCCTCGCCTCGATTGCGCGTGAGATCGGCGGCGACCGCATCGAGGTGATCGCGCTCTGCCGCGGCTACGAGGACCCGCACTACATTCAGCCGAAGCCCTCCTACGCGAAGTCCCTGCGCAAGGCCGTGCTTCTCGTCTACGGCGGTCTCGAACTGGAAGTGGGCTGGCTGCCGCCGCTCCTGGAGACCGCCCGCAATCCCAAGATCGCACCCGGCGCCCCCGGTTTGCTGGAGGCATCCACTGCGGTACAACGCGTGCTCGAAATCCCGTCGGGTGAGCTGAGTCGCGCGCAGGGCGACATTCACCCCTTTGGGAATCCGCACTTCATGCTCGACCCACACAACGCCCTGGCCGTGACCGATCTCATCGCGCAGCGACTCGGCGAACTCGATCCGGCGGGAAGAGAGGCCTATCTCGATGGCGCGGCGAGTTATCGACAGCGCCTCGAGGCGAAGATCGCCGAGTGCGAGGCACGCGCAGAGCCCTTACGGGGCAAGTCCATCGTGGCCTACCACAAGCAGTGGGAGTATCTCGCAGACTGGCTCGGCGTGGACGTCGTCGGCTACATCGAGGCCAAGCCCGGGATCCCGCCGGCGCCGCGCCACGTCGCCTCGATCATCGAGCTGATCCGCGGCCATCACGTCGAGATCGTCGTCGCCGCGACCTTCATGGACACGGCGGCCGCGGAGAAGGTCGCGCAGAGCGGAGGCGCACGCCTGGTCGTTCTGCCCGCCGAAGTCGGTGGCATCGAGGGAACGGACAATTACATCGATTTTCTGGATGCAGTCGTCCGCAGGCTGGTCGGACAATGATCTCGGGTTGGTCCCGAGGGTAGGAGTACGGAATGGATTTCTTGGCCTTCATGGGTGCGCCCATGGTCATGTGCCTGGTGCTCGTCGGCATCCACGTGCAGTTGGGACTTCATGTCGTGCGCCGAGGCGTGATCTTCGTCGACATCGCGTTGGCGCAGACCTCCGCACTGGGCGCCGCCGTCGGCGTGCTCTTGGGCGTCGAAGTCGGCACGCTCTTTTCGAGTGTGTTCGGCGTGACCGCGGCCCTCCTCGGGGCATGGATCATCGCACTGACGCGTGGCCGCAGCCGAACGGTTCCGCAAGAGGCGTTCATCGGCATCGCCTATGTCGTCGCGGCGGCGGCGGCCATGTTGGTCCTGACCAAGGTCCCACACGGCGCCGAGGAGACCGAGGCCCTCCTCGTCGGTTCGATCCTATGGGTCTCCTGGTCGGACGTTTTGCAGACGGCGATCGGATATGCCGTGCTGGGCTATCTGCTGCACCGCTTCAATGACACGATTCGCCGCGTCACCAACGACGCCGCCGAGGCGGGGCGTGCCGGAATCAATCTCCGCCTCTGGGACTTCATTTTCTATGCGATCCTCGCATTTACCGTCACGCGATCGGTTCAGATCGCCGGTGTCTTTCTCGTCTTCACCTTCCTGGTCGTCCCGGCGGTGATGGCCGAACTGCTCCACGCGAGACGTCTCCTGCTCACGGGCTGGGTTCTCGGCGCGGTAATCTCCATCGGCGGGACGCTGCTCTCCTATTGGCTCGACCTGCCGACGGGAGCGACCATCGTCTGCACTTTCGGCGCGAGTCTCACCGTGCTGATGTTGCTGCGGTCGGGGTCGATACGCGTCGCGAACCGATCGATCAGCCGACGCACGTGACGCATGGGCTTTGTGTCACTCGGCGCGAAGCACCCATGCGAATGCCGCGCCCAAGAGACCGGCGATGGGCGCCGTGATGAGCCATGCCATGAGGATGTTCCCGATGGTCTTCCAATGGGCTTGCCTCGTGATGCTGCCGATCCCGAACAGGGACCCGCAGGAAACGTGAGTCGTCGAAACTGGCATGCCGAATCTCGACGCTCCGATCACCAGAAACGCGGTGATGAGATTGGCTGTGAAGCCCTGGCCGGGGTTCATCTCGGTGACTCTGTGCGCCATGGTTCGCGCCACGCGTGAGGCGCTCAGGATTCCACCCAGTGCCATGGCCAAAGCGACTCCGGCGATGGCCGCGTGGCTGCCGACGAGCCCGCCGACGAGCAGTAATGCCGCGATCTTCGGCGTGTCATTGAGCCCGCGCGCGAAACAGACGGCAGCCGCGCTGAAGTAGTGCGCGGCGTTGAGGATGGGCCGCACGTTCACGCCGAGGACACTTCCTCGGTAACGGACCTGACAACTCGCCTGACTGGCGACAGTCAGCGTTGGCATGCTGACGGTCTGCATCAGCTGCTCCCGTGCCGCGGAGCCTGGAATCACCGCGAGGACCGTTTCCCCGACGCATAGACAGGTTTCGCGAGTCACACCGAGCCTTGCGCGCGCCGAACGCAGGATGGGATAGACGACTGCGGTGAGGGCGATCGCAATGATCGGGCTTGTCAAGAGAGGTAGGAGGAATCCATGTGTGAGCTTCGAACGATCAATACCCGTCGAAGATGCGACGAGGCCGGCGCCAACGAGCGCGCCGATCAAGGCATGTGTCGTCGAAATCGGTAGACCGAAGAGCGTGGCGGAGAGCACTGTGAGCCCCGCTGCGAGCGCGACGCCGGCCGCGAATGCAGGGTCCTGCACGACCTCAGGCGGGACGAGGTCCTCGCCGGAAAAGGCGGCCAGGAGACCGCGCGCGAGGAGCAATGCCGAAAGCGAACCCAGGACGGTGGCGGCCGTCGCGAAGAAGAGCGCCCGCCGGTAGTCTGTCGTGCCGCTTCCGAGCAGCGTGGCGACACCCTTGAAGTTGTCGTTGGCTCCGTTCGCGTAGGCGAGGAGCAAGCCGACGAGGACGATCATGATGGGGAGCAATGGCCTACATTCCCTCTCAATTGGCGCTGACGCACTACAGAGAGAGCCTTACTGTCCGTCCCGAAGGATCCCGACCAGCTTCCAAGCCGTCTCGGCGCGCAGATAGTGTGCCTCGGTAGAGGGAAGTACGCGGCCGCGCGCATCGTGTGCCAACCACCGCACGACGAAGTAGTCTTCGCCGGCGACTCGATCGGCGGGCACGACGAGTCCTGGCTGCGTAGCCTCCTGCGTGAGCCCGCCCAGCGAGCGACCCTCGCGATTCAGCAGTTCGGCGCTGAAGCGCAAGTCGCTCGGCCGCCCGGCCTTCACCAGCGCGTCCATCGCCGACAGTCGAAGATGGCCGGCTTCGGCGATGGGGTCGGCAAGATCGATCACGGGTGTCACCTGCCGGAGCGCCCAATCCACCGTCTTGTCACGCCTTTGGATGAGCACGCGCTCCAACACGCGTTCGGCGCCGGATTCTCCGAGACGCGCAAGTTCGACCGCGGCCTCGATGTGCTCGTCGCTCAGCTGCGAGAGCACGAGCCCCGCCCAGAACTCGTCGGCGGGACGTGCGGCGCTAACTTGTGCATTCAGATAGTTCGGCCGCCATGCGGCGGGATCGTAGAGTTCCGCTTCATAAAGACCCACCAGCTCATGCTCGGGCTCGCCCAGGTTCTCCCAAATCCTGTCCCGCAGCCCCAGCCGTGGTACCCCCGTGACCAGCTCGCCGAGATCCAGGTCGTAGGCGTAACCGATCCTCGGTTCATGCCGCGCCGCCCAGTAGCCGCCCAGGCAGCCGTCGAAATCGACGAGATAGTGGCGCAAGAAACGTCGACCCTCTTCTTCGACGTAGAGGTCGAGGGTGTTGTCGATCTTCAGGTCCACATGATTCAGCCACGCTCCGAACACGCGGAGCGCGCGCAACGAACGGCGATTCTGGTGCGGAATGGTGTCGTTGAGATCGTCCTTGCGCGTGCCCCAGTACGCATAACCGCCCACTGGTTTTCCTTCGAGAAACGCACTGGCGAGGGCTCGATAACTTCCATCGGCCTGGAGGGCCGGAACGCCAGCCAAGAGCCCGTCGATGTCGGCGTCGGTGACGGGACGTCTGCCTCCGAAACCGTCATCCGCTTCTGCGTCGGCCCCAATCACGAGGTCGCCGCGCTCGAAAAAGACGGCGCGGTCGTCGGGAACGAAATAGCCCAGCGCCCAGAGCAGCCGAGCCGCGACTGGGCCCGCGGCCGTGGCGATGACCGGCGCGCCGACCTTGTCGAACTTGCAGATGTAGCGGCGGCCGCGGGTATCGGCGAAGACGAAGCCTGGATTTCGGCCACCGCTCTTCATTCCGACGATCGTCCAGGGTCGAAAATCCTCCGGACCGGAGTCTCCCCCGCCCGGACCCGCGCGGAGTTCCTGAGAACTGAGATGCTCGATTCGATTCGTGAACCAACTCGAGTCCGGCACTTTCCCGAGGCGATTGACATCCTCCGCCGGACCGGCCGGGACCGGGTCCAGCCTCTGCCGCAGCTGTTCCGCGCCAAAGCTGTGAATGTGATGCCGCATGCGCCAGAATTCATGTTCGTCAGGCTCGGCGACGTTCCGCTCATCATCGATTCTCGTGACCGGCGGCTCCTCGGTGAAGACTGGCGGTCGGCCACCGCACCCAGCGAACTGTCCGAGCAACAATGCGCTGCCGAAGAGGACACATGCGCGCCGGCCGCGGCTCATCGCTCTCTCCGCGAGTGCAGATCGAAGATCGAATGCGTGCCCACGTAAAACTCGGTGGACTCCGGACTCCGAGCAATTTGCATCAAGAGCGGGAAGCGACGCGATTCCAGCGCGAGAGCAAATCCGAAGATTGGATCGGTCTGCGCGAGGCGCATGAGCTTCCATTTTGGCGCGACCGAGCCCCAGTCCGTGAAAATGCGACCCTGCCAGTGGGTCGTGAGCAGATAACGATACTCAGCGGTGACGAGCAGTCCCTGACGATCGGCGAAGCGATAGCGGCTGTAGCCGCGCAGGCCGTCGCTGCCGCCGAAGCGCACGAGATTCGTGTAGGGCACGCCGTCCCAATCACGGGATTCCAGCGCCTCTCCGTAGGCCCTGAGGGCGAGGACTCGCGTGTCGTCGTGAAGATTGACGAAATACTGCGCTTCGGCCGAATAGTGTTCGTAGGATGCACTCGAGGCGGAGCGGGAGTCGTTCACGCCGCCCATCAGTCGCAGCGCCCCGCCGCGGCTCGAAAAGTCGCCGTCATTGCGCCCGTCCAGCAGGAATTGCGCTTCGAGGCCCACATACTGCGAGTCGGTCGCCCGGGACCACAGCGTTGGGAACGCCGTCGATACGGGGTCCGCGTCTTCGGGATCGTCGAGCTCTGTGTCATCGAAGTATCCCGTGAGTCTCGCCTCCACTCCTGAATGAGGAGTGAACCGCAACCCGGCCTCGACCGTCGCCTGATCACGATCCGCGTCGAAGCGATCGTCGGAACTCTGGGGCCCGAGTCCGTAGAACGGGTGATCCGCCCGGCGTTCGATCTTTCCGTCGAGCTGCCACCCAAACGGCGAAGCCTCGCGCTCGAGGCCGAACGAGAAGTAATTCCTTCGGGAACCGACGTAGCTGAACTTGAGCTTCATGTCGGCGCCGCTGCCGAACCAATCGCGCGCGCCGATCGCCGCGCCCGCGAGTCCGAGTCCCGTGCTGCTCTCGTAGGAGAAGAAGGGACCGAGTTCCGTCTTGTACTGGCCGGCGCGGAATGTCAGGAGCGCCACCATGCGGGAGGAGAGTTCGTAGCGCGCGTCGAAGAAGGCCAACTGCTCAGGTGCCCAGAGAACCGTTCGTATTCCGGCATAGGGGAGGAACAGGACGGCACGTCCCGCCTGCCGCAGCGGCGAGCACTCGGCCCGAAGGGGCCGTTCCGTGCCGCGCGGATTGGTGGAATCCGCCGCAGAAACAGCCGTGCCGGCTCCTTCCGCGGCCGCCCACAGGGAAAGCGGAAGCCACAGCACGCAGCAGGCTGCGAGTCTTCTTGATTGCTGCACGGTCACGGGCTTCCGTCTCGCCCATCCGAACCCGGGGAGTTCCATTTCTCGGCCGCCGCAAGCACGCGCGCAGCCGCCCGGTCGACGGCCTCGGCGTCGGGTTCGGACTGACGGGAGATTGCCCGGGCGGCGGTGGCGATGGCACGGAGCTGGCGTTGATAGCGCTGGCACGATCTGCACATGAGCAGATGCAGACGAATCTGCATCCGGGCCCGGATTCCCGTCGGCGTCCCGTCTTCTGTGGAAATCCGACGCGTGACCTCACGACAACTGAGCATCGCCACCTCGATCAATCCCTCTGGCCTCCAGGCACTCGCGCAAGGCATTGCGCGCACGGTGGAGGAGTACTCCAAGGTTAGTGCGGCTGATCTCGAGAATGTTACAGATTTCCCCACTCTCCAGACCCTCCATTTCGCGCAGGACGAACGCCATCCGATGGCGGTCGGTCAACTCCTCCATGCAGTGATCTAGATGCTCCCGCAGCTGCCGGTCGAACGTGGCCTGATCTGGCGGCGCAGGAGGGCGGCTCCAGTGGCCCTGCGCGTCGAAGCGGCTCTCCACGACCTGGTCCACATCTTCGAAGGCATCATCTCTCCCACGCTGCCGCCGCCGCTCGGCGATCTTTCTGTAGAGAATTCCGAAGATCCACGTCCGGACGCGCGACCTCCCCTCGAATCGATCCAGGGTCTGGAGAAAGGTCATGAACGTAACCTGCGTGACATCCTCGGCTTCCTCGGGCGGCAGTCCGGCTCCCCGCGCCGCACGAAGAACCTGTGGCAGATAGGATTCGACGACGCGCCGCAGCGCGGCGGCGTCTCCGTGACGCACGCGTTCGACCAGATCACGCTCGTCGAGTTCCAACTGTCCTCCAGTTCCATCAGGTTTGGCGGCCTCGAAGCCAGATCGTGTAACGAATCCCCGCGCCGCGTCACTCATGTCTCAGAACCGATTTCGACCAACCCGCACGTCAGGGAGGATAGGTCATGAATTCGCAGACGGGAATCGCGAGTCGCACTCGAACGAAGGCTGCGCTGGCGGTGCTCTTCAGCATCGTGCTCGCGGTCTCCAGCGCCTGGACCCTACGCGACAAGGCGGCCGCCGTCACGCGGGAGCAGCCGCAGCCCCGCATCATGATCGCGCTGCCGGCAGGGGACTTTGCCATGGGCGCCGAGTTCGGCCACGAGGATGAACTGCCGGTCCATCAGGTGCACATCGAGTCGTTCTATCTCGACCGCCACGAGGTGACGAACCAGCAGTTCGCGGAATTCGTGGAGACCACCGGCTATCTCACGCGCGCGGAGGAGGATGGTGGCTGTTGGGGCTACATCCTCGGCGCCGAAGACTTCGACTTCCTCGAGGGCGCCGATTGGCGGCACCCTCAGGGGACGAACTCGGACATCGAAGTACGGCTGGACCATCCGGTGGTCTGCGTCGGCTGGGCCGACGCGAATGCCTATGCCCACTGGGCGGGGAAGCGCCTGCCGACCGAAGCCGAATGGGAGTACGCCTCGCGCGCCGGTGGTCAAGCGCATGCCATCGCGGCCACTGGCCATGGCCATGAGCCGACGCACGAGACGGTCGTGCCTGCCAATGTCTGGCAGGGAACTTGGCCGGATGAGAACCGGATGGACGATGGCTATTTCTACACGGCGCCAGTTGGCTCGTTCGAGCCCAACGCGGCAGGCCTCGTCGATATGCTCGGCAACGTCTGGGAGTGGACGGCGGACTGGTACTCGGCGGACGCGTACGCACACGCCCGATCATTGACCCCAGCGAGCCCACAGAGTGGACAGACGCGCGTCGCGCGCGGCGGCAGCTGGTTCTGCAGCGCCAACTATTGTGGGGCCTACAACACTCATTTTCGCGGCGCAAGCCCACCGGACCACGCATTCAACAACGTCGGTTTCCGATGCGCGGCGGACGTCGAGAGTTCCCCCGCCTCCGAGGAGGCGCGATGACGACGACGACGCGCACCAACTTCTTCGTGGCCACCCTGTTGCTGACAGTCGCGATCCTCGCGACGTGGGTCGTCACCGACAGGCGCAGCTACACTTCGCTTACGACGATCGAAATCGTGGAGTCCATTCCCGACGCTGACGACCCGCTCGCGAATACCGGCTTCTACGACGACGGTCCCGTCGAGACCGCGGTGGAACGGCCCGGCTTCCACCTGGGCCTCCTGCCGGCGCCGCGCGGAATCCTCGATCTCCATGCCTTATCGGTGCTCACGCTGCTCGGGTTGGCCTGGGCACCACATCTGTTGCTCCTTGCGCGCCGCATCCTCCGGAAGCGGTCTGCGATCACCCCCCTCCCTGAAAACACGCACGCGTTCTCACCCAAGACTCGATGACGGAGGTCAACGAACCATGAATCGCAAGCAGCTTTCCATCGCTTTCGCGCTGTTCCTGATCCTGGGCAGCTTCACTCAGATCGCCATGGCGGATTCTCCCGACAACCCTTGCTCGGGGAAGCACGCCGAAAACCCCTGTGGGGAGAAGGCCGGCAACCCGTGCAACGTGAAGGCCGCGGCGATGGGAAACATGCCCGCCGTGAATCCCTGCTTCGCGAAGATGGGAACCGTCTTCACGATCGCCGATCCAATGAATCGCAATAGCGTCACATTCCGCAGCGAGGCACCTCTCGAAGACATCGTCGGCACAAGCAACGAAATCAGCGGATATCTGGTGTTCGACCCGGAAAATCCCAAGAAGGGCGGTCGCGGCGAGATCGTCGTGCCGGTCAGCAGCCTTCGCACCGGAATTCCCCTCCGTGACGAACATGTCCAGGGCCCAGATTGGCTGGACGCCGCCGCGCATGGCCAGATCTCCTTCCGTATCGACGACGTGAAGGGTGTCGAGCGGATCAAGGCCGGGGATGGCTATATGACCTACGTACTGACAGTGACGGGCCCGTTCACTTTGCACGGCGTGAGTCAACAACTCGAGGCCAAGGTGACTCTCACCTATCTCGAGGCAAGCGAAATGACGCGTGGGAAGATGGAAGGAAATCTCCTCGCGGCACGCACCTCGTTCACGGTCGCACTCGCAGACTTCGACATCCGCGGGTTCAAGGGCGTCGTCGGCTCGAAGGTCGGCGAGTCGATCGACATCGACGTCAGCCTGATGGCAAGCGACGCACAGATGAGCGCCGCGCAGACCCAGAATCCGTGCGGCGAGAAGGCAGCGAAGATGAAGTCGGGCCGCTGAACACTCGGCGTTCGCGTGCAGGAGGACTGGGGACGGGGGTGATGCGGCAACAGGGGTACTACTCACTCTTTCCCCGGCCTCGCTACGCCTCAACCTCGGAAGGACGGCAGATCATGAATGCGTTGAGAGCACGCGCACTGGGTTTCGTCGGTGCGAGCCTCCTCTTGATTGCGAGTGCGGCGATCGCGCAGGATCGCGAGCACACGAGATCGCTTCGCACGGAGCCGGAATATCTCGAAGGAGTCGAAGCCACCAACGTCTCCATCTATCGCGACTCGATGCCGACGACTGTCGTCATTCAGACCCTCAGTCGTTCGCAGGACGGGGTGACCCTCGCGGGTGGGCTCGGCAGCGGAGTCTTGATCTCTCCGTCCTGCCATGTGCTGACGGCGGCGCATGTCGTCGAAGACGCCGAAGAAATCACCGTCAAGACCTACGACGGGCGCCTCCACCGGGCAGAAAAGGTCTTCAGCGTCCCGCGCGCGGATCTTGCCCTGATCCGGCTCTTGGAGCCCGATCCAGACCTCCCCCATGCCCCCTTGGGCGATTCCGACCAACTTGCTGTGGGGCAGTCGGTCTACGTTCTCGGCAATCCGCTGGGCCTCGAATATTCGTTTTCAATCGGCCACATCAGCGGCTTCCGGCATTTCAACCAACTCTTCGATGGGACGGTCCTCGCCGAATTCATCCAGACGGACGCGGCCATCAACTCGGGCAACAGCGGTGGTCCGGTCTTCAATTCCCGTGGCGAAGTCATCGGCATCGCATCGCGGATCCTCACGGCATCCGGCGGCTTCGAAGGCATCGGTTTCGTCGTAACGATCAACACGGCGAAACAACTGCTCGCCTTGCGGGAACAGGTGTGGATCGGCCTCGACGCGATCTTTCTCGACGGCGTTCAACTCGCGCTGCTCGGGTATGATTATCCGGGCGGGTCATTGATCCAGTATGTGTCATCGGGCAGTCCAGCGGCGCTCGCAGGCCTCAGGGCTGGCACGCAGCTGATCGAACTCGGCGGTCAGCCGATCGTCGTTGGCGGGGACTTGATCCTCGAGCTCGGGGGGCAGGAGAGTTGCCATGGGGAGTGTTTGGCCCGAGCACACGATCGTGTCGCCGGCTCTGTTCTCATCCCCGTACGTTACGTGCGAGACGGAAAGATCTTCGACGCGACGATCGACGTCTCCGAGACGCGGCGAAATTTCCTGCAGAAATCGTGATCGCGCGCACTCAGGCTTGCATCAATTGACGCAAAGCCTGCTTCGGCCCCATGACGACGATCGCATCACCGAGTTGCAATCGTGTGTCCGGCTGGGGCACGAGTTCGACCTGCTCCTCGCTGGCACCCTGCCGGCGGCGAACAAGGACGACCTGCACGCCCAGACTCTGACGCAAGTCCAACTCGCGAAGCGTCTTGTCCCGAAACCTGCTGGGGAGGGCGATCTCGGCCATCGAGTGATCGTCGCCGAGCAGAATCTCGTCCTGGGCGCTCCCCGAAATGTCCCCGGCGAGGCTCAGCACCATGTCACGGCGCTGCAGCTCGCGGCTGTAGGCCTCCAGCAGATGCCCGCGCGTGATGGTGCCGACGAGACGTCGCGTCTCCGGTGAATCGACGACTGGGAGCTCTTCTCGATTCTTGCCGCCGAAGATGCGCATGACCGTGTCGAGATCCTGTTCGGGCGTGACGGACGGCACGTCGCACCGCAGGAGATCCGACGCGACGACCAATCCACGTAGGCTATCCGCGTCGAGCAGCGTCGTCCGCAATTCGTCCGGTCCGATCACACCCTCGAGCCGTCCGTCGCTGCCCGTAACGTAGAAGTAGGTGGCGGCGCCGCTCGTCACTCGTTCGAGGAGAACGGCCAGAGGGAGGTCCGGGGCGATACCAGCGTTCCCCGCGACCATGACCTGTTCGACACGCTGCGAGCGCAAGACGTTCAATTCCCGGCCCGCCGAGATGTCCACGCCGCGACGCAGCAGCTTCAGCGTGTAGATGCTCTCGGGCTTGAGCCGCGTCGTCACGAGGGTCGAGATGATGCACGCCCCCATGAGCGGTACGATCAGCTGATAGTCGTAGGTCAGTTCGAAGATGATGAGGATCGCCGTGATCGGCGCATGCGTTGCGCCCGCCACGACGGCGCCCATGCCGACGAGCGCGTAGGCCCCCGGCGCGGCCGTGATCGCCGGGAAGAGGTGGTTCGCGATCACACCGATGAAACCACCCGACATGGCCCCGAGAAAGAGCGAGGGTGCGAAGACGCCGCCGGAGCCTCCGGTGACGATGGTGATTCCAGTCGCAAGCATCTTCACGGCCAGAAGAGCCACCAGAACGCCGAACCCGAGATTCCCGCGCAGCGCCTCGTTGATGGCCTCGTAGCCGACGCCGAAGATCTCCGGAAAGCGCAG